>Ga0207835_1000130_pt1 | contig 18444 bp, 16 predicted proteins | sample LuqExpMetagenom8_FD_187766 | JGI IMG/M metagenome (GOLD analysis project Ga0207835, IMG submission 187766) | Tropical forest soil microbial communities from Luquillo Experimental Forest, Puerto Rico - Sample 8 (SPAdes) | ecosystem: Environmental > Terrestrial > Soil > Tropical forest ... | reverse complement strand
GTCGAACAGCGCGTCGATCAGCCACGGCGTGCCGGCGGGGGCCTCGATCTGCAGGCCGCGACTCCCCTGCTCACCCAGGAAGGAGAAGGCGTGACCGCCCGCTCCCAGCATGACGGCACCGCCGACGACCCCCGCGCTGAGCGCCGCCGCAGGCATCACCACGCGCACCCAGGGCCGGCGGCTCACCGCGAGCAACGGGAGCACCATCGCGGCCGGCGCCACCTTGATCCACGCTCCGACGGTCAGGAGCAGCGAGGCCACCGCGGGCCGGTCGAGCGCCACGAGCAGCGCGATCACGACGAGCGGGACCACGACCGCGTCGAGGCGGGCGATCGCCACCGGCCCGAGGAGCAGCAGGAACGCCGACCACCACCACACCGCGCGCACCCCGCCACGGCGGCGAAGCAGCATCACGCATGCGCCGAGGTCGAGCGTCGCGATCATGACGCACCAAGCGAGGACGTACCCATCGGGCGGGAACACGGCCGGGACGAGCATCGGCACGAGCGCGAGAAGCGGGTAGACCCACGGTGTATCGAGCACGGGCCAACCCGCTCCCGAGGCCCCCGACTGGACCCAGCCCCGGTAGAAGTACAGGTCGTTGAAGGCGACGCCCGGCGCGAGGAAGACTCCGGCGACGACGAGCCACACGTGCACGACGACGAAGGCGGCGACCGCCAGGACTACCCGGCGCGGCGGCCGCGTCCACCGGCGGGCGCGCTCCGGCCGCGCCGCGGCGCCGCGTCGACCCACCGATTCCACCCCCTGACCAGGGGGAACGTAGCGGCGCCGGCCTCGGCCGTCCATGGGCCGAAATGCCCTTCACGCGCGTCTCGCGCACGCGACGTAGGTTGGAGAAGAACTACCCGAGGCGCCCCGCCGGCGCGAAGGGAAGTGATCCTGATGACCGTGTCGAAGGCGCACACCGACCGCCGCGAGCGGGCCATGCTGCGCTTCTTCCGCATGGTGGACCCGATGACCCGCCGCATGATCCCGTTCGGGGTGCCGACGGGCGCCCCGAACATCCTGCTCGTCGTCCCCGGGCGCCGGTCGGGCATCGAGCGGAGCACCCCTGTGACGATGCTCGACCTCGACGGGCACCGGTACGTCCAGGCCACCTACGGCCACGAGGGCTGGGCCCGCAATCTCCGGGCGGCAGGTGACGCCACGATCGTGCTGCCGGGTGGGCAGCGCCGCCGTGTGCACGAGACCGAGCTCTCGCCCGACGAGGCGGCCGTGGTCCTCCGGCGCGCGCTCGAGCCCTACCACCACTCGCGCTTCCTTCGCCGCATGCTCGGACCGCACGTCAGGCCGCCCGTCGGCCTGCAGCGCCGGTACCACATCCGGATCGACGACACCCCGGAGGACTTCCTCGACTGGGCTGCGCGCCACCCGCTGTTCGAGCTGACCCCCGAGTAGGCGTCAGAACGCCGCCGCGACCTCGCGCACGCGCGCCAGCGCCGCCGCGACGATCTCGCCCGCGTGCTCGGGGTCGTGGTCCATGCCCTCGGCGAAGATCTGCTCGAACTCCTCGACCCCGAGGAACGTGAAGATCGTCTTGACGTACATGCTCGCCGGGTCGAGCCCCTCGAAGACGCCACCCGAGGTCTGGATGTGCACCGCCTTCTTGCCGTGCACCAGGCCCACCGCGACGCCGTCCTCGTTGTAGACGAATGTCTGGCCGGCGACCGCGATCGCGTCGATCCACGCCTTGAGGCGGGTCGGCACGTTGAGGTTCCACAGCGGGTTCGCCACGACGATCTTGTCGACGATGAGGAACTGGCTGGTGTACCCGTCGAACAGGGTCAGCTTGATCTGCTCGCCCTCGTCGAGGTGCGCGAACGGCACGCCGGAGCCGAGCTTCTTCCACGCCGAGAGCAGGTCGAGGTCGATCTCGGGGACCGCGCGGGCGTACAGGTTGAGGTCGAGGATGTCGTCGTCCGGGTGGGTCCGCGAGTAGACCCGGACGAACTCGTCGGTCAGCTGCATCGAGCGGGAGAACTCGCTCGTCAGGGGGTGCGCGCGGACGACGAGCAGCTTCGCCATGGTGGTGTCACGAACCTTCGGTAGGGAGGGGGCGACCTAGAGGCTCGACAGCGCCTCGCGGTACGCCGCCAGCGGGCGGGCCTGACTGCGGGGGTTGATGACGCTCCACCGAAGGATGCCACCGGCGTCGAGCAGGAACGAACCGCGTATCGCCAGGCCTTCCGCCTCGTCGAACACCCCGTAGTCACGGGCGACGGCGCCGTGCGGCCAGAAGTCGGAGACCAGGTCGAACTGGTAGCCCTCGGCCTCCCGGAACGCCCTCTGGGAGTGCCTCGGGTCGCACGAGACACCGAGCAGCGTGACGCCGGCGCGCGCGAAGTCCGCGAAGTTGTCCCGCAGCTCGCACAGCTCGCCGGTGCACGTCGATGAGAACGCGAACGGGAAGAAGACGAGCGCCACCGGCCCGCCCCGAAGATCGCTCAATGTCACGGGCGAGCCGCCCGTCGACGGGAGCGTGAAGTCCGGCGCCGCGGCGCCGATCGCGAGCTCGGTCACGACGCCAGGCTAAGCCGGACGCCCTGACCGGGGCTCAGCGGCCGCGGCCTCGCGTCGCCAGCCGAGTCGCCGACCAGTCCGGCGCCGCCGCGAACGTCGTCATCGGGTGCAGGCCCGCGGTGGTCGCCGCCTCTTCGATGTCGGAGTGCGACACGTGGCCCGACCTGCCGGCCTTCGGCGTCAGCACCCAGATGGGTCCGTTGTCGTCGAGAACCGTGAGCGCGTCGACCAGGGCGTCCGCCAGGTCGCCGTCGCCGTCCCGGAACCAGATGAGGGCGCCGTCGGTGACGTCGTCGTAGTCCTCGTCGACCAGGTCCGAGCCCGTGGCCAGTGCCAGCCCGGACCGCAGGTCCTCGTCGACGTCGTCGTCGTACCCGAACTCCTGGATCACCTGACCGGAGGTGAACCCTAGGCGCGCCGCCGCCACCGTGGCGTCGTCCGCGGTCTCAGACACCGGACCTCCCCTTCCCCTTTAACGGGACGCGGCGTCCGATCGTCCGGACGCCTCGATGTGAGCAGACGCTAGCCCACCAGCACCGATCCGGCCCTGGCAAGAGGTCCGGAACGGTCCGCCGAGTGTCGCGCAGATCACTCCCGTTCGCCATCGCCGCGTGTGACTTTGGACCCAGGAAGGTCCGAGAATGGGTCAACTCAACACCCGAGACCCGAGGGAGCTTCTGGTGGCTTCGATCGAAGAGACCGGCCCACTGATCGGCGGCCTGCTCAGCCAGGTACCCGACATCGACCCCGCGGAGACGGGCGAGTGGATCGAGTCGCTCGACGGCCTCATCGACTCCGAGGGCGGACCCCGCGCCCGATACGTCCTGATGAGCCTGCTGCGACACGCACGCCAGCGCAACGTCGCGATCCCGGTGTCGCTCAACACCCCGTACGTCAACACGATCGCCGTGCACAACGAGCCCTACTTCCCCGGTGACGAGGGCATCGAGCGCCGCTTCCGCCGCATGATCCGTTGGAACGCCGCCGTAATGGTGCAGCGGGCGCAGCGCGCCAACATCGCCGTCGGCGGCCACCTCTCGTCGTACGCCTCGGTGGCGACGCTGTACGAGGTCGGCCTCAACCACTTCTTCCGCGGCAAGGACCACCCGGGCGGCGGCGACCAGATCTACTTCCAGGGCCACGCCTCCCCCGGCGTGTACGCCCGCGCGTTCCTCGAGGGCCGGCTGACCGAGCAGCAGATGGACGGCTTCCGTCAGGAGCACTCCAACGCGGGCGGCGGCCTGCCGAGCTACCCCCACCCGCGCCTCCTCCCCGACTTCTGGGAGTTCCCGACCGTCTCCATGGGCCTCGGCCCGGCATCGGCGATCCACCAGGCGTGGACCAACAGGTACCTGCACAACCGCGGCATCAAGGACACGAGCCAGCAGGACGTCTGGGCGTTCCTCGGCGACGGCGAGATGGACGAGCCGGAGAGCCGCGGCATGCTGCAGCTCGCCGCGCAGCAGGGCCTCGACAACCTGACCTTCGTCGTCAACTGCAACCTCCAGCGCCTCGACGGCCCGGTCCGCGGCAACGGCAAGATCATCCAGGAGCTCGAGGCCGAGTTCCGGGGCGCCGGCTGGAACGTCATCAAGGTCATCTGGGGCCGCGAGTGGGACGTGCTGCTCAACGCCGACAAGGACCGCGCGCTCGTCAACCTCATGAACATCACGCCGGACGGCGACTTCCAGACGTTCAAGGCCAACGACGGCGCCTATGTCCGTGAGCACTTCTTCGGCCGCGACCCGCGCACCGCGCGGCTCGTCGAGCACATGACCGACGACGAGATCTGGGCCCTCAAGCGCGGCGGCCACGACTACCGCAAGGTGTACGCGGCCTACAAGGCGGCCCGCGAGCACACCGGCCAGCCGACCGTCATCCTCGCCCACACCATCAAGGGCTACGCGCTGGGCTCGCACTTCGCCGGGCGCAACGCGACGCACCAGATGAAGAAGATGAAGATCGACGACCTCAAGCAGCTCCGCGACACGCTGCAGCTGCCGTTCACGGACGCGCAGCTCGAGGAGAACCCGTACCTGCCCCCGTACTACAACCCGGGGCCGCAGGACGAGGCCGTCGCCTACGCGCTCGACCGCCGCCGCAAGCTCGGCGGCTACCTCCCCGAGCGCCGGTCGACGCACAAGCCGCTCACGCTGCCCGAGGACAAGGTCTACGCCGGCCTCGCCAAGGGCTCGGGCCCGCAGCCGGTCGCCACGACGATGGCGCTGGTCCGGCTCTTCAAGGACCTGGTCAAGGACCCGGAGATCGGCAAGCGGATCGTGCCGATCATCCCCGACGAGGCCCGCACGTTCGGCCTGGACTCGATCTTCCCCAGCGCCAAGATCTTCAACACCGGTGGTCAGCACTACACCCCGGTCGACGCCGACCTGATGCTCTCCTACCGGGAGTCCGAGGCCGGCCAGATCATGCACATGGGCATCAACGAGGCCGGGGCGGCCGCGGCGTTCCAGTCGGTCGGCACGTCGTACGCGACGCACGGCGAGCCGCTCATCCCGTTCTACTTCTACTACTCGATGTTCGGGTTCCAGCGGACGGGCGACCAGTTCTGGGCGGCCGGCGACCAGATGGCGCGCGGCTTCCTCATCGGGGCCACGGCGGGCCGCACCACGCTGACCGGCGAGGGCCTGCAGCACGCCGACGGCCACTCGCCGCTGCTGGCAGGCACCATGCCGCACGTCATCCACTACGACCCGGCGTACGGCTACGAGATCCGTCACATCGTCAAGGACGGGCTCGAGCGCATGTACGGCGACGGGTCCGACGGGCGCGACCCGAACGTCATCTACTACCTCACCGTCTACAACGAGCCGATGCCGCAGCCCGCGGAGCCGGAGAACGTCGACGTCGAAGGCATCAAGAAGGGCATCTACCTGCTGTCGCCGGCCGAGGGCGACGGGCCGCGCGCCCAGATCCTCGCGTCCGGCGTCGGGGTCCCGTGGGCCCTCGAGGCGCAGAAGCTGCTCGCCGAGGACTGGGGCGTTCGCGCGGCGGTGTGGTCGGTGACCAGCTGGCTGCAGCTCCGCCGCGACGGGCTGGCGGCCGACGAGGCCGCGTTCCTGCACCCCGGAGAGCCGGCGCCCACGGCGTACCTCACCGAGAAGCTCGCCGGTGCCGAGGGGCCGTTCGTCGCGACCAGCGACTACAACCACCTCGTCGCCGACCAGGTCCGCAAGTGGGTGCCGGGGCGCTACGACACGCTGGGCGCCGACGACTTCGGGTTCTCCGACACCCGCGCCGCGGCCCGCCGGTACTTCAAGATCGACGGCGCGTCCGTCGTCGTGCGGGTGCTGGAGCAGCTCGTCGCCGAGGGCAAGCTCGACCCGTCGCTGCCGGCGCGGGCGATCGAGAAGTACCGCCTGCACGACGTGAACGCCGGCACGTCCGGCGTCGCGGGCGGCGACTCCTGATCGGTGAGCTCCCTCCCGCAACGTCCGAGCAACTCAGTGCCGTAGGCCTGAGTTGCTCGGACGTTGCGCTGTGTCCGCAGGTGCGGACACAGCGAGGTCAGTCGCGCGCCGAGCGACCCCCAGGCTTCAGGACTCCGGGACCTTGTGCTCCGCGTCGGCGATCGTCTGTGCCAGCTCGGCGCGCAGGTCGGTGAGCCGGCCCGCGTCGTCGCGCTGGTCCAGGGCGGCGAGGTACTGCTTGGCCTCCAGCGGCCGATCGGCCTCGATCGCCGCCTGGACCATCTGCCGGGCCACCTCGGGGTCGTGCTCCCGCGCCCGCCAGTGGCCGACCCCCAGGCCGAGCGCCTCGACGGGCATGCCCGCGTCCAGGAGCAGCTGCAGCCCCGCGGCCAGCGCGTGGCCGGACGGATCCCGGTCGGCTGCGGTGACCAGGCGGCGGATGGTGGCGTCGTGGTCGTCGTGCACGGAGAGCCGCGCGAGCTCGACGAGCGGGTACCAGCCGCGGGGGTTGCCCGCGAACTCCTCGGCCAGCGCCCACACGGCCAGGTCACCGGCCTGCTGCCGCTCGTTCTCGTCGACGGGCGCAGCCAGCGGGTCGTGCTCGTCCATCGAGTCACCGGCCCGCCGCCGGACGATCTCCGCGAGCGCGCGGAAGGCCCGCTCGTTGTTCGGGTCGTCAGCCAGCATCGAGCGCAGCGCGTCCTCGTGGAGCGTGTCGCCGCGCGGCTTGGCCGACGTCGGCCTCCGGGCGCCCACCTTCGACGCAGACATCGGTCTGCGGATCAGCTGCCGGAGCCGTGGCAGAAGCGCCATGCAGCGACCCTAGCCGAGGCGCCCCACGAGCACCCGGCGGGCCGAGGCGCCACCCCCTCGGCCGTTTGTCGGGTCCCCACAACCGGTGCGTATGCTCGGCCCATGGCGACCACCCAGCCGTCGGCGGCGCGCGAGCGCCACCCGGCGCCCGGCCCGCATGTCGCGCCTTCGCCGGAGACCAGCGCCGAGACGCAGAAGCGCGTCCGCGCAGGCGCAGGCGAGCTGGCCGCCGCCACGATGCGGCGCCTGGAGACAGACCTCGAGTGGTACCGCGCGCTGCCCGCCGAGGAGCGCTCGTGGGTGGGGCTCGTCGCGCAGGCCGGCATCACGTCCTTCGTCGACTGGTTCACCGACCCCACGCGCGGGCCGGCCGGTGCCGGCGAGATGTTCGCCTCCGCTCCCCCGGAGCTGACGCGCTCCATCTCCCTGCAGCACACGCTGCAGCTCGTCCGCATCGCCGTCGACGTCGTCGAGACGCACAGCGAGAAGCTGGCCGCCCCGGGCGAGGAGCTCGCGCTGCGCGAGGCGGTGCTGCGGTACAGCCGCGAGGTGGCGTTTTCCGCCGCCGAGGTCTACGCGCGGGCCGCGGAGACGCGCGGCGCCTGGGACGCCCGCCTCGAGGCGCTCGTCGTCGACGCGCTGGTCCGCGGCGACATCGACGACTCGCTCCGCTCCCGCGTCGCCGCGCTCGGCTGGTCGCACGGCGAGACCATGCTCGTCGTCGCCGGCACCACGGGCGGCGGGCTCGACCCGCGCCGCTCGGCCGACCTGCGCCGCGCCACGCGGCGTGAGGCCGACGTGCTCATCGGCATCCAGGGCGACCGGCTGCTCGTGTTCCTCCGCGGGAACGGCGAGCTGGCGACCGCCGTCAACGCGGTCGTGCCGCGGTTCGGCCCCGGCGCGGTCGTCGTCGGGCCGCCGGCGCGCGACCTCGTCGAATGCGCCCGCTCCGCGCGCGCGGCGATGGCCGGACTGCTCGCGGCGCCGGCGTGGGCGCACGCGCCGCGCCCGGTGCCGGCCGACGAGCTGCTGCCGGAGCGCGTGCTCGTCGGCGACGCCCAGGCACGGACCCAGCTCATCGCCCGCGCGTACGCGCCGCTCGCCGGGAGCACCGGGGCCCTCCTCGAGACGCTCGAGGCCTACCTCGGCACGGGTCGTTCCCTTGAGGCCGCCGCGCGCACCCTCTACGTGCACCCCAACACCGTGCGCTACCGGCTGCGGCGCGTCACGGACGTCACCGGGTGGGACCCGCTCGACGCCCGCGACTGCTACGTGCTGCAGACCGCGCTCGCGCTGGGTCGGCTCGACGGCGCGGCCGCCGGGCCGGGCCCGATGTAGGCCTTTGTAGGACTGCGACAAGGTCCCCGATTCATCCTCGTCGGTGGCGCCACGCGTCTCCGCGGACCGGAAAGGCAGAGTGGTCGAGTGCTCGCCGTCGTCTGCCCGGGTCAGGGCGCCCAGACCCCCGGCATGCTCGCGCCCTGGCTCGAGCTGCCCGGCGTCGCCGACCGGCTCGGCGGGTTCTCCGAGGTCACCGGCCTTGACCTCGTTCGGCTCGGCACCACCGCCGACGCCGACGAGATCCGCGACACCGCCGTGGCCCAGCCGCTGCTCGTCGCCACGGCTCTGGTCACCGCGGCGGCCCTGCACCACGACCACGCCGCCGATGTGACGCCCGACGTCGTCGCGGGCCACTCCGTCGGCGAGCTCGGCGCGCTCGTGCTCGCGGGCGTGCTCGACGACCGGACCGCCCTGCGCCTCGTCGCCCTCCGCGGCCGCGCGATGGCCGCGGCTGCCGCCCTCGTCCCCACCGGCATGAGCGCGGTGCTCGGCGGCGAGCCCGACGAGGTTCTCGAGCGCCTCGCCGCGCTGGGCCTGACGCCGGCGAACGTCAACGGCGGCGGCCAGGTGGTCGCCGCGGGCTCGCTCGAGGCGCTGGCGGCCCTCGCCGCCGAGCCCCCGGCGAAGGCCAAGGTGATCCCGCTGCAGGTCGCGGGCGCGTTCCACACGGACCACATGGGTATGGCGGTCGACGAGCTCGCCGCCGCAGCGGCCGCCGTGACGCCGGCCGACCCGCAGGTCATTCTGCTGTCCAACGCCGACGGCGCGGTGGTCGGCACCGGCGCCGAGATGCTCGAGCGCGTCGTCCGGCAGGTCGCCCGGCCCGTGCGCTGGGACCTCTGCCAGGCGACCATGGGCGGGCTCGGCGTCACCGGCCTCCTCGAGCTGGCCCCCGGCGGCGTGCTGACCGGGCTGGCGCGGCGCACGCTGCCCGACGTCGAGCGCGCCGCCCTCAAGACCCCGGCCGACCTGGACGCCGCGCGCGACCTCGTCGTCCGGCATGCAGGTACGACGAAGAACCTGGAGGAGCAGCCGTGACCCGTCCCACCCTGCGGCAGGCGACCGGACCCGCCCACACCCGGATCCTCGGGCTTGGCGGCGTGCGCGGTGAGCTCGTCGTGACGAACGACGACATCGCCGGCCCGATCGACTCGTCGGACGAGTGGATCCGGCAGCGGACGGGGATCGTCACGCGCCGGCGCGCCGGGGCGGACACCGACCTCGTCGGCATGGCGACCTCCGCGGCCGAGGCCGCGGTCAAGGACGCCGGCCTGACCGGCGCGGACATCGACACCGTGATCATCTCCACGGTCACCCACCCGCACCAGACGCCGTCGGCCGCCGCGATCGTCGCCGACCGCATCGGCGCCACCCCGGCCGCTGCCTGGGACATCTCGGCCGCGTGCGCCGGTTACTGCTACGGCATCGGCCAGGCCGACGCGCTCGTCCGCGCTGGCAGCGCGCGCCACGTGCTCGTCGTGGGCGCCGAGAAGATGAGCGACTACATCGATCCGACCGACCGGTCGATCTCGTTCCTGCTCGGCGACGGCGCCGGCGCGGTCGTCATCGGCCCGTCGGACACCCCCGGCATCGGCCCGACCGTGTGGGGCTCCGACGGCGGCCAGGCCCAGGCGATCCGCCAGACGCACTCGTGGCTGCAGTGGCGGGACGACCCGTCGCTCGGCTGGCCGACGCTGCGCCAGGAGGGCCCCACGGTGTTCAAGTGGGCCGTCTGGCAGATGGCGCCGGTCGCGCAGCGCGCGCTCGACGCGGCGGGCGTGACCGCCGACCAGATCGACGCGTTCGTCCCGCACCAGGCGAACATGCGGATCATCGACCAGATGATCAAGCAGCTGAAGCTGCCCGAGACGGTGGTCGTCGGCCGCGACATCGCGGACACCGGCAACACGTCCGCCGCCTCGATCCCCCTGGCCACCGAGCGGCTGCGCCGCGAGGGCCTGGTCGAGCCCGGCGCCCTCGCGCTGCAGATCGGGTTCGGCGCGGGCCTCGTCTACGCGGCCCAGGTGGTGGCCCTCCCCTGACTTCCGCCCGACGACCGGGCGGTAGCGTTCGACCGACCTTTCCCACCCATCCCCAAGGAGGCACCCGAATGGCGTACACCGAGCAGGAGATCCTGACCGGCCTGGCCGAGATCGTCAGCGAGGAGACCGGCCTTCCCGCCGAGACCGTGCTGCCGGAGAAGTCCTTCACGGACGACCTCGACATCGACTCTCTCTCGATGATGACGATCGTCACCCTCGCCGAGGACAAGTTCTCCGTCACGATCCCGGACGACGAGGTCAAGAACCTCACCACCGTCTCCGACGCGGTGACGTTCATCGCGGGCGCCCAGTCCTGACACCCGGCCGCCGGCGGCGCCCGTAGCGGCGCCGCCGGCCACCCGAACCCCAGCAGCAGGCCGCTCCCGCGGCGCGCACGGCCGACCCTCAGAGGAGACCACCCATGAGCGGATTCACCGACGTCGTCGTCACCGGCCTCGGGGCCACGTCGCCGCTCGGCGGCGACGTGCGCTCCACTTGGGCCGCGGCCCTCGCCGGGAAGTCCGGCGCGCGCCCCTTCGACCCCGAGTGGGTCGAGCGCTACGGCCTGCCCCTCACCTTCGCGGCGAGCATCGCGGTGCCGTCGACCGACGTGCTGTCGGTCCCTGAGGTCAAGCGGATGGACCCGTCCGCGCAGCACGCGATCGTCGCGGCTCGCCAGGCGTGGGCCGACGCCGGCTCCCCTGAGGTGAACCCCGAAAGGCTCGCCGCGGTGGTCTCGTCGGGCATCGGCGGCATCCAGACGACCCTCAACGCGTGGGACGCGCTCCAGGGCGGGAACGCCCGGCGCCTCCTGCCGATGACGGTGCCCATGATGATGCCGAACTCGCCCGCCGCCTACGTGTCGCTCGACCTCCACGCCCGTGCCGGCGCGCACGCGGTGGTCTCTGCCTGCGCCTCCGGCTCGGAGGCCATCGGCTATGCCGTCGAGATGATCCGGCTCGGCCGTGCGGACATCGTGGTCGCCGGCGGCACCGAAGCCTGCATCCACCCCATGCCCATCGCCGCGTTCGCGGCCTCACGCACGCTCTCGCTGCGGAACGACGACCCCGCGGGCGCCTCGCGTCCGTACGACGTCGACCGCGACGGCTTCGTCCTCGGCGAGGGCGCCGGCGTGGTCGTCCTGGAGAGCGCCGAGCACGCGGCCGCCCGGGGCGCCCGCGTCTACGCGCGGATCGCCGGAGTCGGGATGTCGGCCGACGGGTACCACATCACGTCGCCCGAGCCGAGCGGCGACGGCCAGATCCGCGCGATGCGCGAGGCGCTGCGCGACTCCGGCGTCGCCGCGCGCGACATCGTCCACCTCAACGCGCACGCGACCTCGACGGTCGTCGGCGACCTCATCGAGGCACGGTCGGTCCGGGCCGTGCTGGGCGACGAGGCCGACCACGTCGCCCTCTCGGCGACGAAGTCGATGACCGGTCACCTGCTCGGCGGGGCCGGCGCGCTCGAGACCATCTTCACGGTGCTGGCGATCCAGGACCGCGTTGCGCCGCCGACGATCAACGTGGCCAACCCGGACCCCGAGCTGGTGCTCGACCTGGTCCGGGACACGCCGCGCGAGCTGCCGGCGGGCGACATCGCCGCGATCAACAACTCGTTCGGGTTCGGCGGCCACAACGTCGCGCTTGTCGTGACCTCGGTCTGAGGTCGGGGCGCTCAGCCCACCCGGTGCAGCCAGCGCACCGGCGCGCCGGCGCCGGCGTACCGGAAGGGCTCCAGCTCGTCGTCCCACGCCTGCCCCAGGGCCAGGTCCAGCTCCTCGCGCATGCGGCGCGGGTCGCCGGCGAACTGCAGCGCCGCGCGGATCCGGTCCTCGGGCACGACGACGTTGCCGTGCACGTCGATGGCGGCGTGGAAGATGCCGAGCTCCGGCGTGTGGCTCCAGCGCGAGCCGTCGGCGCCGTGGCTGGCCTCCTCGGTCACCTCGTAGCGCAGGTGCGCCCAGCCGCGCAGCGAGGACGCCAGCTTGGCGCCCGTCCCCTGGGCGCCCTGCCAGGAGTACTCCGCGCGGTAGAAGCCGGCCCCCGCGGGCTGCGGCGTCCAGTCCATGCCGACGCGCACGCTCAGCACGTTGCCGGCGGCCCATTCCACGTGCGGGCACAGCGCGCGGGGCGCTGAGTGCACGAAAAGAACACCGCGGGTGATGACTCCGGCCATGTCGTCCTCCGTAGGTGGTCCGAGGTTCGTCTTCCCCAACGACCTCTGCCCAGCCCACGAGCACGTGACCCACGCGGTGTGCGGTTCCCAGAATGCACGACGAGCGGGAATCGCGCCAGCACTCGGCCGCGCGTTTCCCGCGGGAACTGTCAGCCGAACTGTTCCCGGATGGCCTTCATCGCCTTCTTGCGCACCGAGCGCTCGAGGCGGTCGAGGTAGAGGTGGCCGTCGAGGTGGTCGACCTCGTGCTGCAGGCAGCGCGCCATCAGGCCGGTCCCCTCGACGACGACCTGCTTGCCGGCGAGGTCCTCGCCGACGACCCGGGCGTACCAGGAGCGCCGCGTCGGGAACCACAGGCCCGGGACCGAGAGGCAGCCCTCGTCGTCGTCCTGGTACTCCTCGTCGCTCAGCTCGACGATCACCGGGTTGAGGACGTAGCCGACCTCGTCGTCGATGTTCCAGGAGAACGCCCGCAGGCTGACGCCGATCTGGTTCGCGGCCAGGCCCGCGCGGCCGTCCTCGTCGACGGTCTCGAGCAGGTCCTCGACCAGGGAGCGGACGCGGTCGTCGACGGTGGTGACGGGGTCGCAGGGCGTGCGCAGCACGGGGTCGCCGACGACACGGATCTCACGCTTGGCCATGCGCAGATCCTCCCATGGAGACGGCCCCGGACATGGCGACGCCGGCGGTACCAGCCCGCCGGCGTCTTCTTGCTCGGCTTCGTCGCTCAGTCGGTGATGCGCTGCGAGGGAACCTCGCCGAGCAGCTGCCGCACCTCGTCCTCGTGGAAGCGGCGGTGTCCGCCGAGCGTCCGGACCGTCGACAGCTTGCCGGCCTGCGCCCAGCGGGTGACGGTCTTGGGGTCGACGCGGAACAGGACGGCAACCTCGCCAGGCGTGAGGAGCGAGCCCTGCGTGAGCGTGGGGTGAGAGGTCGATGCCATCTCGGGACTCCTGTCGTTCGGTAGCTCGGCTGGCCCCAAGGGCCCCGTGGCTTTGCGTCCCCGCCTTGCGGTCGGGTTTGCCGTTAATCGCTGACAGCGGCACTATGCCCGGTTTACGTGTCCCTCGACAAGAAGTGCCCGGGATTGTCTGATTCGTGCAGCGGGTGAAAAACCCGCGAATGCGCTGGATTGGGTTGCCTTCAGGGTCCTTGGTCCGCTCGTCGTCCGACGAACGGGCGATAAGCGCCGCGGATCACGCCTGACGGCGCGGCACCAGGTTGAGCAGGGCGAGCACGGCGTACAGGACCGTGTTGAAGCCCACGACCAGGCTCAACGCCTGGAACCACGGGGAGCTCAGCGTGCTCACGGTGATGACGGGCCCGCAGACGAGCGGCGCCAGGAGGGCACCCTGCCGCGCCAGCCGGGCGCGGTCGACGTGCCCCCAGTCCGCTCGCCTCCGCCGGACGGCGTCGACGAGACCCACGACGAACACGACGAGGATCACCTCGGCGTAGGCGAGCTCGACGACCAGCGGCAGCGCGAGGAGCCGCCCACGCCAGCCCCCGCGCCACACGCTGACCACCCGCTCCACGATGAAGATGCAGGTGACGACGATCCAGAAGGTGAGCCCGAGCGCGAGGTGGTCCGACGCGCGCCACGTCACGAAGACCAGCAGCAGGTAGAGGTTGAGCGCCAGCGTCGCGTAGGCGAGGCCCGCCTGCTGCCACCAGGACCGCAGGGTCGCGAGCGTGAGCCCGTACGTGGCGAGGTTCTCGAGCGCACCGCGGTCCCACCGGATGCGCTGCCGCCAGAGGTGCCGCCAGGTCGGCATGACCTCGGTGATGGTGCGGCACTCGCGCGGGGACACCAGCCGCGCCCCCAGGGTCCGCAGCGCAAGCGTCAGCTCGTTGTCCTCGGTCAGGGCGAACGGGTCGTACACCTGCCCGCGCGTCCCGGGCACGTATCGGCCGCGTTGCTCCGCGACCGTCCGCAGGGCGTCGGCGCGGAACAGCGAGCCGGTCCCGGACAGGACGGTGACCCGGCGCCCCTTGCGCCGGGCGATGGTGCGGGCGTAGCGGACGTACTCGCTGCGCTGCAGCTGGCCGACGAGCCCGGAGCCGCCCTCGCCGAAGAAGATGCCGCCGACGGCCTGCAGCGCCGGGTCTTCCAGCAGGCGCGACTCGGCCTCGGCGATGAACTCCGGGGCGAGGACGGTGTCGGCGTCCATCACCAGGACTGCGTCGCCAGCCGCCATCCCGGGTAGCAGCTCGGCGAGGGCCTGGTTGAGGGCCCCGGCCTTGCGGCCCAGGTTGTCCCGGGTGCGGAGCACCACGGCGGCTCTTGCCTCCGCGACGGCGGCGGTCCGGTCGGTGCAGCGGTCGTCGACCACCACGATCTCGTCGGGCGGCCTTCGCTGGGCGCGGAGGCTGTCGATCGCCGCGCCGATCGTCGTCTCCTCGTCGTGCGCCGGGATGACGACGGTGATGTGCAGGCTCTCGGGCGCCTCGCCGGCCGCGTGGAACCCGGCCGGGGTGACGCCCTGCCGACCGAGCGCCCACCGCTGCGCGGCGTCCGGCCACGGGACCCGGCGGCGCTTCGCGGCAAGGATCTGCGAGGCGAACGCCACCTCCACCGAGGCGGCCAGGAAGACGAGCGCGACCGCGAAGAGCGCCGCAGCCACGAGTACCGCACCGCCCGGGATCTGGATCGTCAGGAAGGTCCCGACGTGGATGTCGACCTGGCGGCGGTTGAGGATGCCGCTGAACCAGTCGGTCGACAGCAGGGCCGCACCCAGGCCGAGCGCTACCACGGCGGCGGCCGCGAGCCCGGCGGACGTCCAGCCGAGCCGTCGGTTGCGCCGATAGAGCGGGTCGGACTCGTCGCCGTGCTCGTTGCGGCGCATTCCACCCCCCAACGGCTGGCCCGGCAGCCTCAACGTATCCAGGTGCAGTTCCGAGCGCAGGTCGTTCCGGCAGAACGCCGACCTCACCCGTACGTTCGTCGGCTCGGCGCCCCAGCCCGACGGCACGACGTTCGTGCTCACCGGCACCGTCATCGGGTTCGCCACCCCGAACAGCTGACCGCATGACCGCCCGGCCCGCGCCGCTCGTCGGCCAGCGACGGGCGGGGCGGTTTCGGCCCGCACGGAAGGGTCACGGTGGGGCAGGCGGGGCTTGAACCCGCGACCGACGGATTATGAGTCCGCTGCTCTGACCGGCTGAGCTACTGCCCCGGCGCCGCCCAGGGTAGCCGCAGCGGGTACGGTGGACGGCCGTGTCCCGCTTCAACCGCCGGCCGCCGGCCGATGTCGCCTCCAGGCTCGCCCTCCCCCACGGCGACTCCGTGCTCGCCGCCGTCCACCTCGAGGGGGGCGGATGGGCGGTCGCCTCGCTGCGGGCGTTCCACCTGCTCGCCGATGACGATGCCGCGCCCGACACCGCCACGGCGTGGTGCGACGTGGACCGGGGGTCGATGGACCCTCAGACGCGGACTCTGACCGTGTGGTGGGTGTCCGGGGCTCGTCGTGCCCTGCGCCTCCCGGAGGACGTCGACGCCCAACGGTTTGCCCGCGTCTTCCGCGACCGCGTGCAGCAGTCCGTGGTCCAGGCGATCACCGTGATGCTGCCCGGCGGCGGCGAAGCGCAGGTAGCGCTGCGCCGGGGCCCGGACGGGCGGCTGTTCACGCAGACGCTCGGCAACGCGGCCGTCGACCCCTCGGACCCTGAGGTCGCCGCGGCGCTCGCCAGGGCCGAAGCCGCCGTGCGCGACGCCGCCGGGCTGCCCGCCTGAGGCCGTCCGGAGGGGTCTCGAGCGGCTGGTAGAGTTTCCGCCCGGTGACTCCCGGCGGAGTCGCCGACGGTCCCCCGTAGCTCAATTGGCAGAGCATTCGACTGTTAATCGAAGGGTTACTGGTTCGAGTCCAGTCGGGGGAGCTTCAGAGGGCCTCTCACGTGCGGAAACGCTCGTTGAGGGGCCCTCGTCCTTGCCGGTCGGAGGCCCCGGTCAACCCCCTGTGAAGCGGACGGAGTCGACGCTGCCGCGCGGTTCCCCGCCGGAACCGGCGACCTTGACCACGCTCCACACGGCCGGGCCGAGGCGGCCACCCCGTTCGCCGAGCCGTTCCGTGTGGGTCAAGATCGATCCGAGGCGGCGACCGGTGTTGCGCCAGGCGTGAGCGCCTCGGGAGTCGCGATGCGTGTCCAGGGGCGCCGCGTCGCGGCCGCTGCGGTGGTCGCGGCACTCGTCACCGTGCTCGGCGGACTGCTCGGCGCCGGCCCGGCGGTCGCGCAGGTGAACCCGAACATCACGGGGACGCTGTCCCTGTTCAAGCGGATCGAGAACCTCGACACGGGGTCCGGCGAGGGTCGCCGCGAGCTGTGGATCATGCACGCGGTGAACACCGAGGACCCGTCGTTCTCGTTCACGGGCGACGGGCTCAACGGGTTCCAGACCCGGACGATCCCGGCCGGCACCTACACGATCAGCGAGTCCGGCGGCGTGGCGGGGTACCGCTTCGTCTCGTGGGACTGCGGCGCGGCAGGCGTCTTCACGGTGCCGACGCCCACCATCACCGTGCCGGCCAACAACCAGGTGACCTGCACCGTCCGGAACGACGCGATCAAGCCGACGCTGACGCTTGTCAAGGTCTCCGGGGGGCCCGCGGCGCCGACCGCCTGGACGCTCCACGCGAACGGACCGACAAGCATCTCCGGCATCACTGGTGTCTCGGCGGCGGTCCCGATCGGCCAGTACACGCTCTCCGAGAGCAACGGACCGCCGGGCTACACCGCGAGCGCCTGGGTGTGCACGGGCGGCACGCAGACCAGCGGCTCGACGGTGGTCCTCACGCTGGGCGAGACCGTCACCTGCACCATCACGAACACGCGGACCGCGACCGCCCAGCACCTCCTCACCCTTCAGAAGGTCGTCGCCGGCGGGCCCGCCACCACGGCGAACTTCACGCTGACCGCCAGCGGCACGGGCGCGACGCTCAGCGGGACGAGCGGGAGCCCCGAAGTGACGGCGGTGCCGGTTCCCTCGGGCGCCTACGCGCTGTCCGAGACCGCCAGCGGGGCCGGGTCCGCCGGGTACGCGGCGAGCGCCTGGACGTGCACGGGCGGCACGGTGACGGGGGGCACCCTCACGCTCGCGGACACCGACACCAACGCGACCTGCACGATCACCAACACCTGGACCGGCGGCACGCTGACGCTCGTGAAGCAGGTCGTCGGCGGCACCGACCTCCCCACGGCGTGGACGCTCACCGCGGCCGGTCCCACGACCATCACCGGCCGGACCGGTCAGCCCGCCGTCACGGCGGCGCAGGTGCCGGCCGGGACGTTCACGCTCTCGGAGACGGGGCCGTCCAACTACAACGCTTCGCCCTGGAGCTGCACCTCCGGCGGCAGCGGTGCCACGGTGACGGTCACGGCCGGCGCGACGATCACGTGCACGATCGTCAACACCATCCAGACCGCGAGCCTCACGCTGGTCAAGCAGGTCGACAACACCGGCGGCGGCACCGCGACCGTCGGCGCCTTCACCCTGACCGGGGTCGACGCGGCGGGCGGGTTGGTGATGACGGGCACGTCCGGCTCACCGCCGGTGACGGACCAGATCGTTCCGGTCGGGTCGACGTGGGCGCTCTCGGAGACGTCGGTGCCGGGCTACGCGGCGAGCGCCTGGACGTGCACGGGCGCGACGGCGACGAACGACACCGTGACGATCACCTCGGTGGCCGACGTCGTCTGCACCGTGACCAACACCTGGCACGGCGGCTTCCTCACACTCGTCAAGCAGGTCGCCGGCGATGCCGCACCGCCGGACGCGTGGACGCTGACGGCGACGGGAGCGGTGACGATCGCCGGGCCGTCGGGAGCCGCGGCGGTGACCGGCGTCGCGGTCCCCAGCGGCGCGTACGTCCTGTCGGAGTCGACCGTCGGCGGGTTCGCGGGCGGCGCGTGGGACTGCGGCGGCGCCCCGCTCGCGGGCGCGACCGTCACGGTGACCGACGGAACCGACGTCGAGTGCACGATCACGAACACGCCCACGCAGCCCCACCTGACGCTGGCCAAGATCGTCGACAACTCGGCGGGCGGCACCCTGCCGGCCACGACCTGGACGCTCACCGCCGCCGGCCCGACGCCGCTGTCGGGCG
>Ga0207835_1000128_pt1 | contig 18995 bp, 16 predicted proteins | sample LuqExpMetagenom8_FD_187766 | JGI IMG/M metagenome (GOLD analysis project Ga0207835, IMG submission 187766) | Tropical forest soil microbial communities from Luquillo Experimental Forest, Puerto Rico - Sample 8 (SPAdes) | ecosystem: Environmental > Terrestrial > Soil > Tropical forest ... | reverse complement strand
CCCGCCTCAACCTCCGGATCCCGCCGGGCACGACGCCGGCCGAGGCGGAGCGGGCGCTGCGAGGCCACCTGCGCTCCGCGGCGCCGTGGGGGGTGCACGTCACCGTCGAGACCGAGGCCGCGGGGTCGCCCTACCGGGCGGCCACGGACGGGCCCGCGTACGACGCCATGGCGGCCGCGATGCAGGAGGCGTACGGCAAGCCCATGGCCACGCTGGGCCAGGGTGGCTCGATCCCGCTCTGCACCGTGTTCGCCGAGACCTATCCCGACGCCGAGCTGTTCCTCATGGGCGTCGAGGAGCCGCTTGCCCTGATCCACGCGCCGAACGAGAGCGTCGATCCGACGGAGATCGCCACCATGGCGCTCGTGGAGGCGCTGTTCCTCCAGCGGTACGCGGCGTCGCGCCACTGAATCCCCTCAAAGCGCGCACGCAGGGGCGACGGGGGACACTGACGCGGTGGATGCTCCGACGTCTACCGAGCCGCGTCGGGCCGGGCTCGCCCTTGCCGCCCTGATCGCGGTCGCCGCCGTCGCAAACCTCAACCTGTCGGTCGCGAACGTCGCACTGCCCGCGATCGGGAAGGCCTTCGACTCCTCACAGACCACCCTCGACCTCATCGCGGTCGGGTACTCGCTCGGGCTCGCCGGGTCGGTGCTGTACCTCGGAGCCGTGGGCGACCGCTACGGACGCAAGCTCCTGCTCGTCCTCGGCATGGTGCTCTCGGTGCCGGCCTGCCTCCTCGCGGCGTACGCCCCGAGCGACTACGTCCTGTTCGGGGCGCGCGTGCTCGGCGGGATCTCCGCCGGCATGGCGTACCCGACGACCCTCGCGCTCATCACCGCCCTCTGGTCGGGGCCGAAGAGGACGAGGTCGATCGCGTTGTGGTCGGCGATCGGCGGCGGCATCGCGGCCATGGGGCCCCTGGTCGCGGGCTTCCTGCTGGAGCGGTCCTGGTGGGGCTCGGTCTTCCTCATCACGTTGCCGCTCGCGGTGATCGCGCTGGTGATGGCGGTGCTGCTCGTGCCGGCCCACGTGAACGAGACGACCGAGCCGGTCGACAACCTCGGCGGCATCCTCTCGGTGGTCCTCGTCGGAGCCCTGATCCTCGCGATCAACTTCGCGCCGGTGCCGAACCAGGGGGCGCTGGCGCTCGGCCTGGCGGTGATCGCGATCGCTGCGCTCGTCGCCTTCGTCATCCGCCAGCGGCGGGCCGCCTCACCGCTCTACGACCTGCACGTCGCCGGCCGGCGCATCTTCTGGGTGGCGGCGTGCGCGGGGACCATCGTCTTCGGATCGCTCATGGCGTCGGCGTTCGTCAGCCAGCAGTACCTGCAGAACGTCCTCGGGTACGACACGCTCGAGGCGGGCGCGGCGTTCCTGCCCGCGGTCGTCGTCATGATCCTTGTCGCACCCCGCTCGGCGAAGCTGGTCGAGTCGAGGGGATCGCGCTTCACGCTGCTCAGCGGCTACGTCTTCCTGTTCCTCGCCTTCGGCTGGATGCTGCTCCTCTGGGGCGAGCACAGCGCCTACTGGCAGGTCGGCCTCGCCTACGCCTTCGTCGGGGCCGGCGTCGGCCTCGCCGGCACACCCGCTTCGCACTCGCTGACCGGCTCGGTCCCGGTGAAGCGTGCGGGCATGGCGTCCGGCACGGCCGACCTGCAGCGCGACTTCGGCGGGGCGATCATGCAGTCGATCTTCGGCGCCCTGCTGACCGCGGGGTACGCCGCCGCCGTCAGCGCCACCATCGCCGGGTCGCCCAATGCCGATCAGGTGACGAGCAGCGTGCAGGGCCAGCTGACGAAGTCCTTCGCGGGTGCGCAGGCCATCGCCGAGCAGTACCCGCAGTACTCCTCGCAGATCGTCGCCGGGGCGAAGGAGTCGTTCCTCTCGGGAGCCGACTGGGCGTACACGGCCGGCATCCTGGCGATCCTCGTCGGCGCGGCGATCGTGCTCTTCCTCTTCCCCAAGCACGAGGGTGAGCTGGAGCTGCTGGCGGAGTACCAGGCCACGGACGCCGGTGCAGACGCCGGGGTCGACCAGGCCGGCGACTAGCGATCAGGCGACCGGTTCCGGCACCCCCGGCGTCGCGGACGTGGGCAGCGTGTGGGCGCCGGCCGCGGCGGAGGCCGCGGCGTCGTACAGCGTGCCGCGTGCGGCCGCGTAGCGGCGCATCGCCACGGCCATGAGGAGTCCGGCGACGCTGAACCCCGCCATCACCCAGGACGCGGCGCTGAGGCCCGACGAGAGCGCGTCCGCCGTGGCGGCGCCCTTGGCCGTCTGGTTCGCGATGACGGCCGCGTAGATCGACGCGGCGAGCGCGGTCGCCACGGCGGCGCCGACGTAGCGGGCCATGTTCGACACGCCGGAGGCGACGCCGACCTCGTTCGCGGACACGCACGCCGTCGAGGCGGACGACGCCGGGCCGTTGGACATGCCCATGCCGACCGCGATGGCGATGAGCGGCAGCACGAACGCCCCGTACCTCCAGTCGGACTGGACCAGGCCGACGAGGGCGAAGCCCACCGCGGTGAGGAGGAACCCGAGCCCGATGACCTGCCGGCCACCGAACCTTGCGGCCAGCTTGGGCACGAACGGCGCGATGACGACGAGCCCGGCCGTCGCCGGCAGTGTGGCGAGCCCCGCCTCGAGCGGGCTGAATCCGAGGGTGGCCGGATCCTGGAAGTACAGGCTGAGCAGGTACATCAGCCCGTTGATCGTCCCGGCTCCGATGAGGATCGCGATCGTGGCCCCGACGAGGGTCCGGTTGCGCAGCAGGTTCAGGTCGAGCAGCGGCACGTCCACGCGACGCTCGACGACGACGAACAGGAACCCCGCGACGACCGCGAGGACGAAGCACCCGATCGTCGCGAGCGAGCCCCAGCCCCACGAGCTGCCCTTGCTCAGCGCCAGGATGAACGGCGCGAGGGTCAGGGCCACCAGCACGGTGCCCGCGTAGTCGATCGACCTGGACCGGCCGGGGTCGCGCGACTCGGACACGGTGAAGTACGTCAGCACCATGCAGATCAGGGCGACGACGGCGTCGACCCAGAAGAGCCCCTGCCATCCGGTGATGTCCACGAGGACGCCGCCGAGCAACGGCCCCGCGGCCGCCCCGACGGCGGCGGCGGCGCCCCACAGCGAGACGGCTCGCAGCTGGGCCTGACCGCTGTTGGCCACCGAGAGCAGGCTCAGTCCGCAGGCCAGGATGGTCGAGCCTGCGGCGCCCTGGATGAACCGCCCGGCGATGACCGTCCCGCCGCCCTGGGCCAGCGCGATGAAGATGCACGACGCGACGAACAGCGCGAGCCCCAGCTGGAAGATGCGCTTGCGCCCGAAGACGTCGCCCAGCGCGCCGGCCGTGATGATCACCGCCGCGCCCACCAGGGAGTAGCCGGTGACGGCCCACTGCAGCGTCGCCACGCTGGTCCCCGTGTCCTCGGAGATCGCCGGCAGCAGGATGCTGACCGCCGAGGTGTTCGCGTTGACGACCAGCGTCGACAAGCATGTGGCGGCAAGGACGCCGCCCGTCCGTCTGGAGATCCCGGCCTCGCTCACCCCGTCACGCTATGGACGGCGCCGTTCGGCCCGCCTCACCCCGATCGGGCGACCGTGTCAGGGCCGTGTCAGGAACGGGGCGACGCCGTCGTCCCACGCACGATGAGCTCGGTCGGCACCAGCACGCGCTCCTGCGAGGGGCGCGCCTGCGTACGGAGCTGCTCGAGGAGGATCCGGACGAGCTCGTGCCCGATCGTATGGAAGTCCTGCTTGACGGTGGTGAGCGGCGGGTAGACGTACTCGCTCAGCGCGATGTCGTCGAAGCCGACGACGGACACGTCCTCGGGGACGCGGCGGCCGCGCTCGTGCAACGCGCGGATGAAACCGAGCGCCATCTCGTCGTTCGCGCAGTAGACGGCGGTGACGGCCGGATCGGAGGCCACCTCGAGCCCGATGCGGTAGCCGGAGGCCGCCGTCCAGTCGCCGCGCCACAGCTTCGGCGCCACGATGCCGGCGCCCTCGAGGCACCGCTGCCAGCTGCCCACGCGGACGTTGGCCGGCTCGGAGTCCGCAGGCCCCGCGATGTGGTGCACCGTGCGGTGGCCGAGCCCGAGGAGGTGGCCGACCGCCTCGAAGGTGCCCTGAACCTGGTCGGCGACGACTGCCGGGTAGTGGCCGACGAGCCGTGAGTCCGACACCACCACGGCCATGCCGGCGGGCAAGGCGAGCGACTCGGGGGTCGCCTGTTCGGCCCGGATGACGATGAGCCCGTCGATCGCCTGGTGCGTGAGCAGCAGCGCGGCGCTGTCCCAGTCGGTCGCCGCGGCGTGCCGGACACCGACCACGGTGACGGCGTAGTCCTGGGCCTGGGCCGCCTCGATGACTCCCTCGGTGGTGAGCGCCTCACCGGTGCGCTCGAACCGGTGGGCGAGGAGTCCGATGGTCCCGAACGCGCCGTTGCGCAGGGCCCGTGCGGCGTGGTTGGGGGAGTAGCCGAGCTGGTCCATGGCGGCGACGACGCGCACGCGGGTGTCGTCGCTGACACGCGCCGCGCCGGTGGAGACTCGGGACACCGTCTGGGCGGAGACACCCGCCAGCCGCGCGACATCCTCGATCGACGGGCCCCGTCGGCGACGTCCCGCAGTGGTGCTCATGCCGCATGTTAGCGTGTGGACCCGCGGATTCAATGATGACGTGAACATGTCGCTCGATGACGAGCATGATCGTGACCTTGCTGTGACCGTGATTCGTTTGACATGAGCCGCGGGTGGCCCCCTATGTTTACGTCAACGCACCCCGAGGACGCGGCGGCGGCTGCAGCGGCGCGGCCCCCGTCGGCGGGGTGCGGTTCGAGATCGACCATGTACGGCCTGGCAGTCACATCAACGAAGAAGGAGCTGTCGCAGATGATTCGAGCGCGGAAGAAGTGGGCCTTGGCGGCGGTGCTGGTGCCGCTCAGCCTGGCCATGGCGGCGTGCAGCTCGTCGGGCGGTGGGTCGGGGGCCAACCCCACGACCGGAGCCGCGGCGACCACCGGTGCGGCCGCCGCTCCCACGGGCACGACGCTGTCGGTGTGGTGCTGGGACCCGAACTTCAACATCTACGCGATGAAGGAAGCGGAGAAGATCTACGCGAAGGCCCACCCGGGCTTCACGCTGAACGTCACCGAGGTCTCGTGGGACGACCTGCAGACCAAGCTGACGACGATCGCGCAGGCGAAGCAGGAAGACCAGCTCCCGGACATGTTCCTGGTGCAGAACAACGCGTTCCAGAAGAACGTCATCAACTACCCGGACCTGTTCAGCGACTTCGGCACCTCGGGGATCGACTACAGCCAGTTCCCGAAGTCCGTCGTCGACTACTCGGTCGTTGACGGCAAGAACTACGGTCTCCCGTTCGACAACGGCACTGCGATCACCGCCCTGCGGACCGACGTGCTGGCGCAGGCCGGCTACACGATGAAGGACTTCACGGACATCACGTGGAGCGACTTCCTCACGAAGGCGAAGGACGTCCTCGCCAAGACCGGTAAGCCGCTGCTGTCCGGCCAGGCCGGCTCGTCCGACACCATCATGATGATGCTGCAGAGCGCGGGCGCCAGCCTCTTCGACAAGGACGGCAAGCCGACCATCACGAACAACCCGGCGCTGCTCAAGGCCATCGACGAGTACAAGCAGCTCGTGCAGGCCAAGGTCTTCACCGAGGTCAACTCGTGGGACGAGTACACCGGGTCCATCGTCAACGGCGCCGTCGGCGGCACCGTCAACGGCGTCTGGATCTCCGGCACCATCCAGTCCGCCAAGGACCAGGCCGGCAAGTGGGACATCACCAACCTGCCGAAGCTCGAGGGCGTCGACGGTGCGACGAACTACTCGGCGAACGGTGGCTCGTCGTGGGCGATCAGCTCCCACGCGAACGTCGCCCTCGCTGAGGACTTCCTGAAGTCCACCTTCGCCGGGTCGACCGACCTCTACGACACGATCCTGCCGACCTCCGGCGCGATCGCGAACTGGATCCCCGCGGGCAAGTCCGCCGTCTACTCGCAGCCGGTCGCCTTCTACAACAACGACCCGATCTACCAGAAGGTGCTCGAGTACGCCGGGCACGTCCCCAGCAACAACACCGGCGTGTACTACTACGAGGCACGCGACGCCGTGAGCACGGCCATCACGAAGATCCTCGGGGGTGCCGACCCGAACGCCGCTCTGCAGGAAGCGCAGAGCGCGGTCGAGTTCGCCATGAAGTGATCTGAGTCCCCTCGGTGGCGGGGGCCGGGAAACCGGCCCCCGCCCCACGTGCAAAAGGCGGTCTGACGTGTCACTTTCAGAGGCGAAAGCGGCGGGGTTCGGGGTCCCCTCCGTCCAGACAGAGGGACCGGAACCGTCGGGGCGGCGTTCCCGGTCGGCGCGGGTCCGAGTGGCCCAGAGGCGGAACCTCACGGGCTGGATCTTCCTTCTCCCCGCGGCGTTGCTCATCCTCGCCATGAACTTCTACCCGATGGTCCAGGCCTTCTTCATCTCGTTGAAGACGGGCAAGGGCTCCCGGCTCAAGTGGGCCGACCCGCTCTGGTACAACTACCAGCGGCTGTTCCAGGACGACATCTTCCGGCTGACGCTGAAGAACACGTTCATCTACCTGATCATCCAGGTCCCGGTCATGCTGATCCTGGCCCTGATCCTGGCGAACCTGCTCAACAACAAGAACCTGCGCTTCAAGGGCCTGTTCCGCACGGCGATCTTCCTTCCCTGCGCCGTGTCGCTCGTCTCCTACTCGCTCGTCTTCCGCACGATGTTCGCCACCGACGGATTCGTCAACGACGCGCTTCAGTGGCTGCACATCATCCATTCGCCCGTGAACTGGCTGGGGCAGACCGGCACGGCCCGCATGGTCATCATTCTCGGCCTGCTGTGGCGCTGGACCGGCTACAACATGGTGTTCTACCTCGCCGCGCTGCAGAACCTCGACCCCTCGACGATCGAGGCGGCGAAGATCGACGGCGCCAACGCGTTCCAGACGTTCTGGCGGGTGACGATCCCTCAGCTTCGGCCGATCATCCTGCTCACGGGCATCATGTCGACGAACGGCACCCTGCAGCTGTTCGACGAGTCGTGGAACCTGACCCAGGGCGGTCCGGCGAACACGTCCATGTCGATGGCCCATTACATCTACGAGCTGGCCTTCCACCGGAACCCGAACTTCGGGTACGCGTCGGCCCTCTCGTACGCCATCTTGATCATGGTGGCGTTCCTGGCCGCATTCCAGATGAAGATCGGTGACCGACGTGACTAGGACATGGCGCCAGGTACCTGGCTACGTATTCCTCATCGTTGCCGCGGTGATCTCGGTGTTTCCGCTGTACTTCATGGTGGTCTCGTCGACGAACACCAGCCAGGACGTGCTGGCATCGAAGATGCTCCCGGGCACGAACCTCGTCCAGAACATGCGCGACCTGCTCGCGCAGCAGAATGTCGGGGCCGCGATGTGGCACTCGACCCTCAACGCGGTCACCACCACTGTGATCGCGCTGATCATCTGCTCGATCGCCGGCTACGGTTTCGAGATCTACCACACGAGGGGCAAGGACCGCTTCATGGGGTTCCTGCTGCTCGCGATCATGATCCCGTTCGCCGCGACGATGATCCCGCTGTTCCAGGCGTTCGCGAGCGCCGGATTCGTGAACTCGACGTTCGCCGTGATCCTGCCGACCGTCTCGACGCCATTCCTCATCCTGCTCTTCCGGCAGTCGGCGCGCTCGTTCCCGCACGAGATCCTCGAGGCCGCGCGCATCGACGGGCTCAAAGAGCTCTCGATCTTCGGGCGGATCTTCATCCCGACGATGCGCTCGACCTATGCCGCCGCAGCGGTGATCACGTTCATGAACGCGTGGAACGCCTTCCTGTGGCCCAAGGTGATCCTTCTGGACAACAAGGCGCAGACGATGCCCATGCTGGTCTCGAACCTCACCGCCGGCTATGTCACCAACTACGGAGTCCTCATGCTGGCGGTGCTCCTCGCATCGCTGCCGACCATGATCATCTTCCTCGTCCTGCAGCGCAGCTTTGCCGAAGGAATTACGGGAGCCATCAAGTGACATTCGACGTCAACCGGATCGCCGATCCGGAGTATTTCGCGGAGAACCGGCGCGCCGCCCATTCCGACCACCGCTGGTTCCGCACCGCGGCCGAGGCGGCCCGGCGCGGCGGGAGCGGCTACGAGCAGCTGCTCAGCGGCACGTGGAAGTTCCACTACGCGAAGAACCCCGGCCAGACGATCCCCGGATTCGAGGCGGTCGACCACGACTGCTCCGGCTGGGACGACATCCCGGTACCGGCCCACATCCAGCTCCAGGGCTACGACCGCCCGCAGTACACCAACGTCCAGTACCCGTGGGACGGGCACGAGAACGTGGAGCCGGGCGAGGTGCCGCGGCGCTACAACCCGGTCGCGAGCTACGTGAAGACGTACACGCTCGACCGTCCGCTGGAGCCGGGGGAGCGTCTGAGCGTCTCGTTCCTGGGCGCCGAGAGCGCGGTCGCGGTGTGGCACAACGGCGTCTACGTCGGCTACGCGGGCGATTCGTTCACGCCGTCGGAGTTCGACCTCACGGACACGCTCATCGACGGGGAGAACAAGCTCGCCGCCCAGGTGTTCCGGTTCAGCGCCGGCTCGTGGATCGAGGACCAGGACTTCTACCGATTCTCGGGGCTCTTCCGTGACGTGGTGCTGTTCCGGCGCCCGGCCGTGCACGTCGAGGACGTCCGCGTGCGGAGCGCGGTCTCCGACGACCTCGCGGAGGCGGTCGTCTCGGTCCGGGTGTCGCTCGTCGGGCGCGGCAGCGTCCGGGTGGCGCTCGAGGGAGTCGGGGAGCTGTCCGACACGGGCGAGGGCGAGCTCGTCGTGCGCGTACCGAAGCCACGGCTGTGGAGCCCGGAGGACCCGTTCCTCTACGACCTGACCCTCGAGGTCCGCGGAGACGACGGCGCCGTCACCGAGGTGATCCCGCTCCGGGTCGGCGCGCGCCGCTTCGGCATCGAGGACGGGATGCTGAAGCTCAACGGCCGACGGGTCGTCTTCCACGGCGTCAACCGCCACGAGTTCGGCCTCGACGGTCGCGTGATGTCGCGCGAGCAGACCGAGGCGGACATCCGGCTCATGAAGGCGGCGGGCATCAACGCCGTCCGGACCAGCCACTACCCGAACAACTCGTTCTTCTACGAGTTGTGCGACGAGTACGGGCTGTACGTCGTCGACGAGATGAACCTCGAGTCGCACGGCCTCTGGGACGCCGTCATCCGCGGTCGTCTGACGATCGACGAGGCCGTGCCGGGCGATCGGCCCGAGTGGCTTCCGGCCCTGCTGGACCGCGCGACCAGCATGGTGCAGCGCGACAAGAACCACGCGTGCGTCGTCATGTGGTCGTGCGGCAACGAGTCGTTCGGCGGCAAGGACATCCTCGCGGTGTCGAACTACTTCCGTGAGGTCGACGACCGGCCGGTCCACTACGAGGGCGTCCACTGGGACGACCGGTACCCCGAGACGAGCGACGTCGTCAGCCGCATGTACGCGCCGGCGGCCGAGATCGAGGAGTACCTCGCGACCCACCGTGAGAAGCCGTTCGTGCTGTGCGAGTACGCCCACGCCATGGGGAACTCGTTCGGCGCGGTCGACAAGTACGTCGACCTCGCGTACCGGGAGCCGCTGTTCCAGGGCGGCTTCATCTGGGACTTCGCCGACCAGGCGGTCCGCCTGACGGACCGGCACGGCCGGGAGTACTTCGGCTACGGCGGCGACGCCGGCGAGGCGCCCAGCGACTACGAGTTCTGCGGCAACGGCATCCTCTTCGCCGACCACACGCCGACGCCGAAGATGCAGGAGGTGAAGTACCTCTACCAGCCGCTCCACGTCTCGGTGTCCGAGGACTCGTTCGTCGTCGAGAACCGGCAGCTGTTCACGGGGACCGGCGGGTACGAGTGCGTCGTCACCCTGCGGCGGGAGGCCGACGTGCTCGACGAGCGCGTGGTCGAGACCGCGGTGGCGCCGGGCTCGTCGGCGGCGTATCCGGTGCCGTTCGCGGTCCCGGCGACGCCGGGCGAGTACACGGTCGACGTCTCGTTCCGCCTCCGGGCGGGCACCGCCTGGGCACCCGCCGGGCACGAGGTCGCCTGGGGGCAGGGCGTCGTCGCCGTGCCGGGTTCGCCCGCCGGGCTCGTCGTGCGCACGACGAAGCAGCCGGAGCTGATCGACGGGATCCACAACATCGGCGTGCGCGGCGAGCACTTCGCGGCGCTCTTCTCGCGGCTCCATGGCGGCCTGGTCTCCTACCGCTACGGCATGACGCCCGACGGGGGTCACGAGCTTCTCAAGGCGGTGCCGCGGCCGAGCTTCTGGCACGCGCCGACGTCGAACGAGAAGGGCTGGAAGGCGCCCTTCCGGGACGGTCAGTGGCTGCTCGCCAGCCGGTACCCGGACGTCGTCGGCGGCCCCACGGCGGAGGTGCACGACGGCCGGGTCGAGGTGACCTACCACTACGCCCTGCCGACCACGCCGGCGAGCTCGTGCGACGTCGTGTACGCGGTCGACGGGGACGGCCACGTCGCCGTGACGTTGACGGTCACGCCGGGCGACGGCCTTGCGGACATGCCCGAGCTCGGCATGCTCTTCGAAGCGCCCGCGGACCTGCATCGGCTGCGGTGGTATGGCGAGGGGCCCGACGAGTGCTACGTCGACCGCCGCAACGGCGCGCGCCTCGGCGTGTACCGCAGCGACGTGACGCGGGAGCTCACGCCGTACCTGCGGCCGCAGGAGTCGGGCAGCCGCACGGGCGTGCGCTGGGCCGAGGTGACCGACGACCGGGGCGCCGGCCTGCGGTTCGACTGCGCCGGCGGGATGGAGTTCTCGGCGCTGCCGTGGACGCCGTTCGAGGTGGAGAACGCGGCGCACCACGTCGAGCTGCCGCCGATCAGCCGGACGGTGCTGCGGCCGGCGCTCATGCGGCGCGGCGTCGGTGGGGACAACTCGTGGGGCGCGCGGACCCACCCGGAGTACCTGCTGCCGACCGGGCGCGAGCTCGCGTTCACCTTCACGTTCCACGGCGTCCGCTAGCGCGACGACAGCGGGCCCCGGGCGTCGCCCCGGGGCCCGCCGCCGTTCGGACGGCTCGTCGCGCCGGAGGGCCGCGACGTCACGTCCCGGACGCTTCCGCCCGGTCTGAGGGTCAAGACCCAGTGGGGCGACGAAGGACGACCGGGGGAGTCACGGTGCCGTGGCGACCCGTCCCGCTCCGCGGCTCAGTAGTGCCCGGTGAGGGCCTTGTTCTTGATGGCCTCGTACTCGCGCTCGTTGATCGTCCCGGCGTCGAGCAGCTCCTTCGCGTGGGCGATGTCCTCGGCGGGCGACGACGACCTCTGGGGCCGGTAGCTGTCGTCCTCCGCCGGCGCCCGATCCGCGTTCTCGCGCGCAGCCGTCCGATCGGCGATCCCCTTGCCGCGGGCGATGATGTACGCAAGCGAGCCGATGAACGGCAGCCCGATGAGCAGGATGGTCCAGAGGATCTTCCACCCCACGGCGAGGTCGCGGTCGCGGAAGACGTCGAGCAGCAGGAAGACGACGACGAAGATGATCGCCACCATGACGAAGGTGGCGAAGAACCAGCCGGCGTAGCTCCAGAAGTTGGTTGACACGACCCGCCTCCTACGCACGGTGCGCGGCGTGCTCGGTTTCGCGCACCGCGTCGCTGAGGGGATCGTCTGCCACCGAGCGTGGCGGCAGGCACACCCGAACTAGGTGATCTGCCGCCCCGCACGCGGGGCCGCGGAATCGCCGAGGTTCAGCCCAGCGAGCAGTGCCCTCGCGCTAGGCGGGCTCGTCCGTCCACGCGACGTGGGTCCCGGCGAAGCGGCCGAAGGCCTCCACCGCGCCGTGGAGCGCGGCACGCTCGGCGGCCGTCCAGTCGCGGAACGGCCGGACGACGAGGTGCGCCGGCCGGCCCCGCGCATCACGCCGATAGCCCCAGCGCCCGGCGGCGCGCCCGTCGACGAGCACCCAGTGCAGCGGCGCGCCGCCGCTGCCGGTGAACAGCGGAACCCCGCCAGTGAGGACGTCGCGCGTACGGAGGTAGGACATGACCAGCTCGTCGTACGCCTGGACCAGGTCGACGCGAGGTTGATCCTCCCGCTCGGGTGGCTCGCTCCGCCCGTGCCACCACGTGAGCCCGTCGTCCTGGAAGGTCTCGAGCTCGCCCGCGACCGCCGCGACCGCCCGGCGCGCGTCGGTGAGCGGCAGGCTCGCCCAGGTGGCGAGGTCGTCCACGGTCGCGGGACCCCTCGTGACCATGAAGCGGCGCGCCAGCTCCGCCAGCGAGTCCTCGCGCGTGCGGCCGTCGACGGCCGGCGCCCGCTCGTCGAGCAGGGCATACGTCTGCTGGTTGCCCCGCGCGGCCCCGCTGACGACGACTGCGGAGAGCTCGGCGTCCATGAGCGCCATGCCGACCCCGAAGGCGTCGAGCCGGATGCCGGCGTCCGCCAGGACGGTGCCGAGCTCGGCGCGCGTGCGGTGCGTCCCGTCGGCCAGCGCCGCAGCCAGCGCACGACGTGACGCGGCGCGCGTCTCGTCGTCGAGCCCCGCCCGCACGTACATCGCGGCGTTGGCCCGCTGGATGCGCGGCGCGCTGGCGCGGAGCAGCCAGCGGAGGTCCGCCGGGGCCACGGCGTGCCAGGTCGGCCGCAGAACGTGCGTGCGCAGCACGCGGCCCGCGTCGAGCTCGTCGGCCACGGCCTTGCGAGTGATGCCACCGGCACGCTGGCTCAGCGACCACGCCGACGGGAGCAGGTCCTGAGCCTGGAGCGCGGCCAGCCGCCCGACGACGCCCGCGGCGCCGGCAGCGTCGGGTCGCGAGACGATCTGGTTTGCGAGCCGCCAGCGAGCGACGAGGGCGTGGTCCACGGTGGCGAGCCTACGGACGGGGTCCGACGAGCGAACCGGGCGCCTCACGAGGACCCTTGGTGGCGAGGACATCGACGTCTGGAGGTGCGTGACGATGACGACGACGACACCGACGGTCCCGCAGGGGACGACGAGCCTCGAACCGGGGGTCCGTCGCGGGCTGTACCGCACGATGGTGCTGATCAGAACGTATGAAGAAGCGATCCGGCGGGAGTACTACGCCGACAAGGGACCCGGCTTCGACATCGGCAAGGGGCTGGTCCCGGGGGAGATGCACCTGTCGGCCGGCCAGGAGCCGGTCGCGGCGGGGCTGTGCGCCCACCTGACAGCCGACGACGCTGTGACGGCGACCCACCGGCCCCACCACCTGGCGATCGCGCACGGCGTGGACATGAACGCGATGACCGCCGAGATCTTCGGCCGGGAGACCGGCCTGGGACGCGGCCGCGGCGGCCACATGCACCTGTTCGACCCGGCGACCCACTTCTCCTGCTCGGGGATCATCGCCGAGGGCTACCCGGCGGCGCTGGGGCAGGCGTTCGCGTTCCAGCGGAAGGGGAGCGACCGGATCGCGGTGGCGGTCACCGGCGAGGGCGCCGCCAACCAGGGTGCGTTCCACGAGTCGCTCAACCTGGCGGCGCTGTGGCACCTTCCGGTCGTCTTCGTCGTCGAGGACAACGACTGGGGCATCTCGGTGCCGCGGTCCGCGTCGACAAGCGTTCCCTCCAACGCGGACCGGGCAGCCGCCTACGGCATCCCCGGCATCCTCGTCGAGGACAACGCGGTCGAGGGCGTCTGGTCGGCGGCCAAGGACGCGATCGGCCGGGCGCGCTCGGGCGGTGGCCCGAGCCTCATCGAGGTGCACACACTGCGGCTCTGGGGCCACTTCGAGGGTGACGCCCAGGGCTACCGCACCGATCTGGCCGGCGTGGAGGGCCGCGACCCGTTGCCCGCCTACCGCGCGACGCTCGAGGCCGACGGCGTGCTCGTCCCCGGCGCCGCCGACACCATCGCCCGCGAGGCGAGCGAACGGGTGGAGTCCGCGATCGCGGCCGCCAAGGCGGCACCGCTGCCCGACCCGGCCCACGCCACCGACTACGTGTTCGCGTGAGGAGGAGCCATGACCACCACACAGGAGTCCATGGCGGCGGCGGCCCACGGCACGCACCGCCTCACCACGGCGAAGGCGATCGCCGAGGGGATCGCGCTGGAGATGCGGGGCGACCCGTCCGTCGTCTACCTGGGGGAGGACGTCGGCGCTTACGGCGGCATCTTCGGGGCCACCGGCGGGCTGCTTGATGAGTTCGGGCCGACGCGGATCATCGACACGCCGATCTCGGAGACGGCGTTCATCGGCCTGGGGATCGGGGCTGCCGTCGAGGGCATGCGCCCGATCGTCGAGGTGATGTTCACCGACTTCATGGGCGTGTGTCTCGACCAGATCTACAACCACATGGCGAAGATCCACTACGAGTCCGGCGGCAACGTGTCGGTCCCGATGGTGATCACCATGGCCGCCGGCGGTGGGTACAGCGACGCCGAGCAGCACTCGCAGTGCCTGTGGGGCACGCTCGCGCACCTGCCGGGCATGAAGGTCGTCGCACCGTCGAACCCGTACGACGCGAAGGGGCTCATGATCTCGGCGATCCGCGACGAGGGGCCGGTCGTCTTCGTCTTCCACAAGGGCGTGATGGGCCTGGCATGGATGGCGCGCAACGACCGGGCCGTCTCGGACGTGCCCGACGAGGCCTACACCGTGCCGATCGGCAAGGCCGCGGTCGCCCGCGAGGGCACCGACGTCACCGTTGTCACGATCTCGCGGTCGGTCCACCACGCTCTTGACGTCGCCGAGAAGCTGGATGGTGAGGCGTCGGTCGAGGTGCTCGACCTGCGCAGCCTGGTGCCCCTCGACCGCACGGCGATCCTCGCGTCGGTGGCGAAGACCGGCCGGCTCGTCGTGGTCGACGAGGACTACCACTCCTTCGGCATGTCCGGCGAGGTGGTAGCGACGGTCGTCGACGTCGACCCGAAGCTGCTCCACGCGCCGGCGATCCGGGTGGCCAACCCGGACACGCCGGTCCCGTATGCGCGGACGCTGGAGCAGACGATCCTGCCGATGCCGGAACGGATCGAGGCCGCGGTGCGCCGGGTGCTCGCCGGATGACCGACCTCCTGTTTCCGCCGCTGTCCACGCAGCGGCCCGACGCCGAAGGCGTGGTGACGCGCTGGTTCGTCCCCGACGGCGAGCACGTCACCGCGGGGCAGCTCGTCGCAGAGGTGCAAGTCGACAAGGTGGATGCCGAGGTCGACGCCCCCGCCGACGGGCTGCTCCGGGTCGTCGTCGCAGTGGACGGGATCGCCCACCAGGGCGACGTGATCGGGCGGGTCGAGCCAGACTGACCACCGGGCCATGGTCCCGACTGCGCTTCTGGCTGAAGTGGTCGGATGTCTTTCGGGACATGCACGGAGGAGGCGGATCGACGTGATCGTGCTGTGGGACCTGGACGGGACGCTCGTGCTGGACGACAGCCCGCAGGGCGGCCTCGGGGTGTTCGCCCAGGCGCTCCGCGAGGTGAGCGGCCAGGAGCCGGTCTCGATCCCCGACCGCCACGGCAAGGTCGACTGGCAGATCCTCGACGAGATCCGGCAGGGTGCCGGCCTCCCGACGAGCGTCGCGGGGCCGCTGACGCGCCGGTTCAAGGAGCTGTCGGTCGAGTGGTACTCCGAGCCGGCCAACGCGTGCACGCCGGTGCCCGGGGTCGCGGAAGCGCTCCGCGCCGTGCACGAGGCGGGCTGGGTCAACGCCCTCATCACGGGCAACTCGAAGGTCCGCGCGCACGTCAAGCTGCAGAGCGCGGGCTTCGACCCCGGCCTCTTCGACTGGGACCACTCGTTCTTCGGCGAGATCTATCCCGACCGGGCGGCTCTGGCGCGGGCCGCGACACGCGCGGTGCACCAGGGCGTCCTCGTCGGTGACACCGGCGGTGACGGCGTCGCCGCGAACGCCGGCGGGTTCCCGTTCGTCGCGGTGACGACGGGAGGGAACGACGCGGCGTCGTTCACGAAGTACGGCCCGGTGCTCGTCGTCGAGGACTGGAACGCCCAGCTGGATGCCTTCGTCGCGACGGTGACGGCGCTGGTCCGGTAGCTACAGGACCTTCGAGAGGAAGTCCTGCGTCCGCGGCTCGCGCGGGTTGGAGAGCACCTCGTCGGGCGTGCCGCGCTCGACGACGACGCCGTCGGCCATGAAGACGACCTGGTCGGCCACCTCGCGAGCGAACCCGATCTCGTGGGTGACGACGATCATCGTCATGCCCGTGGCGGCGAGGTCGCGCATCACGGAGAGCACCTCGCCCACGAGCTCGGGGTCGAGGGCGCTCGTCGGCTCGTCGAAGAGCATGAGCTCGGGGTCCATCGCCAGCGCCCGCGCGATCGCGACGCGCTGCTGCTGGCCGCCGGACAGCTGCGCTGGGTAGTGCTCCATCCGGTCGCCGAGGCCGACGCGCTCGAGCTGGTACACCGAGCGCTCGTGCGCCTCGTCCTTGTCGCGCCCGAGCACCTGGATCTGCGCCTCGGTGACGTTGCCGAGGCCCGTCATGTGCGGGAAGAGGTTGAACCGCTGGAACACCATGCCGATGTTGGCGCGCTGCCGGGCGATCGCCTTGGGGTGCAGCCGGTACAGCGCGGGCTGGCCGTTGCGCTCACCCTCGCGGTAGCCCATGAGCTCGCCGTCGACGTAGATGCGCCCGGCGCCGATCTCCTCGAGCTGGTTGATGCAGCGCAGCGCGGTCGACTTGCCGCTGCCGGAGGGGCCCAGCACCGTGGCGACCGTCCCCTTGGGGACCGAGAGGTCGATGCCGCGCAGCACGTGGTTGTGGCCGAACCACTTGTGGACGTCCCGCATGTCGACCATGGGGCGGCTGGTGTTGCTCGTGCTCACCGGTCGGCCCCGCCCTTGGTCACGTGTCCCTGGTCGTCGATGAGCTCCATGTCCGGCGTCGTGTGGGCCGCGTTGATCGCGGCTTGTCGCGACGTCCGCCGGCCCGGCTTCGTCGTCACCGGCCCGTGCGGCTCGAAACCGCGGCCGTAGTACTTCTCGAGGTAGTGCTGTCCCACCATGAGGATGCTGGTGATGGCGAGGTACCAGATGCACGCGACGATCGCCAGCGGCACGGGCTGGAACGTGCGGTTGCCGATCGCGGTCGTGGCGAAGTTCAGCTCGCCGGGGAGCGTGAACGGCACCGCGATGACCAGCGACGTCGTCTTGAGCATCGAGATGGTCTCGTTGCCGGTCGGCGGCACGATCACGCGCATCGCCTGGGGGAGCACGATCCGGCGGAGGATCGGCCCGTCCTTCATGCCGAGCGCCCGCGCGGCCTCGCGCTGACCGTGGTCGACGCTCTCCAGTCCGGCGCGGACGATCTCCGACAGGTAGGCCGCCTCGTTGAGGCCGAGGCCCAGGATCGACGCCACCGCGGCGTTGACGAGGTCACGCGTGGTGAAGTGCCAGAAGTCCGGCCCGAACGGGATGCCGAGCGACAGCCGGGGGAAGATCACCGCGAGGAGGCCCCAGAGGAACAGCTGGACGTAGACCGGGGTGCCGCGGAACAGCCAGATGTAGAACCAGGCCACCCAGCGCATCACGGGGTTGGGGGTCTCGCGCATCACGGCGAGCAGCACCGCCAGCACGATGGCGAGGACCATCGAGCTGACGGTGAAGATGAGGGTCCACTCGACGCCGCGCAGCACCGGCTTGGCGAAGAGGTAGTGCCAGACGGTGGGCCAGGCGAAGATCTCGTTCGTGACGAGCGCGTGCACCGCCATGGCGGCGAGCACGAGCACGACGACCGCAGACACCCACCGGCCGGGATACCGGACGGGGATCGCGTGGATCCGCTCCGGCTGCCGAGCGGTGGGTGCCTGCTGGAGTGTCATGGAGCGCTCGCTCAGCTCGCGGAGGGGTTGACGTCGGCGGTCTTCACGGCGCCCGTGGTGTTGCCCCAGGCGGTGAGGATCTTGCCGTAGGTGCCGTCGTCGATGAGCTTCTGGACGGCCTTCTGGATCGCCGTGGTCAGCGCCTGGTCGCTCTTGGCGACGACGATGCCCTGCGGGGCGGACTCGAAGACGTCGCCCAGCTGCTCGAGCTTGCCGTTCGTCTGGGTGATGGCGTAGGCGATGATCGGCGAGTCGGCGAACATCACGTCGGCCTTGCCGCCGACGAGAGCCGTCGTCACGTCGCTCTGCGCCGAGTAGCGCAGGGGCGTCGGGGCGGCCTTGCCGGCGTCGGTGCAGGCCTTGGTGACGACGTTGGTGAGCTCGTCGTCCTCGACGGTGCCGGTCTGCACGCCGACGGTCTTGCCGCAGACGTTGTTCGGGGCGTCCGTCGTGGGGATGTTGGCCGGGTTGCCCTTCGCCACCGCGAAGGCCTCGCCGGCGTTGAAGTACTCGACCATGTTGGCCTGCTTCTCGCGATCGGCCGTGATCGTGAAGGACGAGATGCCGACGTCGTACTTGGTGCCCATCGCCGGGATGATGCTGGTGAACGAGGCGGTCTGGACGTCCGCGTGCACGCCGAGCACCGCGGCGATCGCCTTCGCGAGGTCCACGTCGTAGCCGATCGGCGTGGTGCCGTCCTCGGCGAGGTACTCGGCGGGCGCGTAGGTGGTGTCGGAGCCGACGACGAGCTTGCCGGCGGACTTGATCTTGTCCGGGAGCAGCGCGGCGATGGAGTCGTCCTTGGCCACGGTGGTGGGGTCGAACGTCGCGCCGGCCGCGGCGCCGGTGGCGCCGGGCGTCGTCGCGCCCGTTCCGGGAGTCGACCCGCTGCTGCAGGCGGCGAGCGACAGGACGGCCGCGACCGCGGCCACCAGGGCGAGGGGGGTCTTGCGCACGGGGTTGCCTCCTGGCGATTCGTCCTCCCGGCGTGGGGCGGGGAGCGCCGGCCGGCTGGACGCTGAAGTTAGACCCCGCATGTTACGGCGCCGTGTCGCCGCGCGGGAATGTTTCCACTCTACGGAATGGTCTTGCATGGTCGAGGCCCGTCCGAACCCCCCGGAGGG
>Ga0207835_1000127_pt1 | contig 19129 bp, 13 predicted proteins | sample LuqExpMetagenom8_FD_187766 | JGI IMG/M metagenome (GOLD analysis project Ga0207835, IMG submission 187766) | Tropical forest soil microbial communities from Luquillo Experimental Forest, Puerto Rico - Sample 8 (SPAdes) | ecosystem: Environmental > Terrestrial > Soil > Tropical forest ... | reverse complement strand
GCGGCCCGACGTGCGTTTGGGCGGCATCCAATCTGGCCATTTAAACTGAGATTGTTCTTCTCGCGTCCTTGATGACCCACCGGTTCGCTCGTCTCCGTCGCTTCCGTTTCAACTTCCCGCAGCGCGTTGCTGCTGTGCTGCTCTTGTTGTTTCTTGCGCAGGGCCTGTGGCTCACCAGCCACCAAACCCTTACGGACCGCGACTACCAGTACGCCCGCTGCGGCCGCGAGATGTGGGAGGCGCCCTCGCCCGTACCGGGCTACTACACCTCCTGCGGCAATATTCGCGACGCCGTTCTCGCCTACCGTGCTGCTGGCCTTCCGCTCACGCTCAATCTTGCCGCTCAGCGCCTGCTGGACCGCTTCCGTGCGCCCGAGGATCGCGTTGTGCAGCAGCCCGGCCAGCCTGTCAGCGCCCAGCTCAGCACCTGGGAGCTGCGCCATCAGCTCACGCACATTCTCCTGCTGCTGCGCCTGCCGTTTCTTCTTGCGGGCGTCATACTCGGCGCGGGCCTCTGGTGGGTCACGAGACGCCTCTTCGGCAACTTCGGCGGTTACACGGCTTTGGCGCTCTATTGCTTCTCTCCCTCCGTGCTCAAGGCCTGCGTCAGCCCTTCGCCGGAAATCCTGGCCGCGCTTGGCGTCTATGGCTCTGTCTACACCTGCATCGGCGTGGCTCATGCCATGCAGGGGCCTCGCCGCAAGTGGCGTCCGCGCATCGTGCTGCTTACCCTGGCCTTCGCTGTGGCCGCCGCGGCCCACGTCGCCGCGCTCGCCGTCACCGTTTTGCTCGGCCTGGGATTCATGCTCTGGGTGGCAGAAGGCCGCCGTGGCCCGGTTCTGCCCGTCGTGCTCACGGCCGTAGCCGGGGCATTCGCGCTCCTGTTCGCGTGCTACGGCTTCTCGCCAGACGCCTTCAGCTACGTCCTTCGCTCCTCGGCTGCGCTGCTCTCCGTCTCGCTTGACCCCGCCCGCCGCTTCTTCTCCACGCCGGCCAACGTGGGCCTTGCGCTGGCAGCCGCCACGTCGCTCGTGCTGTACGCGGGCGTACGCCGCTCGCGCTACTTTGGCAATACGGCCCCTCTGCTCAGCGCGCTGGTTTGTTTCCTGCTGGTCATGTCCGGAACTCCCGGTGCCCCGTGGCTCTGGGCCCAGCCCTTCCTGCTCACGTTTGTTGCCGGCGTCTTTGCAGACGCTTATGAGAGCCCGCGTCCTCGCCTGGCGTACGCCGCCGGAGCGGCGCTGGTGCTTCTCCAGGCGGCCGCCTGCCTCCTGAGCCTGCCGGGTTTGGCGCAGGGCTGACCTCCGGGGCGGAGCCGTACTACGCCTCAAACCGGCTGCAAACCACCCCGCAGACCGCCATATTTTCCGTACCGGTTTCAAGATCAGGCCGGTGTGCCGGCTCAGCCATGGAAAGTTTCCTCTAAGCGCAATCAATCCAATAAGTTATTGCAGGACTTATGCCTTGTTTTCGCCTTCCGCACGCGCTAAAATAGAGATTCAGCCCCCGGCCCTCGGCCTGCACCTCCGTGGACCCACCTTCGCCGCTCTCCCGCGGGCTTGAACGACCTCTTATGGCAGACGATCAGAACCCCCAGCTTCCTCTCGACGGCGGCACGCCGCCCAGCAATCCGAGCCACGTTCCCATCAACATCGAAGACGAGATGCGCCGGTCGTATCTCGATTACTCGATGTCGGTCATCATCGGCCGCGCCCTGCCGGACGCCCGTGACGGCCTCAAGCCCGTCCATCGCCGTGTGCTTTACGCCATGAGCGAGATGGGCCTGGAGCACAACAAGAAGTACACCAAGTGCGCCAAGGTTGTTGGTCAGGCCATGGGTGTCTATCACCCCCACGGCGACTCGGCCATCTACGACACTCTCGTCCGCATGGCGCAGCCTTTTTCGCTGCGCTATCCGCTTGTCGACGGTCAGGGCAACTTCGGTTCGGTTGACGGCGATCCGCCGGCCGCCATGCGTTACACCGAGTGCCGTCTGCAGCGCATTACCGGTGAGCTGCTGGCTGACATCGAGATGGAAACCGTGGACATGGTGCCGAACTATGACGAGTCCACGGTCGAGCCCGCCGTTCTGCCCACACGCATTCCGAACTTGATCGTCAACGGATCAAACGGAATCGCCGTCGGCATGGCGACCAATATTCCGCCGCACAACCTGACGGAAGTCATCAACGCCAGCATCGCCCTCGTGCGCAATCCGCAGGGCGGCCTGTTTGAAGTGCTCAAGCACGTGCAGGGGCCGGACTTCCCGACCGGCGGCTACATCTACGGCAAGGCGGGCATCGTCAACGCCTACAAGACCGGCCGTGGCCGCTTCATCATGCGCGCCAAGGTGGCCACGGAGAACCTGACCAAGGAACGTCAGGCGATCATCGTCACGGAGATTCCGTACCAGGTCAACAAGTCCAAGCTCATTGAGCGCATTGCCGAACTGGTCAACGACAAGATCATTGATGAGATCGGCGACGTGCGCGACGAGTCTGACCGCGACGGCATGCGCATCGTCATCGAGCTCAAGCGCGGCGCGCAGCCTGAGATCGTGCTGAACCAGCTTTATAAGCACACGCAGATGCAGGAGAGCTTCTCCATGATCTTCCTGGCCGTGCTCAACGGCCAGCCCAAGGAGCTCTCGCTCGATCGCGCCATCCATGCGTTCATTGATCACCGCGTCGACGTGGTGCAGCGCCGCACCGTCTACCTGCTGCGCAAGGCCCGCGAACGCGAGCACATCCTGGAAGGCTACAAGATCGCGCTCGACAATCTTGATGAGGTCATCAAGATCATCCGCGGATCCGGCTCGCGCGCTGAGGCTCGCGAGAACCTCTACACCTGGGCCAAGGGCACGGACATCGTCATCAATCTCAACCGCGAGCGCCTGCCGCACGAGGAGCGCGGCCTGACTCTGCGCCAGGTTGATGCCATTCTCGAGTTGCAGCTCTATCGCCTCACCCAGCTCTCGGTGGACGAAATCCTCAACGAACTCGCCGAGATCCGCAAAAAGATCGCCGAGTACGAGGAGATTCTCGCCAGCGACCAGAAGCTGCGCGCCGTCATCATCAAGGAACTCGAGGAAGTCCGCGACAAGTACGGCGACGCCCGCCGCACGGAGATCATCGACGAGTCCGCCGAGCTGCAGCTCGAGGACCTGATCGCCGATGAGCAGGTGGCTGTCACCGTCTCGCACCAGGGCTACCTCAAGCGCACGCCCATCAGCGTCTATCGCCAGCAGCGCCGCGGCGGCCAGGGCCGCACCGGCATGAAGACGCGTGAAGAGGACTTCGTCTCAAAGCTCATCGTTGACTCGACGCACGCGTTCCTCCTCTGCTTCACCAATACCGGCCGCGTCTACTGGCTCAAGGTCTACGAGATTCCCGACGTGGGCGCAGCGGGCAAGGGCAAGTCGATCCAGAGCCTGCTCAACCTGCAGCCCGGTGAGAACGTCCGCACCATCCTGCCCGTGCGCAATCTTGAAGAAGAAGGCAAGTACATCTTCTTCGCCACGCGCAACGGCATTGTGAAGAAGACCCCGCTCAAGGACTTCTCCAACGTCATGGCGCGCGGCATCATCGCCATCGCCATCGACAAGGAAGACGACCTGGTCACCGCTGACATCACCAACGGCAAGCAGAACATCTTCCTTGCCACGCGTGAGGGCATGGCCATCCGCTTCCAGGAGGAGTACGACCCCGAGCGCTCCGGCATCGGCCTGCGTCCCATGGGCCGCAATGCCGCCGGCAACAAGGGCATCACGCTCAAGAAGGGCGATTACCTCATCGGCGCGGCCATCACGGACTCCGATGAGACCCGCGACGCCGAGCGTGATCAGTGCGCAAAGGACCGCAACCTGACCGAGAAGCTCACCGCGCTGCGCAAGCAGCTTGTCGATACCAAGGATGCACTGCAGAAGGCCCGCGAGGATCGCCGCAACGGCTCGCCCGACGACGAAGCCCTCAAGGCCGCTGAAAAGAGCGCAGAGAAGGCCGTCGATGATGCCGAAAAGGCACTCAAGCACCTCGACGAAAAGCTCTGCGTCACGCAGTCGCTCATGCTCACCGTTACAGAAAATGGCTTCGGCAAGCGCACGGATGTGGACGAGTACCGCATCACGGCGCGCGGCGCGCAGGGCGTCAACAACCTGAAGGCCACGCCGAAGGTCGGAAAGACCGCGTCAATTCTGCTCGTCAACGAGACCAGCGAGCTGATGGTCATCTCCCAGTGGGGCAAGATCATCCGCATCGATACCAAGCAGGTCCGTGCCGCTGGCCGCGCCACGCAGGGTGTCCGCCTGCTGAACCTCGACGGCGACGACAAGGTGGCAGCAGCGGTCATCATCCCGCCAGAGGAAGCCGGCAAGGACGAAGACCAGCAGCCGTCGCTGTTGCAGTAGCTCGGCAAACAGCGGTGCAAGCAAGAAGGACGCCTCTCGGGGCGTCCTTCATTTTTTGCCCAAAGATCCTTGTCGCATCTCGCATTATCAGACAAATCCGAACCCGATCAGGCACTCGATTCGGCGGTGTGCGCATCCTAAACTAAAGATGCTCACGATTCTCCGCACTCTTTTGCTGATGCGGACCGCTGTTATTACTGTGTTGTTGGCCGTCTTCTGCGCCGGCTCAAGCCTGAGTTTTGCGGCCTCGCAGGGCCGTACACACCGGAAGGCTGCCCCCGCTCCCCAGACGAAATCCAGCGCGCGCGCCCGGCAAACCGCCGCGGACGACGATACTCCTGCGCCCCGCGCAGCCTCGCGCAAGTCCAAGGCAAAGCGCGTTGCTGCTGATCCTGACGCACCTGTGAGCGCTGCGCGCAAAAATCGCCGCACCTCGACGCAGGACGACGCCCCCGCTCCCGCGCGTGTCTCGCGCAAAACAGCGCGCAAGGCCGCCGCCAGTGACGACGACACGCCAGCACCAGCCTCGCATAAGACTCGCCGCGCCTCCGCTCAGCAGGACGACGCCGCTCCGGCCCGCACTTCGCGCGCCTCACGCCACGCTTCCGCTTCAGCGCAGCAGGACGACACTCCCGCTCGCACCACGCGCAAAACGCGCCGCGCAGCCACGCAGGACGACAACGCTGCCCCGGCCCGCACGACGCGTGCCTCGCGCAGCACCGTCGCGCAAGATGATGGCGACACCTCCGCGCGCAGTACGCGCAAAACGCACCGTGCCTCGGCACAGGATGATGACACCCCGCCCGTCCGCACCTCCAGCCGTTCGCGCCGCGGTCGTGTATCGCTCCGCAACGTCGATCTTGACCGCACCCGCACCCGTCGTCGTGCGTTGATCGCCGATCCCGCTCCTGCCCCCGCACGCTCGCACAGCGACTCAGACACGGACGCAACCGCAATCATCGCCGCGCCCAAGCCGCGCACTGCGCCGGAGAGCCCAGCGCTGCCTGCGCCCACAAACTCCATTCCCATGCACGCGCCCATCGTGGCCATGGCTCCTCTGCGTGGCTCCACAGAGTCGCTCGTCCGCCAGAATGAGAAGACTGACGCCGACAACCTGGAGCGCATCGAAGACGACGCCGACCTCGACCATCGCATTGCGCAGGGCATGCTCGTGCCCGTTCCCGCGTCGGCTGCGCTCACCGTCAATTCCAGCCTTCCGCAGAACCGCCGCTACTGCCGCCCCTGGACCGCGTCCTTCCTCGCCGATCTGGCCCGCGCCCACCAGGCGCAGTTCCATCACGCCTTTTTCGTCAGCTCGGCCGTCCGCACAGTCGATTACCAGAAGCGCCTCATCCTCACCAACGGCAACGCCGCCGCAGCTGAGGGAGACGTGGCCAGCCCGCACCTGACCGGCGCCACCATCGACATCGCCAAGAACGGCATGAGCCGCCAGGAACTCTACTGGATGCGCAACCGCCTCGACGCCCTGCAGGAAGAGGGCAAGATCGATGTCGAAGAGGAGTTCAAGCAGGCCTGCTTCCACATCACGGTCTATAAGAGCTACATCGGTGCCGGCCCGCTCCACAAGCCGCATCACACCGTGGCTCCGTCTGACGCGGCTGGCACGCAGAATGTCCCCGTCGGCCCGCCAACTGACGGCGACTAAACACAATACAGCTAAATTCATTCTCCGCACGCGCTCATCCAAGGCTACAATCGCAGCGACCCCCTCTGTGTCTTCTGCGTGGAGCCGCCGGGGTAATTGCCACGTAGAAATTCGAGCCGTACAGTATCCACGGTCCGCGCGCGCCGCGTGGTGCGCCGGTTTCCGCCGCTGTTCCAGAGCACCCTCCGGAGAGGCGCAATCATGAGCGATTTGGAAACGCAGTCTCTGGCCCCGCAGACGCAGGGCCTCACCCAGTGGCAGCGCGTCATCAGCATCTTCACCGCGCCGTCCAAAACCTTCGCCGACATCCAGCGCGGCAACAAGAGTTGGTGGCTGCCGTTCATCATCATGATCGTGCTCGGCTACGTGCTCTTCGCAGCCATCACCGTCAAGATCGGCTGGCAGCAGGTCGCAGAAAACACCATCCGCATGAATGCCAAGGCCGAGGAGCGCCTGGCGCAGGCGCCGCCCGAGCAGCGCGAAACCACGCTCAAGTTCACCCGCTACAGCATAGAAGGCGGATTCGCGGCCACTCCCATCCTCGTCCTTATCGTGGTGTCGCTCGGCTCGCTCGTCCTCTGGGGCACCATCAACTTCATCTTCGGCGGCAAGGCCTCGTATGCCAGCGTGTTTGTCGTCTGGATGTATGCTGCGTTGCCCGGCATCATCAAGTCGCTGCTCGGCACACTGGTCATCTTTGCGGGCAGCGCCCCAGAATCCTTCAATCTGAATAACTTCGCGCCCACCAGCCTGGGCGCATTCCTCAACCCGCTTGAGACCAACGCCGCACTTTACAAGCTGTCCAGCGCGCTCGACTTCACCAGCATCTGGAGCATGGTTCTGCTTGGAATGGGAGTGGCCACAGTCGCTGGCCTCAAAAAAGGCTCCGGCTATATCGCTGTCTTCGGCTGGTGGGCGCTCATCCTGATCGTCTCCGTCGGCTGGGCCGCGGCCTTCGGCGGATAAACTTCCGCAGCATAGTCTCAAACGCAAACAGGGCGGACATCACATCGATGTCCGCCCCGCTTTTCTGATCCCTGACAACTGATCTCTGATCTCTGCCTTTACTCCGTCCAGCGTTTCATGATCAGCGTCGCGTTGATGCCGCCGAAACCGAACGAGTTCGAAAGAGCAATGTCGAAGTTGTAGGGAATTGCCTTGTTCGGCACATAGTCCAGACGGCACGCCGGATCGGCTTCCACCAGGTTGGTCGTAGGCGGCAGCATCTGGTTCTGAAGCGCCAGCACCGTGATGCCCGCCTCCAGTCCGCCCGCGCCACCCAGCAGGTGCCCGGTCATGGACTTGGTGCCGCTCACCTTCAGCTTGTGGCTCAGCGCATGCTCGCCAAACACCAGCTCAATCGCGCGGGATTCGTTTCCGTCACCGGCAGGCGTTGACGTGGCGTGCGCGTTCACGTAGCCAACTTCTTCCGGCTTGATGCCCGCGTCTTTGAGAGCCGCGCGCATCGAGCGCTGTGCGCCAGCGCCTTCCGGCGCAATGCCCGTCATGTGATAGGCGTCCGCGCTCATGCCGTAGCCAATCACCTCGGCCAGAATCTTCGCGCCGCGCTTCTTCGCAAACTCGAGTTCCTCGAGGATGAGAATGCCCGCGCCTTCGCCGATCACGAAGCCGTCGCGATCCTTGTCGAACGGCCGGCTGGCATGCGTCGGGTCGTCATTCCGTGCGGAAAGCGCCCGCATGGAGGCAAAGCCACCCACGGACAACGGCGTCACCGCCGCCTCCGCGCCGCCCGCAATCATCACGTCCGCGTCGCCATGCGCAATCATGCGCGCCGAGTCGCCAATCGAGTTGGCGCTGGTGGCACACGCTGTTGCGGTGGCTGAAATCGGTCCCTGCGCGCCATAGCGGATGCTGATCTGCCCGGCCGCCATGTTCACAATCGCCGCGGGAATGAAGAAGGGCGAGATCTTGCGCGGGCCGCCGGCGATCAGTGCCGAGTGCTCCCGCTCAATAATCTCGAATCCGCCGATGCCCGAGCCGATGAACACGCCCACACGCTCGGCAATCTCCGGCGTGATCGTCAAGCCCGACTGCGCAATCGCTTCCTGTGTCGCCGCGAAGGCAAAGTGGATGAACCGCCCCATCTTGCGCGATTCCTTCTTGTCCACAAAGTTCAACGGGTCGAAGTTCTTTACCTCGGCGGCAAAAGTCACGGGAAAGCCAGTGGTGTCGAAGCCCTGGATCGGGGCCATGCCGCTGGCCCCGGCCAGGAGCTGCTTCCACACCTCCGGCGCGGTATTGCCCACACCGCACACCAGCCCAAGGCCGGTGATGACAACTCGACGAGTCACGAGTTACTTGCCTTTCGCGTTCTTCTCGATGTAATCGATCGCGTCCTTGACCGTCTTGATCTTCTCGGCGTCCTCGTCGGGAATCTCCAGGTCAAACGCTTCTTCGAACTGCATCACCAGCTCCACAACGTCCAGCGAGTCCGCACCCAGGTCTTCCTGGAAGCTCGCGCCGGGGGTCACCTCGGCTTCGTCCACCTGCAGCTGCTCGACGATGATCTGCTTGACTTTCTCTTCAACCGCCATGCGTGATTCTCCTCGTTTCCTTCGGAACGTAAAAATGCTCCGGGCCCCGCCCGGAATCTCTGTGCTCCGCCAGCCTACACTACCGGCTCAGGGCGCCTGAGCACAACCGTTGCGCCAAGAAAGATGCGCATGGCCCCGAAACTTCAAGTCTACCGGGCAGCCCAGACCGTGTAAAGCCGCGCAGCCACGGTGGATGCGCACCACTGGAACCACTCTTGCCACTGCCCGGCATCGTGCCGCGTAATTCACAGGCTAGAGGCGTATATTTGGCGAAAAGGAGCGCTCTCTCCCCATGACTCTCGCCATCGTTGCGGTTCTCGCCGTTGTTGTCGGCGCCCTGCTTGGTTTCCTGCTCCGCGGCCACTCCGCCGCTCGTGAAAAGGCAGATGCCGTCGCGCTGGCAGCCGCCGAAAGATCTGCGCTTGAAATCCGCCAGCGTGAGCTTGCCGCCGACCTCGACGCCACCCGCACACAGCTTGCACAGTTCCAGCAGCAGTCCGCCGCGCAGTTGCAGCAGGAGTCCTCCGCACGCGCCAAGTTTGAGTCGCTTGCCACGGAGCGCCAGAAGCAGATCGACCAGCTCACCGCCGAGCGCGACGAAACCCGCGCGACCCTTGCACGTGAGCAGCAGGAGGCCGCCTCCATCGCCCGCACGCAGACCGGCCGCATCCGCGAACTCGAGGCGATGCTCGCCGCCGAGCAGAAGAAGACCGACGAAAAAATTGCGCTGCTCGAGACCGCAAAGCAGACCCTCGCCAACCAGTTCAACGCCCTTGCCGCCGACATCCTCGACCAGAAATCAAAGACCTTTGCCGAAGGCAGCCAGAAAGAGATCGGGACGCTGCTCACGCCGCTCCGCGAACAGATCAAGGAGTTCCGCGAGCGCGTTGAGAAAGTGCAGACCGAATCGACGACCGGCGTCACCAAGCTTGAAACCCTCATCAACGCGCTCAACAACATGAACCAGCAGATCAGTGAAGACGCGCGCAACCTCACCACCGCGCTACGCGGCTCAGCCAAAACGCAGGGCGACTGGGGCGAGTTCATCCTCCGCGACCTGCTCGAAAAGGCCGGCCTGCATGAGGGCGAGCAGTACAGCTTCCAGCAGAGCTTCACCGGCGTTGAGCCCGAGGACGGCGGCCGCCCGCGCACCGTGCGTACGGACGTTATCGTGCACCTGCCCGGCAGCCGCAGCCTCGTCATTGACTCCAAGGTCTCGCTCACGGCGTACACCGACTACACCAGCGCAGCCGACGACGATACGCGCAAAATCGCGCTCAAGGCGCACATCACCAGCGTGCGTGGCCACATCGCGGGCCTCTCCAAGGCGGGTTATCACCGTCTGCCCGGCGTCGAGGCGCCCGACTTCGTGGTGATGTTCGTGCCGGTCGAGCCCGCTTTCCTGCTCGCCCTGCAGAATGACTCCGAGCTTTGGGCCGAGGCCTACAAGCAGGGCATCCTGCTCGTCGGCCCCACCACGCTGCTCTACGTCATCCGTATCGTCCACGTGCTCTGGCAGCAGGAGATGCAAGCCCGCAACGTGCAGGACGTGATGGATCGCGGCGCCGCGCTCTACGAGAAATTCGTCGGCTTCGTCACGGACATGCAGTCCATCGGCGACAACCTCCGCCGCACCGACACGAGCTACACCAACGCGATGAAGAAACTCAGCGAAGGCTCCGGCAACCTCGTAGGCCAGGTGGAAAAGCTCAAGAAGCTGGGCCTGCGCACAACGAAGACTTTGCCGAAATCCTTACTCGACCGCGCCGATGTGGAAGAAGAACCAACGTTTGCCCTTGCAGCCGAAGCAGACAAAGCCGCATCGCACGGAGACGACTTGAGATGAAGAAGGGCATCGATTACCAGCACGTAGTGAAGAACTCCGCAAAGCTAATCGATATCTTCGGGCGTTGGCCCGCGTTTCACGATGCCGAGATTCACGCGCTCACGCTCAAACGCGCAGTGAACGAATCCTCAAGCATTGCTAATGATTCTCCCTTGCTGGATTTGAACGTTCACCTGTTCGAGATGACGAGCGAAACCGACAGCAAGGGCTGTTACATTCTGAAGAAGCACACCATGGCGACGCTTCGCTTCGCCGACATCGATGATTTGCAACTGAGAGATTTCAATTGTCAGAACGTAATCTTTTCGCTGGAGATCGAACCAATCTGCAGCCAAGAACCACTTGCCGGCGGCAATGCGCTGCCGACTCGGGTGAAGGTCGAGATCTTTCCGGCATACGGCTTATCCGCTTCGTTTACCTGCAAGCAGGTCGAGGTGTTGTCCGCGGAGATGTTTGAGCCAGCGTCGCACTGATTGCAGCGCAAGCTAACTCCGCTAACCGCGCGTAGCGCGTCCTAACCCCGCTGCTCTCCAAAACCCTCCCGCAGCCGCCGCCACGTGTCCTCCAGCGCCTCGGGCAACACGCGCGTCTCGCCCACCGTCGTCATGAAGTTCGTGTCGCCGTTCCAGCGCGGCATGGCGTGCATGTGCAGGTGGTGCTGCACGCCCGCGCCCGCAGCCTCGCCCAGGTTCATGCCAAAGTTGAACCCCTGCGGCCGGTAAACCGCTGCCAGCACGCGCTCGGTCTGCTGCGCCAGATCCATCAGTTCGTGCGCGGCCTCCACCGGCACCTTGCTCAGCCGGTCCAGATGCGCGTAGGGCATCACCATCACGTGGCCGGAGGTGTAAGGAAACGCGTTCAGGCATACAAAGCAGTGCTCGCCGCGCTTCACCAGGCCCGCCGCGCCCTCGGCCTCGTCCACACTCATGCCGTGCTCAATCGCGTAATCCGTCGAGGCAATCAGGTTGCAGAAGACGCAGCCCGTGTCGCCGGGCCAGGCCTTGAGCCGTGCCGGAACGCCGGGCCGCGCGTCGCCCTCCGCCTTGCTCACATACGCATACCGCCAGGGACTCCACAGAATATCCATCTCGCAACCCAGTATAGGTGGCCCGCCGGAACCGCGCTGAGCCCGGTTTTGCACCAAACATGGGGCAGTTTGCATGAAATTCTCCGTCCTGCCCCGGAACCCGTGCATTTCCTCCAACCCCTTGCATTGACGCTGAAAACGGGGCATTGCTACACTGAGAAGCGTAGCTCTCTGCGCTGATTCGAGCGGGGAGCTGCGGCCGCCCTCCAGCCAGCCGCTGCGTGCCTGGTGTTTCCCGAAGGTGACGAGTCGCTCCCTGCGCCGTTTTTCAGGCGCACTCGATCGTCCCTGCAGGAAGCCCGCGGCTCACACGGCCTGCTCGCAAGCAGAGCGGTCTCCGGCGTCCTCAGCCGCAGTTTCAAATGCGCGGCATCGGCGCCTTCCCGGCGGCAGCGCATAGCTGTCGTGGGAGCATTGAATCCCGGAGCAGCAGTGATGGCAGACGTCCTCAATCCCGAAACCGAGAGCACAACCCTGAACACCGAATTGGAAACCCCAACCCTCGAACCTGCGGCGGAGTCCCAGCAGCCGTCGCCTGAATCCACGTCCACACCCGAGCTGACCGAAGCAGTTGCTTCCCCCGCGCTGGACGCCGATGCCTCAACCGAACCCGTGCCCGCGCCCGCTGCGGTGGCCGAAACCCCGGCAGAGCCGGCGCTGAGCGCTGCGCCCGCTGCCGTGGAAGAAGCCGCTCCCGTTGCGGAGCATGACCACGCGGTCGATTCCATGGAAGATTTCTCCGCCGCTCTCGAAGCTTTCGAGCGCGAGCAGGCCGCCGAGGCGGCAGCCGTGGAAGCCTATGGCGACAAGATCGTCACCGGCACCGTCGTCAAGCAGACTGAGAAGCACCTTGTGGTGGATGTGGGCCTGAAGTCTGAGGGCCTGGTTCCGCTCGAGCAGGTCGTCGATCACACCGGCGCTGTCAAGTTCCAGCCCGGCGAGTCCATCGACGTCGTCATCGAGCGCGAGGAGCCGGAAGGCGGCTACCTCGTCAGCTACGAGAAGGCCCAGCGCCTTCGCGTGTGGGATTCAATCGAGAAGGCGGCCAACGAGAAGACGCCGGTCATCGGCACCGTGGTCAGCCGCGTCAAGGGCGGCCTCACCGTCGACATCGGCATGAAGGCGTTTCTGCCCGGCTCGCAGCTGGAGATTCGCCCCGTCCGCAACCTCGACGGCTATCTCGGCCAGCAGATTGAAGTCCGCGTCATCAAGCTGAACAAGAAGCGCGGAAACGTCGTCGTCAGCCGTAAGGAGATCCTCGAGGAAGAGCAGACCGCCAAGCGTTCGCTCACCATGGAGCACCTGTTCGAGGGCGCCATCCTCACCGGCACGGTCAAGAACCTCACCGACTACGGTGCGTTCGTTGACCTCGGCGGCATTGACGGCCTGCTGCACATTACTGATATGAGCTGGGGCCGCCTGACGCATCCGCGCGACCTGGTCAACGTCAGCGATGAGATTCAGGTCAAGGTTCTCAAGTTCGACAAGGAAAAGCAGCGCGTTTCGCTCGGCTTCAAGCAGCTCACGCCTGATCCGTGGCTCGATGCGCAGGAGCGCTACCCCGTTGGCGCCCGTGTCCATGGCCGCGTTCTCTCGGTCACTGATTACGGTGCGTTCGTTGAGCTCGAGCAGGGCATTGAAGGCCTGGTTCACCTCTCTGAGATGACCTGGTCCAAGCGCCTCAAGCACCCCTCCAAGCTGGTCAAGCCCGGCGACGAAGTCGACACGATCGTTCTGAGCGTCAACCCCGCCGACCGCCGCATCTCGCTCGGCATGAAGCAGCTTCTCGAGAACCCCTGGGAGCATCTCTCTGAGCGCTACCCGGCGGGCACCGTTGTCGAGGGTCGCGTTCGCAACCTCACCGACTTCGGCGCCTTCATCGAGATCGAGGACGGCATCGACGGTCTGGTGCACGTCTCCAACCTGAGCTGGACCAAGCGCGTCAAGCACCCCTCGGAAGTCGTGAAGAAGGGCGAAAAGGTCAAGGCTGTTGTGCTCGGTGTTGAGCCGCAGAACCGCCGCCTCTCGCTCGGCATCAAGCAGCTCCAGCCCGATGTCTGGGAGAGCTTCTTCGCTTCGCACCGCGTGGGCGATGTGGTCCACGGCAAGGTCCTCCGCACTGCCCAGTTCGGCGCTTTCGTTGAGATCGCCGAGGGCGTTGAAGGTCTCTGCCACGTCTCTGAGGCGGTTGGTGAAGATGGCGTGCCCGTGAACCTCGAGCAGGGTCAGGAGCACGAGTTCAAGATCATCAAGATCAACGTCGAAGAGAAGAAGGTCGGCCTCAGCCTCCGCGCCATCGGCCAGGAAGCCAGCCGCTCCACAGTCGAGCACTACAAGGAGAGCAACGCCCACAAGGGTTCCTCCTCCAGCTCGACCACCACGCTCGGCGACCTCATCAACTGGAAGAAGGAAAGCAGCGAAACCGAGAACGAGTAAGCTCGCTTTCTCCGCAAACCACAAACGGCCACCCGCAAGGGTGGCCGTTCTGTTTCTGCCGCGTCTCAAGTGCGCGCGGCGCCCATCCTGTCACAATCGCTCTACCGCGCCTGCGGGGCGGTCTTACAGCTCGGCGGGCTCGTCGTCGCGCTTCTGCATTGCCAGTGCAATCGTGATTCCCAGCGCCACCAGCACACAAGCCAGCGCAAACAGGAACACGCTCGCATAGCCAAACGCGCCGATGACCCATCCGGCCACCGGGCCCACCAGGAAGAACGACACATCTGCGAACCCGGTATAGACGCCCAGCGCCGTGCCTCGGCTGCGTACCGGCACGCGCTTCACCGCTTCCACGCCCAGCGCGGGAAACACCAGCGAGAAGCCGAAGCCCTCCAGCGCCGCGCCCGCCGCCGCCATCCACGGTGAAACCGCGAGCCACAGCAGCAACACCCCAACTGTTTCAACGGCCATCGACACAATCGCCGACGCAAACCCGCCGTACCGCGTGATGGCGTGGATGAACACCAGGCGCACCACCACAAACGCCACGCCGAACGCCGTCAGGCACAGCGCCGCGCCCTGCCAGTGGCGGCTTGCGTAGAACAGTGTGACAAACGTGGCTAGCACGCTGTAACCCACGCCGCCCAGCGCCAAACCCATGCCGTGCGGCGTCACGCGGCCCAGCACGTCCTTGAACGGCAGGTGCTCGCCCGCCTTTACCTTTACCGGCGCGCGACGGCTGGCCAGCAGCACGCTCACGCCCGCCACCAGCGTCGTCAGCAGGCCCAGCGGCCACAGGCCCCACGCCTGCTCCATCACCACGCCCAGCGGCGCACCCAGCGCCAGCGCGCCGTAGGTCGCCACGCCGTTGAATGAGATCACCTTCGCGGTGTATTCCTGCCCGGCCACCGTAATGCCCCACAGCGTCGCGCCGGTCGAGCCCAGGCTCTCGCCCACACCCACCACCAGGCGGCTTGCCATCAGCAGCGCAATCGCTCCCCACGGTGCGCGATGCAGATGCAGCAGCGGAGCCAGCGCCAGCAGCAGTCCGCTGGCCGCGCACATGGCCATACCCCACTGCACGCTCACCTTTGCGCCCAGCGTGTCGCTGATGCGTCCCGCCCACGGCCTGCTCGCAAACGTGGCAATGTACTGCACGCTGATGACGAACCCCGCCAGCGCCGCGCTGTAGCCCATGCGCAGATGCACGTAGGCCGGCAAGATCGCCAGCGGAAGCCCGATCGAGAGATATACGACAAACGTGAAGTAGACGTAGGTGAGAATCTGCCGCGTGCTGCCGCGCTCCTGCGCCGCCACGGACAACTCTTCGGGAGTGTTTGTCGTGTTCTGCATCGGGGAAGAGAAAAGGGGCCCGCCGCAACCGGCCAGCCCCTCCTCAAGTATAGCGAACCGCAAAATCCGCGCGCAGCGCGGGCTAACACCTCTACTTCAGATACTTCTCCAGAAACTCCACCAGCCGCTGCCGTGCGTCATAGCCGTGCCACGGCTCCGGCGAGGGCCGTCCGTACATGCCCCCGGCTAGCGGCCCGTGGTTCTCCCGCGGATACGTCACCAGCTCCACCGGCACGCCCTCCTGCCGCAGCGCGCGATACATCTCGAGCGACTGGCCGACCGGATCGGTCGTATCCGCACCGCCCTGCAGCAGCAGGAACGGTGTCTTCGCCTTCGCCGCCCCGGCCAGCGGACTTTGCCGCCATGCGTCCTCAAAGTGCTCCCACGGCTTGCCGTAGTACCAGCGGTCATACCATGAGCCGCCCTCCGTGCCGTACTCGCTGAACTGGTTGATCACCGGCGCGCCGCTCACAATCGCCTTGAAGCGGTCTGTCTTGCCTTCCACAAAGCCCGCCATCTCGCCGCCGTAGCTGTAGCCAATCAAGGCCATGCGGTTCGCGTCCAGCGGATACTTCGCCAGCACCGCGTCCACGCCCGCCATCACGTCGCGATAGTCGCCGCCGCCCAGGTCATTCTTGTTCGCCGCACCAAACGCCACGCCGTAGTTCGACGAGCCACGCACATTCGGCCGCAGCACCGCCCAGCCATGGCCCAGCAGAAACGCCGCGTACGCGTCATAGCGGTTCTCCCACGCGCCAAACGGCCCTCCATGCACGTCCACAATCAGCGGAACCTTCTTGCCCGCCGCATCCGGCGGCAGATAAAGCAGGCCCTCAATCGTGAGCCCGTCGCTCTTCCACGTCACCAGCTCCGGCTCCACGGCACGCAGCCCCGCCGGTGCCAGCTCTGGAGTCGCCAGGGTCGTGCATCCCTCGCCCAGCTTCACCGCGTAGCAAAGCTTCGGAGCAGCCCCGCCGCTCTCCGCCGTCCACAGCCAGCCCGTCGCGGTGCGGTTCGTGTTCAGGTTGCCAATCACCGCCGCGCCCAGCTCCACCGGCTGCGGTGCGCTTTTTCCGTCCAGCGCCACGCGCACCACGGTGGAGCGCGTGCCCACGCCCGCCGCCGTCACCGCCTCCGCGCCCGCGGCAAACAGCCCCCGCGCATTGAGCTGTCCCTTGAAGCCCGCTGACAGTCGCACCGGCTTCGCACCTGCGTCGTCCGCAGCCAGCGCAAACAGCTCGTCGTATCCCGGCGGCGCGTCCTCCGGCGTCTGCGCGCCAAAGAGGATCGTCTTTCCGTCAGCCGAAAAGATGCCTCCGCCCACCGTCGCCGGAACTGCCGCAATCTTTGCCGCCTTCTCCGGGACCGCCGCGTCCACCAGCCACGCCGCACCCGCCGGACCCAGATCGCCCAGGTCGTTCGGAGGCTCAGTAAACACCACCAGCCTGTCGGCCACAGGAGACCACTCCGCGCCACGCACATCCGGCTCCACCGGCACCGGCTTCAGCGCGCCCTCCAGCGTGCCGTCTGACTTCAGCGCCGCCAGATAGAGCCGCGTCGCGTGCTTCTCGTGGTTCACCCACTCCGCGTCAGCCTTGGCCTCCTTCTGCTTCTTCTCGCCCGGCGTCTCCGGATCGCGCGCCCACACCGCCAGCTCCTTGCCGTCGGCCGCAATCGCGTAGCCCGCCACGTCAATCTCCAGCGTCTCGTCCTTCTTTTCGCCCGGCTTCTCGTCGGCCTTCTTGTCGCCGTCCTTCTTCTCCGCACCCGTCGGGGGAATCGCGTTCTTCTCCTTCGACTCATCGACCACGGGGGCAATCTTCAGCTCGAAGGGCTGCGCCTCGCCGCCGCGCAGGTCCAGCCGGAAAAGCTGCGTGTGTTCGCCGCGCTTGGCCAGAAAGTAGACCGCCCGCCCGTCCGCAGCCCAAGCCGCGCTGTGCTCGCCACGCTTGTCCGCCGGAGGAGCAAACGTGATCTGCCGCGCCTTCTCCTTGCCGTCCACCGGAGCCAGCCACAGGTGCGCCTTGCCACCATCCGCCGTCGCGTCCGTCACAGTGAACAGCGCCATCTTCCCATCCGGAGAAAGCAGTGGCGCACTCAGCGCCTTCAGGTGGCGCAGATCGTCCGTAGTAGGGAAGTGTGGTTCGACAGCTTTTTCCGCTGCCTGAGCGGAGCAGATCAGTAAGGTTGCAGACAAAGCACACGAAGACCACCGCAGGCACACGCGCTTCAGAGAGAACATGGCCCCAGCATACACGCCGCAAACAGAAAGGCCGCCCCACGCGGAGCGGCCTTTCCTAGAGATGCAACCGTACTGGCGTTTACTTGGTCGCCGGAGCCGTCGGCGCGGCATGCGGATGCGCTGCCGGTGCCGCATGCGTGTGTGCCTGCGGCGCCGCGGGTGCGGGTGCAGCCACCGGAGCTGCTGGCTTTGGCTTGGGCGCGTCCTTCTTTGACGGGGCCAGAATCGCGTGCAGCGTGTTGCCTTCCATGCGCGGCATGAATTCGACGATGCCCGCCTCACCCACGTCCTGAATCAGCCGGTTGATGATGTTGTAGCCCAAGTCGCGGTGCGCCATCTGCCGGCCACGGAAGCGCAGGCTGGCCTTCACCTTGTCGCCGTCCAGCAGAAACTTCACAGCCCTGTTCTTCTTCGTCTGGTAGTCGTGTTCGTCCACCGTCACTGAGAACTTGACTTCCTTCAGAGAGATCACCTTCTGCTTCTTGCGCGCCGCTCGCTCGCTCTTTTCCTTCTCATAGAGGAAGCGGCCGTAGTCCTGGATGCGGCACACCGGCGGCACCGCATTGGGTGAAACCTCCACCAGATCCAGCCCGCGCTCGCGGGCGATCTTCAGGGCTTCAAACGGCGGCAGAATGCCGAGTTGCTCTCCGTTTTCGTCGATCACGCGGATTTCGCGGGCGCGAATCCGTTCGTTGATGCGGATAAATGACTTGGCCGAACGCTTATCGAATGCGATGGTGCTCCTCCACTGGGGGTTCGCCGCCCCGCCGCCGGACCTTGCCGCACAGCCTTGTTCACAGGCGCGAACGCACCCTGAGTATACCATCGCGGCGATGCTATCCCAGCCCCTAAACCGGTGCAGCCATACAAGTTTTTCGCCTTGTCCCAGAAGCGTTTCAGGCGCGGACCAGAAGCAGGGCAGGGAACCGCTCAGGACGAACTCTGCCCCGCCATTTCTGCGGCTTGCGCCAGTTGCCCAGCCAGCGTTCCATCCTCGTCCAGCCTGTCGGCCCGCACCCGCACCAGCCGGTTCGCCTCCATGCGCCCCTCCAGCTCCACCGGGATGAAGTTCTCCGTGAGCGCCGCCGTCCGCCCCTCACCGGCCAACTCCTCCGGCGTGTGCAGCGTGATCGCATCCAGTTCGCGGCCCACCATCCTCGCTCGATGCGCGCGCGTCAGCTCAGCAGCCAGCGCCCGCAGCGCCGCCATGCGCTCCTTCACCACCTCAGCCGCCACGGGATTCTCCGCGTGCAGAGCCCAGGCCCGCGTCCCCGGCCGGGGCGAAAACGGAAACAGGTGCAAATATCCGAACCCCACCGCGCGCACCAGAGCCAGCGTCTCCTCAAACTCGGCTTCCGTCTCGCCCGGAAAGCCCACCATCACGTCCGCACCCAGCGTCAACTCCTCGCCCGCCGCCCGCCTTAGCGCGGCAGCTTTCTCCGCGTAGTGCCACGGCCGGTAGCGCCGGTGCATCCGCCGCAGCACCGCGTCTGAGCCCGACTGCAGCGGCAGGTGCGCGTGCCGCGCGAGCCTCCGCCC
>Ga0207835_1000126_pt1 | contig 19148 bp, 18 predicted proteins | sample LuqExpMetagenom8_FD_187766 | JGI IMG/M metagenome (GOLD analysis project Ga0207835, IMG submission 187766) | Tropical forest soil microbial communities from Luquillo Experimental Forest, Puerto Rico - Sample 8 (SPAdes) | ecosystem: Environmental > Terrestrial > Soil > Tropical forest ... | reverse complement strand
CCGGGTCGGTTCCGGGGTCCGTGCCCGGGTCGGTTCCGGGGTCCGTGCCCGGGTCCGTGCCCGGGTCCGTGCCCGGATCGGTTCCGGGGTCCGTGCCCGGGTCAGTCCCAGGGTCCGTGCCCGGGTCGGTCCCGGGATCCTTCCCAGGCCCGGTGCCCGGATCAGTGGGTCCCAACGCGCCACCGTTGTAGAACCAGACGTGCTTGATGGCCGTGCTCGAGCCGAACAGGCCTGCCGTCGAGACGACGACCTGGTCACCCGCCTGGAGCTCCGAAGGAAGCGTGATCATCGCGTAGGAACTGCTGCCCGCAGCCTCGACCATGAGCCGGCCGACCTGCGTGTCGCTCCCGAGCGTCAGCCGGATGGCGTTGCCGCCGTCCAGGACCTCCCACGAGATCCGAGGGTTGGGTCCGCCCTGCCAGCTGCCTTGCCCGCCCCCGGTCAGGTTGATGCCGCCGAGGCGGTCCTGGCCGCCCGCGTTCGAGTCCAACGTCACGGAGTCGAGCGTCACCCGCTCACCCGCGCGGATCAGGTACGGCGCGTCCACGCTGCTCGCCGGGGCGGTGGTCGAGGAGCTCAGGGCGCCCACCGCGGGCGCCTGAGGCATTCGGGTAGCGCCGCTCGTCGAACCCGCCGGCGCGGGAGCGGGGCTGGCCGCGGGCGCGGGCGCTGGGTCGGTCGCGGGCGTCGAGGCCGTCGGAGTTCCTGCCGACGTGGGCTCGTCGTCCGCCGCCGGGTCGGCGGCCGCAACGGCGTCGGGGGTTCCCGTCGAATCAGTCTGTGTGGCCATCGCCGGAATGATCGGCACCAGGATCAAGGCGGCGCCGGTCCCCAGCACGGCGCCCAGGCGCGTCGAGTGACGCAGCCTCGTCTTCATTGCTGACCTCCAGACGTCAAGGACTTGGATCAAAGGCTCTGCGACGACGACGCAGCCCCGACTCGAAAGAGCCGAACTTGGGTGCTGCGGCGCCACCGACTGGGGGTATGAGGGCGGACTCAGGGTGCGCAATCGCTGGCGACGGCCCCGCGGGTGGCGCCACGATGGCCGCACCCGCGCAAGGGACGACGACGACAGGGGCGCGCCCACCGCACACTGGACGGCGAGGTGCGCTGGGTCCCGGAGGGAGGGAGGCGACGATGCGAGGCTCCCGATGGCGCATGTTCTGGTCCGTCGTCGCGGTCGTCTGCCTCGCGGGTGCCGGCACGCTGACGTGGCTCGCGCTGCGACCGCCTCCGGGCAGCACCTTCGTCGACCTGGACGGCCGGCCGGTGGTGCTCGACGACCCGCCCGACGTCGCGGCGTCCGACCCGGTGCCCACCGGGGGCCGCTTCGTCGCGACCAGTCAGAAACTCGACGTGCCGCTCCTCGAGATGAACGTCGTCAACAACGTCATCAACCCGCCGACGCTCACCGACGCCTTCCTCGTCCGCGGCTACGGCTCGCCCAAGGCGCCGGGCTCGGGCCTCGTCGTCGTCACGATGCACGCCGTCCGCGGCGGCAACGCGCCGGGCAACGCGTTCTTCGACATGGGGCCGACGGCGTCGCCCGTGACCGTCGCGGCCGGCGACCCGCTGGAGGTCGACGGCGTCGCCTACACGGTCACCGGCACGCAGGTGCTGGGCAAGGCCGCCGCGTCCACGTCAGCCGCCATCTGGGCGAATCCGTCGCAGCGCGACGGCGAGCTCGTGGTGCTCACCTGCCTCCAGCGCGCCACGGAGCAGGGCCCGGCGAGGGACAACCTCGTGATCTTCGCGAAGAAGTCGGCCTGATCCGCCTCACGAGGCGCCAGCTCAACGCGGGACCTGGAGCGCGAGCCCACGAAAAGGGGCCCCTGACCGGCGGATGCGGTCAGGAGCCCTTCGACGCGGTGGGCGATACTGGGTTCGAACCAGTGACCTCCTCGGTGTGAACGAGGCGCTCTACCACTGAGCCAATCGCCCGCGACGAGGACAGATCGTATCCACACTCCGGGGTGAACTCCGAACCGGACACTGGACGACAACGCGGACACAGGTCAGGCTTCTGGTTGTGGTATCGGGGCGGAGGCCGGGGTCCACGGAATCTTCACGGGTGAAGTGATCCAGTTGCCCGGTTGCCGAGCCGATATCACTGACAGCATGTTGCATCCGAGTTCGCGCGCACAGAGGGAGGCCCGGTGACGAGCTCGTTCGACGTCGTCGAAGTCGTCGCCATGCAGCTCATCGGCGCCGACGCGAGTGTTCTGCCCGTCACCACCGAGCTCGGCTTCCGCACCAGCGACCCGTACACGGTGCGTGCGGTGTTCCGGGGCGCGCAGTCCACGTCCACCTGGCTGATCGGCCGGGAGCTCCTGGACCAGGGCGCCCACGCCACGGCCGACGACCCGGCCGGCGCCGGCGACGTGCAGGTCTGGCGCGACGAGGACCCCGACTACCTGCTGATCTCCCTCTCGGGCATCGAGGGCAGCGCGCTCCTGGCGGCCCCCGCCGAGCCCGTGGTGCGGTTCCTTGCGGCGACCGAGTCTCTCGTCCCCCTCGGTGGTGAGAGCGAGCGGATGGAAGGCGAGATCAGCGCCCTCATCGCGACGCTGCTCACCGCCTGACGCATCCCCACATCGAGGCCGGCGCCCCTGGGCGACCGGTCTCGTTCTGTGTCCGGACCCGTTTCGTCGTCCTTCGTCGGGCACGACGAAGTGCCGGGCGAGCCCTACTGCGCGGTCCAGCCGCCGTCGACGACCAGCACGGTTCCCGTGACGAGCCGGGCCGCCGGCGAGACGAGGTAGCGCACCGCCGCCGCGACGTCGGTCGTCGTCCCGACGTGGCCCACCGGGATCCGCGAGACCACGTCGGCGGCGAACGCGGGATCGTCGAGCCGCTGGGCCGTGCCCGGCGTGCGGACGAACGTCGGCGCGACGGCGTTCACCGTGACACCGAACGGCGCCCACTCCAGCGCGAGCACCTTGGTGAGCATGTTCACCGCGCCCTTGCTCGCCGAGTACACCGCGTGGCGCGGGATCCCGACGAGCCCCGCCTGCGAGCTCATGTGCACGATGCGCCCGTAGCCCCGCGCCACCATGCCCCGCGCCACCGCCTGCGAGACGAAGAACAGACCCCGGGCGTTGACGCCCATCATCTGGTCCCAGTCGGCCTCCGTGACGTCGAGCGCGTCGTGGTTGAAGCCGAGGCCCGCGTCGTTGACGAGGATGTCGATCCGGCCGTGGGCGGCCTCGACCTCGGCGACCGCACGCCGCACCGATGCCACGTCGGCGACGTCCATCGCCACGGCGAACGCGCGCCCGCCGGCCGCCGCCGCCTCCGCGACGAGGGCGTCGAGGTCGCTCGTCGTACGCGCCGCGGCCCCGACGATCGCACCCGCCGCAGCCAGCGCCAGCACCAGGTCCCGCCCGATCCCACGCGAGGCGCCGGTGACCAGCGCGACCTGGCCGGCGATCCCGAAGTCGACGTCGTCCACGGCGCGAGGCTACCGGTGGCCGAGCCCGTCTCCGTGGTTCGTGACAGGTGACCGGCAGGCGATCAGGCCAGTTGGACTCACGTCGCCGCCGTCGGCTAGAGTCTTCGACGCACCAGGGACGCCCGAAAGGGCCGAACAGGCGTGCGGACGTGGCTCAGGGGTAGAGCATCACCTTGCCAAGGTGAGGGTCGCGGGTTCGAATCCCGTCGTCCGCTCGGAGGCTATCCACCACGGCTCGGGCCGTTGAGGAACGCCGTCTCAGGGTGGAGTGGCCGAGAGGCGAGGCAGCGGCCTGCAAAGCCGTATACACGGGTTCGAATCCCGTCTCCACCTCGGAGCTCCACCCAGCGAAGGGCGATTGGCGCAGCGGGAGCGCGCTTCCCTGACACGGAAGAGGTCACTGGTTCGATCCCAGTATCGCCCACCAGCAAGGCAGCAGGTCGAAGGCCGTTCCGGAGTGATCCGAAGCGGCCTTCTTGCTTGTCGTGGCAGGGCCCCGTCTGCTTCATGCAGCCACGACGACGGGATTCTGCTGGCCGAGCCGGCATCCCCGCGGGAGCATTTCCGCCATGAAGCGTTCGGCCGCGGTGTGCCCCGGCACGTACAACACCCAGGGCGAGCTGTTCGACCCTGCGGGTCACCTGCTGACGAAGGCCACGATGATCACGGCGGTCGAGGCGCGTGACCTCGTGCTGCATGGAGCGCAGCTCGCCTTCGAGGGTTGCGGCTGTGGCGGCTGGGCCGGCTGCACGCCCATCTGGATCGGCGCCGACGAGCGTCTGCTGCTCGCCGCGGGCTCCGCGCCCCGCATCGTGAACAAGCACGACTTCCCGACGTGGATCGACCTCTGGCGCAGCGACGAAGGGTCGGTCGTCTACGCCCACGGCGACGTGGAGTGGGGCGACGCGCTCGTCTGACGTCGACCAGCAGAAAGGCGTCACCGCAGCTCAGAGGCCGGTCCCGGGGAGACTCGGGGCGCCGGGTCGACCTCGGCCTGCGCGGTCGCTCCCGAGCCGTCGCCGACGATGTCGACGGCCGCGTTCGGCAGCGCCAACGGGCTGTTGGCCCAGTTCGGCCATGGCCCGAAGTAGTGCGGCACCATCGAGCCGTCCGGGACAAGCGTCCCGGAGGACGGGCTTGCTGGGAGGGCCGCCTTCCACCACCTCGTGCAGACCGACAAGGCGCACCCCACCGGCCTCGGGTGCAACGTCCATTCAGGAAGCTGATGGACTCGGATCGACCGGGCCTCATGGATCCAAGGAGTGGTGGCCACCCTGAACCGAACGTTGCAGGACCGAGCCCTCGCAGAGACCGCGGGATGTGCCGTCATGGCGCTCGGTGGCGTCTTCACCACCGCCGGCGTGGCGACCTGGGCGATGATCTCGTCCGGCCTGCGCAAGGAGCGGATCACGGTCGCGGACGACGCGAGCCACTTCGCCGGAGCGCGCATCGACTCGCCGTGGACCGCGTGGGAGCAGGCCGAGACGATGTCGCGTCACATCGCCGCGATCACGAACGACAGGACGTATGCCGAGCTCGATCGTGATGACCCACTGCGGGAGACCGCCATGGACGGTTCGCTGCTGCGCTCGGCGCTGTTCACCTCGATCATCGGCTTCGGGGTCGCGGCCCCGGTGACCGGCATCGGCGTCACGCTCGGCGTGGTCGGCTACGGCATTCGCACCGCCGCGCGGGCCTGAAACGGCGCTGCCGGCCGACGACCGACGACCAGAAGGAGAGTTCCATGGAGCTGCAGCCGACACCGCCCACGACGAAGGCACCCGCGGAGAGGTTCACCGGGGACGTCTGGTTCGACGTCCTTGCCGCGCCGCCCGCGCCCGCTCACCTGCGCGTGAACCTCGTGCGGTTCGCACCGGGCGCCCGCACCCACTGGCACTCGCACGCCGTCGGTCAGTCGCTCCGCGTCACCCAGGGCGTCGCCCGGGTGGGCACACGCGACGGGCGCGTCCTCGAGGCGCGAGCCGGCGCCACCGTGTGGTGCCCGCCGGGCGAGGAGCACTGGCACGGCGCCGGGTCGGGCGCGTTCATGGAGCACCTCGCGATGTGGGATGCCACCGATGCGCGCGACGGCTCGGAGACCACGTGGGCGGAGGCCGTGACCGACGAGCAGTACGAAGGCCGGGAATGACCTCCTGGACACCAGCCGAGGTCGAGGACTTGGACAGAATCGAGGAGCTGGGCGTCTCGTCGCACCGGCACGACGGATCGCTGCGCCCGTTCGTCACGGTCTGGTTCGTGCGCGTCGGCGATGCCGTCTACGTCCGGTCGGCGTACGGGCCCGGCAACGGCTGGTTCCGCCGCGCGCAGACCTCCGGGACGGGACGCGTCCGCGCCGGCGGCATCGAGGAGGACGTCGCCTTCGTCGCGCCGGATCCCGCGTCGCACGACGAGATCGACGCCGCCTACCGCGGCAAGTACGGCAGGTATTCGGGGATCGTCCGCTCGGTCGTCGGCCCGAAGGTCTGGGACGTGACGCTCCGGCTCGACCCGCGCTGACAGCGCCGGAGGGCCGGGCCGGCGGGTTTGCCGCCGGCCCGGCCCTCTCGTCCGCGGGCGTCAGGACGCCAGCCGCACCTCCGCGCGCTACCCCGGAAGTTACCCGAGCGGTCGAAGGTTCAGGCCGTGACGACTTTCTGGCCTGTCGTCAGTGCTCGTCCACCAGCGCCTGCGTCGTGACACTCGACAGCATCTCGCGGGACCCGGCGACCACCACGGTCTGGCCCACGACCTCGACGTGTGCCGAGGCGCGGAGGTCGTCGGACGCGGCTCCGACGTGGAGCGTCATGGGTCCCGCCTCGACGACCCGCTCGCCCGACCGGCCGATGTACGAGATCACGCTGAGCGGGATGCGGGCGGTGACCTGCGCGCTCGCGCCGGGCTCGAGGCTGACGCGCGCGAACCCGACGAGCTGCAGCGCAGGCCGCGTCAGGCCCGCGGCCGTGTCGGCGAGGTACAGCTGGACGACCTCGTCGCCGGCACGCTCGCCGGCGTTCCGCACGACGACCTCTGCCTCGATCGCTCCGTCCGTCGCCACGGTGGCCGAGGCGAGCGTGAGATCGGAGTACTCGAACGTCGTGTACGAGAGCCCGTGGCCGAACGCGTAGAGCGGCGTCGACGGCCCGTCGCCGTAGCCCTTGTGCATGTCGTCGGCGCTGCGCCGGTAGCCGGTGCCGTGCGGCTGGCCGGAGTGGATCGGGACCTGGCCCGTCGTCCGAGGCAGGGTGTACGGCAGCTTGCCGCCCGGGTTCGCGCTGCCGAACAGCGCGGCGGCCAGCGCGCGGCCGTGGTTCGGGCCGCCGTAGAAGCCGAGCACGATGCCGGGGACGAGCTCCTCGAGCGCAGCCAGCCCATACGGGCGCCCGAGGGAGACGACCGCGACCGCCGGCGTGCCGGTGGCGACGACCGCGCGGGCGAGCTCGAGCTGGTGCGACGGGAGGTCGATGTCCGAGGCGTCGATGCCCTCGCCCTCGGTTGCGCCGCCGAACCAGCCGCCGCGACCGCCGAGCGCGAGGACGACGACGTCAGCGGCCTGCGCCGCGGCCACGGCCGCCTCGATGTCCTGGGGCTCCAACGGCAGCACGCCGACACCGGTGACGGCGACGACCTCGGCGTCCGGCGCCTCGGCTCGGATCGCCTCGGCCAGGGAGGCCGCCGGGTAGCGATCCCGGGCGTACGCCTCGGGCGTCGTCACCAGGAGCGGGCCGATCTCCGCGCCCATGGCGGCCATCGCCTCCCCGGTCATCGGCTCCCCCGAGTCGAGGCCCGCCATCGAGCCCTCGCCACCGCCGGCCATGGCCGCCATCAGCCCGATGGCCGAGGGGTACGTGTAACCGGGGAAGCCCACGAGCACCTCGTCGGCGTGCGGTCCGACGACGGCGATGCGACGCGTTGCGGCGGAGAGCGGCAGCACGCCGCCCTCGTTCTTCAGCAGCGTGACCGCGGCGGCGGCCAGCTCGGCCGACAGCTCGGCGCCAAGCTGCGCGGTCTCGCGGATGACGACGGGCCCCTCGTCGACGTACGGGTTCTCGAACAGGCCCAGCGCGAACTTGTCGCGCAGCACCCGGCGGACCGACTCGTCGAGCTGGGACTCGGGAACGACCCCAGACCGGACGGCCTCGGCGAGCGTCGCGCCATAGCCGTAGGCGGCGGGTAGCTCGACGTCGAGCCCAGCGGCGAGGGCCAGCGCCCCGGCCTCCTCCGCGGTTGCGGCGACACGCTGCCGGTTCTGCAGCATGGCGACCGTCATGTAGTCCGACACGACCGTGCCCGCGAAGCCGAGCTCTCCCCGCAGCAGGTTGGTGAGCACCTCGCGCGAGGCGCCCACGGGGATGCCGTCGACCTCCGCGTACGAGTTCATGACGGATGCGAGGCCGGCAATCCTGATCGCGGCCTCGAACGGGCGTGCGTAGACCTCGACCAGCTCACGCGGGTTGATGTGCGATGCCGCCATGTTCTGTCCGGCCTCGGTCATCGCGTAGCCCAGGAAGTGCTTTGCGGTCGCGATGACGCCCGCCCGGAGGTCGTCGCCCTGCAGCCCACGCGTGAAGGCCACCGAGAACTCGGACGACAGGTACTGGTCCTCGCCGTACGTCTCGTGCACGCGGCCCCATCGTGCGTCGCGGGCCACGTCCATCACCGGCGCGAGCGCCTGCAGCAAGCCGACGGACCGCATCTGCCGGCGGATGACGTCGCTCATCTCGGCGACCTTCTCCGGCGACCACGTCGCCGCCAGGCCGATCGCCGTCGGGAACACGGTGAAGCCGGGCGCCACGACGCCGTTGAGCGCCTCGTTGTGGAAGATCGCGGGGATCCCGAGCCGGGTGTGCTCGACGAGGTACCGCTGCACCGCGTTGACCGACCGCGCGACGGTGAGCGGGTCCTTGTGCCCGAAGGTGCCGAGGGCCGACACGTGCCCGACGCCGTGCGGCATCGCCTTGTCGAGCACGCTGCGGATCGGCCCGTCGAGGCCGAACAGGCCGAGCGGCATCACCGCCGAGACCTGGGCGGCCTTCTCGTCGATCGTCATGCGCGCGAGCAGCTCGTCGGCCCTCTCCTGCGGGAAGAGGTCGTCGTTCGTCATCGTCTGCTGCCTTCCTGTCGATAGATGCTGAGGTTGGGACGCGCCGCGACCTGCCGTGCGGCAGGCGTCCTAGCGGTGCCGGAAGCCGATCAGCGACACGTCGCCGAGCGGGCCGCTGTCGGGCTCGAAGACCAGGAACAGGGCGTGCGACCCCGACACCGGGGCCGTCGTCGCCTCGAGGGTCCGCCAGCCGGCCCCCACGGCGTCCGCCGGGACGGGGATGGTCGCGATGGGCGTCCCCGTGCGGGGCGCGTCGACGTAGACCGAGATCCGGCCGGTGCTGCGGGCCCGGACCTCGGCGAGGACGGCGTGCGGCATGCGGGCCGACCCGAAGTCGAAGTACTTGAACCCGATGGTCGCGCCGCTGTGGAGGTTGCTGACCACCTGAGTGTCGAGCGCCCCGACTCGTCCTGCGTGCCCCGCGGGTCATCCGTGAGCACGATCGAGGGCCGGCGGGAGCGGCCCGGCAGGCTCCGCGGCCCGACAAGGTGGCACGCGATGTAGGCCGGCCAGGCCCGGAACGCGTCCAGGTCAGACGCGTCGAGACCCGGGGACGTGTATTCCGAGTGCTCGAAGCTGCCGTCCGGGGCGCGCCGCAACGGGGCGGCGCACGCCTGGCGACCGTCCGCCGTCTGCCGGTGGTAGATCTGGTACCAATTCCCGTTCGCCTCGAACATCCCGCCGTGCGTGTTCCCGACCTTGTCGGTCGGCCCGGGCGGCGTGTTCCTCCACGCGTTGCCGAGCGAGACGAGCGGCCCGACCGGCTCGAACGGGCCGAGCGGCTGGTCGGCGACGGCGTGGTACATCCCGAAGAGGCCGTTGCCGCCGACTGCCCAGTAGGACAGGTAGAAGCGCCCGTCGATCTCCCGGATGGACGGCCCGTTCATGTAGGAGGTCCGGCGGCGCCGGCCGGACGCGAGGGAGCGGACGGCCCCGAACATGCCATCCCGGAAGATGGGCGTCACGAACTGGCCGCTCGAGGCGTTGCGCACCACGGTGCGCATGTCGGCGGGGCCCAGCTCGACGACCGAGCAGTTCCCCGCGCCGAAGTAGAGGAACACGCGCCCGTCGTGGAGGAGCAGGGCGGGGTCGTACGGGTACTCCGCCGAGCCCGGACCCATCATCCGGACACCCTCGCCGAACGCCCGGTCGCCGTCGGCGATGCCGTCCTTGTCGTCGCGCCACCCAGCCGGCTTGTCCGACTCGGGGTAGCGCACCCGACCGACGTACTCGAAGGGACCGGTGGGTGACGACGCCGTGGCGACGCCGAACCCGGACCGGGACATCCCGACGCCGTAGTACAGGTAGTAGGTGCCGCCGACCTCGACGACGTCCGGGGCGAACAGGCCGTGCACCAGGCCCATCCGGTCGCGCTTGTGGGCGACGGACCGGATGTAGGGGTCCTGCGTCCGCCGGTAGATCACGCCCTCGTACCGCCAGTGGGCGAGGTCGTCGAGCGGCGCCGAGTAGGTGACGTAGTCACCCGCGCACATGGCGGTGGGCGACGAGGCGACGTCGTGCGACCCGTAGAGGTAGACGCGGTCGCCGAACACGCGGGGCTCACCGTCAGGGATGAACTCGTTGCTGGGCAGGAACGGGTTGACCGACCGCTCGTCGGTGCCGACGGGCAGGCCCCCCAGGCTGATGCTCACGACTGCACTCCTTCGGAGGATCCGGCGCCAGGGCTCGGCGTCGCGCCCCGGCGCCGGATCGATTCTCTGTCGCCGACCGTCAGCGCGCGCTCTTGATCGGGACGATCAGGGCCGCGGCGAACAGGACCGCGACGACGCACACCGGGAACAGCATCCGGTAGCCGCCGCCCGCGATCACGGCCGCGGCGATGGCCGGAGCCAGGATCTGGCCGCCGGTGTTGGCCATGTTGAGGATGCCCAGGTCCTTGGCGGCGGTGTCCTTGCTCGGCAGCACGTCGATGACGAGCGCCTGGTCCACGGCCCAGTAGATGCCCATGGCGAACCCGCCGACGGCGGCGAACGCGAGCATCGCCCAGCTGTGCGCGTACAGGAACGGGATGATCGCGCCCACGCCGATGAGCACCGTGGAGACGATGACGGGGAGCTTGCGGCGCCCGATCTTGTCCGACAGCGGGCCGATGAGCAGGCCGGCGACGATCCCGGTGACCAGGGTGACGGTGCCGGAGAGGGCGATGATCTTCGCGGCCTCCGCCTCGGACAGCTTGATGTAGTCGGTGAGGATGTACAGCTGGTAGTTCATGACGAGGAAGTAGCCGAGCACCAGCATCAGGCGGCCGGACAGCGCCCAGTAGAAGTCGCGGGCCTTGCGCGGGAACGTGAAGGCGTCGAGGAACACCTTCGGCGTCAGCTTCGCCTTCGGGACGTCGCGGTTGGTCGTGTCGGGGGCGAGCAGGACCATCGCGATGCCGCCGACGAGCGGGAAGGCGGCGAGGCCGAGGAACCCGGTGGACGGGTGCAGGATCAGCGCGGCACCCAGCGCGGCGGCCGCGGCCTGGCCGACGCTGGTCGCGACGCCGACGAAGCCGGCGATGCGCCCCCGGCGCCGCGGCGCGACGCGGTCCGCGATGATCGCGGTCACGGGGGCCAGGTACATGTTCTGGAAGAGCTGGATCAGGCACCAGACCACCAGCAGGATCGCGAACGTCGGCGCGGCCGCCAGCGCGGCCCACGACGCCGCGAGGAGCACCGATCCGGCGATGATCCACGGCGAGCGGGCGCCGAAGCGCGACCGCGTACGGTCGGAGAACGCGCCGAAGACGATGTTCGCGACGAGCGCGACGATCGAGCCGACGACGGTCACGGTCGCGAAGTCCGTAGCCTTGTGGGCGCTGTCGATCTGGTCGAGCCGCGCGGGCACCAGCACGATGATCGACGCGAAGAACGGGATCATCCACGCCAGACCGGCGATCCCGAGGGCGGCGACGATCCGCACGTAGCCGGCGCGTCCGCGGAGCGGCCTGGTGTCTTCAACGGTCGGCGCGGCACTCGAGCCACTCAGGTGCTCGCCGACAAGTGTCTGTGACTCAGACATCGTTGTCCTCTCGACTGGTTACGCGTGTAAGTTACGCGCGTAAGCCGATAGGGTGCGATGTGGTGCCTGTCTCTGTCAAACCCCCCGCAAGGAGAGTCGTGGACGTCGTCGAGACCACACGTGTGACCAGCGAAGACGTCGCCCGGCTGGCCAAGGTCTCCCGCGCCACCGTGAGCTACGTCCTCAACGACAAGCGCGGGCAGAAGATCTCCAAGAAGACCCGCGAGGCGGTCCGTCGGGCCGCGGAGGAGCTCGGGTACCGGCCGAACGAGGCGGCGCGCCGGCTGGCGTCCGGACAGAGCCGGCTCGTGCTCTTCGTCGTCCCGCGCGTGCCGCTCGGCGAGATGGTCGTGGAGATGGTCGGCACGCTCTCCGACGAGCTCGCCGCTCGGGGCTTGACGCTGTCGACGCACTTCCAGTCCAGCGGCGACGACCCCGTCGTCGACGTCGCGCAGCGGCTGGACGCGTCGGCGGTGGTGGCGATGGCGCCGTTGCCCTCCGGGCAGGACGAGCAGCTGTCCGCGGCAGGCATCCGCGTCGTGTCCTCCCTCGGCGAGCCGGACACTCCCGGCTTCGGCTTCCAGGACGCCGTCGGGTCGATGCAGGTGCGGCACCTCCACGCTCTGGGGCACCGTCGGATCGCCTTCGCCGGCAGCGACGTCGCCGGGCTCGAGCCGTTCCGCGTCGGGCGGGAGGCCGGGGTGCGCGCGACGGCCGCGGACCTGGGGCTGCCCGAGCCGGTGGTCGAGTCGTTCGCGACGGACGGGTCGGACGCGGCCGCCATCGTCAGGCGCTGGCACGACGACGGTGTGACGGCCGTCGCGGCCTACAACGACGACGTCGCGTTCGTCGTCCTGCACGGGATCCGCACCGCCGGGCTGTCGTGCCCGCGCGACCTGGCCGTGATCGGCATGGATGGCGAACGCGGAGGCCTGGTGTCCGCTCCCCCGCTCACCACGATCAAGCCCGACCTGGCGACCTGGGCCCGCGTCGCGTCGTCGGTCGTCGTCGCGGCGCTCGACCCGGAGGACGCCGAGGCGATGCCCATGCCGGACCTGGCCGAAGGCATGCCCGTCGTGCGGAGGCAGTCGACCTGACCCGGCCGCGTGCGCCTCGCGGCCATCGCACCGTTGGGGGGCCCGCCGGCAGCCGTCCCGTCCTGACGTCGGCGGGCTCTATCGACGCCCGCCACGGCCGAGGTCGTCGAGGATCCGCAGCGCGGCCAGCCGTCCCGAGACCAGCGCCGTGGGCACGCCCGTGCCCGGATGCGTCGACGCCCCGGCGAAGTAGAGGTTGCGGTAGCGCCGGTGCCGGTTGTGCGGCCGCAGGTACGCAAGCTGCGTCAGCGTGTGTGCCAGCCCGTGCGTCGCGCCACGCTCGAGGTTGAACCGGGAGCGCCAGTCCAGCGGGGTCGCCGTGGCCTCCACCGTGATGTGGCTCTCGAGGTCGCCGAGCCCGAGCAGCGCCAGCCGGTCCAGCACCGCGCGACGCGCGGCGTCGCGCGCCACCGTCCACGCCTCCGCCTCGCGGTCGGACCGCTCGGGGTCGTCCCCGTCGTAGGTCATGTGGCCGGTGGGGACCACGGCGACGATCGTGTCGCCCGCGGACGGTGCCGCGGTCGGGTCCAGCCGCCTCGGGGCGTGCACGTACAGGCTCGGTGCGGCGGGCAGCGGGAGGTTCCGTTCGATGCGGTCGAAGTTGTCGCGGTAGTCGTCGGCCAGGAAGAGCGTGTGTGGTGCGAGCTGCGGGTACGGCCGGTCCATGCCCCAGAAGAAGGAGATCGCGGAGCCCGACGAGCGGCGCCGGGCGAGCGCCGAGGCCTTGCGTCCGTCGGGGAGCAGCCGACGGTAGACGTACGGAAGGTCCGCGTTGGCGACGACGGCGTCGGCGCGGATCACGCGACCCCCCGCCAGGACGACACCGCCGGCAGAGTCGCCGTCGATGCCGATCCGCTCGACAGCCTCGTCGTACACGAACCGCACTCCGGCCTCGAGGGCGAGAGCCGCGAGGACGTCGACGATGCGCCGCATCCCGCCGCGCGGGTACCAGACGCCGTGCGCGAGCTCCGAGAACGGCGTCAGCGAGAACGTGGACGGCGCGCGGAACGGGCTCAGCCCCATGTAGACGTCCTGGAAGCTGAACGCCGCCCGCAGGCGGGGCTCGTCGAAGAACGCCGCCAAGTGCCGGTAGTGCGGCTGGAGCGCCCCCAGGCGCAGCGCCAGCGCGAGCGTCTTCGGCGTGAAGAACTCGCGGGCGGTGCGGAAGTCGCGCTCGACGAGGCCGGGCATGGCGAGGTCGTAGTGCCGGCGCCCCTCGGCGAGGTACCGCAGCAGCCCCTCCGTCGCGCCTGGCTCGATCGCCTCGACCTGCGCGGACAGCGCGGCGAGGTCAGACGTGAGGTCCAGGCGCGCGCCGTCGTCGAACACGAGGTGGTAGGTCGGGTCCACGCGCTGCGGCTCGAGGTCGCGGTCGAAGTCGGCGCCCAGCGCGGCGAGCTCGGTGCGATAGAGCCGCGGCATGACGAGCAACGTCGGCCCCGTCGCGAACGCGTGGCCGCCTCGCACGAAAGAGCCGACGCGCCCGCCCGGCTCGGCGTTCTTCTCCACCACGGTCACTTGCACGCCTCGACGCGCCAGGTGGATCGCCGTCGCGAGGCCACCGACCCCAGCACCGATGACGACGACAGACGGTGTCGCCGTCACCGGACGACCTCCAACGACGACGAACGGTGGTGCGCCGCCGTGACGGCCGACCTCGCAGCAGCGGCGCCGATCGCCAGGCCGCCCCGCAGGCTGCTCCGCTCCGGGTACGAGTCCCGGAGGCGGTAGCCGTCCCGCTCGATCGCGTCGAGCACCCACTCGAACCGCGCGATGTACGCGTGCCCCGAGAGCCGGCACCGGCCGCTCTCGAGGCGGGCGAGGTAGTCCCGGCCGGTGTCGAAGCACCGGCGCGCGAGCTCGACGCGATCGCGGACCCATGCGCGGAGCGCTGGCGAGTCCTCGCCGGGCGACACCCCGGTGGCCAGGACGTCCGCCGGGACGTTGACGTAGCCCACGAGGGCATCGCGCCGCAGGTCACGCAACATGTGGGCCACGTGGGCACCCGTCACGGCGACGTATCTGGACTCGTCGTCCGGCGTGCCCATGCCGTGGCCGATGCAGTGGTGCAGCGCCTCGGTCACGGCGACCGCCAGCGTGTGCGTGTACCGGTCGAGCTCCCCCGACGAGACCGCCCGGCCGCGCCGGCCGGCGTCGAACGCCATGACGTCGAGCATGGACCTCACCGAGAGCCCCGCCCCGGCGGCGTCCGGCCTCCGGGCACCGGCCGGGGTGCGCAGGAGGCCGACGAGCAGCCGCTCGCGCGGCGACGCGACGGCCCACGGCGACGGTCCGCGGCCGGCGGCGCGGGCGAGGAGCCGGCGCTCGCGCCCGACGAGCGACACCCGCTCCGCGGCCGTGGCGAGGTTCTCGTCGATCTCGTCGTCCAGCCAGCGGAAGTAGGCGTAGAGGGCGAACGCGTCGTGCTGGTACGCGCGATCCGCAAGGGCGCGGATCGTCAGGTACGACTGCATGCTCGCCCGCCGCGTCACGGTGGACGCCGACGGCGCTTCACGCATCAGTGCCTCCCCCGGGTGCCGACCCCACCAGGGTTGCCGACAAGGTGCGGCCGTTCGAGGGACCTCGGCCCGTATCTGGGTCCCGGGACGCCGGCCGGTGCGACGTCGCGGTGCCGTACAGTCGCGCTCGGCGATGGATCCCGCCCCGGTCGATGACGACTGAACCGCCGACCCGGCTGATGGTTCCTGCTCCAGCGACAGGAGTGTGCCCATTGCCGGATGATCAGAACGACCAGCTGCGCAACGACGCGGAGGCTGCCATGAGCCACTCGTTCCCCCACCCGTGGTCCGCGCCCGCACCGGCGCACCCGCTGCTCGTCGGCGTCGAGCCTGGCCAGAGCCCGCGCGTCGTCGAGGAGGCGGCCGCCCTGGCCAAGTCCCTCGGCACGGGGCTGGTGTGCGTCTGGGTCGACCCCGCGCACCTGGTCGCCGAGCGCGAGCCCGACGAGTCGGTCGACCTCGTCCCGGTCGACCCGGACCACGACGAGGGCGACGACGAGGCCCCTGACGACGCCATCGCCGCGCGGCTCGCGGCTCGCCTGGACCCGACTGGCGTGCCGTGGCGCTTCGTCTACGCCACCGGCGAGGCCGCGCGCGGCCTGGCGTCCGTCGCCGACCAGCACGACGCCCGGATGATCGTCGTCGGCACCCACCGGCCGGGGTTGGTCCACTGGATGAACCAGGTGGTCTCCGGCTCGATCGCCGGGCGGCTCGCGCACACCCAGCGCCGGCCCGTGCTGCTGGTCCCGGCGCCGCCCCACGGAGCCGAGCGCGCGGGATCGGTCGCATGACGCGTCCGCATCACGCGGGTCATCACACCGACCCCGTGCTCGTCGTCAGCGTCGCCGGCGGCGGCGCGATCGGGAGCCTCGCCCGGTACGGGCTGTCGCATGCCCTCCACCCGCGCGGCGGCTGGCCGGTCGCGACCCTCACGGAGAACCTCGTCGGCGCGTTCCTGCTCGGGCTCCTGCTGCAGTGGCTGCTGAGCCGCGGGCACGAGACGCATCGACGCCGCTGGCTGCGCCTCACCCTCGGCACCGGCGTCCTCGGCGGGTTCACCACGTACTCGGCGTTCGCGCTCGAGCTGCACGGGCTGCTCGCCGGTGGCCGCGTCGGGGTCGCCGCCGGGTACGCGCTCGTCAGCGTCGTCGGCGGGACGCTGGCCTGCTTCGGGGGCGTGGCGCTGGCCGGGGTCCTGCCGAAGCCGCGCCGCGAGGTGCCGGCGTGACGGCAGTCCTCGTGGCCGTCGTCGGGGGCCTCGGCGCCGCGGCCCGGTTCGTCGTCGACGGCTGGTTCCGCGGCCGGTGGGCGGGTCGGCTGCCGCTCGCGACCATCTCGATCAACGTGAGCGGGTCGCTCCTCATCGGGCTGCTGGCCGGGGCGATGGCCGTCGGCACGCTCCCGGTCACCGCCTACACGGTCGCCGCCACCGGCTTCTGCGGGGGTTACACCACCTTCTCGACGGCGATGGTCGAGACCGTGCGGCTCGCCCAGGCGGGAGACCGCCGCCGCGCCGTCGCGAACACGGTCGGCACGCTCGTCCTGACGGTGGCGGCCGCGAGCCTGGGCTACCTGATCACGGCCTCCTGGGCCTGACGCGGCCTCCGCGTCGCGTGGGCCCGATCGTGTTCAGGTCGTGGTCAGGCGTTGTGCCGAGCGCGGAACTCCTCGGCGATCTGCTGCGCCTGGGCACTCATCAGCATGCGGAAGTACTCGAAGGCCATCTCCACGTCCTGCGGTGGAGCGCCGTTGTCACGCGCCTTCAGCCAGTCACGCTTGGCGACGCGGAGTTCCGCGTCCGTGACCGTCCACGCCCACGTGGTCTGGGGGTCGCAGTCGAAGTCCATGGCCGCAATTGTGCACGCCAGGTGACGATTGTGGGACCAAAGTCCCCAGTATTCGCCCGGCATGACAGGAGTAAGGGGGTCAGTGATACCTGACCGACCAGGTGGCAGGCCTTTCGTCCCGCATAGCGAACGCCCAGTTCCATTCCCGAGGGCGGCACCGGCGCGCCGATGCGCGGCCCCGGCGACGCGCCACGGCTCCTCGCGCGGTGCCGTGGAAGACTCGCCGCGTGGACTTCGCCTCCGCCTATGACCAGGGCTTCGTCCGTGTCGCGGCCTGCACCGTCCCGGTGAGGGTCGCCAACCCCGCCGCCAACGTCGCCGCGGTCCTTTCCGCCGCCCGTGCCGCGCACGACGAGGGCGTCGGCGTCGCGGTGTTTCCCGAGCTGTGCCTCTCGGGCTACGCCATCGACGACCTGTTCCTCCAGGACACCCTCCTCGATGCGGTCCAGGACGCCATCGACGCGCTCGTCGCCGGGTCGGCCGACCTCCTGCCCGTGCTCGTCGTCGGCGCGCCGCTGGCGTTCGGCAACCGGGTCTACAACGTGGCCCTCGTCGTGCACCGCGGGCGCGTGCTCGGCGTGGCGCCGAAGTCCTACCTCCCCACCTACCGCGAGTTCTACGAGCGGCGCTGGTTCGCGCCGGGTGACGAGGTCGACGGCACGGTCGTCGTCGCCGGCCAGGAGGTGCCCATCGGCCCCGACCTGCTGTTCGAGGCGACCGATGTGCGCGGGCTGGTTCTCCACGTCGAGGTGTGCGAGGACATGTGGGTCCCGGTCCCGCCGAGCGCGCACGCCGCGCTCGCGGGGGCGACGATCCTCACCAACCTGTCCGGCAGCCCCATCACCGTCGGCCGCGCCGAGGACCGACGGCTGCTGGTCCGCTCGGCGTCCGTCCGGTGCCTCGCCGCCTACGTCTACGCCGCCGCGGGGCAGGGCGAGTCAAGCACCGACCTGTCCTGGGACGGGCAGACGATGGTCTACGAGATCGGGGACCTGCTGGCTGAGGGCGACCGGTTCCCCGACGGGCAGCGCATCACGGTGGCGGACGTCGACCTCGACCGGATCCGCCAGGAACGCCTGCGGACCTCGTCGTTCGACGACAACCGCCGCGCCCTCGGCTTCGAGCCCGGTGGCGACGTCCGCCGCGTCGAGTTCGAGCTCGACCCCCCGGTCGGCGACATCGGCCTGCGCCGCCACGTCGACCGGTTCCCGTTCGTGCCCGACGACCCCGCGCGCCTCGCCCTCGACTGCTACGAGGCCTACAACATCCAGGTCAGCGGCCTCGAGCAGCGCCTGCGCGCGATCGGCAACCCGACAATCGTCATCGGCGTCTCCGGCGGCCTCGACTCGACGCACGCGCTGATCGTGGCGGCGAACGCGATGGACCGGCTCGGCCGGCCACGCAGCGACATCCTCGCGTTCACCCTCCCGGGCTTCGCCACCTCCGAGACGACGAAGGGCAGCGCGCTCGCCCTCATGGAGGCGCTCGGCACCACGCACGAGACCGTGGACATCCGGCCGATGGCCCGCCAGCTCCTCTCCGACCTGGGCCACCCCTACGCCGACGGCGCCGAGCAGTACGACGTCACGTTCGAGAACGTGCAGGCCGGGCTGCGCACCGACTTCCTGTTCCGCGCGGCGAACCAGCGCGGCGGGATCGTCCTCGGGACCGGCGACCTCTCCGAGCTCGCCCTCGGGTGGTGCACGTACGGCGTCGGCGACCAGATGTCGCACTACGGCGTCAACGCCGGCGTCCCCAAGACCCTCATCCAGCACCTCATCCGCTGGGTGATCGGCGAGCGGCTGTTCGACGAGGCGACGAACGAGGTGCTCACGCGGATCCTCGGCCAGGAGATCTCCCCCGAGCTCGTCCCGGCCACCGCCGACGCGCCGATGCAGAGCACGGAGCAGATCGTCGGGCCCTACGCGTTGCAGGACTTCACGCTCTTCCACGTGCTGCGGCATGGCGCGCGCCCGTCGAAGGTGGCGTTCCTCGCCTGGCACGCCTGGCGCGACGCCGCTGCCGGCGCCTGGCCGCCGGGGTATCCCGAGGACCTGCGCCGCGCCTACGACCTCGCCGAGATCCGCCGGTGGCTCGTCGTCTTCGTCC
>Ga0207835_1000120_pt1 | contig 20437 bp, 27 predicted proteins | sample LuqExpMetagenom8_FD_187766 | JGI IMG/M metagenome (GOLD analysis project Ga0207835, IMG submission 187766) | Tropical forest soil microbial communities from Luquillo Experimental Forest, Puerto Rico - Sample 8 (SPAdes) | ecosystem: Environmental > Terrestrial > Soil > Tropical forest ... | reverse complement strand
AAAAAAAACCCGCAAAAAACATAACTTCTGACAAAATGAACAAAAGCATACCAATACGCAAACCTTTTTGAACAACGCTTGTATGATGTCCTTGATAAGTTCCTTCACGAACAACATCTCTCCACCAGCAAGCTAATACTCCGATTAAAAAAACAAGCCCTAAACTCAATAAAAACCCTCCACCTGTATAAAAATGAAACCACATAGCTGCACCTGTTGTAACCATAAAAGTTGCAATAGCTGTCATTAAAGGCCAAGGGCTTGGATCCACAATGTGAAAATAATGATATTGTTTTGATGACATAATTGATTATATAATTAATTAAAACAAACTAAAAAGCTCTCGATTGGACTTGAACCAACAACCTGATGGTTAACAGCCATCCGCTCTGACCGATTAAGCTACGAGAGCAGAAACGAAGAGGATGGGATTTGAACCCATGGTGTTTTTGACAACACGGTGATTTAGCAAACCACTGCCTTAAACCAAGCTCAGCCACCTCCTTGCTTCTGAAATACTATACCAAATAAAAATTCAAAGAAGAATAATAAGCAAATAAAACAAACGGTTTCGGATATACACAAAAAATTAAATTCAACATACAAGTAAAATAAATTACATACGATTGAACTTTTGTTAATGGTTTAAATAATGACCATTTATATTCAAAACCAGAGTCAAAAAACATAATCTTAATGAAACGAACATAATACACAGCTGACACCAAACTGAATAAAAAAGCAATAAATACCACAAAATACAAATCAGCCTTAACTACAGATAAAAATAAGAAAAATTTTGCGAAAAAACCTGATAATGGTGGAATACCTGCTAACGAAAAGAAACTTAAAGCCATTGATAACGCTAACAAAAAGTTAGAACGCACTAACGAAATAAAGTTAACCAATGTTTTCATTTTTTCACCATTACTAAATTTACGAACATTCAACAAAATTCCAAAAATATTCAAAGTAACTACAAAATAAACTAATAAATACAATAATAAAGCATAAAAAGAATCAAATGTAGCAACGCTCAATGTTAATACCAAATAACCTACATGCGTAATAGCACTGTAAGCCAATAAACGCTTAAACTTTAATTGTGATAAAGCACCTAAACTACCGAAAACCAAAGATAAGAATGAACAAACCAAAAAAATACCAAACCAAAAATCTTTGTAAAAAAAAAACACATTAAAAAATAATTTTGCAATCAAAACTAATACTGGCATTTTTGGTAAAACTGAGAAAACAGCCGTTATTATAGTAGGAACCCCTTCATAAACATCAGGTAACCACATATGAAAAGGAGCACACCCTATTTTAAAAAACAATCCTGCAATAATAAATAAAATTGCCAATAACACTCCTGGTGATTCAAAATCTGATGAAAATAAAGTAAAATCATCAAAATTTACAATACCTGTAAACCCATAAAGCAATGAAAAACCAAACATCAACAAACCAGACGCAAACGCTCCCAACACAAAATATTTTAAACCAGCTTCCGTTGAAAAATTAGAAAATGGCTTACCTGTCGCTAATATATAAAATATCAAACTTTGGATCTCAATACAAATATATACCACCATTAAGCTAGAAGATGAAATAATAAAAAGCATCGACACTACAGCCAAAGTCAATAACACTAAATACTCAAAAAACGAACTTAATTCATACTTATAATATTCCACAAAAAATATATTAACCAATAAGAAAATTAACAACAACAAAATTTTAACTGAAATATAAAAATCACTAACAAATAACTGATAATTTAACAAATTTAAATAATCTAATGAGTTAAAATTATAATTTACAAGTAACAAAATCGACAAAACAATTGGTAAAACATTTAAACGCGCAAGTAAAACTGAAATTTTCAATGTTTGAAATCCCGAAGTATATAAACGTGTGCCAAAAAGACCAAACATCAAAAACAGAATTAAACTATAAATCAAGAAAATTTCTGGTAATATAAAAACTAAATCTTTAATAAACATTGTAAAAACGAAAACTGGAGTAAAAGGATTCGAACCTTTGCTCACGGTATCAAAAACCGCCGCCTTACCACTTGGCTATACTCCAAAAAAAACTAAATCATAACAATTGATATGAATGTTTGAAAAAACTAAATTTGGGAAAAAACCAAGCAATACAACTAAAACAAATAAAGGAAACATCACAAAAAACTCTCTTCTAGTCATATCCCCAAAATAATTCATCGACCCCACATGACCAAATGACATACGGTTAAAACACCAAATCGAATAAGCTGCACCCAAAATCAAAGTTAATGCTGCTAATAAAGTAGCAAGTGTATTACGCTGTACTAAGCCCATTAAAACCAATAACTCACCTATAAAATTACTTGTCCCTGGAAAACTCAAATTCGCTAAAATAAAAACAAAGAAAAATATAGTCCAAATAGGCATTAACTGCACTAAACCACCGTAATAAAATAATAATCGACTTTTATAACGATCATACAAAATACCAATTAATAAGAACAAACCACTAGATACCAAACCATGACTCAACATCAAAAACAAACTACCTTCAACACCTTCAATAGTAGATGAAAACAACCCTAATAATAAAAAATTCATATGTGCTACAGATGAATAAGCAATAATCTTTTTTAAATCAATTTGACGTAATGTAGTAGCAGAAGTGTATACCAAAGCTATAATAGTCATAGTATAAATTAAAGGAACAAAATATGATGACGCAAATGGAAATAAAGGCAAAGAAAAACGCAAAAACCCATATGTACCCAACTTCAATAAAACACCAGCCAATAACACAGAACCAGCTGTAGGCGCTTCCACATGAGCTTCTGGCAACCATAAATGAAAAGGAACCATAGGAACTTTTACAGCAAACGGCAAGAAAAATGCCAACCACAATAAAATCTGTTTAGACTCAGAAAAATAAGTGTGATACAACACTTCAATGTCTGTACTACCACAAGTAAAATAAATTACAAATAAACCAACCAACAAAACTAAAGAACCTGTTAATGTATAAAAAAAAAACTGATAAACAGCATGTATCTTACGCTGACGAGAGCCCCAAACACCAATCATAAAAAATAAAGGAATTAATAAGCTTTCAAAAAATACATAAAAAAAAACCAAATCCAAACTAGAAAAAAACGCAATTAATAAAAATTCCACCAATAACAAAAGAAACAAAAACTCTTTTAAACGATACTTAATACTATACCAGCTAGATAAAATGGTGAATGGTATTAAAACTGTTGTCAAAATTATAAAAAAAATTGACAAACCATCAACACCAACTGACCAAGACAAATTGAATAAATCTAACCAATTAAATGTTTCATAATACTGAAAATTCAACGTATTACTATCAAATTTCAGTAACAAAACCAAAGATAACCAAAACACAACAAATGAGACAGCTAACGCATAAACACGTAAAAGTCTTAAATTATATGAAGGAATACAAAGAAACCCCCCTATCGATATCAATATAAATGTTAAAAAAAATGACATAACCATAAAAAATATGGGCATCCTGGGACTTGAACCCAAATCTGCGAGGTTAAAAGCCTGCTGCTCTGACCGATTAAACTAGACGCCCTACAAAACTCATGGAGGTAAAAGGACTTGAACCTTCAACCTATTGGTTGCAAACCAAGCGTTCTACCAATTGAACTATACCCCCATTATTACCATACAAAAACCCTACAATCAATCTAATAATTAAAACATCAACCAATCAAAAGCCCAGTAAATACCAGCAACAAAAACAAAAAAACCAAAAGAAAAAGGTAAAAATATTTTCCAACCTAAACGCATTAACTGATCATAACGATAACGAGGTAATGATGCACGTGCCCAAATAAACGCACAAGCAATTCCTACAAGTTTAATACCAAACCAAACAGCTCCTGGTAACTCGATAAAAGAAATAATGGGCAACCACCCCCCTAAAAATAAAATCACACACAAAGATGACATCAAAATAATATTTGCATACTCACCTAAAAAAAATAAAGCAAACCCCATACCAGAATACTCCACATTATAACCAGCTACCAACTCAGCTTCTGCCTCAGGCAAATCAAAAGGTGGACGATTAGTTTCAGCTAAAGCGGAAATAAAAAACAAAATAAATAAAGGATAAAAGGGCCAAATATACCAAACCCCATATTCTTGAGCAACTACAATCTCTGTCAAATTCATCGAACCAGTAGCCACTAATATGGTCAAATAAATAAAACCTAATGAAACTTCATAAGAAATTATCTGTGCAGCTGAACGAAGCGCACCCAAAAAAGCATACTTCGAGTTACTTGACCAACCAGCAATAATTATACCATAAACACCTAATGATGATGTTGAAAATAAAAATAAAATACCCAAAGGGATATCCGCTAATACTGCACCATAATCAAAAGGAATAACAGCCCAACCAACTAAACTTAAAAAAAATGTAATCATAGGTGCTAATAAAAATATAAATTTATTAGCCACACTAGGAATAACAGTTTCTTTCAATAAAAGCTTCAAACCATCAGCTAAAGGTTGTAACAACCCGAAAACACCAATAACGTTCGGACCTCTACGGCGTTGCATTGCAGCCATAACTTTACGTTCTAATAAAGTTAAATAAGCAACAGCAATTAAAAGAGGAACGATCAACAACAACCATTGAACAATAGTTGTTAACAACTGTAATAAATAATAATAAAATGAATCTTGAAATTCTAAAAAAAGTTCATTGAAAGAATGCATGGACAAAAGTAAATATATATATTTTTTAGAAAATTAACGAAACGGTAGGAACGCCTAATAAAAAAGGACTTAAACACTCACTATATAACAAGTTACAACTAGCACCATAAAATGATTCTGTTGACAATATTGTTAAATCCCCATAAACTTCCAAACCAATTCTCAAACCCCAAGGCGTTGAATAACGAAAAGGAGCCAAATAATTAAACATAACAGGATCTTTCAAAAGATACTCTGTAAATAAAGGATCAAAATCAAAACGTACTGGAAGACCAGCAGCTTTTAAACAAAAAATACATCTTGCCAAAGCAGGTATATAATCCATCAAAAACCAATAAACCGACACTTTTTGCAAGTCTGCTATCGTTTTTACTGACTCAGGATGTTCAATAATATAATTCCAATAACGATTTAACTGCTCATCAATAAGCCGACGTTCAAACGGGGTTATGTAAGGATCAGCTGCTTCCATATAAAAAAAATCTTCTCCCCACTTTTTATCCATAAACGTTTCCATATAATACTCAATTAAATGATAACGCGTAACTTTTGTAAAATATAAAAAACCAGGAACCTTTATGCTCAAATCAGGCATTAAGGGCAAAGTGATCAAATAAGGCAAAAAATAAACATAAAACAACATTTTAAAACAAATAATACGCTCAATATAAGCTCTTTATCTTTATTAATTTAAAGTTAAATATAATCTATTTAACAAACATAAAACTAAATTTTAAAAATATATTGGCGGGTGAAGAAGGATTCGAACCCTCGATACCATATAGTATGCCAGTTTTCAAGACTGGTGCCTTAAACCACTCGACCATTCACCCTTCAACCTAAAACTTATTTATTGTCGTTAATCTTATGATTCCAAAAATAAATCTCCAATTTAACAACAAGCGGAAGTAAAACTAAAAAGTACATAAAATAAAATACAGTAGCTACTTGACCTATTGTATAATAAGGATATTTAATCGGCATACCACCAATCCAACCTAAAATTATACAATCTAAAACAAACCACCAAAATAAAAATTTATACAATGGGCGGAAAGCGGCACTTCTTGTTGGAGAAACAACAATAAAAGGTAAAATTACCAAAACCAAAATAGCACACAACATAGCTACAACGCCCCCTAATTTATCAGGAATTGAACGTAAAACAGCATAAAAGGGTAAAAAATACCATTCTGGCACGATATGTGGTGGTGTAACTAACGGATTTGCTTCGATATAATTATCTGGATGACCCAAATAGTTAGGAGCGAAAAATAAGAAAATAGCAAACCCAATCAACGCAACTACTAACCCAACAATATCTTTCACAATAAAATATGGTGTGAAAGGGATATTATCTACTGTTGATTTTACACCAAGAGGGTTTCCAGAACCATCTTCATGTAAAAAAATAAGATGTAAACCAACTAATGCAGTGATAATAAAGGGGAATAAAAAATGCAAACTAAAAAAACGATTTAACGTTGCATTATCAACCGAAAAACCGCCCCATAACCAATACACTATATCTGTACCAACAAATGGAACTGCTGAACAAAGATTAGTAATAACGGTAGCGCCCCAAAAACTCATTTGACCCCAAGGCAACACATAACCCATAAAAGCAGTTAAAATCATTAATAACAAAATGATAACACCACTTACCCACAAAAGTTGACGAGGATAAGAATACGAACCGTAATATAAACCTCTAAAAATATGTGTATACACAATTACAAAAAAAAATGAAGCTCCGTTAGCATGAAGGTAACGCATTAACCAACCGTAGTTAACATCACGCATAATATGTTCAACACTCAAAAATGCTAAATCAACATGCGGAGTATAATGCATAGCTAAAAACACACCAGTAATAATTTGAGCTACCAAAGCAAAACCAGCTAAAACTCCAAAATTCCAAAAATATGAAATATTAGCAGGAACAGGATAAGTCACCCCAGAATGATATAAAGCTGAAAGTAAACTGCTTTTCTTAAACAGACGCATGAATAAATTAAAAATTAAATTAGTTAAACTTTTTGACAATACAAGTACTGCCAAAAGTGCTCATTATAAACTAATGAGCATACAAAGCATCCTTCAAATAAATAGCCAATAATGTTACAAACACATAAGCTTGTAAGAAAGCGATACCCAACTCCAAAACAATAATTGCCAACGTAAAAGCTAAAGGCAACACAAACAAAACTAACTGAAGTTTTCCCAAAGAAAAAACAAAACTTGCTAAAATATGTAACAAAGTATGACCAGCCAACATATTCGCAAACAACCGGATAGCTAAACTGAAAGGTCTAGAAATATAAGAAATAAGCTCAATAACAAATAATAAAGGCAACAAAACAACAGGTACACCTGAAGGAATAAATAAACTAATAAATTTAGCTTTTAACTTGTAAATTGCCAACAATGTAAATCCAATAAAAAAAGAAAATGATAATGTAAAATTTTGAATAATGTGACTTGTTGTTGTAAAACTAAAAGGAACCAAACCTACAAGATTTGATAACAACAAAAACAAAAACACAAAAACAAAAATAGGAACATACTTAATAGCTTTAAACCCAGCTTGTTGCTTTACAATCTCTAATATGAAAGAATAAAAACCTTCAACGATCAACTGCCAATTATTTGGTATCAATGTTGGTCTTTCTAAAACTGTAAATCTAAAAAGTGTGAAAAGTATAGTTAAAGCAAATAAAACGTAAATTGTATGATTCGAAATCGAAAGATCAAAATTAAAGATATAATAACCACGTGCAAACTTAGGTCCTCCCGCGATCTTTGATGTATTCTCATACAATAACACAACCAAGTAACTAATTGGTTTATAAAGAATAAAATTAAACTGTTCTAACGGACTAAATAACATTGATTAAAAAATAAAAATAAAACGCTCGTATAAAATGCTAATCGATATTACCTATCGATCTACTTCCCCAAAAACAATATCTTGAGTACCAATCATGGTAACTACATCAGCCAACATATGACCTTTAGACATAAAATCTATACCTTGCAAATGCAAAAATCCAGGTGATTTAATTCTACAACGATAAGGCTTATTAGTATCATTCGCAACTAAAAAAACCCCAAACTCTCCTTTAGGAGCTTCAACAACTGTATAAACTTCTCCTGACGGAATAACGAAACCCTCACTAAAAAGTTTAAAATGATGGATCAATGACTCCATTGAATGTTTCATCAAAGCACGTGAAGGTGGAGTTAACTTCTTATTATCCGATTTTACCAAACCTGTTGGCATATTATTTAAACACTGTTGTATAAGATGTAAGCTTTGACGCATCTCTTCTACACGGATCAAATAACGATCATAACAATCACCATTACTTCCTACAGGAATTTTAAAATCAAGACGATCGTACACATCATAAGGATCCGTTTTACGCAAATCCCAATAAGCACCAGAAGCGCGCAACATCACACCACTAAAACCCCAATTTAAAGCTTCATCCAATGAAACAACACCAACATCAACTAAACGTTGTTTCCAAATACGATTACCAGTTAACATCTCCTCTAATTCATCAATACGATGAACAAATTGTTTACTAAAATCATAAATATCATCCAATAAACCTAAAGGAATATCATAAGATACCCCACCAGGACGTATATAAGCAGCATGCATACGCGCACCAGAAACACGCTCATAAAACTCCATAAGCTTTTCACGTTCTTCAAAAGCCCATAAAAACGGTGTAACGGCACCAACATCAATAGCATGAGTTGTTAATGCTAACAAATGATTCAAAATACGTGTAATTTCACAAAACAAAACGCGAATATATTGAGCACGTAAAGGTACTTTACATTTCAACATTTTTTCAATGGCTAAAGAATAAGCATGTTCTTGAGCCATCATAGAAACATAATCTAAACGATCAAAATAAGGCAATGCCTGAATAAAATTCTTATACTCGATTAATTTTTCAGTCCCTCGATGCAATAAACCAATATGAGGATCAGCTTTAGTAACAATCTCACCCTCTAACTCTAAAACTAAACGTAAAACTCCATGAGCCGCGGGATGTTGCGGCCCAAAGTTCAACGTAAAATTCTTTATCTCCTTAAACTTCTTCATCTCTCTAAAATTTAATTCTTAATCTCCCAAGGGCTTCGAAAATCAAAATGACGAAACTCTTGTGTCAACTCAATTGGTTCCATAACTAAACGTTTTTCACTGTCATCATAACGCAATTCAACATAACCACTTAACGGAAAATCTTTTCTAAAAGGAAAACCTTCAAATCCATAATCAGTTAAAATACGACGTAAATCAGCATGATTCAAAAAATAAACGCCAAATAAATCCCAAATTTCCCGCTCTAACCATAACGCTGAGTTATATAAAAAACTTACAGACTGTATTGGTTTAATTTCACTTGTAAAAGTTTTAACTAAAACTCTAAAATTAAAACGTAACGAAAGTAAATTATAATTTATTTCAAACCTATCTAAGCGAGACGGATAATCAACTGCAAAAACATCCATCAAACTTTTCATTTGAAAAACAGTATGTAATTGCAAAAAACGTAACAACTTATAAAAATCATTTCTTGAACTGTAAATTACAATATAGTTATTATTGTAAACTAAACCTGTAATCCATCGCAAGCAACTTTCCTTTAAATATAATAAAAAATTATTTACCAACATATTAATAAAATAAAACAACTAATACCACTCTAAAGCACCTTTAACCCACTCATAAACAAAACCTATTGTTAATAGAATAAGAAAAACCATCATAGACCAAAAGCCGAACAAATCAAGATGTTCTAAATTTAACGCCCAAGGAAACAAGAAAGTTACCTCTAAATCAAAGATAATAAACAATATTGCCACCAAATAAAAACGGACATCAAACTTTGCTCTTGCATCATCAAAAGGATCAAATCCGCACTCATAAGCTGAAATTTTCTCTGGATCAGGTTGTTGGTAAACTAAAAAATAAGAAAGAGCTAAAATCACAGCAGACAACGCTATCGAGATCACTAACCCCACAAACGCTTGATAATATTCGAACAACATAAACAAAGTTTATAAACGAGAGAGATGGGATTTGAACCCACAACTTCCGGTGCGACAGACCGGCACTATAACCAAATTAAGTCACTCTCCCAAGGCATGGGCAATAGAGGACTCGAACCACTAACCTTCGAAGTGTAAATACGACGCTCTACCGATTAAGCTAATTGCCCAGCTCTACCACTACTTACTTGGATTGTTCAAAAAATCACGATAAATGATATAGTTTGACCAATTAATAAACAAATACAACTTAAATTTTGAACGGAAAGCAATCTGTGTTTTTAAAATTGATACAACAAGTTGTTGAAAAAAATAAGAAACCAACAAATTTGTCAATGCATTCAAACGTACCAAATAAGTATGAAACATAATTGAAAAATCAGACAACAAAGTCAAAAATGTCTTATTATATTCCAATAAAAATTGCTGATCAAGTGTAAATGACTGATATAAAGCAATTTTTGATTCAATATTTGAATTGAACAAAGATGCAATAGATGCTACTTTAGAACTAAAAACTGAACCAACCTCAGATTGTAAAAAGTTATACATAACGTAAATTAATGAAAGAAACGAAATCCCTAACAAAGTTTCTTCATCAAAACCAAACCAGCGAAAATTAAAACCTATCGCTGCAATAAGAAAAAGCATAAAAAAAAAATTACTTACCATTGATAATTAAATTACTTTAAACCCATCAACCAATTAACAATATAAAACTGATAGCGTAAAGCTAAACGGTCTAATACTGAAAAATATGACGCGGTCTTTTTTTGATTGATCAATAACAAAGAATTCCATTTGTTTACCTCATTTAAACTCAATGAATATGAATAAGATTTAATCTCATTCAATAACGATAAAACAAATGAACTTAAATTACCCAAAACGTTTGTTAAATCTTTTATAACTAAATTATTATGTGCTTTACGATCTTCTGGCAATGATTGCGCTTTTAATTCTTGTAAACGCAATACACGCAATCTAATCATAAAAAATAAGCTCGGAAAAACCCACTTTAACATAATGAAATAAAAGCCAACAAAAAATAATAAAAACCAAAAAACTTGTGTGAAAAAAATATATTTATCTAATTGAGCCATTGTTAAATAATATAGCGAATCATTTTTGCAGTAGCAAAAAGAATAAAGAAAAGCACTCTAAAAAAATAAAAAATAAGGGCAAAAGGATTTGAACCTTTAATAAATAGAACCTAACTCTATCGTGTTTACCTATTTCACCATGCCCCAAAAACCCAAAAATTGGTGAGAGCAGGACTCGAACCCACATCATTAGGTCATGAGCCTAATAAGTTACCAAATTACTCCATCTCACCTTGTAGGCCTAGTAGGATTTGAACCCACATCTGAACCGTTATGAGCGGTTTGTTTTAACCATTAAACTATAAGCCCCATATAAATGCTTCTAATAGGACTTGAACCTATACAAGAAAAATCTCAATAGATTTTGAGTCTACCGTGTCTACCAATTCCACCATAGAAGCTATACCAACACTGAGAGCGGCAGGACTTGAACCTACAATCTTATGTACCCAAAACATACACGTTACCTTTTACGCTACGCTCCTAAATAAACAACCTTTCCTCTATATACCAAAACTTGTGATGAAAAAACTGGCAAAAATCTATAAACTACGTTTTTTACGCTTACGCATAAATCCATGAGCTTTTGGAACTCTTGATAAAAATTTACGAACCTTATAATGCTGACTTTTCATTAACACCTTCAAAGCAGACTCCATTATATGTGATACAGGTGTTTGCACCACAACTTTCAAAAATTTCAACTTCAAAGGTCTCATTTTGAACAAGAAACGCTTTACTAAAACTTCCGCTGCAAAAGAAGTTGCTCTCTTTGGTCCATGAAACCCACACTTACCTGCTGACCACCAAAATACCGTTTTACGGTTTTTACACAATGTAATAAAGAAATTATTTTTCGTCTGTCGAAAAAACAAAACTGCTTGAAAAAATCTTCGTCTAGAACGTGCTAATCTTCTTTTTTTACGCTCCAACTTATGAAAAATTAATTTCAAAAATAATTTCAATGTCTTTTGTGTAACATAAATTCGACGTTTAGAAAAAATATTATCCCCCAACTTTAAGTTACTTTTTTGAGCAAGAAACAATAAATTCCTCATTAAAAGACGCTTTAACTCAACTTTACGCTTAAAACGACTTAAAGGACGCAAAAATCTAGGAACATATTTTGCTGTTTTAAAACTAAAAGGTTTCGGATACTTCTGCTTTAAAAGCCATGCAACCTTGCGAGCATTACGTTTCGCTGGAGACTCCGTCAGACGCAAAGCACGTTGATAATAAGTTAAAACTTTCTTTTCTTCAACTTTTGAATAGAATAATAACTTAAATCTACGTACTAAATTCTTACTATAATTTAAAATAAGCATGGAAAAAATTACAATTTACTACGAGTACTCTTACCCCTACGTGACTTTTTAATAGTCATAGCATTCGTTTTAGTTCTTTGATTACGAACAGGTAAAAAATTTTGGTGCTTAAAGCCTCTCAACGAACCACTGCTGATTAACACATTAACATTATCAGATAATATACGCTTTAAACCCAAACCAATTTGAAGACTTGTTTTAATATACTTTTCAATCGACTCCTGTAAGCCAAGCGAAATTACGACACTATATTTGTCAGTTAACAAAATATTAAATTTTGAACAAACAACCTTGCTAGAACTCAACCCAATACCATATAATTTAGAAAAAACTATATAAGCAGGTTGGTCCTTTTGAACTTTATAATCAAAAATATACATTCCTATTTAACTGAAAAAGAAAAATGATTACAAAAATACGATTTATAACCATGTAAAGACTTTGCTTGAAAACTATATAACGAAGAAATAATACCTGCAGAATAAAGCCATGTTAAAAGATTTAATACGCCTGTATAAAAATCTTTTGATCTAAATTTACAAGTATAAATCAACCCAACCTCATTTACTATACATGATACATATATAAAACCACGAGTCTTACTAAAAACCAACTTTACCATTTTAATTATTTTTGCTTTAACTGCTTAATTTTCAAAATTTCATTAACAAATTTAATACCCTTTGGCTTATACGGTACTAAATAACGAATATTTCTTATTTCAGCTGCACGACTGTTTAACAAAGCCAAATCAAGGCCATACACATAAATAACCTTATCACGAACTACACTGAAAATATTCTCAGATAAATTAAAACGATAAAAAATCCAGTGTGTACAACCCAAATCAAAACATAATGTTGTTAGATCCGTACGCTCAGGAATAATCTTATAACCCAAACCAAAAATTTCTAATCGCACATAAAACCCATGAAAAACGCCAACTAAACTGTTGCTGAAGTTACTAATGAAAGTCTTTAACGAATTCTTAACAAAAAAAAATGAACGATCTGTTATATGTTTCAAAAGGCTATTAGAAAGCTTAAGATTAACCAAACCCAAAGGCCCCTTTAAAGTTAACTTATTAAAAACACGATCAATAGAATACGAAATATTCTTTACATAAAATGTATAAACTGTCATAGGCACTAAACAAAAACTTCCAACAAAACCTCACCTCCAACATTTAAAGCTAATGCTTCATCTTTAGATAAAATACCTTGTGAAGTAGTAAGAAATAAAAAAGTTTTACGCTTATACTTGAAATGGTTTCTCAATAATGATGAACTAGAATAAATACGACGGCTTGGTTTAGAAACTCTAACAATATTTTTTATGACAGCAGAATTTTCAAAAAACTTCAAAAATACTTTAATATAAAACGAGTTAGGCTCAACTTCATACGCAGAAATTAAGCCTAAATTAAATAACGACGAAACCAAGGAAATAGTTAAATTACTTTTTAAAATATACACAAACTGCTTACGACCCAAACAGCCTGTTTTCAACTTAACCACTAAATCATTTAACGGTGACACAGACATTGTAAAAAAATATAAATACTACCAACTAGATTTTCTCACCCCATAAAGTAACCCTTTTGAAACATGAGCCTTTAATTGAATACGAGACAATTTGAAAAAACGATAACATGACTTACTACGACCAGTAATAACACAACGATTCTTTATTCTCACGAATGACGCATTTCTTGGCAAAGACTGCAACTTATTCGAAAATGTTTGTCCTGCCATCAACCCAGACACAGAATTAACAAAACAAAACTTCAAAAGCTTTCGTCTTAACTCAAAACGCTTCGCCAATAAACGACGCTTATGATCCTTACAATTTAAATAAAATAATGACATACTTAACGTTTCTCAAAACTATTACCAGAAAACGGTAAAAAAAAATCTTTTAAAAACATATTGAAATAGGACAAATAAAATTTCGAAAGAATATTATTTGAATTCTTAAACAATAAAACATACTCAAGTTTAGCGTTCCACATATAAAAAAAAAGCTTAAAACGACTAAAAACCGAAAAATTACTCAATACCCCACGTAAAACCCCTTCATCTGTAAGAGTCAAAACTTTTGCTGAATTTAAGAAATTTCCTTGAACCAAAGCTTTAATATTCGAAACTAAATAGCGAAAATAAATATATAAAAATTGTTCTAATTTAGAACCAGTCACTAAGACATGAGCACTATAAACAAAATTTTTTTGCTTTGAAACATAAAAATATCGTAATTTAGTAATTTTAGGATAAGCAAAAGATAAAAAGCGCAAAACCCCTAAACTTCTATTAATAAAATTTTTGTTAATAGAAGATACCATCTTATGCACTACAGAAATGTAAATCTTCTTACAAGTTACTAACTGGTACAAGTTAGTAACATTAAATTTCTCAACAAATAAAGACGAATATAATGAATTTAATTTCATACTAAATCTACAAACATACCGAGGCCATAGACACAATCTTTAAAAAACCTCGCTCACGTAATTCACGATAAACTGGTCCAAAGACACGACTTCCTACTGGATTAAATTTCTTATTAACTAAAACTACACAATTATGTGTAAAACGTAAAAAACCACTTTGATCACGCATAACATTACGATTTAAACGAGTAACGATTGCCCAAAATACTGATCCTTTCTGAACTTTTTTATGAGGAATAACCTTTTTAATGGATACAACAATTACATCAGAAGCAGATGAGGTTTTACGTGACGATCCACCTAATAAACGAATAGCCTGAACCTTAACTGCCCCTGAATTGTCTATACAATACAATGAACTGTTTAACTTAATCATACTAAATTAAAAACATACTACAGCAGTCAACACAGATAACTTTTTAGCCGCCATCTTCAACGCTTTAATATATAAAGCACGAGTTATTGAATTAACATTTGTGTCAATGATCTCAAATAAAACTTTTCCGGGTCTTATAGGAATAACCCAATCATGGACATTACCTTTACCCTTACCCATACGTACCTCTACTGGTTTACGTGTTATTGACGTATACGGAATTGTAGGTATACGTAATACATTTTTAAAACGACGTATTTTACGACGTATAATTTTTCTAGCCGCTTCCATCTGACTACCATTTACAAAGCCCATTGTCTTAGCTTGCAAAGAAATACCTTCCAAAGAAAGGTGCATTCTTTTCAAACTTTTAACAGTCTTTTTCTTTAAAATCAAATGATGCTTTCTAAATTTTGTTCTATTTGGCTTCAATAACATTTTTACTCAAAAAATAACTATAATTAAACAATTTCTGATCAAAAAACTTTAATGACCCTGTCAAATCCCTAAATAAATAATAATTTAAGTTATAACGGTTCCAATTAAAATGTAACCAAAACTTCAAACCACAAATACCATTTTTAAGCTTAATTGGTAAATAAGTATAATCAATAACGGCACTAACCATATTTAATGGAATTTTACCAAAACGATCCCACATAAACGTCGCTCTTTGCTTTCTAGTAAATCTACCAGCACAACTAAAACGAAACCCCAACAATGGACTTCTTAATTTACGGTTTGTGATTTTAGATCTTAATAAAGTAACCACAGAAAACAAAATTTTATTCAAGGCAAAACGCTGTTGCAATTTCTTTGCTAAAAAACGAACAATAAAAGCACTTGTCACCAAATTATCACCCATAGGTCTAAAAACAAAAAACACATTACTAAATTCTTTAATCTTCCCAACATTTGTACGCAATATACCAGATAAATAAGCTTGCAATAAGCTTCTCTGCACAAACATCACCTTCTTACCCAAGCCAAGCTGAGACTCACGACGAATACGAAATGGCCCCCTTAATTGCTTTAAAGAAGATAACCGAAAAGACCCTTTACTGTCGAAAAAATAAATAATAACACAAAGTTCACCACTAGGCAATTGTAAATAATTAAAATCAGCAAACAAAAGACCTAATTTATTAAACTTGCGCACAACTTTACGTGAAACAAAAAAATTCTCAACTAATGTTTTAACTAAATTTAAAGAAGAAAATTCCTCCGTTATATTAATATGAGGCTGTTTAATACCCCAATCAGTTGCAATCCCTAATCTAAACTGTTTCGAATTAACTAAATGACCCATTTTTAACTCTTCTTCTTCGATTTCTCTTTATGAATAGACAAACCCATACGTCTGGTAAAGGCAAATTCCCCAAATTTATGACCAACCATAGCTGGAAGGATACGCACTCGAATAAACTTCTTACCATTAAAAATATCAACATGTAAATCCAAAAAAGCTGTTGTAACAACCGATGCTCGCGAAAAAATTTTCAACACCGGTTTATTAAACCCCTTAAATGAACGCACAGCAGTTACTTTCTTACTAAATGACTTATCAACAAATTCTCTCATACTATTTAACAACAATATACTTGCGTGGATTCATAATTCGACGTTTTACAATAAACTTAGACGAAATTGATTTCACACGACGTGTTTTTTTTCCTTTTGTATACCAACCCCAAGGAGTAACAGATGGACGTCCACCTGATGTTTTACCTTGACCACCTCCATGTGGATGATCAATAGGATTCATAGCAACACCACGAACACTTGGCTTAACTCCTAACCAACGACTTTGACCAGCTTTATACAATTTATTCAATCTGTGATCACTATTAGAAACCACACCTAAAGTTGCAAAAGCATTAAGTGACACCAAACGATATTCTGAAGAAGGTAATTTAACAACAGCTAAATTTCTCTCATACATTTTCTTCAAAAGCACACCTGCACAACCAGCAGAACGCACCAAAACCCCCCCTTGAGAAGGCTCTAATTCTAAATTGAAAAATGAAGAACCCAAAGGCATGCTTCCAATCAAACAACGTTGAAAACCTTTAAAATCATCCGAATAAAATAAATTTATTCTTACAAAATCACCTGCTTTAAAGGTTTCACCAGCCAAGATGTATGAAAAAACACCATTACTATACAAGACCAAAGCGATATTCGCAGAACGATTAGGATCATAATCAACTGACATGATCTTAGCAGTAACATTCAACATATTCTGTTTGAAATCAACAAATCGATAAAGTCTTTTATGACCACCAGATTTTGTGAATATAGTAGTACGACCTTGGTTATTACGTCCTCCGCTTTTATATACCCTTTTTAAAAGTTTTTTTAACATTCTTTTGTAAATTTAAATTCACCTTTTTAAAACGACGATCCCATGGAACAAACGAAAGGAAAGGTCTGTTTAACGCAGCTAATTCATAAAGCTCTATTTTCTTTTTTACAGATGACCCTTTATAATAAAACGCGTCTAACATTTCCAAAGCCAAACGATCACCCATTGAACGTTCTTTTCGATTACGCGCACACTCTACAAGCCATTTAATCGCTAATAAAAAACGGCGTGTACCTGATACAAAAAACGGAATTCGATACGATTTTCCTGATTTTATCCAAACTCTTAATTCAATCAAAGGCAAAATATTTGTTAATGCAATCCGTAAAACACTTATTGGATTTAAATAAGGTAACTGAATTTTAACAAGCGACAAAGCTTTCATTAAAACCTTTAAAGCTACTGTCTTTTTACCCCCTTTCACCAACTGATTAACAATTTTTTGAAATAATGTGGCTTTAAAATAAGGCTTAAAATGTTTAGCTAAAACCACCCTTCCTGTACTCAACTTGATTTTCTTCTTTCTATTACTAAAAATATTTACCCCCATATTATTTTATTTAGATTTAGACTTTTTAACACTAAATTTTGAGCGACGTTTAGCGCGCGAAAAACGTTCTTTCGCTGTAAAATCATATTTACCACGAATTATTTTATAACGAACACCAGGCAAATCACGAACACGTCCAGCTCTTACCAATACTGACGAAAATTCTTGTAAATTATGCCCCTGCCCTGGAATATAAGCCATAATAAAATTCTTATTAGACAATTTTACCCTAGCAATCTTACGTTGAGCAGAGTTTGGCTTTTTTGGTTTAATGATATTAACACGAACACAAACGCCTCTTAACTGTGGATTAGAAGACAAAGCTAAACATTTATTGCGTTTAAGTTTTGTAGCACGACCCTTTTTAATTAATTGATTTAATGTCACCATGTATCTTAATAACTCTCAACAAAGGCACAATAGCACTTTGCATTGACTGAACGCCGCGAAAAGCTTTTAATTTCAAAAGCTCATCAGAACTAAAATCATTAACAGCTAAAGCTAAACGATTTAAATCATTTCGAAAAAATACTTTATTATTATAAACAACCCCTTCTAAAACAAAGGCATTATTACTCGCTAAAAACTTTTCAAAACTATCTAAATTAGAATTATTTTTATCGAAAAAAACTAAAAATTTAATGTTTTTCTGAAAATAACCTGACTTATTAGTTAAAAAAAGGCTTTTAAGACGATTCTTTAAACAAAAAGCCTTTAGTATATTTGAGCCTGTCTCAAAGGCTAAAGGCAATCCTATTTTATTAACCAAACAAACAAGCCGTGCATCTTGAATTAATTTCAAAATCTCAGCTGATTTACGTTTCATTTTTAACTTCATTTATTGTTTCAACTAATTCTTTTCTGTTAAAACCAAACCACAAGAATCCATAATAGCTATTAAATTTTTCAAACTATTCTGTTCTGAACAACCATAAAAAGATGCGTTAACTTTTGACAACACATAAAGATCTTTTACAGAAATATTATTAAACTTCAACAATTTTGTATCAGTATCGTGCTTAGTTGTTAAAAGATCTTTTAACAAAAAACTATTAACTAAATTCTTTATCTGAAAAGTAAACGTTTTATCCATAAACTGGAAAATCAAAACAGTCAACAAAACACCTTCTGGATATTCTTTTGACTTCTCATTAAACTGCTTACAAAACTCCATAATATTAATACCATATTGTCCCAAAACTGGACCTATAGGGGGAGACATTGTTGCACCACGTGCTGGTACCATTAACCGCACAATATTTTTTAACTTCTTTTTACCTAAAAGACTGTTATTAAAAGTATATAAAGACATGTTTTAAAATTAAAAACAGGAGTGAAAGGACTTGAACCCATAGCCTTTGATTTTGGAGATCACTGCTCTACCATTGAGCTACACTCCTGACCAAACAATAACCTACTTAAGTAATAATAAAATTAACTAAGCTTTATACTGAGTATTGATAAAATACTGCAATAAAAAGTGGAAAACGTTAATTACATTATCAATCTCATCATCTTTAGTAATATCTCTTACACTATTCAAAATAGGAGAAAACAAAGATGAATTATCAACAAACTTAAACAATTGAGTCTCAAAGTCTGCGATTTTATTTAAAGGCACATTATCCAAATAACCATTAATTCCTGCAAAAATTGAAATTACTTGTTTTTGAATTGACAATGGTGTATATTGAGGTTGTTTTAACAACTCTGTCAATAAAGTTCCACGTTTCAACAAATACTGTGTTGCTTCATCCAAATCAGAACCAAATTGAGCAAAACCTGCAATTTCACGGAATTGAGCTAACTCCAATTTCAATGATCTAACAACTTTGCGCATAACTTTAACTTGAGCAGCAGCTCCTACACGACTAACAGATAATCCAGCACTAATAGCAGGTCTAATACCTTTATAAAACAATTCTGTTTCTAAAAAGATTTGACCATCAGTAATAGAAATAACATTTGTAGGAATATAAGCAGACACGTCACCAGCTTGAGTTTCAATAATTGGTAAAGCTGTTAATGAACCATTACCATACGCTGCATTTAATTTAGATGCACGTTCCAATAAACGTGAATGCAAATAAAACACATCACCTGGATACGCTTCACGTCCTGGTGGGCGTCTTAACAATAACGAAATTTGACGATATGCTACAGCCTGTTTACTCAAATCATCATAAACAATCAAAGCATGTTGACCATTATCACGGAAATATTCACCAACTGCACAACCTGCATAAGGTGCCAAAAATTGCAAAGCAGCTGAATCAGATGCTGTTGCAGCTACAATAATAGTATATTTCATACTATCAGTTGATTTCAAAGTATTAAGAAGTTGAGCAACTGTTGATTTTTTTTGTCCAATAGCTACGTAAATACATACTAAACGACGATCTTCATCATCTTGAAAATTCTTTTGAT
>Ga0207835_1000118_pt1 | contig 21161 bp, 21 predicted proteins | sample LuqExpMetagenom8_FD_187766 | JGI IMG/M metagenome (GOLD analysis project Ga0207835, IMG submission 187766) | Tropical forest soil microbial communities from Luquillo Experimental Forest, Puerto Rico - Sample 8 (SPAdes) | ecosystem: Environmental > Terrestrial > Soil > Tropical forest ... | reverse complement strand
TGGAAACCACCACGGCATCAACACCACACCCGGCAACAACCGGGCAATGGCATCGACTACATCAAGACACACTGTTGAGTTCTCAAGAAACAGACGCACGTCCCTGCTCCCCTTGCGGGGCGCCCAGGAGGCTTGTCATTTCCCCGTCCAGCCGGATTCAGGGCGCACTCAGCGCCTTGTCCGTTTGTCGGGGGGTGGCCTTCCGCGGGACCGTCCACCTTCTCGGTGTCCGTTCCTCCCTGCGGCGGCGAAGAGGAACATTACGCAACGGCGCTGGGTGATGCAAATCCGGGGCATGGTGACGAGCGTCACTCCCCCGGATTCCCACGTCAGGAGCCGCTTGCGCGCACCACGGCGAGGCTGCGCCGGCCGCGCCGCAGCACGGCGTACCGGCCCGCGAGCAGGTGCGACGCGTCCAGAACCGCGGCTTCGTCGGACACGCGCTCGTTGTTGACCGAGAGACCCCCCTCGGCCACGGCTCGTCGGGCGGCGCCCTTGGAGGCCACCAGCCCCGTCGCGGCGAACAGGTCGACGAGCGGGTCGCCGACGGCACCCTGGGCGGACGGCAGCTCGGCCACGGCCGCGTCGAGTGTCTCGTCGTCCAGCGACTCCAGCGAGCCGCGACCGAACAGCGCCTGCGACGCCGCGATCGCCTTCGCCGTGGCGTCCGTCCCGTGCACCAGCGTCGTCACGTCCTCGGCGAGCAGGCGTTGCGCCTCCCGCGCGGCGGGCCGATCGCGCACCGCCCCCTCCAGCGCGGCGATCTCCGCCTGGCTGCGGAACGTGAACACCTTGAGGAATCGCACCACGTCGGCGTCGTCGGCGTTGAGCCAGAACTGGTAGAAGGCGTACGGCGACATCATGTCCGGCGCCAGCCAGACGGACCCGCCCTCGCTCTTGCCGAACTTGGTGCCGTCCGCTTTGGTGATCAGCGGCGTCGTCAGCGCGTGGGCGGTGCCGCCGTCGGCCTTGTGGATCAGCTCGACGCCCGACAGCAGGTTGCCCCACTGGTCGTTGCCCCCGGTCTGGAGCGTGCAGCCGTACCGGCGGTTGAGCTCGAGGAAGTCCATGCCCTGGAGGATCTGGTAGGAGAACTCGGTGAACGAGATCCCCTCCTCCGAGGCCAGCCGCCGCGCGACGGTGTCCTTGGCGAGCATGGTGCCCAGCCGGTAGTGCTTGCCGACGTCGCGCAGGAAGTCGATCGCCGACAGCCCACCGGTCCAGTCGAGGTTGTTCACCATCTGCGCCGGGTTGTCGCCCTCGAAGTCGAGGAAGCGCGAGATCTGCGTCCGCAGCCGCTCCACCCAGGCGCGCACGGTCTCGGCGGAGTTCAGCACGCGTTCCCCCGACATCCGGGGGTCGCCGATCATCCCGGTGGCGCCGCCGACCAGCGCGAGGACGCGGTGCCCGGCCCGCTGCATGTGCCGCAGGACGATGAGCTGGACGAGGTTGCCGTGGTGCAGGCTCGGCGCGGTGGGGTCGAAGCCGCAGTAGACGGTGACCGGCCCGGCCGCCAGCGCGGCGGCCAGCTGCTCCCGGTCGGTGGTCTGCGCCAGCAGCCCGCGCCACTCCAGCTCGTCGAGGACGGTGCTCACAAGTGCTCCTTCATACGGCGGAGGCCCGCCGGACGTCGCGATGGGGGAAGACGAGTCACGCCGGCGTCGTCGCCCCACCAGGGGCGTTGCCCGACGCCGGCGAGCGATACGCCGCGCGATAGGCCGAGACCGTCGGCTCGCCGGAGAGCCAGAACCGCCACGGGAACGTCGCCGCGTCTCCCCCGGCGCCGGCCACGCCGACCCGCGGCCCCTGCCGGTGCGCGGGCAGCACGGCGCCCTCCGGACGCATCCGCAGGACGATCTCACCGTCGGCCTCCGTGACGTCGGCGCTGTTCGCGTCCAGGTCGAGGCCCAGGCACACCGCAAGCCGCGCCGGCCCGCGCGCCAGCTGGCGCTCGTTGTCCACCACGCCGGCGGCCTCGCGCCGCGCCCACGCCAGGTCGACGCCGTCGACCACCTCGCCGGCACGCAGCAGCACGGCCGACGGTGTGCCGGTCGGCCCCGTGACGACGTTGACGCAGTGGTGCAGGCCGAGGTGCCGGTAGACGTAGAGCCGACCGGGCTCGGCGTACATCACCGAGTTGCGCGGGGTGCGGCCACGGAAGGCGTGCGACCCGGGGTCGCGCTCGCCGGCGTAGGCCTCGACCTCGGTGAGGCGGACGGTGACGTCCCCCTCGGGAAGCCGAGACGTGATCGTCGCGCCCAGCAGGTCCACGGCGACCGCCAGCACGTCCCGCGCGTACCACACGTGCGCGGCCACGACCCCCAGGGGGTCGGACGCGGCGGCGCGGTCGGGAACGCTCACGCGCTCATCCTGCCAAACGCGTCCAGAGTGACGTCGGCCCGTTCCGCGGTCCGTTCCCGCGCGAAGTGCGCGGCCTCGTTGTCCATCCATCGCAGCCAATCGGGCCGGGCAGCCTCGCCGTCCCGCGCCAGGCCCCGCGCCAGGCGGACGTCCGGCGGCGCCTCGACCCAGGCCGTGAGCACGACGAAGGGCTCCGCCTGCGTCCGCGCCGACCCGCACCCCTCGAGCACGAGGACCTGCGGCACCGGCACCTCGACCCAGCCGTCGAACGCTGCGGCCGCCCAGTCGTAGCGCTGGTAGCGGCCCGCACGGCCGCGTCGCAGGGGCTCCAGGACCTGCGACGCAAGCCGCGGCCAGAGGGATCCCTCGAGGCCGGCCCAGCCGTCGTAGAGGTCGTCCAGGTGCAGCACCGCAGCGTCCACGCCGCGCCCGACGAGCGTTCGGGCGAGGGCGCCCGCCACCGTCGTCTTTCCCGAGCCCGCCGGGCCGTCGACGCACACCAGGCGGACGGGTCCGAGCCGGGGCGCCGCGGCCAGCGCCCTGTCGGCGAGCATCGCGACGACGGCGTCGTCGGGCAGGTCGTCTGGCATGTCGTCGGGCACGGCCTCGGTCACGGGTGGCGCGGGCGACTCAGCGGTCCGACCAGGACCGCTGCTCGTCGGCTCGGGCGCGGGCGGCGGCCAGCTGCTCGGCGACGCGCTTCGGCGCGGTGCCTCCTACCGCGTCGCGCGACGACACCGAGCCCTCGACCGTGAGGACCGTGCGGACCTCCGGCGTGAGGTGCGGGCTGATGGCGGCGAGGTCCTCGTCGGAGAGCCCCTCGAGGCCGACGCCGCGCTGCTCGGCCGCCTTGACGCACGCGCCGGCGACCTCGTGGGCGACCCGGAACGGCACGCCGGTCCTCACGAGCCAGTCGGCGACGTCCGTCGCGAGCGAGAACCCCGCGGGCGCGAGCGACGCCAGGCGCGGCAGGTCGAACCGGAGCGTGGCGACCATGCCGGCGAACGCCGGCAGCAGCACCGTCAGCTGGTCCACCTGGTCGAACACCGGCTCCTTGTCCTCCTGGAGGTCCCGGTTGTAGGCCAGCGGCAGGCCCTTGAGCGTCGTCAGCAGCCCGGCGAGGTCGCCGATCAGCCGTCCGGCCTTGCCGCGCGCCAGCTCGGCCACGTCCGGGTTCTTCTTCTGCGGCATGATGCTCGACCCGGTCGAGTACGCGTCGTCGAGCCGGACGTAGCCGAACTCGGCCGTGGCCCAGAGGGTGATCTCCTCAGCCAGGCGGGAGAGGTCGACGCCCGTCATGGCGCACACGAAGGCGAACTCCGCGACGACGTCGCGCGCGGCGGTGCCGTCGATCGAGTTCTCCACCGGACCGTCGAAGCCCAGCTCGGCGGCGACGGCCGCCGGGTCGAGGCCGAGCGACGAGCCCGCCAGCGCGCCCGAGCCGTACGGCGAGCGGGCGGCGCGAACGTCCCAGTCGCGGAACCGCTGCACGTCGCGCATCAGCGGCCAGGCGTGCGCCAGGAGGTGGTGCGCGAGCAGCACCGGCTGGGCGTGCTGCAGGTGCGTGCGGCCCGGCATGGGCGCGTCGCCCGCGGCGGCTGCCTGCCCGACGAGCGCGTCGACGACGTCGAGCACCAGGCCGGAGATGATCCGCGCACGGCGGCGCAGGTACATCCGCACGAGCGTGGCGATCTGGTCGTTGCGGCTGCGGCCGGCGCGCAGCCGGCCGCCCAGCTCGGCGCCCGCGCGCTCGATGAGCCCCCGCTCGAGGGCGGCATGGACGTCCTCGTCGTCGGGCGCGGGTCCGAACGCGCCGGAGGCGACGTCGGCGCGCAGCGCCTCCAGCGCGGCCACCATCCGGTCCGTGTCCTCGTCGGACAGCAGTCCGGCCTTGTTCAGCACGTGGGCGTGCGCCACCGAGCCGGTGATGTCGTCGTCGGCGAGCTGCCAGTCGAACTGCGTCGACCGGGACAGCGCGGCGAGGGCGTCCGCCGGCCCGGACGTGAACCGCCCGCCCCACAGGGCCCCGGCGACCGTGGCGGACCGAGAGCCGGAGTCGAGCTCGCCCACGTCAGTCCGTCCCGACTTCCATCGCGGCGGCGTCCAGTGCCGCCTCTTCGTCGCCGACCACCGCCGGGTTCGTCGCGATGACGTCCGCGCCACCGGCGGGCAGCGCACCGAACAGCGTGCCGTGCTCGATGAGCACCTGCCCCTGGCCGATCGGCTGGCTCGCGTACAGCTCGAGCTTGGCGCGCGAGTCGGCGATGTCGAGGTTGCGCATCGTCAGCTGGCCGATCCGGTCGGTCGGGCCGAACGCGGCGTTCTCGGTGCGCTCCATCGACAGCCGGTCGGGGTGGTAGGAGAAGCCCGGCCCGACAGTGTTGAGGATCGTGTAGTCCTCCCCGCGCCGCAGCCGCAGCGTTACCTGGCCCGTGACGACCGAGGCGATCCACCGCTGGATCGACTCGCGCATCATGAGCGACTGCGGGTCCAGCCACCGGCCCTCGTACATCAGCCGGCCCAGTCGCCGCCCCTCGTTGTGGTAGGTGGCGACCGTGTCCTCGTTGTGGATCGCGTTGACGAGCCGCTCGTAGGCCACGAAGAGCAGGGCCATGCCGGGCGCCTCGTAGATCCCGCGCGACTTGGCCTCGATGATCCTGTTCTCGATCTGGTCGGACATGCCCAGGCCGTGGCGGCCGCCGACCGCGTTCGCCTCGTGCACGAGGGCCACCGGGTCGTCGAACCGCACGCCGTTGATCGCCACCGGCCGGCCGCGCTGGAACTCGATCGTGACGTCCTCGGTCTCGATCGCCACGGCCGGGTCCCAGAACCGGACCCCCATGATCGGGTCGACCGTCTCCAGCGACACGTCGAGGTGCTCCAGCGTCTTCGCCTCGTGGGTGGCGCCCCAGATGTTCGCGTCCGTCGAGTACGCCTTCTCGGCGCTGTCGCGGTAGGGCAGGTTGTGCGTCACCAGGAACTGGCTCATCTCCGCGCGCCCGCCGAGCTCGGCGACGAAGTCCTGGTCGAGCCACGGCTTGTAGATCCGCAGGCTGGGGTTGGCGAGCAGCCCGTAGCGGTAGAACCGCTCGATGTCGTTGCCCTTGAACGTGGACCCGTCGCCCCAGATGTCGACGTCGTCGGCCTGCATCGCCCGCACCAGCAGGGTGCCCGTGACGGCCCTGCCCAGGGGCGTCGTGTTGAAGTAGGAGCGGCCGCCGCTGCGGATGTGGAACGCGCCGCACGCGACGGCCGCCAGCCCCTCCTCGACCAGCGCGGCCTTGCAGTCGACGGCACGCGACAGCTCGGCGCCGTACGCCATGGCGCGGCCGGGCACCTTGTCGATCTCCGGCTCGTCGTACTGGCCGAGATCCGCGGTGTAGGTGCAGGGGATCGCGCCCTTGTGCCGCATCCAGGCCACGGCCACCGAGGTGTCGAGCCCGCCCGAGAAGGCAATGCCTACCCGCTCCCCGACCGGGAGCTGCGTCAGAACTTTGCTCACATCTCGTCCTTGTCTCGTGCGGAATCGCGCCCAGCCGCGAGGTCGAGGAATCGCTGGGCCACGCTCGAGCCCGATTCGGGCTCGCGGGCGATGATCAGCACGGTGTCGTCGCCGGCGATCGTGCCGAGCACGCCGGGCAGCACCGAGTGGTCGATGGCGGAGGCGAGGAACTGGGCGGCGCCGGGCGGCGTGCGGAGCACGACGAGCGGGCCGCTGGCCTCTGCGGTGACGAGCAGCTCCTCGCACAGCCGTGCCAGCCGGGCGGCCAGCACCTCGGTGCTCTCGGCCTGCTGGGTGGCGCGGCCGCCGCCCTCGACGGGGACCGCGTAGACGAGCGCCCCCTGGTGGCGCACCTTGACGGCCTGGAGCTCGACGAGGTCGCGCGAGAGCGTCGCCTGCGTCACCGTGACGCCCTCGGCCGCGAGCAGCTCGGCCAGCTCGACCTGCGAGCGGACCTGCTGGCGGGCGAGCAGTGAGGTGACCAGTGCCTGGCGCGCGGCCTTCGTCGACGGAACAGTGCTGGTGCTCATGCCTCCCCCTCGAGGACGTAGGTCAGCAGCGCCTTCTGCGCGTGCAGCCGGTTCTCGGCCTCGTCCCACACCACCGACTGCGGGCCGTCGAGGACCTCGGCGGTGATCTCCTTGCCGCGGTAGGCGGGCAGGCAGTGCAGCACGAGCGCGGCGGGGTTCGCCATGGCCATCGCGGACCCGTCGAGCCGGAAGGGCACGAACGGATGGGCGCGGTCCGCCGCCTGCGACTCCTGGCCCATCGACACCCAGGTGTCGGTGGCGACGGCGTCGGCCCCGTCGAGGGCCGCGTCCCGCTCCTCGTACACCGCCACCGAGCCGCCCGTCGCGGCGGCGATGCGCCGGGCGTCCTCGACGATCGCGGGGTTCGGCAGGAAGCCGGGGGGCGTGCCGATGCGCACGTGCATGCCGGCGGTCGCCCCGCCGAGCAGGTAGGAGTGCGCCATGTTGTTCGAGCCGTCGCCGACGTAGGCCAGCGCGGTGCCGGGCAGCGACTCGACGCCACCGCGGTGCTGGGCGATCGTCAGCAGATCGGCGAGCACCTGGCACGGGTGGAAGTCGTCGGTCAGGGCGTTGACCACCGGGACGCCGGCGACGGCCGCCATCTCCTCGATGCGCGCCTGCGCGTGGGTACGCCAGACGATCGCCGCGACCTGGCGGCCGATGACGTGCGCGACGTCGGCGATCGACTCGCGCGTGCCGATCTGCGCGAGGTTGCCATCGACGACGAGCGGGTACCCGCCCAGCTCGGCGATGCCGGTGGTGAACGACACCTGCGTGCGCAGCGTGGGCTTGTCGAAGATGACGGCGACCGCGCGCGGCCCCTCGAGCGGGCGGCGCGCGAACCGGTTCTTGCTCAGCAGGTCGCCGAGCCGGAGCACGTCGGCCTGCTGCTCGGGCGTCAGGTCGTCGTCCCGCAGGAAGCTGGTCACAGGTTCACCTCCGCCGGGAGACCGGCGACGAAGTCGACGAAGGTCTGTGCCTCGTCACGGGTGAGGACGTACGGCGGGGCCAGCCGGATCGTCGTCGGCGTGCACGGGTTCACGACGAAGCCGGCGTGCAGCGCCAGCTCCGCGACCCGCGGCGCCACGTCGGCGACCAGCTCGACCGCGATGAGGAGCCCCTCGCCGCGTACGGCCTTCACCAGCGGGTGGTGCAGGCCGGCCAGCACGGCCCGCCACCAGGCTCCGAGCTCGGTGACATGGGCCAGCAGGCCGTCGCGCTCGATGACGCCGATCGTCGCCAGCGCCGCGGCCGAGGCGACCGGGTTGCCGCCGAACGTCGTGCCGTGCTGGCCGCGGCCGAGCAGGCCCGCCGCGTGGTCGCCGAACGCGATGAGCGCGCCGACCGGGAAGCCGCCGCCCAGCCCCTTGGCGACGGTGACGACGTCCGGGGTGATGCCGCCGCCGATGTGGCGGTGCTGGAACGCCAGCCACTTGCCGGTCCGGCCCATGCCGGACTGCACCTCGTCGAGCACCAGCAGGGCGCCGTGCCTCGTCGTCGTCTCGCGCGCCGCGGCGAGGTAGCCCGGCGGCGGGATCTGCACGCCGGCCTCGCCCTGGATGGGCTCGATGAACACCGCCCCGACATCCGGCCCCATCGCGGCCTCGAGCGCCGCGGCGTCCCCGTAGGGGACGAACTCGACGCCGGGCAGCAGCGGCTCGAACGGCTCGCGGTAGGCGGCCTTGTGCGTGAGCGCCAGCGCGCCGGTCGACCGCCCGTGGAACGCGTGCTCCATCGCGATGAGCCGCGGCCGCTTCCCCTCGGAGTGCCGGCGGGTCAGCTTGATCGCGGCCTCGTTCGCCTCGGTGCCCGAGTTGGCGAGGAACACGCGCGAGCCGGCGGGCGCGTCGGCGATCCGCAGGAGCGTCTCGGCCAGCGCGACCTGCGTCGGGCTGGCGAAGAAGTTGGAGACATGGCCGAGCGTCCCGAGCTGGGCGGCGACGGCGGCGGTGAGCGTCGGGTGGGCGTGGCCGAGCGCGTTGACCGCGATCCCGCCGAGCAGGTCGAGGTAGCGCTTGCCGTCGGCGTCCCAGACGTACGGGCCGTCGCCGCGCACGAGCACGCGCTGCGGCGGGCCGAACGTGTCCATGAGGGCGTGGCCGTATCGCTCCGTCCACGCGGCGACGGAGCCGGCCTGGGTGGGCATGACCTCCGTCATCTCACGCCACCACCGGGATGGGCGACGTCGCGGGGCGCTCGGGCGCCTCTTCGTCCGGGAACACCATGGTGCCGACACCTTCCGTGGTGAAGACCTCGACGAGGATCGAGTGCGGCTGCCTGCCGTCGATGACGTGCGCGCGGCCGACGCCCCCGGTGACGGCCCGCCAGCAGGCCTCCATCTTGGGGCGCATGCCGGCGTCGAGGGTCGGCAGCAGGCGGGCCAGCGCGCCGGCGCGCAGCCGGCGCACGAGGCTCGTCCGGTCCGGCCAGCTGGTGTAGAGGCCCTCGACGTCCGTGAGGATGACGAGCTTGCGGGCGCCCAGCGCGATCGCGAGCGCGGCCGCCGCGGTGTCCGCGTTGACGTTGAGCACCTGCGTCGGGTCGTCGACGTCGGGCGCGACGGTCGACACCACGGGGATCCGGCCGGCGTCCAGCAGGTCCAGCACGGCGCCGGGGTTGACCTGGACCACGTCGCCCACGAGCCCGAGGTCGACCTCCTGGCCGTCGACGAACCCCGGCCGGCGCCGCGCCTGGAGCAGGCCGCCGTCCTCCCCGGAGAGCCCGACGGCGACCGGGCCGTAGGTGTTGAGCAGCCCGACGAGCTCGCGCGACACCTGACCGGTGAGCACCATGCGGACGACGTCCATCGCCTCGGGCGTCGTCACGCGCAGGCCGCCGCGGAACTCGCTCTCGATGCCGAGCTTGTCGAGCATCGCGTTGATCTGCGGCCCGCCGCCGTGCACGACGACCGGGCGGAGGCCCACCTGGTGCAGGAACACCATGTCCTGCGCGAAGGCGCGCTTCAGCTCGTCGTCCACCATCGCGTTGCCGCCGTACTTGACGACGACGAGCGCGCCGGCGAACTTCCGCAGCCACGGCAGCGCCTCGACGAGCACCTCAGCCTTCTGGTCGGGGCGCAGGTCCGTGCGGGTGTCGAAGACGACGTCATCTGTCATGTCGAGTAGGCGCTGTTCTCGTGGACGTAGTCGTGGGTGAGGTCGTTGGTCCAGACCGTCGCCCGGGCCGTCCCCGCGTGCAGGTCGATGTCGATGGCGATCTCGCGCGCCTGGGCCAGGTCGACGCGGGACCGGTCCTCGTGCGCCCCACCGCCCCGGCACACCATGACGCCGTTGATCGTCACGTCGACCTCGTCGGCCTCGAACGGGGCGACGCTCGCCGGGACGGTGCCCATCTGGGCGAGGACGCGGCCCCAGTTGGGGTCGTTGCCGAACATCGCGGCCTTGAACAGGTTGCCCCGCGCCACCGCGCGGCCGACGGCGACGGCCGCCTCCTCGCTGCTCGCGTTCGTCACCGTGATCGCGATGTCATGGCTGGCGCCCTCGGCGTCGGCGATGAGCTGGCGGGCCAGGCTGGCGCAGACCGCCTTCACCGCGTCGGCGAACTCGACGTAGTCCGGCAGCACGCCGCTCGCTCCCGAGGAGAGCAGCGCGACCGTGTCGCTCGTCGACATGCAGCCGTCGGAGTCGATGCGGTCGAACGTCGCGCTCGTGGCGGCGCGCAGCGCGGTGCGCAGGCCGCCCGGGTCGACGTCCGCGTCGGTCGTGATGACGACGAGCATCGTGGCCAGCGCCGGGGCGAGCATGCCCGCGCCCTTGGCCATCCCGCCGACGGTGAACGTGCCGTGGGCCGTCTCGAGGGTGACGTGCGCCTTCTTGGCGACCGTGTCGGTGGTCATGATCGCGGTGGCGGCGTCGTGGCCGCCGTGGTCGCTCAGCGCGCCGACGAGCGGCTCGACGCCCTTGACGAGCGTGTCGATCGGCAGCCGCTCGCCGATGAGGCCGGTCGAGGCGACGAGCACGTCCGCGCCCTCGATCCCCAGCAACCCGGCGACGGCCGCGGCGGTCGCCTCGACGTCCGCATATCCCTGCGGGCCGGTGCAGACGTTGGCGCCGCCGGAGTTGAGGATCACCGCCGCGATGTGCCCGTTCGCGGCAGCGACGCGCGACCACTTGACCGGCTCGCCCACGACGCGGTTCGACGTGAACACCGCGCAGACGTTGTCACGCGGGCCGTCGTTGACCACGAGCGCCAGGTCCGGCCGGCCGGACACCTTGAGACCCGCCGTGATCCCGGCGGCCCGGAAACCCGCCGCCGCGGTGACCCCGGGCGACTCGGCGCCGGCGATGACCATGTTGACCATATGCAGGATCATACATACCTATGCGTTCGCAGGGAGCCCTTACGGCGCGACGCCCTCCGTCGGGAGGCCGAGGGCCTCCGGCAGGCCGAGCGCGATGTTGAGCGACTGCATCGCCCCTCCCGCCGTGCCCTTGACGAGGTTGTCGATGGCGGCGACGACGACGACCTTGCCCGCCGCCTGGTCGAGCGCCACCTGGATGAGGGCGGTGTTGGCGCCGGTGACCGAGGCGGTCGTCGGCCACACGCCCTGCGGGAGCACCTCCACGAACGGCTCGTCGGCGTACGCCTCCTCCCACGCGGCGTGAAGCGTCTCCGTGGTGACGCCCTGCGCCGCCGGCGCGGTGACCGTCGCCAGGATGCCGCGGCTCATGGGCACGAGCACCGGCGAGAAGCTCAGCCCGACGCCGCCCGCGCCGGCCGCCCGGAGGTTCTGCACGATCTCCGGGATGTGCCGGTGGGTGCCGGCCATGCCGTACGGCTGCGCGGCGCCGAACGCCTCGGCCGCCATGAGGTGCGGCTTGTACCCCTTGCCCGCGCCCGAGTAGCCGACGGCCAGGACGGCGACCAGGTCGCTCGCGTCGACGAGGCCCGCCGCGACACCCGGCTGCATCGCGAGCGTCACCGCCGTGACGTTGCACCCCGGCACCGCGATGCGGGTCGCGCCCCGCAGGGCCTCGCGCTGCTTGGTCCCGCTGTCGGCGTGGATCAGCTCCGGCAGGCCGTACGGCCACGTGCCGGCGTGGTCGGTGCCGTAGAAGTGCTTCCAGGCCACCGGGTCGACGAGCCGGTGGTCCGCGCCCAGGTCGACGACGATCGCGCCGTCGCCGCGCGCCTCCAGCTCGGCCGCGACCGCGCCGCTCGCGCCGTGCGGCAGCGCGAGGACGACGACGTCGTGGCCCGCGAGCGCGTCGACGCTCGTCGGGCCCAGCTCGCGGTCCGCGAGCGCCCGCAGGTGCGGCTGGTGCTCGCCCAGCAGGCTCCCAGCGTTGCCGTGCGCCGTCAGGGCGCCGATCACGGCCTGGGGGTGGCCCAGCAGCATGCGGAGCATCTCCCCGCCGGCGTACCCGCTGGCGCCGGCGACGGCCACGGTGAAGGTCATTGCATGAGCATACAGCGAGGTGCACGACGATGCGGTGACTCGTCGACCGGCTCCCCGGCCGTCGCCGTGACGTGGTACGACGGTCCCATGCGTGCCGTCGTCGCCCAACGTCCCGGTGGTCCCGAGGTCCTGGACCTCGTGGAGCTGCCCGATCCGCATCCCGGCCCCGACGAGGTCGTCGTCCGGGTCGCCGTCGCGGGGGTCAACTTCATCGACACGTACCGGCGCTCCGGTGTCTACCGGATGACCTACCCGCACATCGTCGGCTCCGAAGGGGCCGGCGAGGTGATCGCGGTCGGGTCCGAGGTCGACGACATCCGGGTGGGCCAGCGCGTGTGCTGGTCGTCGGCGCCCGGCTCCTACGCCGAGCTGGCCGTGGTCAAGGCCTCCGAGGCGGTCGTCGTCCCGTCGGCGGTCGACGACGAGACCGCGGCGGCCCTCGCGATGCAGGGCATCACGGCGCACTACCTCACCGCCTCGACCGTGCCGCTCGAGCCCGGCGACGACGTGCTGCTGACGGCCGCGGCCGGCGGCGTCGGGCTGCTCGCCACGCAGCTGGCGACGCTGCGCGGCGCGCGGGTGATCGGCACGGTCGGCTCGCCGGAGAAGGAGGAGCTCGCGCGCGAAGCCGGCGCCGCCGAGGTGATCCGCTACCGCGAGCTGGCCGACCTCACCCACGACCTCCCTCCCCTGGTGCGCGGCCTCACGGGCGGTGCCGGCGTCCGGGTCGCCTACGACTCCGTCGGCAGGGACACGTTCGAGTCGTCCCTGGCGTCGGTGCGACCGCGCGGCACGCTCGTCCTGTTCGGCGGCTCGTCGGGCCAGGTGCCGCCCTTCGACCTCCAGAGGCTCAACGCCGCCGGCTCGCTCTACGTGACGCGCCCCTCGATCGGCGCCTACACGCGGACGCGCGAGGAGCTGGTGTGGCGGGCCGACGAGCTCTTCGGCCTGGTCGCGGGCGGCGAGCTGCACGTGCGCATCGGGGCGCGCTTCCCGCTGGGGGCGGCGGACGACGCCCACCGCGCGATCGAGTCGCGCACGACGACGGGCAAGGTGCTGCTCGTCGTGCGTGAACGGACCACCCCTGCCGGGTGACGCCGACCACTCAGGGGACGGGCAGCGTTCGCTCATGGCTACTGCGAGCTCGCCCGTCATGTCGTCCGACCAGATCATCGAGCTCATCGGTCTGCTCAAGGGCATCGACAGCGTCGAGCTCAAGCTGAGCGTGCCCGACGCCCAGCGGCGTTCGACCGTGGCGACGCTCGGCATGGACCCGGTCGACGCCCAGCTGCGGCAGGTGGTCTTCTTCGACACGCCGGATCTCGCGCTGAACCACGCGGGCGTGGTGGTGCGGGCCCGGCGGGTCCAGGGCCGGCCTGGGGACGTCGTCGTGAAGCTGCGACCGGTCGTGCCCGACGAGCTCCCGGACTCCCTGCGCGCCGATCGAACCTTCGTCATCGAGGTAGACGCCGTGCCGGGCGGGTACGTCTGCTCCGGCACGATGAAGGCGCCGGCCGAGGACCTGCGGCTCCGCGAGGTGTTTGCGGGCCGCGAGCAGGTCGCTGCGCTGCTCTCGAGGAAGCAGCGCGCGCTGTTCGCCCAGCGTGCGGGCGACCTGGGGCTCGACGACCTGCGCGTCCTGGGACCGGTGCTCGTGATGAAGCTCGCCTGGCGACCGGTCGACTTCGGCCGCAAGATGGTCGCCGAGCTCTGGCTCTACCCGGACGGCAGCCGGATCCTCGAGCTGTCGACCAAGTGCCCGCCGGCGGACGCGTTCACGGCGGCGGCCGAGACCCGGGCCTACCTCGCGTCCCATGACGTCGATCTCGGTGCCGAGCAGGCGATGAAGACCCGCTCGGCGCTCGAGTTCTTCGCCCGCGAGCTGCGCGAGGCGGACGAGGCCTAGGTCATCGCCTCACCGGTTCTCGCCGGCCCGGGTCGGTCTAGGTCTCCGCCTCGTCGGGGGACGCGTCCTCGCCGGCTTCGGCTTCCTCCCCGTCCTTCGCCGGAGCGGGACCGCCGACCGGCTCGGTGGGTAGCAGGCGGGTGAAGTACAGCGCGATGGCGGCGATCACCGCGAGGACCGACAGGCTCGTGCGGAGCCCCGCGATCCGCGCCGACTCGTTGACCTGGACCGCCGCATCGGCGACGTTCGCCGGCACCCCCGCGTCGCTCAGCGCCGTGCTCAGGTCGGCGTTCGACATGAACGGGATGCCGCTGGCGAGCTCGACCTGGGCCGTGGCCTTGACCTGGTCGGGGACGTCCGGGTTCTGCTGGATGCCGGCGATGAAGCTCGCAGTGAGGGCCCCGATGAGGATCGACCCGGCCAGCGCGGTGCCCAGCGACGCCCCGAGGTTCGACGCGGTGTTCTGCAGCCCGCCGGCTTCGGCGCTCTGCTCGTCGGGCACGGCCGAGACGGTGACCGCGCCGAGCTGCGAGGCGAGCGCACCGACGCCGAGGCCCGCCAGCAGCAGCGGCACCGTGACGATCGAGGCGTCGGCGCCGAGCTCCAGCGCGCCGACCAGCGACACGATCCCCAGCAGAAGGGCGGACAGGCCGACGGTGACGACCCGGCGCGGCGAGGCGTGCGGCCGGAACCTGGGCACGCCCACCGCGGCCAGCAGCAGCGTCACCGACAGCGGCAGGAGCCGGACACCCGTCTCCACCGCGGAGAGGCCGAGGGCGATCGACAAGAACAACGGGATCGTGAAGAAGAGCCCGGCCTGCAGGAGGAACTGGAAGCCGAACATCGTCAGGCCGCCGACGAGGCGCGAGTTGCGCAGCATGGCCGGGTCGACGAGCGGCTCCCGGCCGGCCGCGAGCACGCGGTGCTCCCACCAGAAGAAGACCCGGATGACGACGAGGCCGAGGACGACCATGCCGACGGTCAGCGAGAGGCCGAACACCGACGGCGCTCCGGGGTTGGGACGTACCCATCCCCACTCGCCCGAGCGGAGCACCCCGTAGACGGCAAGCCCGAGCCCGAGGGCGGACAGGACGACGCCCGTCCGGTCGAGCCGCTGCCCGCCCTGCCCCGGCTCGTCGTGCATGCGGCGGGCGAGGAACAGGATCGCGAGCACGACGATGACCTCACCGGCGAACACGAGCCGCCAGGTCCAGTACGTCGTGACGGCGCCGCCGATCAGGGGTCCGGCGGCGACGGCGATCGCCCCGGCCGACGCCACGAGCCCGTAGGCGCGCGGCCGCCCCTCCTTCGGGAAGTTCAGCGCCACCAGCGCGACGATCGCGGGCATGATGAGCGCCGCACCGACGCCCTCGAGGAAGGACCACCCGAAGATGAGGACGGCGAGGTTCGGGGCGAGGGCCGTGGTCAGCGAGCCGCAGCCGTAGATCACGCAGCCGATCGCGAAGGCGCGGCGTCGGCCCCACATGCTGCCGAGCTTGCCCCCGGTGATCATCAGCGTGGCCATCACGAGCGTGTAGAGCGTGATGGCGGTCTGCACACCCGTCACCGTCGTCCCGACGTCCTTGGCGACCTGGGCGATGGACACGTTCATCACCGAGCTGTCCAAGGTCATGAGGAATTGACCGGACGCCAGGGTCAGCAGGACCAGCCCGGCCGCCGCCGACGCCGGATCCTTAGTGGTCGCCACGTCGCTGCCGGTCCCGGGCCGGCGTCTCAGTCCGCATCCGACCGGCCGGCGAGCTCCTCGAGGAGCAGCGCCTGAGCGACTACCAGCTTCTCGATCTCGGCGGGATCGACGCTCTCGTCGGACGCGTGGATCCTCGACAGGGCGACGTCCTCGGGCCCCCAGAGGATGAACTCGGCGCCCGGTGACACCGTCTGCAGCGTGCGCAGCAGGGGGATCGACCCGCCGGAGCCGACCTCACCCGCGCGCCGTCCGAACGCCGCCTCGAGCGCGGCACGCGCCGCGCGGTACGCGGGCCCGTCGGTGCGGCAGCTGAACGGCGGCGCGGCCTTGGTGCGCTCCACCTCGACCCGGGCGCCCCACGGGGCGTGGGTCTCCAGGTGCGCCACCAGCGCGTCGAGCTCCTTGTCCGGCTCGGAGCCCGGGACGATCCGCATCGAGATCTTCGCCCGGGCCGAGGGGATCAGGACGTTCGACGAGCCGGCGATGCTGGTCATGTCGATCCCGATCGCCGAGACGGAGGGCTTCGTCCAGAGCCGGTCGCCGACCGGGCCGGTGCCGGTGAGGCTCACCCCGTCGACGAGGTCGGCGCTGGCCATGAACTCCCAGTCGCTCATCCCCTCGCCCGCCCACGCGCCGGTGGAGACGCCGTCGACGGCGACGTTCCCGTCCTCGTCGTGCAACGTGGCCAGCAACCGGGCGAGCGCCATCATCGCGTCGGGCGCCGGGCCGCCGAAGACACCCGAGTGGAGCGGGTGCTCGATGGTGCTGACCGTCACCACGCAGGCCACGTCACCGCGCAGGGCGGTCGTCAGAACCGGCTCGCCCACCCGGAGGTTGCCCATGTCGCAGACGACGAACACGTCGCACACGAAGAGCTCCGGGTGCGCCTCGACGAAGGCCTCGAGGTTGCTCTCGGTCTCCTCCATGCCCTCGAGCACCACCCTGACCGTGCACGGGGGCCTGGAGTCCAGGACCTTCAAGGTGCCCAGGTGAGCGACGAGCCCGCCCTTGTCGTCGGAGGCGCCCCGCCCGTAGATCCGGCCGTCTTCTTTGCGGGTCGGCGTGAAGGGAACGGAGGTCCAGCCCTGCTCCGGGGGTGCGGGCTGCACGTCGTAGTGCGCGTAGAGCACGACGACGGGCGAGCCGTCCGGTCCGGCGATCTCCCCGTAGACAGGCGGGTACCCGCTCGGCACGTCCATCAGGCGGGCGTTCGCGACGCCGGCCTCCTGGAGCAGCCGCACGGCCTCCCGGCCCATCTCCTCGACGGGCGCGCCCGGGTAGCCCGGGAACGACACCGACGGGATGGCCACCAGGTGCTCGAGCTGGTCGAGCAGCTCCGGCATCACCGCGGCGGTCTTCTTGGCGATCTCCTCGGTCCGCATCACGCGCCTCCGATCAGTAGAAAGCGGCACCGATCGCGGCACCGACCGCGATGGTGACGACGGACATGATGAGCATCGGGACGAAGAAGCTGTGGTCGAGCAGCTTGGTGCCCAGCTTGGTGGTCCCCGAAAGGTCGAAGTTCGCTGCCGCGATCTGCGTGCCGTTCGCGGGCAGCGTGTAGACGCCGTTGAGCGCGCCGGCCCACATCCCGGTGACCAGGCCGGGGGCCAGGCCGGCGGCCAGGCCGATCGGAACGATCGTCCGGGTGGCGGTCGACTGGCTCGTGGTCAGGGCGGCCACCAGGAACACCGCCAGGGCGAAGATGAACACCCAGTTGTTCACCCAGCCGCCGATGGTGTTGACGATGTACTCCTCGTGCGCCGCGATGAACGTGGCGGTGAGCCACGCGATCCCGAAAAGGGCGATCGCGGAGACCATTCCGGCCTTGAACACCGACTGGTCGGGAACCGTCTTCACGTCCGGCTTGCCCAGGAAGAGGATCGCGACGCCGACGGTGAACATGACGATCGTGATCGTCGTCGTCATGTCGATCGGGACCGCACCGTCGCCGCTGTCGAACGCCGGCCGCAGCCCCGGGAAGAGGCCGAGCAGGACGATGACGATGACGCCGGCGAAGAACGCGAGGGCGCTGTTGCGGCCTTCCTTCGTGGAGGTCAGCTGTGAGGACGCGGAAGGGCCGGAGTCGGCGACCCCGACGCCCGACCCCGTCGGGGTCGCGGTCGCGACGCCGTCCACGCCGCCGCCGGCCGAGGAGACGGTTTCCAGCGTCCGGGTGCCCGCCGCCGCCATGACGAGCCTCGGCGGTGCGTCCAGGGTGCCGGCCTCGATCTTCGCCTGGACGTCGGGGTCGTCGTCCAGGTCCTTCCACATCCGGTTGACCACCAGCGCCGTCACGACGATGCCGACGATGCACGCGGGAACGGTGATCGACAGGATCTGGGTGAGGCCGAGGTTGTACGGCTCGACCTGAGTCAGCGTGAGCATCGCCGCCATCGCCGCCGAGACCGGCGAGGCCGCCAGCGCCATGCCTGACTGCACGACCGTCACGGTCAGCGGCCGCGAGGGCCGGATGTGGTTGCGGTACGACACGTCGTAGATCACCGGGAGCAGCGGATACAGGATGTTGCCGGTGCCGGCGCCGACCGAGAAGGCGAACGCCGTCAGCGGGGCGATGACCGTGATCTGCTTCGGGTGTCCCTCGATCACGCGGGCCGCGACCTGGACCATCCAGTCGACGCCCCCAGCGGCCTGCATCATCGACGCGGCCGTGACCACGGACAGGATGATGAGCATCGCGGAGCCGGGCGGCTCGCCGGGCGCCTCCCGGAAGACGAACACCAGGATGGCGACCCCGAGCCCGCCCCAGAGGCCGACCCCGACGCCACCCGCACGAGTGCCCATCACGATGCACCCGAGGACCACGACGGCCTCGAGGATGAATGTGATGCTCATCTGATTCCCCCCTGTGCCCCGCTGTCAGTGGGTGCTGCAGTCGACGCCCGCACGGGCCTCGAGCGCTGCGAAGCCCTTGGCGATGTTGTCCAGCTGCTGCTGCAGTACCGGTTGGGCCGCCGCGCGAGCCTTGTCGCCGACGGAGGCCAGAGCGGTCCGCAGATCGGCGAGGTCGGACTGCAGGTTGGCGATCATCGTGTCGAGCCGCCCCTCCGCGACCGCCTGGAGCTCGTCGAGGCGCGCGCTGACGAGGTCGGCCTTTGCGCGCAGGGCGTCGAGCTGCACGGTCTGGACGTCGGCGCTCTTCAGGGCGTCGACGGCGCTGACGACGTTGTCGTACCGGGTGCACAGGTTCTGTCCGGCCTGGTTCGTCGCGCACGCCGGCAGAACGGCCACCGACGCCAGCACGAGTGCGCCGGCCATCAGTCGCCTTGCTCTCATCTCCGCTCACCGCTCCCGCGCAGTCGGATCACGTCGTCGTCGTTGACGATCGGGACGACCCCCCGGTCCGTCCCGGCCGCGTCCGTGCGGGTCGAGACCGGGCTGCCGTCCCAGGAACGGCGACAGGTACGGCGACGGCGATGACGTTGCCTGACGCCATCGCCGTCGACCGAGCATCCCGGCTCTCGGAGATCGACCTACGGTCAGAGTCCGAGCAGCTTCGCCTTGGCTGCCGCGAACTCTTCCTCCGACAAGACGCCCTGGGCTCTCAGCTGGGCCAGCCGCTCCAGCTGCTCCGTGGTCGAGTCGCCCGGTTCAACGGGTGCGGGCGGCGGTGGCGGCGCCGCCGCCACGTACACGGGCTGTGCCGGCGGCGGGGCGTCCCAGGACTGCTGCTGCTGCGGGGCGGCCTGCGCCTCCTGCGCCTCCCAGCGGTTGTACTGGCGCCGTGCGACCCGGTTGGAGACGGCGGTGGCGGTCCCGGCGACGACGGCCGTGCGGGCCATGCCTCGGACGAGTCCCATCACACACCTTCACCTTCGGCCCGGACCTGCGCGACGACGTCGAACGGCACCCGCGCCTGGTCGACGACCTCGCCGCCGTTGTTGCGGACGGCGTTGATGAACGGGATGAGCCAGCGGTTCTCGACGGCGAGCAGGGCGACGGAGCTGCCAGGCTCGAGGTTCGGGGCCACCTCTTCGGCGTCGTCCGCGTCGAGCAGGCCGCCCTCGAACTGGCCGGTGATGCCGACGAACGCCGGATCCAGGTCAGGGCCGAGGCCGGCGAGCTCGATCGTGCCGACGTTACCGTCGTCGTCCTTGTGGACGAACAGCAGGTCGATGATGCGGATCACGTCTCGCTCGACGAGGTCGCGCAGGGCCGGGGCGATCTCACCCGTGAACGTCGTGCGTGGGAACTTCAGCACCACCACATCGATGGGTCCAGCTTCGACATTCTGTCCGGCGTCAGTCGTGGTCATGGGGGCTCCTCTCCTCGCTACGGATGGTTGCCAGCGCCGGATGGGCCCGCGTCACCCCGCCGGGGTGATTCACCCGAGAACGGCGAAATGCCCTGATCACGCCGCTGCGCCCCCAGATGCAGGAGGCGCGGACTCCACCCGATCCGGGTGACGCGGGAGCGCCCTCGCCCGGGCATGTTCGGTTCCGACGATCGCGTCCGAGCTCTGGCACGCGCGCGAACGCACGACCGAGATCCTGGAGGAACCGATGTCGGAAACTCGCTCAAGCCAGCAGCTCGCGTGGGCCCAGGGCCTGTCGGTGTTTGCCGGGACCATGTTGGTCACGGTCGGCGCCATGGGGATCCTGCAGGGCATCGCCGCGCTGGCCAACGACAAGCTCTTCGTGCAGGGGATCAAGTTCACCTATGCGCTCGACCTGACGCAGTGGGGCTGGATCCACCTGATCCTGGGGATCCTCCTGGCCCTCGTCGGGGTCTTCATCTTCATGCGGCAGGCCTGGGCGCGGTGGACCGGCATCTTCATCGCCGCCCTCGCGATCCTCGCCAACTTCATGTGGCTGCCGTACTACCCGCTGTGGTCAGTCGTCATGATCGTCCTGAGCGTCGCGTCGATCTGGGCGCTCGCCGTCTACCAGGACTGACCGCAGGCACACCTCCAGCGCGGGGACCCTGCCGTAGATCGCCTGCGCCAGGACGAGCGGCGACGGTTCGGCGACCGGGAGCAGGACGCACTCGCGCCCGAGCCGGCCGGCCGCCGCCGTCTCCCCCGCCCGGAACCGGCGGCCGGCCTGCACCGCCGCGGCGAGGGCATCGAGCACGTGGAACGCGGTCTCGAACTCGCCGCCTCCGAGGATCAGCTCGGGGTGCCCGTGGTGGCGGGTCAGCCCGACCGTGTAGCTGTGCACGTGCCGCCCGCGCTCGTCCTCCACCGCCACGACCGCCCAGCCCACCCGGTCGATGTCGTCGACGACACCCGCCAGGAACTCGTCGGCCGACTTTCCGTCGCACACCGCGCACATCGCGCCCACCTCGCTCGTCATGTCAGAGCCACGAACATATGTTCGACCACCGACACGGCGAGCGAGGGCTTCGTCAGGCACGCAGCGTGGCGCCGAACCTCCGGTTCGCCTCGGCGACGACGGACTCGCGCACGGCTGCCGCCTCGGCTGCCGTCAGGGTTCGGTCGGCCGCGCGGAGCCGCAGCGAGAACGCCAGCGACTTACGGCCGGCGCCCACCTGCTCGCCCGTATACACGTCGAACAGCCGGGCGTCCTCGAGCACGTCGCCGGCCGGGCTCGCGACGGCACCGGCACGGACGGCCTCCAGCACGTCTCCCGCCGGCACGTCCGCGCCCACGACGAGCGCGACGTCCTCCTTCGCCACCGGGAACGTCGACACCGGCGTGGCCTGCGCCGAGTCGTCGCCGGCCGCCGCGAGCAGCGCGTCGAGGTCGAGTTCGA
>Ga0207835_1000116_pt1 | contig 21469 bp, 35 predicted proteins | sample LuqExpMetagenom8_FD_187766 | JGI IMG/M metagenome (GOLD analysis project Ga0207835, IMG submission 187766) | Tropical forest soil microbial communities from Luquillo Experimental Forest, Puerto Rico - Sample 8 (SPAdes) | ecosystem: Environmental > Terrestrial > Soil > Tropical forest ... | reverse complement strand
GCCCGGCCATGACGGTGAGATGGATTGTGAAATAAGCCCGCGGCTCCGCATCTCCGCGTGAAATCTTCCTGCTATTATGCGCGGGACAGTTTCAGGAACTGTTCCACCACCGTCAGCTCCGCAAGAAGGTTCTTGGTGCGGAGGGCGGATTCGGCATCTTCGCCCCAATGCTCAGCCTGGTAACGCTCATCAAGTTGAGACAGTGCGAAAGCTTGCTCCGCGGTGAGATGGCCATCCGCCCAGGCCAAAGCGAGGCTGAGCGAGGCCAGGATTGACGCCGCGGTATGCAGAGCCGTCAAAGCGAAATCATCATAGGCCTGCACCGCTTGGCGCAGCTTAGCGAGCACCTCTTCCGGCTGGGCGAAATAGGTGATGCCGACATTTGTAACGAGCTTGGCGCCGTATCGCGTCTCGATCCAAGCGAGCACCGGGTCCCATTCGGCCTGCTGGCGCGCCACCAGCTCGGCCGGAGAGGCCGCGCGATAACACAGCGTGTCGTTGCTGTAGGCCATGATCTGAGCGACCACACCTTCGCGCATCGTGGCGACGCGATCGAGCGCGGTGTTGGCAAACTTGGTCAAGAGCATGGTGGCGGGAGCGAGTTCCTCCCCCTGCGAGCGCCATTCTTCAGCGACGGCCTCTGCCAAGGCTTGATTGGGCAGCGTCAGCGCGGCGCGCAGCGGAGTTTTGACCGCACGGCCATCGAGCAGGATTTGGAACGGCGCCTCAGAAACCGAGACCTCTTTGTAGAAGCGTTTCATCGTTTCTTGGCACCAGGCTTAGCACCGAATTTTTTGCCGGCAGGTTTCTTGAAGCCACCACCCGGTTTCTTGGGGCCGGCCTTCTTGGGTGCGCTTTTCTTGCCGCTGAATTTGCCGAACACTTTGGGGTCGGATTTTTTGGTGTCGGCGCGGCCGTAGAATTTGCGCTTGGCTTCTTTTTCGGCGGCGTCCTTGCGCGGCGCTTTCTTGAAGGAAAACGCTTTCGGCTCGGCATCGGGATCGAAACCCAGCGTCTCGAAGCTCTCGCGCATATGCGGCGGCAACGGCGCGGTGACCTGCAAACGGCCGCCATCGGGATGCGCGATATCGATGGCTCGGGCATGCAGATGCAGCCGGTCGGCAATCGCGCCGGTGCCTTTGACATCGGTGCCGCCATATTTGAAATCGCCGACAATCGGCGTGCCCAAAAAGGCCAGATGCACGCGGATCTGGTGGGTGCGGCCGGTGACAGGCTTGGCAGCGACGAAAGCAAAGTCCTGCCCCGCCTCGCCCATGACCATGTAATCGGTCATGGCGTGCTTGGCATCTTCGCTGTCGCGCACAGTCATCTTCTCGTCTTTGCCATGCGGGCCATGACCGCCTTCCTTGACCAGCGCCGCCTTGACGGTGCCCATCTTCTTTTCCGGCACGCCTTTGGTCAGGGCCCAATAGATCTTGGAGGCATCACGATCGGCCAGCGATTTGGACAGCGCCGCCGCTGCCGATGGCGTGCGGGCAATCACCAACACACCGGAGGTATCACGGTCGAGGCGGTGCACCAGACGCGGACGCTGGCGGCGCTCGAACATCAGCGAATCCAGCATGCCGTCGACGTGTTTGGTCAGGCCCGAACCACCCTGGGTGGCCAGCCCCGGCGGCTTGTTGATGACAATCACCGAGGCATCCATATGCAGGACGTAATCCTCCAGGCTGCCCGACATAGCGGGCGCCGCCGGGCGCGGTTTCTCGGTCAGGTCGCCTTCGGTCACCAGTGGCGGCAGGCGCAGCATCTGGCCCTCTACGACCCTGTCGGAGCCCTTGATGCGCTTACCGTCCAGCCGCACTTGGCCGGTGCGCAGGAGCTTCTCCAACCGGCCATGGGTCAGAGCCGGGAAATGCCGCTTAAACCAGCGGTCGAGCCGGATGCCGTCATCGTCGCGGCCAATGCGTTGCTGGCGATCCATAAATCTTGCCGGAGAGTTGCAAAGGGGGTTCTAGTAGCCCGTCCGCGATTCCGCCAGTCCCAGGAGTACCCCATGCCGCCGCTGCCCCTTTTGTTGCTTGTGATGGCGGGCGGCGCCCTGGGCACGGGCGCCCGCTATGCGGTTTCCGGGCTGGTCGCCGCCAGCATCGGCGAGACCTTTCCCTGGGGGACATTGCTGATCAATATCACCGGTTCGTTCATCATCGGCTTCTTCTTCACCTTGACGGCGCCGGATGGGCGGCTGTTCGTTTCGGGCGGCACCCGGCAATTCGTCATGACCGGGTTCTGCGGCGGCTACACCACCTTCTCCTCCTTCTCGCTGCAGACACTGAATCTGATGCGCAACGGCGAATGGGGAGCGGCAAGCGGCAACATCTTCGGGTCCGTGGCATTGTGCATGCTGGGCGTCTGGCTCGGCTCGGTCACCGCGAGTATGATCAATCAACTGAAGGGTGCTTAGCGCCCCAGCAACCGAAAGGCGCATGAGGGAGCATGACCATGCAGCTTCCCAAAGAGGCCACCCTGCTCCGCATTTTCTTCGGCGAAGCCGATCAATGCCAAGGCAAGCCGCTCTATGAGGCCATCGTGCTGAAAGCGCGCGAGCTGGGGCTGGCCGGTGCCACCGTGATCCGCTGCCCGATGGGCTTCGGGCAGTCGAGCCGCCTGCACACCACGAAAATCCTCCGCCTTTCCGAAGACCTGCCCTTAATTGTCGAAATCGTCGATAGCGAAGAGAAGATCGACGGCTTCCTGCCCGTGCTGGACAAGATGATGGGCTCGGGCCTCATCACCATCGAAAAGGTGAAGGTGCTGCGGTATGGGGCGCAGAATTCCGTGCAAGGATGACCCATGCGGGAAAATACCTATTTCCGATAGTCGCGACGCGCCCCTGCTGTCTTGCCAAAACCTTAAGCCCAGACGCTCAAACCCGCTCATTGCCTCGGTAATTGCGTTTGAATAGCGGCTATCTGCGGCACCCGGTCCGCCGCTCTTCGACTGCCAAGCTATCGGCCTAGGTTCCACGGTAATAAGACGACAACCAAAAGATGGTAGCTTTTAGCGTCGACGGTAACACAGCCGCCGCTGATCTCGCTGCATATCGCTGCGTCCGATCAGTTTCTGATACAGGGAGCGAGAGACATGGGCGCATCACAGGAAGTGGAACGGTTTCCCAAGAACCGGGTCACCAAGGCCTATGTCGAGCGGGAGCAAAAACAGCGCCTCGCAGCCGGTGCCATTCTGTGCAATGTCGAAGAGACCGACAAAGAATGGGTGATGACGACCGTCTGGCCGTCTTTCTAAACCCAGCTTTCTGCGCCAATCGAATTGCATCACGTCGCGCCAGCCTCTGGCGCGACGTTGCTTTGCGTGCGCTGACGCGTGTCAGTGCACGCCGTGCAGCTTGATGGAAACGAGACTGATCTTGTTCACCGGACCTTCCGGCTCGATTCCAACGACATAAAAATCCTGCTTCACACCGGCTTTGAACAGGAAGCTGCCGGGCTTGGGATGATCGTCGCCGCAATCGAGGCGGTCGGAGTTCTCCGCCGCCTTGGGCGGACGCGGCTGGCCCGGCGAGCAATCCAACACCGGTCCGTATTTGCGCAAAGCATCCTTATAGAAACCGGCAATGCGGCCTGGCTGATCGTTGGACTCCAATTCCGTTGCCGCGATCTTCATGCCGAAGGCGCCGAAGCCACCCCATACCTTGCCCCCGGAATCGCCATCCTTGTCCTTGTGCACCTTGGCTCCAGGATAGGCGGGCAGCCCAACCTCTTGCGGAGAGGCGTTGCTATCGGCACCGAAGCCGAGATGAAATTCATCCCCGGAGGCCGAACCGACCGCCGCAATCGCAGCCACCGAAGCGGCGAGCAAAGCCCAATGGATCATCCGCATGCCTGCACCCCGTTTGGAAAACGCGTGAAGTGAAACACCGAATTACCCGCGATGCTAGTGGGGGCGCCTTTGCCTTGCCGACATGGGCTGAAACTAGTGGAGGCGCTATCAACCGCCGCTCTTCTTCGCCCGCAGCTTGGCCCAATAGTCCAGCCGCTTGATGATTTCGCGCTCGAAGCCCATTTCCTTGGGCTGGTAATATTGCTCGCGCGCCATGCCATCCGGAAAATAGTTCTGGCCGGAAAAACCGTCCTCGGTATCGGGATCGTATTGATAACCGGAACCGTAGCCGAGGTTCTTCATCATCTTGGTCGGTGCATTCAGGATATGCGCCGGCGGCATCAGAGAACCGTGTTCCTGTGCCGAACGTTTCACAGCCCCGAACGCCTTATAAGCGGCATTCGATTTGGGCGCGGTGGCGAGATAAATCACGCATTGCGCCAGGGCGAGATCGCCTTCCGGGCTGCCGAGAAAATCGTAAGTGTCTTTCGCCGCGATGGCCTGCACCACGGCTTGCGGATCTGCCAGACCGATATCCTCAATCGCCATACGCACCAAGCGCCGCGCGAGATAGAGCGGTTGCTCACCGCCCGCCAGCATACGCGCCAGCCAGTAAAGCGCCGCATCGGGATCGGAGCCGCGCACCGATTTGTGCAGCGCGGAGATGAGATTGTAATGTTCTTCGCGGCTCTTGTCGTAGATCGGGGCGCGACGCTGCACCGCTTCCACCAAAGCGGCGGGATCGAGCGGCTTCACCAGCTTCAGCGCGGCCACTTCCTCAGCAAGATTGAGTAGATAGCGGCCATCACCATCAGCCATGGCCTTGATCGAAGCCCGGGCATCTTCCGTCAGCGGAAGTTTCTCGCCGGTATGAGCTTCGACGCGCTCGAGCAGGGTTTCCAGCGCCGCATCGTCGAGGCGACGCAACACCAGCACCTGAGCCCGCGAAAGCAGCGCGCCATTGAGTTCGAAAGACGGATTCTCGGTGGTGGCGCCGACCAGCACGATGGTGCCGTCTTCGACCACGGGCAAAAAGCTGTCCTGCTGCGAGCGGTTGAAGCGATGGATCTCGTCGACAAAGAGCAGCGTGCCCTGCCCTATACGGCGGCGCTGACGGGCGGCATCGAAGGTCTTCTTCAGATCGGCCACGCCGGAGAAAATCGCCGAGAGCTGCTCGAAATGAAGATTGAACGCGGTCGAGAGCAGCCGCGAAATGGTGGTTTTGCCGGTGCCGGGCGGTCCCCAGAAAATGATCGAATGCGGCCGGTTCGCCGCCACCATGCGGCCGATAGGCCCCTCAGGGCCGATGAGGTGGTCCTGGCCGACGACTTCAGACAGCGTCTTCGGCCGCAAGCGGTCGGCCAAGGGGCGCGGTGCGGAGTCTTCTAAGCCAGCGGAACCAAAGAGATCGGACATGGAGGGAGTATAGGGGGGATGGGAGGACGCGGGTAGCGAATTGGATTGCCCACATTGTCATTCCCGGCCGACCAGCCGTTGCGCGAAGCGCTATGGCTGGGAGGGGAAGGGAACCTAGGTGTCGTCACATGGCGAATAGCGAAAAAGGAGCCGTGCCAAATCGCAGATAGTCGAACAACACGACCACCTGGGTCCCCTTCCCTCCCCCTCCTTCGCACGATGTGCTACGGAGGGTCGCCGGGGATGACAATTGGGAGGTTACCCATCCACCGTCAGGGCGAGTTTGCGACCGTCACGATCGATGACCAGATCCCAATGGCCGCGAGCACCGTCCAGAAGGCGCTTGAGGGCGCCGACATCATTCACCGGCTTGCCGTTGACCGAGCGCACGATGTCGCCCGGCTGAAAGCCGTACTGCGCCGCAAAGCTCGGTTGGGAAATGGCACGAATGACGACGCCTTTGGCGAACAGGTTCATCTGCAGATCGAGCGCCACGGCCGGCGAGAGGTTTTCCACCCGCGCGCCCGTCAGCGGATTGCGGCCGGAAATGTTGCTGGTATCGCGGCGCGGGCTTTCCGGCGGCAGCGCCAGCTTGAGCGAGGCCTCACGGCTGCGGCCATCGTCCAGAAGCTTGATGCGAACGGTATCGCCTGGCTTGTGCGTGGCGATGCGGTAATTGAGCGCCTGCATGTCATCAACATCGGCCCCATCGATGGCCAGGACGACATTGCCCGTCTTCAGCCCCGCCTGGGCCGCCGGCCCGCCAGGATAGATCGTCTTGAGCAGCACACCTTGCGGCCGCGACAGCTTGAGGGCCCCGGCAATCTCGCTGGTTACCGGCTGGCCGTCAGCGCCGATCCAGGGAAAACGGACGCCGCCCGTAGCCGCGCCTTCCACCACGCGCCGCGCCAGATTGGCCGGAATGGCAAAACCGATACCGACATTGCCGCCGGAAGGCGAAACAATCGCGGTGTTGATGCCCGCGAGCTTGCCATCGGTCGTCACCAAGGCGCCGCCCGAATTACCCGGATTGATGGCCGCATCGGTCTGGATGAAGAACTGATAGTTGGAGGCGTCGCTGTTGGCGCGAGCCAGCGCCGAAACGATGCCCATGGTGACGGTCTGGCCGACGCCGAAGGGATCACCGATCGCCAGCACCAGATCGCCGACAGCCAAAGCATCGCTGTTGCCGAACTCGACCACAGGCAAGCGTTCGCCGTGGGTATCGATCTTCAAGACGGCGAGATCCGTGCGCGCATCCGCAATCATCACCTTGGCCTTGAACTCGCGCTTGTCGTTCAGCGACACCACGATGTCCTGACCGCCCTGAATGACATGGTTGTTGGTGAGGATGAGCCCGTCGGCACGCACGATCACGCCCGAGCCCAGCGACTGCTGCACGCGGCGCTGCTGCTGCGGATTGAGATTGAAGAAGCGCTGAAAGAAGGGGTCGTTGAAGAAAGGATTGACCGGCGTTTGCACCACGGTGCGCGAATAGACGTTCACCACTGCCGGTGCGACACGCTTGACGATGGGCGCGAAGGTGAGCTGGACCTGGCGCATGTCGCGCGGGCTCTCCTTGGCACTCAACGCGGGCAAAGGCTGGGGCATCTGTTTTTGGGCCGGAGCCGCTGGCGCACTGCCGATATACAGCGCCGCGCCGATTGCCAAAAATGCGGCAACCCCGATCAATCCGCTGCGATACATTTCCACTGCCTCCAAAATCCACGCGGCCATCGCCCCCGATGTCGCGGTCCCGCTCGCCCGTTCATTATTACGCAACGCCGCCCCCATGCCTAATTACGCAAATGAGAACCAGCACACATCACCGGCGTTCCAGAAAAGACAAAGGGCGGCCCGTCGCCGAGCCGCCCCCGTAGATCTTTCCGCAGTAGGCGGACAATTAGGCTTCGGCGCCTTCGTCCTCAACCACGTTCACCGGACCAGAGTCCTTGCCCTTGGCTTCCGGATCACGATCGACGAACTCGATGATCGCCATGGCGGCGTTGTCGCCGTTACGGAAACCAGCCTTGAGAACGCGGATGTAGCCACCCGGGCGGCTCGCGTAACGCGGGCCGATGACGTCAAACAGCTTCTTGACCTGCACCGCATCGCGGATGGTCGAGATGGCCTGACGACGGGCGTGCAGGTCGTTGCGGCGTGACAGCGTCACGAGTTTTTCCACCACCGGGCGAAGCTCTTTCGCCTTGGGAAGCGTGGTCTTGATCTGCTCGTGCTTGATCAGCGCCGCCGCCATGTTCGCGAACATGGCCGTGCGATGCGATGCTGTCTTGCCAAGCTTCCGTCCGGAATTGCGATGGCGCATTGTCCTTACCCTCTAGAAACAAGCGCCCCCACCGCCAACGGCGGAGGCGCAAACCTTATCAGTATTGATCCTCGTACCGCTTGGCGAGGTCTTCGATGTTCTCGGGCGGCCAGCCCGGCACTTCCATGCCGAGATGCAGACCCATTTCCGCGAGAACAGCCTTGATCTCGTTGAGCGACTTGCGGCCGAAGTTCGGCGTGCGGAGCATTTCCGCTTCCGTCTTCTGGATGAGATCGCCGATGTAGACGATGTTGTCGTTCTTCAGGCAGTTCGCCGAACGCACCGACAATTCCAGCTCGTCCACCTTCTTGAGGAGAACCGGGTTGAAGGCGAGATCGGGCTTGGCCTCTTCGGTGACCCGCTCGCGCGGCTCTTCGAAGTTGATGAAGACCTGGAGCTGGTCCTGCAGGATACGCGCGGCATAGGCCACCGCGTTATCCGGCGTGATCGCGCCATTGGTTTCGACCGTCAGCGTCAGCTTGTCGTAATCGAGAATCTGGCCCTCACGGGTGTTCTCGACCTTGTAGGAGACCTTCTTCACCGGCGAGAACAAGCTGTCGACCGGGATCAAACCGATCGGCGCGTCTTCGGGGCGATTGCGGTCGGCCGGGACATAGCCCTTGCCAGTGTTGACCGTCAGTTCCATGCGGAACTCGACCTTGTCGTCCAGGGTGCAGATCACGAGATCGGGGTTCAGCACCTCGACATCGGCCACGGCCTGGATCTGGCCGGCAGTGACTTCGCCCGGGCCGGTGGCCTTCAGCGACAGGCGCTTGGGGCCTTCGGCATGCATGCGCAGCGCGACCTGCTTGATGTTGAGGACGATGTCGGTGACATCTTCGCGCACGCCGGCGATGGAAGAGAATTCATGCAGCACGCCCTCGATCTGAATCGAGGTCACGGCGGCACCTTGCAGCGACGACAACAGCACGCGGCGCAGCGCGTTGCCGAGCGTCAGGCCAAAACCGCGTTCCAGCGGCTCGGCGACGATGGTCGCAAAGCGGCTAGCATCCTGCCCCGTGGTATCAATGCGGAGCTTCTGCGGCTTAATCAGTTCTTGCCAGTTCTTCTGAAACATATTGCCTCATCGTTTCCCGGACGTCTCGGAACCACGCCCATTGCGTTCGACGGGTACTCACTTTCCGAACTCGTCGCCCGGCGGCGCCAACGCGCGCCAGACTAAACTCACAACAGAAAGTACGGCCGGGCCGGAGCGCCGACCGTACAGTCTTTACACCGCGATTAGACGCGGCGGCGCTTCGGCGGACGGCAGCCGTTGTGCGGGATCGGCGTCACGTCACGGATGGACGTCACGACGAGACCAACGGTCTGCAGCGCGCGCAGCGCGGATTCACGGCCCGAACCCGGACCAGATACTTCGACTTCCAGCGTGCGCATGCCGTGCTCGACGGCCTTCTTGCCCGCATCTTCGGCCGCAACCTGCGCCGCATAAGGGGTCGACTTGCGCGAACCCTTGAAGCCCATCATGCCGGCGCTCGACCAGGAAATCGCGTTCCCGGCGGTGTCGGTGATGGTGATAATGGTGTTGTTGAAGGTCGCAGCAACGTGCGCAACGCCGACGACGACGTTCTTCTTTTCCTTCTTACGGGCGCGCGGCGCCTTCTTCTCAGGAGCGGCCATTTTACTTCGTCACCTTCTTCTTGCCGGCGATGGCGCGGGCGGGACCCTTGCGGGTGCGCGCATTGGTATGCGTGCGCTGGCCGCGAACCGGCAGGTTCTTGCGATGGCGCAGGCCGCGATAGCAACCGAGATCCATCAACCGTTTGATATTCATCGCCGTATCACGGCGCAGATCACCTTCCACGAGATAATCGCGGTCGATCACTTCGCGGATCTGAATGACCTCAGCGTCGGTCAAGTCGTGCACGCGGCGAGTGGGGGCAATGCCCGTCTTCTCGCAGATTTCCTTGGCCTTCGCAGGGCCAATGCCATGGATGTAGCGCAGGCCGATCCAGACCTGCTTCTGGGTAGGAATGTTCACACCGGCAATACGTGCCACGGGACTTCTCCGACTGGGCGTAATGCCCAGATTTCATTGTTATATCAGTTGCGACACTTTCCTCAAAACCAGGCGATTCCGCCTAAGGCCTTGAGAAACCTCAATTTCCCAGGAAATTGGCCGCAGGGCGGCGGATTATAGGGATGACCGCCCCCTAGTCAACAGGCCTGGGTAACTCACACAACCGGCTAGCCGGCCTTCTTGATCACCTCAGCAATAGACTTGGTCACTTCTTCGATCGGCGCCATGCCGTCGACCGTGACCAGCTTGCCCTGCTTTTTGTAGTACTCAAGCAGCGGCGCGGTGTTCTGGTAATAGACGTTGAGACGATTCTGCAGCGTCTCAGGCGTATCGTCCGCTCGGACCGCCCCGCCCGACTGGGCGATACGGGCCTTCACGCGATCGATCAGGACCTTGTCGTCGACCTTCAGCTCGATGACGAGATCAATTTTCTTGTCGCGCGTCTTCAACATGCCGTCGAGAGCTTCCGCCTGCGGAATGGTGCGCGGAAAACCATCGAAGATGGCGCCATGAGCGCAATCAGGCTGGTCATAACGCTCGGAAATGATGCCGATCACGATCGCGTCCGAGACCAGCTCGCCCGCATCCATAATCGCTTTGCACTTCTTGCCCAGCTCGGTGCCCGCCGCGATGGCTGCGCGCAGCATGTCGCCGGTGGAAAGTTGCGGCCAGCCCTGCTTTTCCTGAAGGATCTTGGCCTGCGTGCCTTTGCCCGATCCGGGCGGTCCAAAAAGTACCAGATTCAACGGCGTGCCCCCCTCAACTTCGCTTTCTTGATAAGACCCTCGTACTGCTGCGCGATCAGATGGCTCTGAATTTGCGCGACCGTGTCCATCGTAACGCTGACGACGATGAGAATGGAGGTTCCGCCCAAGGCGAAGGAGATGTTGTTCTGCCACATGAATTCGGGGATCAGGCACACAACGGCCAGATAAATGGACCCGATCACGGTGCAGCGCGTGAGCACATAGTCGATATATTCCGCCGTCTTCTTGCCCGGACGGATACCCGGGATGAAGCCGCCATACTTCTTGAGGTTCTCGGCGGTTTCCTCAGGGTTGAAGACGATCGAGGTGTAGAAGAAGGCGAAGAAAATGATCATCGCCCCGTAAAGGAAGAGATAGAGCGGCTGGCCTCTGGAGATCAGCTGGATCACCGAGGTCGCCCAATCCGGCAGGTTCTGGGCGTTGAACTGCGCCACCGTCATCGGCATGAGCAGAATCGACGAGGCGAAGATCGGCGGAATCACGCCGGAAACATTGAGCTTAAGCGGCAGATGCGAGGACTCGCCGCCGAACATGCGGTTGCCCTGCTGACGCTTGGGATACTGCACCAGGAGACGGCGCTGGGCGCGTTCCATGAAGACGATGACGCCGACCAGAATGACCGCAAACACCAAGAAGAAGATGAGGACCAGCGGATTGAGCGCACCGGTACGGGCGCCTTCCAGGCCTTCCCCGAGGATTTGCGGGAAACGGGCCACGATGCCGGCGAAGATGATCAGCGAAATGCCGTTGCCGACGCCGCGGCTGGTGATCTGTTCACCCAGCCACATCAAGAGCATGGTGCCGCCCGTGAGCGTGATCACCGCCGAGATGCGGAAGAACCAGCCCGGATCCAGAACAATGCCCTGCCCGTGCTCCAGGCCCACGGCAATAGCAAATGCCTGCACCGCCGCAAGGCCTACGGTGCCATAGCGGGTGTACTGGTTGATAACCTTCTGCCCCGCCGCGCCTTCCTTTTTCAGCGCTTCCAGTTCCGGAAACACCGTGGTGAAGAGCTGCATGATGATCGAGGCAGAGATGTAAGGCATGATGCCGAGGGCGAAAATCGCCATGCGCGACACCGCACCACCCGCCAGGGTGTTGAAGATGTCGAGCAGACCGCCGCCCTGCTGGCCGATGAAGCGGGCCAGCCCAGCCGGGTCGATGCCCGGCATGGGAATATAAGTACCAACACGGGTGACGATCAGCGCCCCCAGAGTGAACATGATGCGCTGCCGCAGCTCCTTCGCCTTGGCGAAGTTGCCGAAGTTGAAATTGGCGGCAAGTTGTTCGGCTGCAGAAGGCATCACTCACTCCGGATCGGCGACTCACCCAATATAGGGGAGCTTTAACCGTTACGCTCGGCCCGTTTCTTGGCGGAATCGATACGGCGCTGCTGGCGTTTGCCCGGACCGCCCTTCTTGTTCTCGTAGACCTTCTTCTTGTAGGTCACGGTCACAGAGCCGCCGGCCTTTTCGACCGCTTCGACCGCGCTTTTGGAAGCGCCAGCCACTTCGATCGTCAGCTTCGCGGTGATTTCGCCTTTGGCGAGCAGACGCACGCCGTCACGCGCCTTGGCAACCAAACCGGCCTTCTTCAGCACTTCAGTGTCGATCTTGGCAGAAGCATCAAGCTTCTTCTCGTCGATCGCCTTCTGAATGCGGCCCAAATTCACTTCGGCAAAGTCGGTGCCGAAGATGTTGTTGAAGCCGCGCTTCGGCATCCGCATGTGCAGCGGCATCTGGCCGCCTTCGAAGCCGTACACCGCATTACCGGTACGGGCCTTCGCACCCTTGACGCCGCGGCCTGAGGTCTTGCCGAGGCCCGAAGAGGAACCGCGACCAACCTTGGTCTTTTTCTTGCGAGAGCCAGGATTATTGGCGATTTCGTTGAGTTTCATATCACTTGCTCTCTTCGACGATCACGACCAGGTGCGGGATCGACCGGATCATGCCGCGAACGGCCGGGGTATCTTCCAGCGTGCGCGTGCGATGCAGCTTGCCCAGGCCCAAACCCTTGAGGGTCGCCGTCTGAATGGCGGGGCGGCGGGCGGCGCTCTTCACCTGCTTTACGGTGATGGTCTTCTTTTCGTCGGCCATGGTCGTTCTTCCTTATGCGCCGGTCGTTTCAGGAGCGGCGGCACCCTTTTCACGGCGCGAGATGATCTCGGCCACCGAGCGGCCGCGGCGCTGCGCAACAAGGCGCGGCGACTGCTGCAGCTTCAGAGCGTCAAACGTGGCGCGCACCATGTTGTAGGGGTTCGAGGTGCCGATCGACTTGGCGACCACGTCGCCGACGCCGAGGGCTTCGAACACCGCACGCATCGGGCCGCCAGCGATGATGCCGGTACCCTGCGGGGCCGGACGGACCACCACCTTGCCTGCGCCATGATGACCATGGGTCTCATGATGCAGCGTGCGGCCATCCTTCAGCGGCACGCGAACCAAGGACTTCTTGGCCTCGTCCGTCGCCTTGCGGATCGCTTCCGGCACTTCACGCGCCTTGCCGTGGCCGAAACCGACCCGGCCGCGCTGGTCGCCAACGACGACGAGAGCAGCAAAGCCGAAACGACGGCCGCCCTTCACCACCTTGGCAACACGGTTGATATGGACCAGCTTATCGACGAATTCGCTGTCACGCTCTTCGCGATCGCCGCGTTCTCTTCCTTCACGCGCCACGTGCTGTTCCTTCCTCAGAATTCAAGACCGCCCTCGCGGGCGGCATCAGCGAGCGCTTTCACGCGCCCATGATAAATGTACCCGCCGCGATCGAAGACGACCTTCTTCACGCCGGCCTTAATGGCACGCTCGGCAACAAGCTTGCCCACGGCCTTGGCCGCATCGAGATTCCACGACTTGGCAACCGGGCTGTCCTTCTCGTTGGTCGAGGCGGAAGCCAGAGTGGCGCCGGCCAAGTCGTCGATGACCTGGGCGTAGATATGACGGCCCGAACGGAACACCGAGAGGCGCGGACGGCCATTGGCGTTCTGCACGAGGCGATAGCGATTGCGCCGCTTGCGGCGGTCGAAAAGAGAAATCGTCATTTCTTCTTGCCTTCCTTGCGACGGACATACTCGCTCGCATAACGCACGCCCTTGCCCTTATAGGGCTCCGGCGGACGCCAGGAACGAATCTCAGCCGCGACCTGACCCACGAGCTGCTTATTCATGCCCGAGATAGTCAGCGAAGTGGGCTTCTCGGCCACGATCGTGATGCCTTCCGGGATCGGATAGTTCACGTCGTGCGAGAAACCGAGCTGCAGTTGCAGGGTCTTGCCCTGGACGGCGGCGCGATAGCCGACGCCCTGGATTTCCAGCTTCTCCGAGAAGCCTGCGGTAACGCCAACCACGAGGTTGTTCACCAGGGTGCGGGACAAGCCCCACATCTGGTCGGCGCGTTCGAAACCTTCGCGCGGCGAAACAACAACACCGTGCTCGTCCACCTTGACTTCGACCTCTTCCACCAGCGTGACGGAGAGCTCGCCCTTGGGACCTTTGACTTTGACCGTCTGGCCGGCGACGGAGGCGGTAACCCCCTTCGGCAGCGCAACCGGCTTTTTGCCGATACGAGACATTGAGCTTCTCCTAGAACACCTGGCAGAGGACTTCGCCGCCGACGTTCTTTTCGCGGGCAGCAGAGTCGGTCATCACGCCTTGGGGCGTCGAAACGATGGACACGCCCAGGCCCTGACGGTGAGGCTTCAACTCCTTCACCGAGGCATAGACGCGGCGGCCCGGGGTCGACACGCGCTTCAATTCGCGGATCACCGGACGGCCTTCGTGGTACTTCAGCTCAATCTCGAGCTCCTTGATGCCGTCCTTGAACTCCACCTCGGCATAGCCGCGGATGTAGCCCTCAGTCTGCAGCACATCGAGCAGAGCCGTGCGCAAGCGCGAATTGGGCGAAGAAATCTTCGTCTTACCGCGCAGCTGGCCATTGCGGATGCGCGCCAGCAAATCGCCAATGGGATCAGAAATCGCCATGGTCCCGTTCTCCTTACCAGCTCGCCTTGGTCATGCCAGGGATCTGGCCAAAATTCGCAAGTTGACGAAGCGCGATACGCGACAGCTTCAGTTTGCGGTAATAGCCCTTCGAACGACCCGACAGGTCGCAGCGGTGCTTAATGCGCACCTTCGAGGAGTTGCGCGGCAGCTTGGCCAGCTTGAGGCGGGCAGCGAACTGTTCCTCGACCGGAACATTCGGGTCCTTCGCCTTCGCTTTCAGCTCGGCACGCTGGGCGGCGTATTGGGCCACCAGCTTCTCGCGCTTCTTATTGCGATTAATCTGGGAAATCTTCGCCATAACGCCTCGCCGTCAGTTCGTGAAGGGGAACTGGAAGCCCTTGAGAAGCGCCTTGGCTTCATCGTCGGTCTTCGCAGTGGTGTTGATGATGATGTCCATGCCCCACACGGTTTCCGTCTTGTCGTAGTCGATTTCGACGAAGACGATGTGCTCCTTCAGGCCCATCGCGTAGTTGCCACGACCATCGAAGCTCTTGCCGTTCACGCCGCGGAAGTCGCGCACGCGGGGCAGTGCCATGGTGATCAGGCGGTCAAGGAACTCGTACATGCGGTCCTGGCGCAGGGTGACCTTGACGCCGACCGGACGGCCGGCGGTGATCTTAAAGGTCGAGATCGCCTTCTTGGCCCGGGTGATGACGGCCTTCTGGCCGGCAATCGCCGTCAGGTCGTTCTGGGCGGCCTGGATCTTCTTGGTGTCCTGCGAACCTTCGCCAGCACCGATATTCAGCACGATCTTGCTGATCTTCGGCACTTCCAACGCGTTCTTGTAGCCGAACTCCTTCATCAGCGCGGGGCGGATGACTTCGTTGTAGCGCTTCTTGAAACGCGGGGTGTAATTCGGATCGGTCGCGATCTCGCCGACGGCAACCTGCGTGCCAGCAGCCTTGTCGGCACCCTTCTTGGCTTTCTTGTCGGCCTTGGCTTCCGCCTTGGCTTTCTCGATCGGGTTGCCGCCCTTGGGAGCCTTCTTACCTGCGTCAGACATCGATTACCTCACCGGACTTCTTCGCAACGCGAACACGGCGTCCGTCGCCGAGCACCTTCCAACCCACGCGCGTGGCGTCCCCGCTCTTGGGGTCGACCAGGGCCAGATTCGACAGATGAATCGGCAGATCCTTCGGCTGAATGCCGCCCTGCGGATTGGCTTGCGACGGCTTCGTGTGACGCTTCGCGGTGTTCACGCCGGAAACGACGGCCTTGTTTTCCTTCGGGAAAACCTTGAGCACTTCGCCCTTCTTGCCCTTGTCGCGACCAGTGGTGACGATCACCTTGTCGCCTTTCTTGATCTTCGCACTCATCAGAGCACCTCCGGCGCCAGCGAAATGATCTTCATGTGGTTCTTCGCACGGAGTTCGCGCGTAACCGGTCCAAAAATACGGGTACCTACCGGTTCGCCCTGGTTGTTGACCAGCACGGCGGCATTGCCGTCGAAGCGGATCAAGCTGCCGTCCGGACGACGCACGCCTTTGGCAGTGCGCACCACGACGGCTTTGAGGACTTCGCCCTTTTTCACGCGCCCGCGGGGAATGGCTTCCTTAACGGAGACGACGATGGTGTCGCCAACGTCCGCATAACGGCGCTTGGACCCGCCGAGCACTTTGATGCACATCACGCGACGCGCACCAGAGTTGTCGGCTACGTCAAGCTCGGTCGACATCTGAATCATTGCATTCTACTCCCGATGTCCGCCTGATTATTTGCCGGTGGTCACACGTTCGACCACTTCCCAGCTCTTCAGCTTGGAGATCGGACGGCATTCCTGAATACGAACGATGTCGCCGACCTTGTATTCACCGGTCTCGACATGAGCGTGGTATTTCTTCGACCGGCGCACGGTCTTGCCCATCACCGGGTGAATGAAGCGGCGCTCCACATTCACCACCACGGTCTTGGCATTCTTGTCGCTGACAACGACGCCCTGCAGCACGCGCTTAGGCATGTTCTATTCTCCTCAAACGGCCTTGCGGCGCTGTTCCGCCAGGATCGTCTCGATCCGGGCGATGTCGCGGCGGACCTGGCGAATGCGGTTCGTCTTCTCGAGCTGGCCGTTCGCCTTCTGGAAGCGCAGGTTGAACTGCTCTTTCTTCAGCTTGGCCACCTGATCGGTGAGCTCATCCGCCGTCTTGGTACGGAACTCGTCGGCTTTGGACGAGGTCTTCGCGGAGGCGACTTTGGTGTCTTTCTTAGCCATGTCCTACTCCACGCGGGCGATGAACTTGGTGGCGATCGAGAGCTTGGCCGCGCCCAGACGCATCGCCTCTTTGGCGGTGGCCAGATCGACGCCATCGATCTCGAACAAAATGCGGCCCGGCTTGATCTTGGCCACCCAGAACTCAGGGGCACCCTTACCGGAGCCCATGCGCACTTCGGCCGGCTTCTTCGACACCGGAACATCCGGGAAGACGCGGATCCAGACGCGGCCGGCACGCTTCATTTCGCGTGTGATGGCACGGCGGGCCGCTTCGATTTCGCGGGCATTGATGCGTTCCGGCTCGAGGGCCTTGAGGCCGAACTGGCCGAACGCCAGATAGGTGCCGCCCTTAGCCACGCCGTGGATACGGCCTTTGTGCTGTTTGCGGAACTTTGTACGTTTCGGTTGAAGCATGGCGGTGTTCTTTCCGTCTTATTCGCCAGCATTCACAGGGGCAGTCCGTTCCGGACGTTCCTTGCGTTCCTGCTGGTTGCCACGGCCCTGATCGGTATTCTCCGCATTGCGCTTTTCAACGGCAAACGGATCGTGCTCCATGATCTCGCCCTTGAAGATCCAGACCTTGACGCCGCAGGTGCCATAGGTCGTCTTCGCGGTGGCGACACCGTAGTCGATGTCGGCGCGCAGCGTGTGCAGCGGCACCCGGCCTTCGCGATACCACTCCAAGCGGGCGATTTCCGCGCCACCCAGACGGCCGCCGCAATTGATGCGGATGCCCTGGGCGCCGAGACGCATCGCCGACTGCACGGCGCGCTTCATCACGCGACGGAAGGCAACGCGGCGTTCCAGCTGCTGGGCAATATTTTCGGCCACCAGCTTGGCATCGATTTCCGGCTTGCGGATTTCGACGATGTTCAGGTGCACTTCGTCGGTCGTGTACTTCTGAACGTCGGCCTTCAGCTTCTCGATGTCAGCACCCTTCTTGCCGATCACCACGCCCGGACGCGCCGAGTGGATGGTGATGCGGCACTTCTTGTGCGGACGCTCGATGATCACGCGGCTGACGCCGGCCGCCTTAAGGCGCTCGGTCAGATGCTCGCGGATCTGGATGTCTTCCTGCAGAAGCTTGCCGTATTCCTTCTTGCCGGCATACCAGCGGGAATCCCAGGTCCGGTTGATGCCGAGGCGAAGGCCGGTCGGATTAACTTTCTGACCCATTACGCATTCTCCTTCGCGGCTTCAGCCTTCTTCGCGGGCCGCTTGGCAGCAGCAGCTTTCTTGGCTTCGGCCTTCTTGGCCTTGGCCTTCTTGACGTCCTCTTCTTTCAGCTCCTCGACCACGATGGTGATCTGGCTGAAAGGCTTTTCGATCCCTGCCCCGCGGCCGCGGGCGCGGGCGTGAAAGCGCTTCATCACCAAATTCTTGCCGACGGTGGCCGACTTGACGACCAGGCTGTCGACATCGAGGTCGTGATTGTTTTCCGCGTTGGCGATCGCCGACTGCAGAACCTTCTTCACAACCGTGGCGATACGCTTCTCAGAGAAAGTCAGCTCGTTGAGAGCGGCTTCCGCCTTCTTGCCGCGGATAACTTGCGCGACGAGGTTCAGCTTGCGCGGGCTGATACGGATCATCCGTCCGATCGCCTGGGCTTGATTGTCCGCGAGAACGCGGGCGCGTGCTTCCTTGCCCATTAGTCCCTCTTCGCTTTCTTGTCAGCGCCGCCGCCATGACCGTGGAAGGTGCGCGTGGGCGAGAACTCACCGAGCTTATGGCCGACCATATCTTCGGTCACCATCACCGGGATGTGCTTCTTGCCGTTGTAGACGCCGAAGGTGAGACCGACGAACTGCGGCAGGATGGTAGAACGGCGCGACCAGGTCTTGATCACGTCCTTCCGACCGGACGAGCGGGCCCCTTCTGCCTTCTTGAGCAGATAACCGTCGACAAACGGGCCTTTCCAAACGGAACGTGTCATTTCAATTACCCTTGCGTCGTCTTACCGTGGCGCGAACGCACGATGTACTTCGTGGTACGCTTGTTCGTGCGCGTCTTGGCACCCTTGGTCGGCTTGCCCCACGGCGTGACCGGATTACGGCCGCCCTTGGTGCGTCCTTCACCACCACCATGCGGATGGTCGATCGGGTTCATCGCGGTACCGCGGACAGAAGGACGCTTGCCCTTCCAGACGTTGCGGCCGGCCTTGCCGATCACTTCGTTCATGTGGTCCGGGTTCGACACCGCACCGACGGTGGCCATGCATTCCAGGCGCACCTTGCGCACTTCGCCCGAGTTCAGGCGCAGGATAGCATAACCGGCGTCGCGGCCCAGATACTGGGCGTAGGTGCCCGCCGAACGGGCGATCTGACCGCCCTTGCCCGGCTTCATCTCGATGTTGTGGATGATGGTGCCGACCGGCAGGGCCGCGAGCTTCATCGCATTGCCCGGCTTAACGTCGACCTTGTCACCCGACACGACCGTGTCACCGACCGAGAGGCGCTGCGGCGCCAGGATGTAGGCCAGCTCACCGTCCTTGTACTTGATCAGGGCGATGAACGAGGTGCGGTTGGGGTCATATTCCAGACGCTCAACCGTGGCCGGCACATCGAACTTCTTGCGCTTGAAATCGATGATGCGATAGCGCTGCTTGTGACCGCCGCCCTGCCAGCGGACCGTGACGCGGCCCGTGTTGTTGCGGCCGCCATGTTTGGTCTGGCCTTCGGTCAGCGCCTTGACGGGCGAACCCTTGTGGAGACCCGAACGGTCGATGAGCACCAGCTGGCGCTGACCGGGCGTTGTGGGTCGATATTGCTTGAGCGCCATGACTTACAGCCCCGTCGTAATATCGATCTGGTGGCCCTCTTCGAGAGTCACGATCGCTTTCTTGAAATCACTCCGCTTGAAGCGGGTGCCGCGGAACGCCTTGGTCTTGCCCTTCACGCGGACGGTGTTCACGGCCTTCACTTTGACCTTGAACAGCTCTTCCACGGCCTTGGAGATCGCGGGCTTGGTGGCATCGAGCGGCACGCGGAACACGACCTGGTTATGGTCGGTCAGCTTGGTCGCCTTTTCGGTGATCACCGGCGAAAGGATGACATCGTGATGCGTGTTCATGCCAAGCGCTCCTCGATCGCCTTGACGGCGGCGGACGTCAGAACCAGCTTCTCGGCGCGGATGATGTCGTAGACATTCAAACCGGCCATCGGCAGCAATGAAACGTCCGCGATGTTACGGGCCGAGAGCGCGAAGTTGGCGTCGAACTCACCATCCACAACCAGCGCCTTCTTGGCACCGATGGCGGAAAGCTTCTTGGCGAGCGCACCGGTCTTGACTTCAGCCGACTTGGCTTCATCGAGCACGACAATCGCACCGGCCTTGGCCTTCGCCGACAGAGCGTGCTTCAGACCCAGAGCACGGACCTTCTTGGGAAGGTCGAACTCATGGCTGTGGGACACCGGGCCCATCGCCTTGGCACCACCGACGAAGAGCGGAGCCGAACGCTGGCCGTGACGGGCACCGCCGCCGCCCTTCTGGTTGCCGAACTTCTTCTTGGTGCGGTTGACTTCACCGCGGGTCAGAATCTGGTGCGTACCGGCGCGGCGCTTGGCGAGCTGCCAAACCACGACGCGCTGGATGAGGTCCGCACGCGGCTCCAGACCGTAGATGGCGTCGGAGAGTTCAACCTCGCCGTTCGCCTTGTTATCGAGAGTGAGGACTTGGGTTTTCATCTATCAGCCCTCCGCCTTCTTCTTCACAGAAGCCGGCTTTGGGGCCTCCTTGGGGAGATCGCGCTTGACGGCGTCACGGATGAACACCCAGCCGCCCTTGGAGCCCGGCACCGCGCCGCGCACCATGATCAGACCGCGTTCCACATCGACCTTGGCCACTTCCAGATTCTGGGTGGTGACGCGATCGACGCCGTAATGGCCGTGCATCTTCTTGTTCTTGAAAGTCTTACCCGGATCCTGACGGCCGCCCGTACCACCGAGAGAGCGGTGCGAAATCGACACGCCGTGGGACGCTTCTAGACCGCGGAAGTTCCAACGCTTCATAGCGCCGGTGAAACCGCGACCGATGGTGATGCCGGTGACGTCGACCTTCTGGCCAGCCACGAAATGGTCGGCTTTGATGACATCGCCGACTTCCAGCATGCTGTCCGCATCAACGCGGAACTCAGCCAGCTTCTTCTTGGGTTCGACTTCAGCCTTGGCGAACTGGCCGCGATCGGCTTTGGAAAGACGCTTGGGTTTGGCAAAGCCCGAACCGAGCTGAACGGCGGTGTAGCCATCCTTCTCATCGGTACGTGTGGAAACGACCTGACAGCCATCCAGCTTCAGAACCGTAACCGGCACATGCTGACCGTTCTCCAAGAAGAGACGGGTCATGCCAACCTTCTGCGTGATGACGCCTGTGCGCATCGCGCTTACTCCTTAAAGCTTGATTTCGACATCGACGCCCGCCGCAAGGTCGAGCTTCATAAGCGCGTCAACCGTTTGCGGAGTGGGGTCGATGATGTCGAGGAGGCGCTTGTGAGTCCGGATTTCGAACTGCTCGCGGCTCTTTTTGTCGATATGCGGGGAACGGTTCACGGTGAAACGCTCAATGCCCGTGGGCAGCGGAATGGGTCCGCGTACCTGAGCGCCCGTGCGCTTCGCCGTGTTGACAATTTCCCGCGTCGAATTGTCGAGGATGCGGTGATCGAAGGCTTTTAGCCTGATCCGAATGTTTTGACCTTGCATCTTATCTAACCCTCAATAACCGCCTTCGCGACTTACTTAATGATTTTGGAGACGACGCCCGAACCGACGGTACGGCCGCCTTCGCGGATGGCGAAGCGCAGCTTTTCTTCCATCGCGATCGGCTGGATCAGCTCCACCTCGATCGTCACGTTGTC
>Ga0207835_1000115_pt1 | contig 21659 bp, 25 predicted proteins | sample LuqExpMetagenom8_FD_187766 | JGI IMG/M metagenome (GOLD analysis project Ga0207835, IMG submission 187766) | Tropical forest soil microbial communities from Luquillo Experimental Forest, Puerto Rico - Sample 8 (SPAdes) | ecosystem: Environmental > Terrestrial > Soil > Tropical forest ... | reverse complement strand
CAGCACGGCGAGCATGTACCGGGCGGTGTCGGTGTACGGAAACCTGGGGAAGCGGTAGACACCGAAGGCGGCACGCTGCAGAGTGCCCCGCTGGACGAGCTTGTCAACGGTCTCGCGGTCGATCCCCTCGGCCAGCGCCTGCCGCGCCGTGACGTAGCCGTGCTGCAGCGTGGCGATCTTCCACAGCTCGTCTCGCGCCATCACCCTGGTAGCCACGTCAAAAGACTACCGGAACCGTCCATATTTTGACAGCCGGATTCGGCGACGGAAGCTTCCGGCGACCGTACCCGCCCATACGGCACCGTGCCCGTGTCCTTCCACGCGGACAGCTGTCACAGGCCGAGGTCGCGGCTGGTGGTGATGGCCAGCGCCTGCGCGCGTCGGATGTAGTGCTCGATGAGGACCCTGAGCTGGCGGTGGCGGGTCTGGGCGGCGATCCGGTCCAGGGGCACGCCGGCGGCGGCGGCGGTGGTGGCGTGCCCGGAGCGCAGGGAGTGACCGGTGACGTGTTGAGCGGCCAGCCCGGCGGCGAGGGCGCGTCGGGTGACGATCTTGGAGGCGGCGGTCGCGGAGATCGGCTCGTGGGCCTGCGGGTGCTGGTGGCGCAGGGCCGTGAAGACCGGTCCGGGTGCGCTGCCGCGTCGGCGCAGCCAGGTGTCGAGGGCGGCCAGTGGGCACGTGGTGGAATTGCGACCAGGGGCGACGGCGACGACCTCTCCTCGGGCTTCCTGGTCGGTCTTGGATCGGCGCAGGTGCAGCAGCAGCCCGCCGGGTTGCGCGTGCAGGTCGGCCAGGGTCAGGGCGGCGAGCTCGCCGGGGCGCAGCGCGGAGGCGTAGCCGAGCAGGACGAGGGCGCGGTCGCGGGCGCCGGCGGGTGTGCTCGGGTCGATCGCGGCGGTGATGGCGGTGATCTCGGCCAGGTCGAGGGCGTGGGCCGGGTGGCGGGCGGCGGTGCCCAGGGTGCGGCGCAGGCCGCGGCGCACCTGACGGACGATGTCGTGGCGGATCGGGTCGGGCAGGCCGAGGTCGCGATGGTGGGCGCCGATCGCGGCGCAGGCCAGCTCGAGGGTGGAGACGCTGACGCCCTGGTCGGCGCGTTCGGTCAGGTAGGCGCAGACCGCGTGGGGTGAGGCGGGCGTCGGCGCGATGTTGCGGGTCGTGCACCAGCGGATCCAGGCGCGCCAGGCGCAGGCATAGACGGCGCGGGTGGTCGGGGCGCGTCCGGCGGCGATCGCGGCGGCGATCCGGGCGGCGTCGAGGTCGGTGAGCCCAGCGGGCACAGGGGCAAGGGCGTGGTGGGTGGCCATGGCCGTGTAGCGGCCGGCGCCAGACCCGAGGAAAGAACCAACTTCTTGTCCACCACCGCCGCCCCGTCCGATTTCGAACTCGATTCCCGAGCACCCGGACGCGCGACGGCAAGGCGCGCGCCGGCACCCATGCCTCAGCGGTCCTTGGCCAGGTCGGTGGGTCGGCGAAGGGGGATGTCGATGGACAGCACCATGGCGGTCAGGATCCAGATGGCCGCGGCGGCGACGCTGGCCAGACTGGCTGCCAGGCGGCTGATCGGGTAGGCGGTCAAAGCCAGTGCGGCCAGTGCGCCTGCCGTTGCCAGGGTTCCGGCAAGGAAGCACTGCTCGAGGCCGAGCAGCAGCGCCAGCGAACGACGTGAGGTTCCGGACAGGCGGTAGGTGGCCAGTTCGCCGACCCGGGCGCGGTTGACCATCGCGGCAGCGAACCCCCCGAGCAGGCCGAGCAGGAGGGGCAGCAGGCGGGTGGGTCGGTGCTGGTAGGCCGTGACGGGGTTGATGTTCTCCGCGTAGGCCGTGCTGGCGACCAGGGGTTGGTCCCCGACCTCTTGGACCGAGGCGAGGGCGCGGCCGATGACCTGGGTGGGATCGGCGTGGGGATCGAACACGACGCGGCAGCTGGGTCCGGTGGTGACCGTCGGGTCCAGGCCGACCAAGATTGCGGAGTTGACGTCTAGACCTCGCGGCTGGATGGCGAGCATCCGGGCCTGCGCCACGCGCCCGTCGGGCATCAGGAGGCGGAAGTCCGAGACCGAGGCGCGCAGCGCCGAACCGACCAGGACGTCGGTATGACGGATCTGGGGAAACAGGGTATTGCTGACGGCGACGATGCCGACGCCCGTCCCCAGCTGGCCGATGTCGGAGAACCCACTGGGTACCGCAAGTCCGGCGCGGGTGACGTCCGGCTGGGTTGACAGCGCCTCACACGACGTCCGGTCGATGGCCACGGGTCGCTTCGGGTCGACCGACGTGATGTCGATCACCAACCGACCCTGAGCCTGCAGCTCGACCACCTGATGGTCGAGGCTGAGGGCCTCACCGGCCGCGAACGCCACGCCGCCTGCGCCCATCAAGACCGCCAGGATCAGTACTGGAAACAGTCGCGCGCGCCAGCTGGCAACGTTGCAGACCGCCTCGCGGACCAGCGCCGACGTCGCCCACCGGTCAGCGGGCATCGTCGACCCGATCGAGCGTCCGCTCCCGTAGGTCCACACGCGTGTGGGCCGCGTCGATGAGGACCGGATCGTGGGTAGCCACGACAACGGTGGCGCGCGTGTTCAGGCCCGCCAGCAGGTCAGCCAGCAGATGGGTGTTGGCAGCGTCCAGGGCGGAGGACGGCTCGTCGGCGAAGATCAACGGCTTGCTGGTCGCCAGGGCGCGGGCAAACCCGACCCGCTGCAACTCCCCACCGGACAAGGTGCGAACGACGGCACCGGCCCGCTCCCACAGCCCGACGGCCTCCAAGGCGTCCAGGGCTCGACGACGCGCCGCCGGCAACCGGTCGCCCTCCGCCAGGGCGCCGATCATCACGTTGTCCAGCGCGCTTCGGGCACCCAACGAGTTGGTCCCCTGCGGCACCCACGCCACGTCGACGGGTTTGGGCGACGAGCGCCGATCGTCGTCGTCGACGGTCACCACCGAGCCGCGAGTCAGGCGCAGGTAACCGGACATCGCCGCCAACAGCGAAGACTTGCCCGATCCCGACGGGCCGGTCAACGCCGTCACCACGCCTGCCGGGAACACCGCATCCAGGTCGGCGAAGACAACCCGGCGGCCGAACCGCAGGCTCGCACCGATCACCTCGATACGCATGAGGCCAGCACCGTGGGGTCCAGCACACCCGGATCGCGCACCACCGATACACCGACCAGCTCAGCTGGAACGGCGACAGCGCCCACCTCCCCCGCCACCAGGTCCGTGCTGGTCAACCGCACCACCTGATAGCCGCCGGCAGAAACCACCACACACGCGGTGCCGTCCGCACCGACGTACACAGCCGACGACGGCACGGTCCCGCTGCCGGCAGGCGTCGCCTGCACCGCCATCGCGCCCGAGTAAAGGACAGTCGAGGCACCCGAGCCCGCGTCACCGGCCGAACCCGCAGCCGGCGAAGCCACCACACTCATGGCACCGGAGGCCATCGCAGAGCTCACAAACTCCTGCACCGCCGGAATCGAGCTCGCATCCAAACCGTTCACCGGGACCGGCAGACTCTTGCCCCCGGCCTGCAGGGACCACCCCGTCCCAGCCAGGGAGAACGGCTGACCAGTGACGGCGTCCACCACGCGGACGCCCGTCGGCAGCCCGCTGAAGGTCACTAGGTCCGTGCCCACCGTGACGTCCTGGCCCAGCTGCACGTCGACGCTGCCCACCGCACCGGCTGCGGACGGTACGAACGCCACGTCCTCAGCCGCGAACTGGCCCGTCGCCGGTACGCCCAGCAGGCGTGCCTGCAACGCCTTGACACCAGCCTGCAGGCCCGGACCGAACACATCGCTGACCGCCGACGGCGGCACCAAGCCCAGACCCTGCAAGTACGTGCCGAGCGCCGTAACGTCGGGGCCGCGGCTGCCGCGCGCCAGGTCCCGGTACAACGGCACATCCGACCGGTAGACCAGCACTGGTACCCCGTCGATCGCCAGCAGGGCAACGCCCTGGATTGGCTTGTCCCCCGGTTTCACGCCGATCGTCGTCACCGTGCCCGCCCGCCGCGAGGCCACCTGGTACGACGGGGAGAACGTCAGCTGCACGACGACGCCATGGCTGGCCGACGCCGTGCGCGATCCCACCGCCACGACCTCCGGCTGCCTCACCTCGGCGGCGGCAGCCTGCGCCCGGTCCGCCGACGGCTCGGCCACCATCAGCACCGCGACCGGGATCAGCCACACCATCACCAATGGCACAACGAACCACACCGACCGCCACCACCCACGGCCCTGGCCTCCCCGACGGGCACCCATCACCACACCCCGCTCACCCGACTCGCGCCGCGACCAGAACGCACACCAACATCACGCACCAGGCGGCGGGGCGTCAGCCGGGATCTTCTTCCACACACAATCCGCGTTCGGATTCATCCCGAGCGCGCTCAGTTGGTTATACCGCCCCATGTACGTCAGCTCCGGCTTCACACCACGCTCCTGCAGGCACTCTGCCATCGCATTGGCCTCCGCACCGAAATTTGCCCGATACAACTGCCACGCGGTGTCGACGAAGCCGAACTCCTTCGGATAGCAAGTCTCATATGAGGGGTCGGCCGCAGTCGGGATCCTCATTTCGATCAGCTCGTTCGTCTCACCCTGGATAACGATGTCCAGGCCGGATTGTTGTTTGACGCAGGCGCGCATCCTGTCGAACGCCGCCTTGTACTCGTCGTACGTCACCTCGCCATCGGCAAACTCCGCCTTCTGCTCCGCGGAGGCGTCGGCATATGTGCCACCCGCACCCGGAACCGTGCCCGGGTTGTTCGGATCCACCGTGGCATACGACGGCAAGGCGGTCGGCTCAGCACCCGCCCCAGCATCCGCCGCACGCGGCGAACAGCCTGCCATCGACAACGCGCCGACACACGCCACAATCGCCACAGCCACTAACCACGACCGCCGCACCCCGAACCCCCTCGCACACCGACCACATCGTCGGACCGATCCGCGAACAAGGCATGTAGGACCCTGCTAGCGTTCGAACCGCCATGCTACTGCCCTTTTGTGGTGCTAGCGGGGCTTCGCTTGCAGCAGAGAAATGACTATCGAGGGGGATGGGTCAGATGAAGCTCAGGCACAAGATCGTCGCAGGGGCCGCCGCCACGGCGCTCACAGTGATCGCAGGTATCGCGGCGGCAGGGCCAGCAAGTGCCACGCAATACCTCACGGCACAGTACTGCGGTTCCATTGGCGGCCAGTACAATGCCTACTCGGACCTGGGTCTGCAGAAGGCTGGCACGTACCACTACACCGGGCCGCTGTGCGGCTGGTACGGAGTCAACACTCATTACATCGTGACGACCACCGGCGCAAGTTACTTCATGGGCTGGCAGCAGAACGCGACGGACATCGCGCAGTATCCCGGATGGCCGGTTGACTACGCGTACCACCAGACCCAACAGAGCGCCCAGATCACCACCCGATAAATCGCCCCTACGGCTCATCGGGCGGCCCGAACATCCTGCAGGTTCGGCGGCATCGAACTCGCTCTTGTCGAGCTTGAATGACTCGCCGACGAAGCGTGAGGGCGCTCGGCTCGCCAAGGGAGACCCCACCTGAAGCTCTCGGGTGGGGGTCTTTCCTTGCGCGCCGCGCCATCTACAGCCCGCGCCCCGGAGTGGCCCGCAGGTGCATGTGGGCCCAGCCGGTGACGACGCCATCCAGCGCGCCGTGGTGCGACGACGTCACCCCCACGCGCGTCCGTGGACTTACGCCTCCGTCCAAGTCGGCCGCGATCCGTGAGCCTGCGACGTGGAGAGCCTCGTAATCCCACGAGCTTGGCGGCCGTTGCACATGTTGACCCGCTCCGGCGGCGGCGACCGTTCCGCTGCCCGGGCCGTCGCAGCCGCCCTCGCTTCGGCCCCCAGCCGCAGCTACGAATCCGGATAGCAACTCGACCTGGCGACTCGCCGTGGGCTCGAGTCTCAGGCCGCCGGCGTGCGCATCTGCAGACTCGAACCCCGAGACGAGCGCATCGCGGAGTCGACTCGTACGGATCAGAGGGGCTACCCGTCTGACTGACACGTGGTCAGGGACCGCACCACCAGTTCGGCGGCTCCTGATCCGGACGTGGGAACGCGCATCCGAACAGCGCCATCAACTCCGCAGGAAAGTTGCTGTTCGCGATGGACGAATGGTTCCCGCCGTTCTCGGCCGAAGCACAGTCGGCTAGCTTGATCAGCACCTCGATCGCGTGGTCGGGGTCCTGGAAGTAGACGGCCACGACCTCGGCGGATCCGTTGCCGCAATGCCCGCCGCCGAAGCCTTTCGCTGCCGCATTCAGGTCGGTCGCCAATGCTGCCGCCTTGGTCGAGTCCGGGATGTCAAGTCGCTGGGAGAACGCCTCCCTGTACTCCGTCGGGGTCGCGCTTGACGGCTCGTCCTTGTACAGACACAGCATCGCGGACGTCGGCGTGAACGGCACGGGCTTGCGCACCGCAGCCGACAACGGACCTTGCAGCCCAGGCTCCTGGGGCGAGGAGGGGCACTGCGGTGGCGAAGTGGCATTGGCGAACTGCCCGTCAGCTGCACCGCTCGCGCAGCCAGTCAGGGTTGCCGCCACGACACAGAGCACCGATACGGCCACGGCTCGTCTTGACCGCGGACGTATCGGCATTCGGCTTGTCAGCACGCTTCTCGACCCCCGGAGTTCACCCCATACACGGTGAAGTCACCCGAACTTGAGATGGGGCCAGGGTAAGCCAGCAGCGTCGCGTCGTTGCAGGACTTCATGTTGTAGTAGAAGTGAGGCGCATTCTGAATCAAGATCCAGCCCGTGTTTGGTGAGTAAACCTGGGCCGACTTGAACGTGACGTTCTGAGTTGCGTACTCGCTGTGGACGTTGCCGGAGAGAAGGGGGCGTTCGTCGATGAACTCAGCGGTCGAGTCCGTCTGGTGAACCCCCGTCCAGTTGATCGTGATGCTCCAGCCAACTGTCTGGTCGGAGATCTGGAACTGAGCCCCCGTCGAGGTGATCGACACGCGCACCCAGATTTGGTCGTTGACGTTCGGGAACCGCTGCACCTGCGCGTACGACTGTTGAGGAACCACCTCGGTCCACACGTTGTAGCCAGTGCTGACGTTCGCTTCTGTTCCAGCCTGGTACAGCGGATAGCTGGAAGTGTTGCCTTGCCCGACACCGGCCCACTGGCTCGACAACGCAGCGGAGCTGCCGCCCGTGATCACGGGGACGTTCCAGGTCGCCTGCGCCTGAGTCCAGGTCTGCCCCGTAGCGACGTTGCCAGCCCAGGCGTGGCTCGTCATTGAGGTGACCGTGGTGCTTGTTGGCTGCACGGCCGCGTCGGGGCTCAGACTTGCCCGGCCCTGCTGGACTTTGATGTCCGAGCAGCTCGTCAGGTCCCGAATCGGGTTGGTCACGTAGTGCTTCCACACCGCGTACTGAGCCGCATCAGTCGGAGCGTTCGGCAGATAGTCCGCTGCCAACTGGTCGCGAGTTGCGGTCACGGGGTTGAGAGACTTGGATCGGTGGACCGTGACGACCGAGAAGCCGCCCGTGCACGCCTGTTCCGAGAGGACCGACGCAGGGTCGGCGGCACCAGCCGCTTGCGCCGTGCTCGGTACTGCCACGATAACTCCGGCAACCAACACGCCAGCCGATGCGCATGCGGCCGCAAAGCGACGAACGCCAGACATTTGAGCCCCCCGCTCAACAGTGGGTACATGACGGGTTAGGCGCGCGACCCGCTACACCCAGCACCAAACTTCGTTGTTCAGCACATTTCCCGGCAGTCGACTGCGGTGGGTGGCAGAGCCGAACGACTCCCGCCCCTGATGCGCCCGCCAAGCATGGACCCTACGCGTCCGCCGAGCCGGCCGTGACCGATTTCGGTCGCTTGTTGGGCGCTCTCAACTTCGAATCGACACCCGGGCTTCGCCGATCGCGCCCGCACCGTCGCTACATGGAGAGGGGAGCCTGACCCGCTTTCGCGGACGGTTTTGGTTGGTTGATCATGCTGCCGCGGTCGCGGCGGTGTGAAGGTTTTCGTACTCGACCGGGGACAGGTCGCCCAGGCTCGAGTGGCGCCGGCGGGGGTTGTACCAGGCCTCGATCCACTCGAAGATCGCCGAGGCCAGCTCGGTCCTTGTGGCCCAGTGGCGGGTGTCGAGCAGCTCGCGCTGCATCGTCGACCAGAACGACTCGATCATCGTGTTGTCCACGGACGAGGCGTACCCGGCCCATCGAGCCGAGCAGGCCTGCTTCGCGCAGCCGGTGGCCGAAGACCCAGGACGTGTACTGGGCTCCGCGGTCGGCGTGAACGATCGTGCCGGGCTCGGGGCGGCGCTTCCAGGTGGCCATCTGCAGGGCGTCGACGACCAGCTCGGCGCGGATGTGGTCGGCGATCGACCAGCCGACGATCTGCCGGCTGAACACGTCCATCACCGCGGCGCAGTAGACCTTCCCGGTGCCGGTGGGGTGCTCGGTGATGTCGGTGCACCACAGCCGGTCCGGGGCGTCGGCGACGAAGCGGCGCTTGACCAGGTCCTCGTGCGGTGCGGGTGCCGGGTGGTGACGACCGCGTTTGCGTCGGTGGGCGATCCCGCTGATCCCGGCGGCGTGCATGAGCCGGGCGACCCGCTTGCGCCCGACCAACATCCCCATGCCCAGGCGCAGCTCGGCGTGCACGCGCGGGGCCCCGTAGGAGCGTCGCGACATCTCGTGGATCGCCATGATCGTGCCGGTCAGCTGCTCGTCGGCCACCGCACGGGCCGACGGCCGTCGCGTCGACCAGGCGTGATACCCGGAGCGGGACACCCTCAGGATCCGACAGGCCACCGCGACGGGCACCCCGTCGCCGGCAAGGTCTTGGACCAGCCGGAAGCTCATTTTGGGAGGACGTTCTCCCGCGCGAAGTAGGCGCTGGCCCGCTTGAGGATCTCGTTCTCCATCTCCAGCACCCGGATCCGGCGACGGGCCTCCACGAGCTCCTTACGCTCCTCGCTGGTCAGCCCCTCCCGGCGGCCGGCGTCGATGTCGTCACGCGCCATCCATCGGCGCAGGCACGACTCGCTGATCCCCAGATCCTTGGCGATCTGGGCGACCGGGTGCTGACCCGAGCGGGCCAGCACGACGGCACGACGCCGGAACTCCGGCGGCTTGGCTGCAGGCATCCAGGACTCCTCTCCGAGGCGATCATCACCTCAGACCAGGTGTCCACGGAACCGGGTCAGGCTCCCTTCGCCCGCTCCGGACACTCCAGCAGAAGGCGGCGAGTAGCACCTACCGCTGAGCCGAGGACGACCATCGCGATACTTGGTCTAACTCGGGTGAGCCCTGGCCGCACGAATCAGGTGCACCTTTCGGATGCCAGCCGCGTGACGCTGCACCCAACGTGTGCACCGTGCGCCACGCCATCTATCCCAGCGAGCCGGACGCTACCCGCGCGCGCCACTGGGACGGCGTGTCGGTGCCCCGCGCGTCCAGGTACCCCGACGAGTCGAGTGCGACGGTGCCCTCGGGCCCGACGATCAGGGTGATCGTCGTGTGACGCGGCGGGACCGTACCGTCGACAAGCACCGGCCCTGTCGGCGTGGAGAACTCGCCGGCGAAGACACACACCGCGAGTGTCTCAGTGGCGCTCGTCGCCAGACGGAACGGCGACACGACACCTTGAATCAGGGGCGCGTTGCGCTTCTCCTGCCAGTCGGCGACCTCACCCGCACTAGCCGACTCACCCACGACCAGCCGATCGATCGCGCCGTACTGACTCGCCACATCGAGGGTGGCGTCGCATTGCGCGATCCCGGGCTTGTCGCCGGACGGGCCGCTAGCAGTGGGCGCGCCGTCAGGCGCGTCGGCCCTACCGGATCCCGCGACGAGGGCAGCGATGCCGCAAGCCGCAACCAACGCGGCAACGACGCGTCCCACAGTTGGCACCGCCACTTTAGGCTCCCTTCAGAGGCACGGGTTGGATTCGGCGGCACTCCACGCCGTCGGAGAAATCCACTTTCCGCACATGCCTGACACCGTCACCGAGGAAGAATCCTCGCCGGACCACGAAACGAAGGAACCGCCGTTGCGTTGTGCGCCGAGGCCACTGACAGTGAAAGAATTCACGTATGCGGGAGGCGGAGCGTAACTCTCAAGTCCCGCATCGACGCGAACGTACGTGGCGCTGCTTGAAATCGATGCCTTAGTCGTGCCGTCGACCTGCCAGAGCACGACCGTCGCAGTCCCGTTGAACGCCTCACTGATCCTGAACGTGTGGGTGTCTCCGTTGACCACGCCGGCCTGTTCTCCAAGCGGGTACCAGACTCCCCCCAACGCGTATCCCCAGTACCAGTAGCGCTTGGTGTCAGCACATTGATGCCCCGTGCCCAGCTCCAGCCAATTGGCCCCATCAGCATCGTCGACCCACTGGGTCTGGTAAACCGGGTTGCCGCTGAAGTAGGTGGCGTCACATCCAGTGGAGGGCTGTGAACCGACGGGGACGTCCTGACGCGTGGACGCGACTCCCGTGAAACTTCCAGAAGTGCTCTCGATCGCAATCGAGTAGTTGTGCCACGTCGCCAAGGGCGAAGTCGAGGGGCTGCTTGCGAAGAGCAGGAGCAGGGGCGGGACCAAGAGCATCACTGCGCCCGCCGCACGACCAATTCGGGGTCCCATGAGGTTCTCCTCGTAGTCTTCCCTCACCCCAGACAAGCACGTCCTAGCACGTCACAAGCGTGCTCATGAAAGGACTTTGGTCCCATCTCTTGCACTCGGCCGGCGTCAACTTCCCCGTTGCAACCGCTCGGTGCCATCGCAAGATCTCGGCCCCCGTGGGCGACAAAGGAGCAGTTGCCACTGAGCGAATAGTCGACCATTCCGAAGCCCATACGCCGTACGCGATTCAAGTCGAGGCACTGCCTGTACGCCGACCCCGAAGTCACTACTCCCGCCCCCAGTCCGATACTCCAACGCCCATCTCAGACGGGTCGTTGCACTCGAGCCACTCGTGGAGCTGACTCAACGGCTCGGCGTTCTTCCGCCAGCACCGGGTGACGCAGATCGGCAAGGAGCGCCCGCAGATCCTGCAGGTCGGCCCACAGGATCGCGTTCGGCGCCGCCGCCGTAACCGACCGAGCGGCCCCATCAGCCTCGCACCGCCCAAAGCCGTCGAGGACGGCAACAACGGGCCGCCGCAGATCGTCGGTGTGGGTGCGGTGCGCGAATCGGCACGCGGCCCGGTAAGCTGCCTGGGCTGCTGCAGCGGGAATGACCGCCAGCGGGTCGAGCAGCGTCGGCTGCCCGTCTGCGTCCATCACCGCGGCCGCCGTCGAACGTCGAACCCCTTGGCAGCCACTGGCCGACGCGGCGGATGACGAACCCCGCCACGAACGACTCGTCGTCGCCTGCGCCCCGGGAGCTTCGTGCGCTGGCAGCCAGGCGTGCGATGTGACGTACGCCACACTCGGTTCGGCCTCACTCATGAACCGTCAGTCATATTCTCGCCGTGTCACTCGAGTGCACAGTATTGTGACTGCCCGCAGAATACGTGGCACGAATCGCCAAAGGATCAATCGGCTGGCCGTGCTGCGTCCACAACCAATGATGTGGGGGGAATCATGATCAGGAAGAGCATGGCCGTGGTTGCGACGCTTGCGCTTGCGGGCGGACTTGCCATTGCGGCCGGGGCGCCCGCCTCGGCCGCCGGATGCGTTCGCGGGGACGGAGACGTGTTCTCGTCGAACTACGCGTACACGCTGGACGCGAACGGTATGTGCGGCACGTTGGGCGCAAACACGTACTACTCGCCGATGCCCGGCATCGAGGCCTACTCGGGCTGGGTCTACTCCAGCACCAACTACGTTGAGTCGCGGCACATCGCCACGATGATCTACGGCTACCACAGCGGCTCCTAGTTCTCATGCAGACGAACATGCCGGCCAGGGCAGTGACCATTCTCGCGATCGCCGCCGCCCTGGCCGGCTGCTCGCCGAGCACACCCGCAACGACGGCGCCGAGCCCTGACGCCGTCGCAGGGGCGATGGCGGACGCGAAGGCAGCCGGCGCCGACCCGTCCCAGATCGCGCTGTTCGAGGACGGCGCGATCAGTTATGCCGACTATGAGACGGCGATCAACCGCTACGCGTCGTGCGCTCGCGACGCCGGCTACACGGTGACGATCGACGGCACCCGCTCCAGCCAGGGCGTCACAGTGCTTAACTACACCTTGACCGTGCCGACAGGAAAGACCTCGGCGCTGGCCGACGCGTGCTACGACAAATTCGCGAAGTTCGTGGACATGTATTGGCAGGCGTCGTCGCCGGATGCGATCGCGTTCAGCGACCGCCGCGAGAAAGCGCTCAAGCCGCAACTGCGTGACTGCCTTTCGAAATACAAGGTCGACGTGCCGGCCGACGCCTCCTTCGACGAGCTCATCAAGGCCGCCGTCGATCACCTGCAGAAGGACGGGTCGCAGAACTGCATGGACGACATCGGGTATGGCGCGTGGCAAGGATGACGGGCTGGCGCACTCGGGCCGCCACCGGGTCAGCGGCGCCGTGGGTCGTGCTGGGCGTTCTGCTCGTCGTGCCGGTGCTCGCGATGGGCGGATGGTTCGTCGTCGCGCGGGCGGACAACCCGACGGCAGCGGCCGCGCCCGTCGGTCCGATCGAGGTTCCTGTCACTCACGAGGACGTGACCGCTCGGACCAGCGTCTCGGTCTCGCTGATTCCTGCGCCCGGCCGGCAGGTGACGACCGCCGCAGCCGGGTCCGTGACTCAGGCCCCGGTCGTCGGCGCGGTGCTGCACGCCGGTGACGTCTTGATGCGGGTCAACGACCTCCCGGTGCGAGCCTTGGTCGCCGACGCGCCGCTGTGGCGAGCCCTGACGCTCGGAAACGCGGGCGACGACGTGCGCCGGCTGCAGCTGTACCTGAGCTCGCTCGGCTACTTCTCCGGCGCGGCGGACGGTGTCTTTGGATCGGGGCTGCGCACTGCCGTGGCCCGATTCAATGCGGACGGTGGCCGGGGCGCGGCCGCCTACGACTTCGACCCGTCGTCGGTCGCGTGGATCGGCTCAGAACCGATGACGGTCGCCCAGAGCCTGGTCGCGGTCGGCGCGACTGTCGGGCCGGGGACCCCGGTCGCGCAGGGACCCGGGACCGGCGCCGGCGTGACCGTCGAAGAGCCGCAGGGTGGCATCGCAGCCCTCGGCACCTTCGGTGCCGTTGCTGACCTCGCCGTCGGCGCCGCGCACGTGCCGTACACGCCAGGCGTTGGGATCATCACGGCGCCGGACGCGACCGAGCAGATTCGAGCCGCGCTCGCCCCGGCGACGAAAGGCGTCGCGCAGGTCTCGGCAACCGTGCCGGTCCGTGTCGCAGTCGTGCCCGCCTCGGCGCTGGTCCAGGGTGCCGACGGGACGGTTTGCGTCTACGCCTCCGCGGACAGTGTGCCCGTGCGGGTCACGCCGGTCGGGGGTGGCGTCGCGAGCGCGCAACTGCCTGACGACGTCGCCGTGACGACGGTGCTCGCGAACCCCGGGCGAGTCCAGCTGCTCCACCCGTGCGGCTCGTAGCGCAGGACGTCCGCGTGCGATATCCGCGGACGACCCGAGACGTGCTCGACGGCGCGAGCTTCGCGATCGAGCGGGGGCGCAGCGCAGCCATCCTCGGGCCGTCGGGCTCGGGCAAGTCCACGCTGCTCAGCGTCCTGGGCGGACTGCTGCGGCCGGACGCCGGCACCGCCCACGTCGACCTCGGTTCGCAGGACCCGGACGACGCCGCGGTGGCGTTGCGGGACGTGACCGCCTGGGTGCTGCAGACCACCAACGTGCTGCCCGACCGGTCGGCTCTCGACAACGTCGCCGTGGCGGCGCTGACCCAGCACGGCGACCGACGCCACGCGCGCGCCGAGGCCGAGCGCCAGCTCGAGTCGGTCGGCCTCGCCGACCGTGCGCATGACACCGCCCGGCTGCTGTCCGGAGGAGAGCTGCAGCGGGTCGTCATCGCGCGCGCCCTAGCTTCCGGGCGCCCCTTCGTGCTGGCCGACGAGCCGACGGGCCAGCTCGACAGGTCGACGTCGGCGATGGTGCTCGAGGCCCTCCTGCGGTCGTCAGGGGACGCGGGCCTCGTCATCGTGACGCACGATCCCGAGGTCGCTGCACGCTGCGACGTCATGGTGCGGATCGACGACGGACGAGTGGTGGCGGCATGAGCGTCGTCGGACCACGCAACGCGTGGCGTGCTCGGCACTCGGTCGCCGAGGCCCTGGCCAACGTCCGCGCGGGCGGTTTCCTCATGGCCACGCTCATTGCGCTGGGCGCTGCGATGGTGGCGGCCGTCGTCGCCGTCGACCTCGGCGCGGCCCACAGGATCGTCGCGGCCGAGGACGCGTACCTCGCCGCCGGAGGCGACCTGCTCGTCGCGCAGCCGGCGGGACAGGGCGAGGTCGACGCGGCTGCCTGCGCGGACCTGGCGGGGCTCGCCGGGGTCCGGACTGCGTTCGCGCTCGACGTCCAGCCCGGCGGGGCACGCCTCGTCGGGCGCCCGGAGAGTCAGCAGACCGTCGTCACGGCGACGCCTGGTGTGGCCGAGCTCCTCGGGCTCGACCACCTCGGCGGGGACCAGGCGGTGGTCTCAACCCTGATCGCCGACCGCTGGCAGTGGTCGCCCGGGTCGAGGTTTCAGCTCGACGACGACGACGCCCGCGCTCTTCACGCCCCGCCCGGGGTCCTGACCGTCGCGGCGGTCAGCAACCTCGACCTGATCTCACAGAGCGCGTCGACAGGCGTGCTGCTCGTGAGGGCGCCGACCGGCACCGCCCAGGCCTGCTACGTGCAGGTCATGCCCTCCTACAAGAACGACCTCAAGGCGGCGATCCCAGCCCTACTCGGAGAGAGCTCGCGCGACACCGTCCAAGTCGCGGAGCGAATGCCCGCCGGTGGCTTCGCCCAGGACCCGGCGCGCGAGTTCGAGGCGCGGCCGACGCGCTGGGCCGGTGCGGGCGCCGGGGCCGTCGCCGGCTTGCTGTGGGCGGTGGTCGCATGGACACGCCGTGGACGTGCGGCGCTCTATGCCTCGATCGGCGTGCCATGTTCGGGCGGCGTCCTGATCCGCTGGACTGAGGGTCTGGTCGTCGTCGTGTCCGGCGTGCTCTGGGGAGCCGTGCTCAGCGTTGGGGCGGCGATGCTGTGGTCGGGCGCGGATGCGGGTCTGGGCGTCACCATGGCGTTGCAGCACCTGGTCGCCGCGCTCGCCACGGGTGTGCTCGTCGTCGTGCTTACCGGACTACCGAGGCCGCCGACGCTGTCCGCGCTGAAAGACCGCTGACCTCAACCAACGTCACCGATCCGCTTGAGCCTCGACCCGGCGACCCGCAGCAGGACTCGAATCTCACGTTGCCGGCCTGCGCGTATGCAGACTCGAACCCCAGACGCGCACGCTCCGGAATCAGCTCATCCAGGCCAACGGCGACGCGCCGACCCAGGTCACGGCGTCACCCGCGCCTCCACGGCGCACCACTCCAAGGGGACTTTGTGTCCACTTTCTGTCCATCGACAAGCAAGAAGGCCGCCTCTCCACCCGGAGAAACGGCCTCTGACCTGCCCAAACGTGGAGCTGATGGGACTCGAACCCACGACCCCCTGCATCACGACGACTGAATCGCCCGTCTCGTCGCGCATCGGGTCGACTGGCGTCGTCTCGGACCTTCTCCGCTCTGGCCTGGGCCACGCCCGAGATCCGCTCGGCATGACGCCTTCACGATATCGAGCGCGTCCGAGATCTTTCGACCCGTCTTGGGCCTCCTCGTGCGGAGTTTGTGGCTACTTCTTGTCTACCTGAGTGCCATGCCAGCGCGGCGGCAGTGCTGTCACCGGTAGGTGTAGCGACCGGTGGTGGCCGCGGCGCACCCGGTTGCACAGTCCCTCCGCCGCCGCCGCGGTCGCCTGAACACCACGCCGAAACGATCCGGGAAACCGGGTCAAGCTCCTCCATGTAGCCGGCTCCGTCCGGTCGCCACCGCAAACCGCCCCGTTACCTCACCGCCCAGCGCGCAGCCCAGCACGGCCCCGGATCTCGTCGGCGGAAAGGACAGCACCCCTGACGCACGGTGGCCGGTACGCTTGGAGGTGTGCGGTGTCGCTGGGGGTTGAGTTTGCTCGTTCTCGCAGGGATTGCCACGACGGGATGTTCGCGCGGCGCGGTTGTTCCCATGTTGGTGGTCACCAACTGCGAGGCAAGCTTCCTTAATCTCGACGCGGCGCAGGATCCCGCTTCGGGCGTCGCCCTTCGCGACGCGCAGCTGTACACACTGTCGCAATGTGCCTCACCGCAGGAATGGTTGGCTACTGCCGCGACCCACCCTAGAACGCTCCACGGGGACGACCCCGCCATTGAGTTGCGAACGATTTGTCGTGAAGCCGAAGGCCATGCCGCCTACCCGGCCTGTCGGGTGGCGGCATGGCCTTCTGGCGCCTAGTAGGTCTGGATGGAGTCGAGTTCGTTGGCCGCGAGCTTGAAGTAGTTGGCGACTGGAGCGAAGAACGCAGTTGCGCTGCACTGGCGATTATCCGATGATGGATCCCCCTGGCAGCTTGAACCTGCGTTCTGCATACCGCTGATGATTCCAATTGCGTATGGGTAGCCGCCCGTCGCAATGACAACAGCAGGTCCGCCGGAGTCACCGTTGCCTACTGCGCTGATGCCGGTGTCCTGCACGGTGCGAGTCAGGCCGTAGTAGGTATGTGGACCATCCGCCAGTTGGTAGTTGATCTGCACCTCAGTGTGGGTGATCGTGTTGTAACAGACGGTTCCGCTCGGCGCACCCGAGTAGCACACGGATGCTCCGACGATCGGCGTGACGTATCCGAAGATGGCAGCGACGCTGTTGGACGTGTTAGGACCCCAATATAGGTAAGGGTCGTAGTCCTGGCCGCCGATCGCAGCGATGTCGTTCTGCTCTGAGACTGCCAGTGCGTTAGTTCCGAGCTCGGCGTTCGCGAGGTTGCGCCCCGTGTGCCACACACTGTCCCCAGTGTGGATGCAGTGATCTGCGGTGAACATTCGCTCTTGGACGGTGCGTGTCGCGAGATCGAAGTGGTTGAAGGCGAAGGCGCTCGTGCAGAATCCAACGTAGTTCGCATCGATCCGATGAACCATGTCGGCGCCCGCGACGAACGGGCTGTAGTCAACGTCCCGCGAAGCCGCTTCCGCCTCACCGCCGGCAATCACCTCCACCGGAATCCCGCCGTACTCGAGCGGGACGGCCGAGCGAACCCCGGACGTTGACGTTGCACCGACGTCCAGTCCGGAACCGTCAGGCCGCGGCGCAGCCCACGCCACATCGACCCCACCGACGGCGCCCGCCTCGAGGATCCCCGAGGCGGCACGCTCGAGCTCGCTACGCGGATATGTGGAGACAGCGACGATGACGTCGGCCGCCGAAGCGGCAGCCAAGACGCCATCCACCGCTTTGGCCTGCTCTGGAGACGAGGTCCAGACGGTCACCTTGCGGGTGCTGTTGTCCCAAACAAAGGACAGCCCCTGGAGGTCCTTATCCAGCGCGGTGACCAATTTGTATGTGGTCAAGGGAACGTCCCCGTAGGGATTCGACCCGCCGGTCGCAATAGCCACCGTCGAACGGCCCGGCTGTTTGGAAGCGCCTCCGGAGAGATCGGGGCCGTGGTCGTCCGGGGCTCCGAACGCGGCGGACAGACTCGTTGCAACCGACAGAGCGGCGACGGCCGCCACAACAGTGATGCGCATCAAAATGCCCTGCCCCCCAAGAAGGTCGCAGGGGTGGACCTGTCTGCCCCCGCGACAAGTTCAAACACCAGATAAGGCTGCGATGTCCCAGCCAGCCCTAGGGCAGAACATAGGAGCGCCACAGGCGCCGCCCGAGGCAAACGGATCGCAAGTCACCCGAATGGCGTAGCAACGTCGAACTGGCACCACGGGACCGTCTTGCGTTCAAGCGAACTGATTACTTGTCCAGATTGAGAGCGCGCCAGGGTCGCCGGGGCGTAGTGAAGACAGCCGCGAGCTCATGGCGCGACGGCGCCTCCGGGTTCTCTTCTCGCTTCACCTGCCTGAGGATGTAGTTCTGCTTGGTGCCCTCGGGGATGTCCCCCAGCGCCAGGTCGGCCAGCCACAACTCGCACAGGGCATCGAACCCGCTGGAGGGTCCAGTACCCGCGCTGCCGTGCCCAGGACGCTCGGCCAGTCGCGCCTTGAGCCGGGCAGGCGCTGCGCGGGGCGTCGGGCCGCTGGCGGTCACCCGGCGCAGTCGTCGGTCCAGGTCTCGCACGCGGGTTGTCGCCCGGTAGCAGCCGCCCAGGTCGGTGGCCGCGATCTGCCCGAACGTGCCGATCTGGGTGCGCAGGCCTCGCCGGCTCACGTCCCGCTCCGGGGCCGGTGGCGTCGGCCGTCGGCGCTCTCCATCGCAGCGATGCACGCCTCGATCTCCGCGGCGCGGAACCGCAGCTGCCGCCCGACGCGAAAGCCCGCGGGCCGCGGCCCTTGGGCCGCAGGTCGTACAGGGCCTGGGTGCTCACCGACAGGTAGTACGCGGCAAGCTCGGTGAACCGCCCTGGGTTTGGTTCCCTGCGGTGCTCTTGGGTAGCGATTGCTTCCAAGGGTGATGCGGCGTGAGCGTAGTAGTCGGTCTCGGCTTCGAGCGGGGTGCGGTAGCCGAGCTCGGAGTGCAGGCGGGAGCTGTTCCACCACCAGACCCACTCGAGCGTGGCCAGCTCGACTTGCTCGACGGTGCGCCAGGGCCCTTGTCGGCGGATCAGCTCGGTCTTGAACAAGCCGTTGACGGTCTCGGCCAGGGCGTTGTCGTAGGAGTCACCGACGGTGCCGGTCGAGCCGACCGCGCCGAGCTCGACAACCCGGTCGGTGTAGACCAGCGACATGTAGTTCGACCCGTGGTCGGAGTGGTGCGTCAGGCCGGTCAGGTCTCCGCCGGCGTTCCAGGCGGCCATCTCCAGGGCCTGCAACGGTAGGACCTCGGCCTTCAGCGTCGCCGCCACGTTCCACCCGACGATGCGCCAGAAGTAGGCGTCGACGACGAACGCGACGTAGGCGAACCCGGACCGGGTGGCCACGTAGGTGATGTCGGCGACCCACAGCCGGCGTGGGGCGTCGGGGTGGAAGCGGCGTTGCACAAGGTCAGCCGGACGCGACAGGACGGCGTCGGTCTTGGTCGTGAAGGTCCTGCGGCCGCGGCGCGCGCCGGCCAGCCCAAGGCTGGTCATGATGCGCCCGGTCTGGTCGCGGCCGATCGTCCACCCGGCCCGACGCATTGCGGCGTGCATCTTGCGGACCCCGTAGACCGAGTAGTTCTCCTGGTGCAGCCGGGCGATCTCGGCTCCGAGCACCTCGTCGGAGATCGAGCGGGCCGACCGGGGACGGCTGATCGCGGCCCGGTAGCCGCGGGCGGTGATGAACCCACCGGCTGTCGCACCCAGCGTGCGGCAGATGGCCTCGACCCCGAAACGATCGGCGTGCTGACGCACGAAGGCGATCATCTCGTCGTGGGGCGGTCGAGTTCCGCGGCGAAAAACGCCGAGGCGGCCTTCAAGATCTCGTTGGCCCGCCGCAGCTCGGCGTTCTCCTTCTTCAGCCGCCGGATCTCGGCCTGCTCCTCGGTCGTGACCCCGGGACGCTTGCCCCCGTCGACCTCAAATCTGCGCTGCCACCGCCGAAGGGTCTCGGCGTTGATCCCCAACCTGCCCGCGACATGGGTCATCGCGGCGTACTCGGACTCATGATCCGGCCGAACCTCACTGAGCATCCTCAGCGCCCGCTCCCGGAACTCTGGTGGGTAGATGCGCGACACGGTCCCATCCTCCAAACATCAGAAGCGGAACCAAACCCAGGACGGTTCAGACTCTGTCCTTCAGAACCCGGCTGCGCGGAACTGCGCGACGACGGCGGAGGGGATGCGGCCGCGCGCTGGGATGTCGATGTGGTTCGACGCAGCCCAGGCACGCACCGCTGGGGCGCTGTAGTCCGTCGCGACCTTGACGGCGCGCACCGCCGCGGGTCGACCCGCACCGCCGACTCGTCGGCCCGCGGCGACGTACGGAGCGAACGCCGCACGTAGCTCCACGGCATGTTCAGCGGTGAGGTCAATCTCGAGCGCCTGGTTGTCCACGGCGAACGTCACGTTCTCGGTCCCGACCGACCCGTCGAGGTCGTCAGTCATCGTCACGACAGTCCGCTCACCACAGGAATCCGCCTCCCGCCTGCCCCCCGTCGTCCAGGGATCGCGAGACGCTAGCGCGTCCGACCGTGACTCGGTGGCCCCGCGCGCTCTTGACCGGCGGTGCTTACAGCGTGATAGGAGAACTGCGTCAAGGATTGACCAGCTGACACGAGTTGGTCTTGAGCGAGTCGCGGCGTTACACGTCCACGTTGGCGCCGCTCAGCGCGAACTCGTTGCCGCTCGAGGTGCTCCCGGAAGTCGTCTAGCGGCCCGTCGCGTGGCGCGCGGCGAGCGATCGCCGTGCGCTACGCGATGAGCGACGGCCCATAGCGCAGCACGATCATGGCGACGAGCAGCAGGCAGAACGCGCCGGTGACGTACCAGTCGCGGCCGGCGGCGACGAAGCGGCGCATCCCGGCCGTGGCCGGCAGGTGGCCGTCCCGCACGTTGATGCGCGTCAGGCCAGCCCACACGAGCGTCGTGGTGAACGTGATGAGCAGGCACCACGGGCACAGCGCATGGATGACGAAGTACGACTGGGTGAACAGCCACAGCGCGAAGAACAGGCCGATCGAGTACAGCGCGTTCGCGCCGAGCATGATCCAGCGCGGGAACCGCACGCCCGCGAAGATCGAGATCGACAGCACCAGCACGATCGTCTCGAAGAAGATGCCGAGGAAGGCGTTCGGGAAGCCGAGCAGCGTCGCCTGCCGACTACGGGCGACCGTGCCACAGGCGAGCACGGTGTTGATGTCGCAGCTGAACTTGGCCTTCGGGAGGGCGGCGAGCTTCCAAGCCTCGATCGAGAGGACGAAGGACGCGGTGAGACCCAGGAGACCGGAGACGATCATCTCGGTCGCCGTGCGGCGGTGCCATCGCAGGGACGGGGGCTGGAGCAGGTCGGGCTCGTCGAGCCCTTCGTACAGCTCGTCGGGCTCGTCGAGCAGCTCGGGCTCGTCGCCCACGGCGCTGCCCTCCTTCGTCGCCTCGCTCACGGGTACCCCTCCTGGGTGTCGACCGGCAGACCAAGTGCGGCACCGAGCGCCACAGTGATCGCCACGCCGGCGGCGGCACCGCCTCGGGCGCGGTCCGCCGCGCGGGCCCGGTCACGGTGCATTCGTGTGGAACGTCCTGGGCGGCCTGCGGTACGCGAGTCCACGGCCGCACTGTAGAGCCACGCGATCATCGCGTCAGTGAAACGGCACGTGGGAACGCTCAGGCTGGCGGCGAGGTAGTGGTCGCGCCGCTCGGATCGCCTGAACCTGATCCAGCGTCAGCCCGCGGATCTCGTGCTTGGGCCGGCTCAGCGGCGAGGTGCCCTCCACGGGGTTGCGACCGATCGCGTCGTGCCGCAACGCGAACGCGAAGAGCTGATTGAGCAGCGTGCGCGAGTGCTTGGCGCGCGAGTAGGACACCACGGCCTCCTGCCGCAGGAACCACTCGACCCGGCCCGTGGTGATCTCCCCCAGCGTGCAACTGGCGAACACAGGCCGCA
>Ga0207835_1000110_pt1 | contig 23388 bp, 23 predicted proteins | sample LuqExpMetagenom8_FD_187766 | JGI IMG/M metagenome (GOLD analysis project Ga0207835, IMG submission 187766) | Tropical forest soil microbial communities from Luquillo Experimental Forest, Puerto Rico - Sample 8 (SPAdes) | ecosystem: Environmental > Terrestrial > Soil > Tropical forest ... | reverse complement strand
GGCCGCCTGGCCGGGCCCCACCTGGTACCTCTTCACGCGGCGACAAGCCGCATCGCTCGTCGTTCCGTTAGACCCCGAACCACTCGTGGACGCGGGCGATGATCGCCTTCTCGAAGAGGTCGTCCGAGTGCCGGTCCCGCAGCCACCGGGCGAGGCTGCCGCCCGCGGCGTCGTCGATCTCCTTCCAGCACGTCCCCGGGTCGCTCACTGCGCGCAGCAGCTGGTCCTCGGCCTCGGCGGGCGTGCGGTAGAAGAACGGGTACTCGTCGGGCAGCAGCGCGTGCGCCCACGGCAGGTCGGGGAAGATCCCGACCGCCCCGGCCGCCAGCGCCTCGACGTACTCGAGGCCGTACGACTCCTCGGTCGCGGTGGCGAGGAACGCCGTGGTCCGCGAGAGCGCCTCCCAGTAGGAGTCGCGGGTCGCGGTGAGCGGGCCCACCCACATCCAGTCGCGGTGCGACATCCGCATCGCGAGCTCGGACACCAGGTGCGACTCGTGCAGTCGCGCCTCGACGCGGATCGGCGTCTTGTCGTGGACGCGCTCGACCACCTCGAGGAACATCCGCGGCTGCTTGCGCTCGGAGACGTAGATCGCGGGGTAGAGCACCAGCGGGGTCGCCGGCTCCTGGCGGGGCCTAACGTGGTCCAGCCGGAAGCCCAGGTTGACCCAGGCGACCTTCGCCTTCTCGGCGAGCTCGGACACGGTGTACCGGGACACCACCTCGCGCACCTCGGTGGCGGTGCGCTCGGAGTTGGCGAACGTGGGGAAGAGCGCGCAGGACAACGCCAGCGCGGACTGCTCCACGCGATCCGGGTAGGTGGTCGTCGGCCACCAGACGAAGTTCATCAGCTGGGGCGCGGCGCCGGCGGGACGCAGGGTGCGCCACACGTCGACCGAGTCGAGCACGTCCATGTTGATGACCACGGTGGTCACCGGGTCGACGAACTCCAACGGGATCAGGTCGAACCCCTCGCAGCGGCGGGGCCCGGGGCCGATCAGCTCGGCCCCGGGGAATACCCGCAGCAGGCGGCGGACCAGTGTCGAACCCGCATCGTGCCCGACGACGTGACCGTCGCCGTCCACGAGCGCGGCGTCGTGCTTGATCGCGATCCGCCGTGCGCTCATCGCGCGGCGCTCTTCTCGATGTCGTTCTCCACGTCGTGCTCCATTGCAACCTCCGCGGGGTCACCCGACTGCGTGACGATGCCCGCGGCGACGACAGGCCGCGGGTCCGCGGCCGGTTCGACCGGCATCGGCGCCGGGGGCTCCTCGACAGTGTCCTCCAGCGACGCGTGGATCCGCATGCCGTAGAAGGAGCGCCAGACGAAGAACGCGGAGACCGCGAGGAACACCCCGGACAGCACCTTGACGAGCGTGCCGTTGCCGCCGTTCGTCAGGGTCACGGCGAGCTCGACGGCCAGAAGGCCGAAGAGGGTCGTGAACTTGATGACCGGGTTGAGCGCGACCGACGAGGTGTCCTTGTACGGGTCGCCGACCGTGTCGCCGACGATCGTCGCGTCGTGCAGGGCCGTGCCCTTGGCGTGCAGATCGACCTCGACGACCTTCTTCGCGTTGTCCCAGGCGCCGCCGGCGTTCGCCATGAAGATCGCCTGGTAGAGGCCGAAGACGGCGATCGAGACGAGGTAGCCGATGAAGAAGTACGGCTCGAGGAACGCGAAGCACAGGGTGCCGAAGAACACCGCCAAGAACATGTTGAGCATGCCCTGCTGCGCGTACTGGGTGCAGATCTCGACGACGCGCTTGGAGTCCTTCTCGCTCGCCCTGGTGGCGGTGGCGTCGAGCTTGATGTGGTCCTTGATGAACTCGACCGCACGGTAGGAACCCGTCGTCACGGCCTGGATCGAGGCGCCGGTGAACCAGTAGATCATCGCGCCGCCGGTGATGAGGCCGAGCAGGAACGGCGGGTGCAGCAGCGACAGGTTCCCGACGTTCTCCGTCAGACGGTTCGTCAGCGCCATGATGATCGAGAAGATCATCGTCGTGGCGCCGACGACGGCGGTGCCGATGAGCACGGGCTTGGCGGACGCCTTGAACGTGTTCCCGGCGCCGTCGTTCTCCTCGAGCATCTGCTTGGCGGTGTCCCACTTGACGTCGATGCCGAAGTCGCGCTTCAGCTCGGCGTCGATGTCCGGGACCTCCTCGATGAGGGAGAGCTCGTAGACCGACTGTGCGTTGTCCGTCACCGGGCCGTAGGAGTCGACCGCGATGGTCACCGGCCCCATGCCGAGGAACCCGAAGGCGACGAGTCCGAACGCGAACACCGCAGGGGCGACCATGAGGGTTCCGGGAACCTGCTCGCTGATGAGGAACGAGACGCCCATCAGGCTGACGATCGTCAGGCCGAGCCAATAGCCGGAGAAGTTGCCCGCGACCAGGCCGGACAGGATGTTGAGCGATGCGCCGCCCTCGCGCGAGGACTTGACGACCTCACGGACGTGCTTGCTCTTGGTCGACGTGAACACCTTGACCAGCTCGGGGATGATCGCGCCCGCCAGGGTGCCGCAGGAGATGATGATCGCGAACTTCCACCACACTCCCGCCGCGTCGCCGGTGAGGTTGCCGAGGACGTACCAGGTCGTGATGAAGGTCAGCACGATGCTGATGGCCGAGGTGAGCCAGACGAGCTGGGTCAGGGGCGCCTCGAAGTTCATCCGCCTGGCGTTCTTGTAGCGTGCCCGGACCACCGCGTCGTTGATGAGGTACGACAGCGCGGAGGCCACGAGCATCACGGCGCGGACCGCGAAGATCCACACGAGCAGCGTGGCCTGGATCGAGGCGTCGGTGACGGCCAGCAGGATGAACGTGATGAGCGCGACGCCGGTGACGCCGTACGTCTCGAAGCCGTCGGCCGACGGGCCGACCGAGTCGCCCGCGTTGTCGCCCGTGCAGTCGGCGATGACGCCGGGGTTGCGTGCGTCGTCCTCCTTGATCTTGAAGACGATCTTCATCAGGTCGGAGCCGACGTCGGCGATCTTGGTGAAGATGCCGCCGGCGATGCGCAGGGTGGCCGCGCCGAGGGACTCGCCGATGGCGAAGCCGATGAAGCAGGCGCCCGCGATGTCCGCGGGCAGGAACAGCAGGATGACCAGCATCATGAGCAGCTCGGTGCTGATGAGCACCATGCCGACCGACATGCCGGACTTCATCGGGATGCGGTGCACGGGGACCGGGTCGCCGGAGAGCGACGCGTGCGCGGTGCGCGAGTTCGCGAAGGTGTTGACGCGCATGCCGAACCAGGCGACGCCGTACGAGCCGGCCATGCCGAGGAGGCTGAACGCGATGATGGTTGCGACGCGGCCCCAGCTGAAGTGCTCGAGCGCCTTGTAGTAGACGACGATCACGGCGGCGATGAACACCCACAGCGTCAGCAGGAACTTGCCCTGCTGGGTCAGGTAGGACTTGCAGGTCGCGTAGATCAGCTCGCTGATCTCGCGCATCGACGTGTGCACCGGCAGCTTGCGCAGCTGCGTGAACACCATGACGCCGAAGCCGAGGCCGAGCACGCAGAGTACGAGGCCGATGATGAGGAGGAGGCGGCCGGAGACACCTCCGACGACGTGGACGACCGAGAGGTCCGGCAGGACGAGGTTGGCCTCGCCGCCGCTGGAGGAGCCGTCGGCCGACTGGGGAAAGAGGCTGGAGAACAACGCGATGTTCGTCATCGTTCCGATCCCGGGTGAAAGCGACTTTGCTGTCGAGTTCCACGCTAGGAGGGGGGTTCGACGCCCAAGCGTGACCAACGACCCACCGGATCATGATCTGGCTCACATGCCGCGCGCGGGCCTCTCGGTGGCCCTGAGCACCGCCTTTGCGGCCTCGACGAGCAGGAAGACGAGCACCGCGCCGCCCACCGCGAGCAGCCAGTCCCGCACGCCGATCGGCGTCGACGAGAACCACGAGTGCATGAAGGGCGCGTAGACGAAGACCAGCTGGAGCACGAGAACGTCGCGCCGCCGGTGACGACCGTGGTGGCCGTCATCTCGTTCCTGGTCAGTGTCCCGGTCTTGTCCGAGCAGATCGTCGTCACCGAGCCGAGGCCCTCGACGGCCGTCAGCCGACGGGTGATCGCGTTGCGCCGGGCCATCTGCTGGACGCCCAGCGCCAGCGTGATCGTGACGAGCGCGGGCAGGCCCTCCGGGATGGCCGCGACCGCGAAGCCGATCGCGGCGGAGACCAGCTCGTCGAGCGCGAAGTTGTGGACCAGCCGGCCGATGACGAGCATCACGGCCGCCATGCCGAGGATGATCCAGGACAGCTGCTTGCCCAGCCGGGCCAGCTGCTTCGTCAGCGGCGTCTCGAGGTGCCCCCGGCGCCGGTGACGAGCGCCTGGATGCGCCCGATCTCGGTGCTCGCGCCCGTCGCGGTCACCACCGCCACGCCGCGCCCGGCCGTGACGATCGTGCCGGAGAAGAGCATCGGCGTGCGGTCGCCGACCCCGGCGTCGGCGCCGACGGCTTCGACGTCCTTCGCCGCCGGTGTGGACTCGCCGGTCAGCGCCGCCTCGTCGACCTGGAGCGAGACGGCCTCGAGGAGCCGGACGTCGGCCGGCACGCGGTCGCCGGACCGCACGCGGATCACGTCTCCGGGCACCACGGCCTCGGCGTCGACGTGCTGCCACGCGCCGTCCCGGAGCACCTGCGCGTCGACGGACAGCATCGTGGCGATGCCCGCCAGGGCGCTCGCCGCCCGGCCCTCCTGGATGTACCCGACGAGGGCGTTGATGACGGCGACCGCGAGGATGACCGCGAAGTCGACCCACTCGCCGAGGATCGCCTTGAGCACGGCGGCGGCCAGCAGGATGTAGATGAGCACGTCGTCGAAGTGCTTGAGGAAGCGCAGCAGCGGGTGCGGCCGCGGCGGCTCGGGCAGCCGGTTGGGCCCGGCCTCGGCGAGCCGTCGCGCGGCGTCGGCGGACGACAGCCCACGCTCGTCGGAACCGAGCGCGTCGAGCACCGCACCGGGCGGCTCGGCGAACGGCTGCGTGGCCTGCGGCTGCGTGGCCTGGGTCATCGCGATCCCTCCGACGGCGGGGCGGCACCAGCCAAACCGGTGCGCGCCCCTACCGCCAGACAGGGGGATCAGACGTAGAGCGGGGTCAGCATCTCGTAGTCGTCGACGACCGCGTCCTCCAGGACGGCCTGGATGATGTCCCGGCCCAGCGGGTCGAGCTCGTCGGTGAGGAACTGCGCCAGCTCGTGCTTGAAGAACCCGATGAGGATCGCCGCGCCCTCGTCGTACGCCTCGATGCCCACCTGCGACTGGAACTCGGGCTGCAGCAGCGTCGGGCGGATCTGCTGGCCGTCGATCTTCACCTCGCGCGGGCGGTACCCGAAGAGCGGGCAGCGCGCCGGCACCAGCTCCTCGCGGCGGATCCGGCCCCCGCCGCGACGGGCGAGGTACTCGCGGGTCAGCCACTCGGCGGCGAAGCCCACCTTGTAGGCGCCGATGTGCTGGTTAGGGATGAGCACGTACCGCGTGCGGTCGTTGGCCACGAGCTGGTTCAGCAGCAGGTTCGCCGAGCCGACCTTCGTGTTCGTCGAGAACGGCCAGTAGGAGCCGACGCCCTCGGCGACGAGCCCGCCGTGGGCGAGCGCGTTGCTCTCGGCCTTCGACTCGCCGATGGACGGGTTCTTGTCCCCGCGCGGGGCGATGAGGCGCCACACCCACGCCAGGCTCGGCGGGATGATGTGCATCATCCCCATGATCCCGTAGTTGGGCTTCTCCCTGGTCGACGCGGGCATCCGCACGCCGAACGTGCGGACGTCCACCTCGCGGGGCTCTGACACCACGTGCCGGACGAACCGCCGGGGGACGATCACGCGGGGGTTGGGGCACCGCTTGCCGTTGGAGTCGAGGGTGTGCTCCCAGGGCAGCACGGTGGCGTCCGGGACGCCGTCGAGCGACAGGAAGACGAGCGGCTCCTCCGGGTGGATGATCACGCGCTCGAAGGCGGGGTCCTCGCCGTAGCTCGTCAGCCCGTCCACGCGGACGAACCAGCCGGCCTCGGCGTCGGAGACCACGAGCTTGTGGTCGCCGCGCTGGACGCTCGGGTGGCACAGCGTCATGTCGTCGGTGACCGGCGCGAGCGCGCTCGTCTCGCCGAGCGTCAGGTGGTACGGCTCGTGGGTGACGACGTTGGTGCCGACGAGGATGCGGCCGTCCTCCTCGCGGCGGATCTCCTGCGTCATCTCCGACTTGCCGCCGCCGGAGGCGCCCTCGTGCATGATCACCGTCTGGTTCTCGTACGGCGTGGTCACCGCCACGCTCGACGCGTGAGCCGTGATCCAGCCCTCCTGCTGGCCGATGTCCAGCAGCACCGAGAACACGCCCTTCTTGGCGCTCGGCCCGGGGTAGACGTTGTAGGCGAACACCTCGTGCAGCGTCGTCGAGCGGTCGTGGACGACGACCTGGCGGCCCTTGAACTCGGTGTGCCGGAACGGCGGGGCGAGGTAGAGGATCGAGCGCGGCGTGAACGGCCCGATCTCGTCGAACGTCACCCAGCCCTGCAGGTCGACCAGGAGCAGCGCGAAGAACGCCGCGTTCGCGGGAACGATCGCCAGCGACGGGTAGCCGAACGACGGGCCGCCGGCCTTGAACGGCACGACCACGAGCTCCTGCGTCGCCAGCCAGTCGAGCGTCTTCTGCTTGACGGGCGCGAACTCCTCGCCGTAGGCGTCGCGGTAGCGGCGCTTGTCCGTGGGCAGGTCGTCGGCGATCCGCATGCAGTCGGGGTCCCGCCGCCGCATGTAGTCCTCGGGGTAGTTGACCGCGACGCCGTTGCGGCACCGGGTCACCGTCGCCTCCGGGATGGTCCGGCCGTCGACGTCGTACTCGACCGTGAACACCGGCCCGCCGGCGGGCCCGAGCGCGAGCGCGTACAGGTCGTTGCGCGACTCCGGGATGATCAGCCGCGGACTCGCATCCAGCGCGGCGCGCACCGCCTCAGGCAGGTCGACCTCGGACAGCGGCGTGGAGGTGTTGACACTCACGGCGGCTCCTTCGACGAGGTCGGCGACCCGTCGCGGCCGCGGCCGTCCCGGGGCGCCGGCACTGGCGATGCGGTTCCATTGAACGGCATGTGACGTGGGTTGACGTTACGAACGCCGGGCCTCGAAATCGTGGGACCTTCGGGCTGAGATTGCGCCCCTGGTCAGGCCCGCGGCGGCTGCGTGGGGCCCGTGTACGGAGCGGGTCCGTTGCCCGGGAAGGGGCCGGGAACCGGCACGCTCGCCGGGACCGGCGAGCGCCGGCGGCGCCGGCGCGCGGGCACGACGATCGCGGCGGCGACGATCGCGCCGAGCACGAGCCACGGCAGCAGAACGCCGAGCGCGACGGAGAGGCTGCGCAGCGCGGCGAGCAGGCCGTGCCAGCCGAGGCCGAGGCCCGCGGTGAAGGTGCGCGGACCCGGTGCCTCGACGGCGGGGTGGCCCGGCGGGGTCAGCGACACGAGGAGCGTCGACATCGCCACCTGGTCGGCGAGGGCCGTGCGCTGGCCGCGCAGCGCCTCGAGGTCGGACTGCCGCTGGGACAGCGCCTGCTCGGTGCTGAGCAGCTCGCTCGTCGTCGACGCGTGCTCGAGGAACCCCTGGACGCGGTCGACGGAGGCCTGCGCGGCCGTGATGCGGGCGTCGAGGTCGACGACCCGTTTCGGATCCGGCGGCCGCGACATTGCCGGAATTGGGCGATCCGGCATCCGCCGCAACGCGGACATCGCGGATTCATGACGAATCCATGGGATTGGCGCGGTAGTAAGGGGTGCCATCGTGACGATCCTGTGCTAGAACTGTGATCTCGGGTCGTTGCGGTGCGACCCGGCAGCAATGAGAGGGGCGGCGAGAGCCGTCCCGCCCGTCCTGGGTTCCAGAGCGCGCCACGCCTCGTGCCGGCGAGACGGCTCTCGTTGACGCCCCGCTCCCCGTCCGGGGAGCGGGGCGTCGCAATGTCCGCCGCCCTACGCTGGGCCCGTGGCTCACGTCCTGGTCCCGATCGCCGCCGTGCTCGTCGGGGTCGTGATCGCCCTCGTCATCGCGGCGATCCTCGAGTCGGTCGCCCGGAGGGTCGCGCCGAGCTCACCGCTGGTGGCCGCCCTCGTCCACCGTTGCCACCGACCGCTGCGCGCGGTCCTCGTCGTGGTGTTCGCCTGGATCGGGCTCCAGGCGAGCACGACGCCCGCACCGTGGCGCGCCACCGTCTCGCAAGCCCTGACCATCCTGCTGATCGTCGCCATCGGCTGGCTGCTGATCGGCGCGCTCTACGTGCTCGAGGACGCTGCGGTGCGGCACTACGACACCGCCGGCGCCGACGACCGCCAGCTGCGCCGAGTGCAGACGCAGGCGCAGATCCTCCGGCGGATCGGCATCGCCATCGTCGTCGTGTTCTCGTTCGGAGCCGCGCTGCTGACCTTCCCCGAGATGCGAGCCCTTGGCGCCAGCCTCCTCGCCTCGGCTGGCCTGCTCTCGGTCATCGCCGGCATCGCGGCGCAGAGCTCGCTCGGCAACGTCTTCGCCGGCCTGCAGCTCGCGTTCTCGGACGCCATCCGCATGGACGACCAGGTCGTCGTGCAGGGGCAGACGGGACGGGTCGAGGAGGTGACGCTGGCCTACGTCGGCGTGCGCCTGTGGGACGACCGCCGGGTGATCGTGCCGTCGAGCTGGTTCACGACGAACCCCTTCGAGAACTGGACCCACTCCGGCGTCGACCTGCTCGGGGCGGTCGAGCTCGACGTCGACTGGTCGGCGCCCCTGCCCGCGATGCGCGCCGAGCTCGACCGCGTCCTGGCGGCCAGCGAGTTCTGGGACCAGCGGGTGGGCCGCCTCCAGGTCACCGATGCGATCGGCGGCCCGCTCCGGGTCCGCGTGCTCGTGTCGGCGGTCAACTCGGGGATGCTCTTCAACCTGCGCTGCGAGGTTCGCGAAGCGCTCGTCGCCTGGCTGGTCCGGGAGTCTCCGGACTCGCTGTGGCGCTACCGCATGGGGCCGACGGACGGCGGAACGGCCGCGACAGCGCCCGCGGTCGCCAGGCCCGCCGTCACCGGGCCGGACGCCCCGGCCGCGAAGACGGCGTCGTCGAGCAACGCGCTGGCCGACGAGGCCTGAGACCTACAGCGCGGGGGAGCCGAGCCGGGGCGGCACGTGGTCGCCGTGCCCGGCGGCACGCAGCGCCCCACGGAGGTTCTCCATCGCCTCGTCGAGCCGCTCGCCCGGGGTGTTCGGCTTGGCGTTGGCGAACGACAGCTCGCCCTCGCCCCACGCCGGCAGCACGTGCAGGTGCAGGTGCGGGATCTCGAAGCCGGCGATCAGCAGCGCGGCCCGCGGGGCGCCGAAGGCCGTCTCCTGCGCGGAACCTATGACCTTCGCGACGCCCATGAGGTGTGCCAGCAGCTCGTCGGGCGCGGCGGTGAAGCGGTCGACCTCCGCGCGCGGCACCACCATGACGTGCCCGTCGGCGATCGGCGCGATCGTCGCGAAGGCGACGCACACCTCGTCGGACCACACGAACCGGCCGGGGATCTCGCCGTCGATGATGCGCGTGAACAGGGTCGCCATGGCCCCGAGGCTAACGCCGCCGCTCGTCGGCCAGCTGCTGCAGCGCGAGCACGGTGCGCCAGTTGCGCGCGGTCCCGACGAGGCCGGCCTCGCGGCTGAGCACGTCGAGCGTCAGCCGCGACCGCCCGATGCCGTGCGGGTAGTAGACGTAGGCCTCGTCGCCGTGCCAGACGACCTCCTCCTCGCCGTACCGGCTGGGGTCGAACGCGGCCACCGCGTCCTGGTCCGGCGTGCCGTCCCAGACGACGACCGTGAGGCGCGAGGGGTCGTCGGCCGCGTGCTCCCGGCACGGCACGTCCTCGACGATGTGGGCCCAGGCCTCGACGGACCGCGTGATGACCGGGACGGCGAACCCGACCCGCCGGCCCAGCGCCCGGGACAGGCGCGGCCCGATCGTCGCGGGATCGGCGTCGGGGGCGGTCACGAGCACGGCGTTGCCGCTCGCCGCGTAGGTCGCGACCTCGGTGTGCCCCAGCTCGGCCGCCGCCGCCTTGAGGTCCACCGACCGGACCGTGCGCCCGCCGACGTTCACCGCCCGCAGCAGCGCTACCAGCACATCCCCCATGAGGGGCAACTGTGCTCCGCCCGTGGCGCGGCTGCCACCGACGGACGGCCCAGGTCGGGACGTCGTCACAGGTAGCGACGCGGGTCGAACTCGTCGAGCGGGATGATCCGCAGCCGTGGCAGCTGGACGTTGAACGCCTGCACGTCGAGCTCGAGGTCGTGGATCTCGAGACCTCGGGGCTGCAGGGCGGTGAGGGCGGTGCTGACGAACTCCCGGAACGCGAGGAGGCCGACGCGCCGGCCCAGGCCGAGCAGCCGCTCGATCTCGGGGGCGAAGTCGCCGTCGTGGCTGCCGAGCACCACGTCGCCGCCGTGCTCGCCGATCGCGTCCAGCATCCGCTTGATGCCGACGTCGACGACCTTCTCCGTGGCCTCGCCGGCGAGGGGGATCGGCTGGAATCCGATCGCCAGCAGCGCCTGCACGAACGACATCGGCAGCGACCCGTTCGAGGCGTTGAGGAAGAAGAGCCCCTTGACCTGCTGCCCGGAGCGCTCCGACGCGAAGGTGAGCACGCGCTCCCAGCGCGGCCGGTATTCCGGCGTCGGCCTGCCGCCGAGGATCGACGAGCCGAGCGTGGCGTCGAGGTTCTCGCCGTCCACGACGAGGTAGGTGGTGGACTGTCCCACCGGAGCGGCCATCGCCACACTGTAGAGCCGGGGCCAACAGGGGAGGCGGCATGACCAGCGGGTCGGCGCGGCGGGCGACGCCGCGGGAGTCGTCGGAGGCATGGGAGGCGCTGTTCCGCACGCAGGTGGAGCTGCTGCGCCGGTTCAGGCGCGACGACGTGTGGCACGAGCTGTCCCTCGACGAGTACGACGTCCTCTACACGCTGGCCTCGAGCCCCGGGCACACCGCTCGGATCCGCGACCTGCAGGAGCGCAGCCTCCTCACCCAGCCGAGCCTGTCGCGCATGGTCGAGCGGCTCGAGGCCGCCGGGCTGGTGGGCCGCAGCCCGGTGGAGGGGGACAGGCGCGGCGTCGCCGTCACGCTGACCGAGGAGGGGCGCCGGCTCCAGCGGCTCGTCGGCGGCCGGCACGTGCGGTCGATCGACCGGGTGGTGGGGGCGGCGCTCGATGCCGACGAGCTGGCGACGCTGCGGGCGCTGCTCGACCGGCTGCGGGCCAGGGCTCGCAGCCTCCAGGCCTAGGACTTTGCGCCCAGGCGCACGTCGCGCGCCACGGTTGGGACCTCCGGCCTACGGCCGCGCGGGGCGTGTCGCAGGACCTCCGGCCCAGCGATAAGGAACACCTGCGTTGCACGATGACTTGCACACGTTGCGTGCGCACGTCGGCGTCGGGCCGCATCCAGGGGAGGGTTGATGAGGGTTCTTGTCGTCGTGGCGTCCCGCCACGGCTCAACGTGGGAGATCGGCGAGGTCATCTCGGATGCCCTCACCTCCCGCGGGTACCTCGTCGATCAGCGCGCCCCGGAGGACGTGGCGTCGCTCGAGGGGTACGACGCCGCGGTCCTGGGGTCGGCGGTGTACCTGGCGCACTGGATGTCGTCGGCGCGGGACTTCGCGGACCGGTTCTCGGAGCAGCTCGCGCGCGTCCCGGTCTGGATGTTCTCCTGCGGCCTGGCCACGCAGCCCGCCGCGTCGGCGAACTCCCCGCACGAGCTCCTGGCGATGCGCGACCTCATCGGCGCGCGCGGTCACCGCTCCTTCCGCGGGCGGCTCGACCGGACGCTGCTGACGTTCGCCGAGCGGGCGGCCATCGCCGGCGCGCGTGCCCGGGAGGGCGACCACCGCGACCTCGCGGCCGTGCGGGCCTGGGGGCTGGCGGTCGCCGACGACCTCGCCGCCCACCCGGTGATCGACGCCGCGCGTCACGCCGCCGTCTGACCTTCCGGCGCCCGGGGGCCGACGCGCTCGCAATACTTTCGGAACACTGCAAGCCGCTTGCGCGAATCTGTCATACGATGTGCCCATGTCGAGACGGCTTGCAGACGTTGCCCGCAAGGTCGGGGTGTCCGAGGCGACGGTGAGCCGCGTGCTCAACGACAAGCCTGGTGTGTCGGAGCAGACGCGCGCCGCGGTGCTCTCCGCGCTGGACGTCCTGGGCTACGAGCGCCCGACGAAGCTGCGCGGCGAGCGGGCCCGGCTCGTCGGGCTCGTCCTGCCCGAGCTCCAGAACCCGATCTTCCCGGCGTTCGCCGAGGTCGTCGGCGGCGCGCTGGCCCAGCAGGGCTACACGCCCGTGCTGTGCACGCAGACGGCCGGCGGCATCACCGAGGCCGACTACGTCGACCTGCTGCTCACACAGCAGGTCTCCGGCATCGTCTTCGCCGGCGGCAACTACGCGCAGCGCAGCGCGTCGCACGAGCACTACGACCGCCTCGACCAGCTCAACCTGCCGGTGGTCCTCATCAACGCCTCGATCGACCGGCTGCCCTTCCCTCGCGTCTCCTGCGACGACGAGGTCGCGGTGGAGCAGGCGCTCGGGCACCTGACGGCGCTCGGCCACACGCGGATCGGGCTGCTCCTCGGGCCGGCGGACCACGTGCCGTCGGAGCGCAAGCTCGGCGCGGCGCGGGCGGTCATGGCCCGGCTGGGCCTCGAGGTGCCGGACCGGTGCGTGGCGCGCTCGGCCTACTCCCTCGAGAGCGGGCAGGCGTCGGCGACGCGGCTGCTGCGCGAGGGGGTCACCGCGATCGTCTGCGCGTCCGACCCGCTGGCGCTGGGCGCGATCCGCGCGGCCCGGCGCGCTGGCCTGCGCGTGCCCGACGACGTCTCCGTCGTGGGCTACGACGACTCCGCCTTCATGAACTGCACGGAGCCGCCGCTGACGACCGTCCGTCAGCCGATCGACGCGATGGGCCGGGCGGCGATCGACCTGCTCGTCCAGCAGATCGGCGGCTCGGGCACGGCGACGGACGAGCTGCTCTTCGAGCCCGAGCTCGTCGTGCGCGGCTCGACCGCGCCGGCCCCGGCGGAGCCGCCCGTCCTTGGACCCGCCGCCCGCTGACTCTGCTCGCACCTCACGACGCCCGGCCTGGCCGGGCGTCGTTCTCTTGCGCCCGGCGCTTCGGTCCTTGCCTGAACGCGCTCCCGTCCTTCCGGGCATCTGGTCTCGGACCGAACGTCGATCGGTCACGTTTCGATAACTACCTGTCAAGTTCTTGCGTGGATCTCGTCGCGTCCTTTAGTGTCTCCGTCATCGACAGGGCGGTCCCCGCTCGTCGACCAGATCCGAGAGATGGGGCCTTCGTTGGCGCAGGCGCACACCGATCCGCTGTGGTGGCGAGACGCGGTCATCTACCAGGTGTACCCGCGCTCGTTCGCGGACGGGAACGGCGACGGGATCGGCGACCTCGCCGGCCTGCGGGAGCGCCTGCCCTACCTCGCCCGGCTCGGTGTCGACGCGATCTGGGTGACCCCCTGGTACTCCTCGCCGATGGCGGACGGCGGCTACGACGTCGCCGACTACCGCGCGATCGACCCCGAGTTCGGCACGCTGGAGCAGGCCGAGCAGGTGATCGCGGAGGCCCGCGAGCTCGGCATCCGGACGATCGTCGACGTGGTCCCGAACCACGTGTCCTCGCAGCACGCGTGGTTCAAGGCGGCCCTCGCCGCGGCTCCCGGCTCGCCCGAGCGGGCGCGGTTCTGGTTCCGCGCCGGCGCCGGCCCGCGCGGCGACGGCATCCCGACGCACTGGCGCAGCGACTTCGCCGGCCCGACCTGGACGCGCACGCGCAACGCCGACGGCACCCCGGGAGAGTGGTACCTCCACCTCTTCACGCCGGAGCAGCCCGACCTCAACTGGAGCAACCCCGAGGTCGTCGCCGAGCACCTCGACATCCTGCGGTTCTGGTTCGACCGTGGCGCCGCCGGCATCCGCATCGACTCGGCGGCGCTCCTCGTCAAGGACGCCACGTTCCCGGAGGTGCCGGCGCACCCGCGGCCCGGCGAGCACCCGCACGTGGACCGCGACGAGCTGCACGACATCTACCGCGGCTGGCGGGCGGTCGCGGACGAGTACCCGGACACGCGGGTGCTCGTCGGCGAGGTGTGGCTCGAGGACCGCGAGCGGTTTGCCCGCTACCTGCGGCCCGACGAGATGCACACAGCCTTCAACTTCGACTTCATGGCGCGGCCGTGGGACGCCGAGGAGCTGCGGGCCTCCATCGACCAGATGCTCGCGGCGCACGCCCCCGTGGGCGCCCCGCCCACCTGGGTGCTCTCCAACCACGACGTCACCCGGCCGGTCACGCGATACGGGCGCGCCGACTCGTCGTTCTCCTTCGCGACGAAGCGGTTCGGCACGCCGACCGACCTCGAGATGGGCCGGCGGCGCGCCCGCGCCGCCGCTCTCCTCACCGCCGCCCTGCCGGGCTGCTGGTACGTGTACCAGGGCGAGGAGCTGGGGCTCCCGGAGGCCGAGGACCTGCCGGTCGCAGTGATCCAGGACCCGATGCACTACCGGTCGGGCGGCACCGACCCCGGTCGCGACGGCTGCCGCGTGCCCCTGCCGTGGTCCGGCGGCGCGGCCCCGTACGGGTTCAGCCCCGCGGGCGCCACGCGCAAGCCGTGGCTGCCGCAACCGGCGGACTGGGCGGACCTGACCGTCGAGGCCGAGGAGGCCGACGACGCGTCGATGCTTCACCTGTACCGGCGGGCGGTCCGCGTGCGCAAGGCCGAGCAAAGCCTCGGCGACGGCCCCCTCGAGTGGGTCGACGCCGGTCCGCACGTGCTGGCCTTCGCCCGCGGCGACGTGCTCTGCGTGGTCAACCTCGGCCCCGAGCCCGTCGACCTCCCGCCCCACCACGACGTCCTGCTGCTGAGCGACCCGCTCGACGCAGGTCGGCTGCCCCGCGACACCGCTGGGTGGCTGCGCACAACCCGCACGAGCACGAACACCGAGCGGACCCCGGATCCCGGGACAACAACAGAGGAGTGACGAGAACGATGAGGTCCTCACGCACCACCGCGCTCGGCCTGATGGCCGGTGCGCTCGCGATCGGCCTGATGGCCGGTTGCTCGTCGACGGGCGGCACGGGCAGCCCGACGACGCCTGCCGGCGCAGCGCCGACCACCAGTGCGCCTGCCGGGCCGGTCACCATCACGGTCGCCGGCACGCTGCCCGGCGCCTCGCAGGAGAACGTCGACCAGCTCAACGCCCGCATCAAGGAGTTCCAGACCAAGTACCCGAACATCACGGTCACGCCGGAGGAGTACCTCTGGCAGGCGACGACGTTCACCACGGCCCTCGCCGGCGGCACGCTGCCGACGGTCTTCGAGATCCCGGTGACGGACGGCAAGACGCTCATCGAGAACAAGCAGCTCGCTGACATCGACGCCGCGATCAAGGCCAACCTGCCGTACTACAACGACTTCAACCCCGCGATCGTCGGCTACGGCCAGGACTCGTCGGGCAAGTTCTTCGCCGTCCCGGCCAAGAACTTCTACGCCAACGCCCTGCACATCAACCGGAAGCTCTTCACCCAGGCCGGGCTCGACCCCGACAAGCCGCCGACGACGTGGGCCGAGGTCAAGGCGGACGCCAAGACCATCCACGACAAGACCGGCGTCTACGGCTTCGGCCAGATGGGCAACGGCGCGACCGGCGGCTGGCAGATCGCGGTCGACGTCGACTCCCGCGGCGGCAGCCTGGAGAAGGCGAACGCTGACGGCACGTTCACGGCCAACCTTACCGACCCCGCGGTCAAGTCCTCGCTCGAGTGGCTCAAGAGCCTGGCGGCCGACGGCTCGATCGACCCCGACACCTCGCTCGACTGGCCCGGGATCAACGCGGCCTTCGCGTCCGGCCAGTTCGCGATGTTCACATCCGGCTCCGACGTCTACAACGCCATGGTCCAGACCAACAACATGACCCCTGACTGGGGCTACGGCCTCACGGCGGTCCCGACCGAGAACGGCGGCGCCGCGCTCGGTGGCGGCACCCTCGCGGCGGTCAAGGCCAACGCGACCGACGCGGAGAAGGACGCGGCGGCCAAGTGGATCGACTTCTGGTACCTCGCCAAGCTGCGTGACCAGGACCAGGCCGTCGCCGACGCCAAGGTCGCCTCTGCGGCCAAGCAGCCGATCGGCACCCCGGTGCTGCCGATCTTCAGCAAGGCCCAGTACGAGACGTCCCTCACCTGGATCAAGGACTACATCAACGTCCCGCTCGAGAACATGAAGGGCTACACGGACGTGATGTTCTCCCAGCCGGTCGGTGGCGAGCCGAAGATGGCCACGCAGGCGATCTACCAGCTCCTGTCGCCGGTGTTCCAGGCCGCCCTCACGGACAAGAGCGCCAACATCGACAAGCTCCTGGCCGACGCCAACGTGCAGGCTCAGGACGCGATCGACCACCCGCCGGCACCCACGAAGTAGTCCGGTCCCTCGGACCCCGGCCGGGCGGCCCGTCCGCCCGGCCGGGGTCCGGCTCATCCGTCCGCCCCTGCGCTCACGTGAGGAATGGTCACCATGGTCACCGACGACCTGGTCGTCGAGGTCCGGCCCAAGGGCCGACCCAAGCGCTTCACCACGCGGTTCATTACGCCGACAGTCCGGCGCCGCCGGCACACGCCGGAGACCTGGCTGCGTGGCGGCGGGCTGTCCGCGCTCGTCTTCGCGCTCCCCGCGATCTTCGTCTTCGGCTGGTTCTCCTGGCTGCCGATCGCCAAGTCGGTCGTCATGGCCTTCCAGAAGACCAACCTCATCGTCACCAGCTGGGTGGGGTTCGAGAACTTCCACCGCGTGCTCGCAGACCCGGTGCTCCCGATCGCGATCCGCAACACGATGTGGTTCGCGCTGCTCGCCCTGATCTTCGGCTTCCCCGTGCCGCTCGTGGCTGCCGTCCTCATGAGCGAGGTGCGGCGCTGGAAGGGCCTCTATTCGGTCCTCGCCTACCTGCCCGTGGTCATGCCGCCGGTGGTGGCCGTGCTGCTGTGGCGGTTCTTCTACACGCCGGGCCCCCGTGGCGTCTTCAACCAGCTGCTCAGCTACGTGCACCTCGGGCCGGTGCTCTGGTTGCAGGACAAGACCATCGTGATGCCCGCCCTGGTGATGGAGGCGACGTGGGCGGCCGCCGGCGGGACGATCATCATCTATCTCGCCGCCCTGACCAGCGTGCCCGCCGAGCTGTACGACGCGGCCGAGGTCGACGGCGCCTCCGTGTGGGGGAAGGTCTGGCACGTGACGATGCCGCACCTGCGCGGCGTGCTCTTCGTCACCTTCATCCTCCAGATCCTCGCCACCGCCCAGGTGTTCAACGAGCCCTACCTGTTCACGGGCGGCGGTCCCAACAACCGCACGCTGACGGTGCTGCTGCTCATCTACAACTACGCGTTCGGCACCAGCCTCGGCGGCAGGTACGGCGAGGCGACGGCGCTGTCGGTCATGCTCGCCGTGGTGCTCGCGATCCTGTCGATCCTCTACTTCCGCCTCACCCGCCGCTGGAGCACCTCGTGAGCACGACGACGCACCCGACCAGGACGACCGCGGTCGCCGCGCCCGCGCCGGTGCCCGCCCCCAAGCGTCGGCGCAAGGCCGCGGCCAACGACCTCGGAACCCGCAGCGCGATCTCCGAGGTGGAGTGGCGCAGGCCCGCCGTGCGCCGCCCGTGGCGCGTGATGCACGTCGTGCTGCTCGTCCTGCTGGCCGTGGCGGCCATCGGGCCGCTGCTGATGCTCCTCAAGTTCGCGGTGACGCCCACCCAGGACATCCTGCGCACGCCGCTGTCGGTCTTCCCGCACGGCGTCAAGTGGTCGAACGTCACCGAGGCGTGGAACCGGGTCCACATCAGCCGGTACTTCTTCAACTCCCTGTACGCGGCGGCGGGCTGCTGGGTCAGCCAGGTCGTGGTCGCGACGTGCACCGGCTACGTGCTCTCGGTGCTGCGCCCTCGCTGGGGCAAGGTGCTCAACGCGGCGATCCTCTGCACGCTCTTCGTGCCGGCCGTCGTGCTCCTGGTGCCGCTCTACCTCGTGGTGCTCCACCCGCCGCTCATCGGCCACTCGATGCTCAACACGTTCTGGGGCGTGTGGCTCCCCGCCGGCGCCAGCGCGTTCAACGTGGTCCTCATGACGCGGTTCTTCGACAACCTGCCGCGCGAGATCTTCGAGGCGGCGCGCGTGGACGGCGCCGGGCCGTTCCGCGTGTTCTGGTCGATGGTGCTGCCCATGAGCAAGCCGATCCTCGGCGTCGTGTCGGTGTTCGCCGTCATCGCGTCCTGGAAGGACTTCCTCTGGCCGATGCTGGTGCTGCGCAACCCGAACATGCAGCCGCTGGCGGTGCGGTTGCCGTCGCTGCAGGCATCCACCGACCTCGGGGTGCTCATGGCGGCGATGGCGATCGCCGCGCTGCTGCCGGTGATCATGTTCCTGATCTTCCAGCGGACGTTCCTCAACAGCGCCGGGATGGGCGGGGCCGTCAAGGGGTAGGGCTCGCGCGCGGGGTCGCCGGGGGAGAGGATCAGGTGCCATGACGGACCCGACCGGCACATGGCGCCTCGTCCTCCTCGGCGGCCGCGCGCCGGCCGGGCACACCCACGGCCCCGTGACGCTGACGTTCGACGGCGACGGGATGCTGTACGGCATGGCCGGTGTCAACCGGGTGCGGGCCACCTGGGCGGCCGACGAGGACGACCAGCTCGCGGTCGGCCCGATGGTGTCCACGATGATGGCGGGCCCCGACGACGCGATGGCGACGGAGCGCGCTCTGCTGGCGCTGCTGTCCGTGCCGCTGGCCGCCACCGTCGACGACGGCGGCCTGCGCCTCGTGACCGAGGACGGCACGGAGGCCGTCCTGGTCCCCGAGGAGACCGAGCGGCTGGTCTAGCTCGGTCGCCTCAGGGCAACGTCACGGGTAGAGGCCGCGCGTGCGGTGGGCCTCGGCCACGCGCCGCACGCCGATGACGAGGGCGGCGTCGCGCAGGGACAGCCCCTCGGCGCGGGAGAGCTCGGCGACGGCCTGGTAGGACCGCTGCATCCGGTGCGCCAGCCGCTCCTCGATCTCCGGCTCCGTCCACCAGTACGCCTCGTTGGCCTGGACCCACTCGAAGTACGAGACGACGACGCCGCCGGCGTTGGCCAGGATGTCCGGCACCACGACGACCCCGCGGTCCGCGAGGGCCCGGTCACCGGCCGTCGTTGTCGGGCCGTTCGCCGCCTCGACGACCCAGCGGGCCTTGACCCGGGCCGCGGCGTCCTCGTCGAGCACGCCCTCGACGGCGGCCGGGACCAGGAGGTCGACGTCGAGGGCCAGCAGTGCGGCGTTGTCGATCGGGTCCCCGCCCGCGAAGCCGACGACCGTGCCCGTCCGATGGACGTGGTCGAGGAGCGCGGGGATGTCCAGGCCGTCCGCGGCGGTGACGCCGCCGTGCTCGTCGGACACCGCGACGACGCGCGTGCCCGCCTCGTCGAGGAAGCGCGCCAGGTGTGAGCCGACCTTGCCGAAGCCCTGCACCGCGGCGCTGACCTCGCGAAGCCCGACACCCGCGTCCGCGAGCGTCGCCTCCGCCACGTGCACCACGCCGCGGCTGGTCGCGGTGGCGCGGCCCAGCGAGCCTCCGACAGCCAGCGGCTTGCCGGTGGTCACCGCGGGGATCGTGTAGCCGCGGTTGACGGAGTAGGTGTCCATCACCCACGCCATCGTCTGCTCGTCGGTGCCGATGTCGGGCGCCATGATGTCCCGCTCCGGGCCGATCATCGGCATGATCTCGCTGGTGTAGCGCCGGGTGATGCGCTCGAGCTCGCCCTGGCTGTACCCGCTGGGATCCACCGTGACGCCGCCCTTGGCGCCGCCGTACGGCAGCTCGACGACGGCGCACTTCCACGTCATCCACATCGCGAGCGCGCGGACCTCGTCGAGGTCGACGTTCGCGGCGTACCTCAGGCCGCCCTTGCCCGGTCCACGGGAGATGTTGTGCTGCACCCGGTAGCCGTGGCGGATCTCCACCCGGCCGTCGTCGCGCCGCAGCGGCACCGCGACGTGCATCTCACGGCGCGGGGTCGCGAGCATCTCGTGGAGGCCGTCGTCGAAGCCGAGGATCTGGACGGCCGAGGCCAGCTGCGCTCGCGCCGTTGCGAGCGGGGAGGGGTCCACCATGGGGCCACTGTGCCACCAGGTGCGGGATCGACCCACATCCGTGGCGCGTCGGCCCAGGGCCGGGTCGGGTCAGGCGGAGGCGCGGACGACGAGCTCCGGCGCGAAGATCATCGGCGCCCCGCGCTGGGCGCCGCCCTGGAGCTGGTCGAGCAGCCGCACGCCGGCGGCGCGCGCCATCGCGACGACGGGCTGCTCCACGCTCGTGAGCGGCGGGGTGGTCGACGCGGCGATCGCGCTGTTGTCGTAGCCGACGACTGCGACGTCGTCGGGCACCGTGCGGCCGACCTCGGCGAGGGCCGTCAGCGCCCCGGACGCCATGAGGTCCGACGCGACGAACAGGCCGTCGATGTCGGGGTGCTCGGCGAGGAGCGTCCGCGCCGCGGCCATGCCGCCCGCGATGGTGAAGTCGCCCAGGACCACGGCGTCGTCGGGCAGTCCGGCCTCGCTCATCGCGGCCCGCCACCCGGCGAGACGGTCGACGCCCGCGGACATGTCCTGGGGTCCGGCGATCGTCGCGATCCGGCGGCGGCCGAGCTGGATGAGGCGCTGCGTGGCCAGCCGCCCACCTTCGACGTTGTCGAGGTCGACGTACTCCAGCCCGGAGTCGTCGATCTCGCCGGCGACCAGGGGCCGCCCGACGAAGACGGAGGGCAGCCGGAGCTCGGTCAGCGCACGGTCGAGGTCGTCCTCGGAGTGGTGCGAGACGACGATCGCGCCGTCGACGTGCCCGTTGTGCAGGTAGCGCACGGTGCGCTCACCCTGACCGGGCCGCGCGATCACGAGGACGACCTGGATGTCGGAGTCCGCCAGGGAGGCGGTGACGCCCGAGAGCACGCCCGCGAAGAACGGGTCGGTCAGCACGCGCTCGTCGGGCTCGGGGATGACGAGCGCGACCGAGTCGGTGCGACGGGTGACGAGCGATCGCGCTGCCCGGTTGGGCGTGTACGCGAGCTCGGCGACGGCGCGCTCGACCGAAGCGAGGGCCTCGGGGGACACGCGGTGCCCGCCGTTGATGGCGCGCGAGGCGGTCGATCGGGAGACACCCGCGCGGGCGGCGACCTCTTCGAGCGTCGACACCGCGGGAACGCCGGAACCGCCGCTGACTCGCGGCTGCTGGATTGTCACGCTGGCCTCCTTGCGGCGGTCGTGATCGATGCTGGCAGCGGGTGTCGCCCCTCCATGGTGCGACACCCGCTGCGCGCGCGGCCTCAGCCCTTGACGGCCCCTTGCATGATGCCCGACACCAGCTGGCGTCCAGCGACGATGAAGAGCAGCAGAAGCGGCAGCACCGAGACGAATACTCCCGCCATGACCTGTGAGTAGTCGGCGTAGTAGTGCGCCTGGAGCATCTTGAGGGCGACCGGGAGCGTCGTCTTGCCCGGCACCGCGCCGAGCACGACCAGCGGCCAGAAGTAGTTCGTCCAGTTCGCGACGAAGGCGAAGAGGCCGAGCATGGTCGCAGCCGGCCGGGCGGCGGGCAGCGCGATGGACCAGAACGTCCGGATCATCGATGCCCCGTCCACGCGTGCGGCCTCGATGAGCTCGTAGGGCAAGGCGCTCTCGAGGTACTGGGTCATCCAGAACACGCCGAACGCCGTGACCAGTCCGGGCAGGATCACCGCCGGCAGCTTGCCGATCAGGTGGAGCTGCTTCATCACGAGGAACAGCGGCACGACACCCAGCTGCGTGGGGATCGCCGTGGTCGCGATGACGAAGACGAGCAGCGGCCCGCGACCCCGGAACCGGAGCTTGGCGAACGCGTACCCGGCGAGCGTCGAGAAGAGCACCACCGAGATCGCGGCCACGCCGGACACGATGAGCGAGTTGCGCAGCGCGGCCCAGAACCCGATGTCCGACGTGACGACCTTGACCATGTTCTCCCACAGGTGGGACCCGGGGATCAGGGAGGGGATCGGGTGGCGGGCGACGTCTTCCTTCGTCGACGAGGCGATGAGGAAGGCGTAGTACATCGGGTAGATCGCGATGAGCAGGACGACCGTGAGGATCCCGTACGTGATCCAGCCGGGACGGCGGTCGGCACCCGCGCCCTTCTGGGCGTTGCGGCGGGCGGCGGCCCGTGCGGCTCCGGCGCCGGCGGACTGCCGGATGACCGGGATGGACGGGGCGCTCATGCCGACACCTTCTTCCGACGCTTGCGGCCTCTGGCCGGTCCGCCCTCGGAGGCGATCCGCTGAGTGAGGCCGTAGTTGATCAGGCTGATGATCAGGATGACGAGGAACAGCAGCCACGCGACGGCTGCGGAGCGGCCGAGGTTGTTCTGGCTGCCCCAGCCGAGCTGGTAGAGGTACATCGTCACGGTGACGAACTGACCGTCGGCGCCGCCGGCGGTGAGCGCCCCGTTCTGCTGGTCGAACATCGTCGGCTCGTCGAAGATCTGCAGGCCGCCGATCGTCGAGGTGATGATGACGAAGAGCAGGGTCGGCCGGATCATCGGGATCGTCACGGAGAAGAACTGACGGACGCGCGAGGCGCCGTCGATGATCGCGGCCTCGAAGACGTCGTTCGGGATCGCCTGCATCGCGGCGAGGACGACGAGCGTGTTGTAGCCCAGCCAGCGGTAGTTGACCATCGTCGCGATGGCGATGTGTGCCGGGAGTACCTGTGCGTGCCAGGCGATCGGGTTCATCCCGAACTTGACGAGCAGCGCGTTCACCATGCCGGACTGGTCGGCGAACATCTGGCCGAAGATCAGGCCGACGGCGACGGGCGCGACGACGTAGGGGACGAGCACGCCCATCCGCCAGAAGGTCTTGGCCCGGAGGTTGGCGTTGAGGACGGCGGCGATGACGAGCGCCAGGATGATCTGCGGCACCGAGGAGAGCAGGAAGATGCTCACCGTGTTGCGCATCGCCTTCCAGAAGAAGGGCTGGTGCAGCACCGCGACGTAGTTCGCGAAGCCCGCGGAGCCGTGGCGGCCCGTCAGCAGGTTCCACTTGGAGACCGAGACGTAGGCCGTGTACAGGAGCGGGAACAACCCCGTGATCGCGAAGAGGATGAAGAACGGGGAGATGTAGATGTAGGGCGAGGCCTTGACGTCGAAGCGACCCAGCTTCTGACGCAGGCGGCTCGGGGGGCGCCGGCGGTGATCGCCGACGGGCGGCGAGATCTCCAGCTCGGTGGTGGTGGCCACGTTTGGTTCTCCTCGGTACGTGTGCTGCGGGCCCCTGAGTGCTCGGCGGGG
>Ga0207835_1000107_pt1 | contig 23939 bp, 22 predicted proteins | sample LuqExpMetagenom8_FD_187766 | JGI IMG/M metagenome (GOLD analysis project Ga0207835, IMG submission 187766) | Tropical forest soil microbial communities from Luquillo Experimental Forest, Puerto Rico - Sample 8 (SPAdes) | ecosystem: Environmental > Terrestrial > Soil > Tropical forest ... | reverse complement strand
AACCCGGAGGGCTGGGGCCAATTTTCCCGATCTCTGCGTCGGTCGTCGCTAGCAGACACTCGGTCTGCGTCGCTCCTCTCTCCTTGATCTCGAAAAAATTGGCGCCCAGCGACACCTGCGCGAAAGTGCATAACAGGCTCTAGGATAGAGATTGGGCCTTGAGGGCCTGAAGGAGTGAACCGAATGGCGACAGAACCGCGCAAGGCTGTGGTTTTGCTGAGCGGCGGACTGGATTCCGCCACGGTGCTGGCGATTGCGCGCAGTGAAGGCTACCAGCCTTTTGCGCTCTCATTTCGCTATGGACAGCGGCACAGTTGGGAGCTGACAGCGGCGCAGCGGGTGTGTGACGCGCTGGGCGCAGCCGAGCACCGCGTGGCGGAGATTGACCTGCGCCTCTTTGGCGGATCGGCGCTGACGGCGGATATTGCCGTGCCGAAGGGCCGCGATGTGGACGAGATGTCGGATGGGATTCCGATCACGTATGTTCCTGCGCGGAACACGATCTTCCTCTCATTTGCGCTGGCGTGGGCTGAGGTGCTGGGATCGAGCGACGTGTTTCTGGGCGTGAATGCGCTGGACTACAGCGGCTACCCTGACTGCCGGCCAGAGTACATTGCGGCTTACGAAACGATGGCTAACCTGGCCACGCGCGCCGGAGTGGAAGGCAAGCAGCATCTGAAGATTCACACGCCGCTGATGCAGCTGACGAAGGCGCAGATCATTGCGCGTGGGCTGGAGCTGGGCGTGGACTACGGTCTGACGAGCAGTTGCTACGATCCCGCTCCGGATGGCGCGCCGTGCGGCTGGTGCGACTCCTGCCAACTGCGCAAGAAGGGCTTTGCGGAAAACGGCATGGAAGATCCGCTGGTGGCGCGGTACTCGCAGGCGAGCCGCTGACAGGCGAAGTATGAGTTACGCAGTCAAAGAAATCTTTTACACGCTGCAGGGTGAGGGCGCGCAGGCTGGCCGCGCGGCGGTGTTTTGCCGCTTTGCGGGCTGCAACCTGTGGAGCGGACGCGAAGAGGATCGCGCGACGGCGGTGTGCCGGTTCTGCGATACGGATTTTGTGGGCACGGACGGCGAGGGCGGCGGGAAGTTTGCTTCTGCAGTGTCACTGGCAGACGCCGTGGCAGCGCAGTGGCCCAAGGACGCGGGCGGGCAGCCGTTTGTGGTCTGCACGGGCGGTGAGCCGCTGTTGCAGATCGACGCGGCGTTCATTGGGGCGCTACACGCTCGCGGTTTCGCAATTGCCGTGGAGACGAATGGCACCATTGCAGCACCCGCTGGCCTCGACTGGGTCTGCGTGAGCCCGAAGGCCGCGACGGAGCTGAAGCAGACGTCCGGCGACGAGTTGAAGCTGGTCTACCCGCAGGCGGAAGCGCGGCCGGAACGTTTCGCAGGGCTCCGGTTCCGGCACTTCTTTCTGCAGCCGATGGATGGGCCGGAGCGGGTGGCGAACACGGCGGCGGCGGTGCGGTATTGCCGGGAGCATCCGCAGTGGCGGCTGAGCCTGCAGACACACAAGATTCTGGGGATTCCGTAGGACGTCGAAAAGACTTCCACCGGGGCTGAAACCCCCGATCTTTTGCAGGTGGAATCGGCACGCGTAAACTCGTGCCCTGACACGATGCGGCCAATGAGCCGGCACAGGAAAAGCGATGGAGATTTTCAAAGAGTTTTCGATTGAGGCGGCGCACTGGCTACCACGCGTGCCGGAGGGCCACAAGTGCGGGCGGCTGCACGGGCACAGCTTCCGCGTGGAGTTGCACCTGGAGGGCCCTGTGGACGCCGAGCTGGGCTGGGTGCTGGATTTTGCCGACCTGAAGACCGCGTTTGCTCCGCTCTACGAGCAACTGGATCACCACTGCCTGAACGAGGTGTCGGGCCTGGAAAATCCGACGAGCGAGAACCTGGCGCGATGGATCTGGGACCGGCTCAAGCCGGAACTGCCGGAACTGAGTGCGGTGGTGGTGCGCGAAACATGCACGAGCGGGTGTGTGTTCAGAGGGTAGGAGCCGGTGGCCTGCGTTCCTGCCCCGGTCCCCAACAGCGAAGGGCGGGGCACCGCAGTGCGATTGAAGAGCATTGGGATTGCACTGGCTTGATAGGTATTGCCTCTCTGGGAATTATTACAGTCGTGTTAAAATCGCCTTCTGGAGCCGGGCCGGTATCCCTGTGCCCGCGCGGAAAGCCATGATTCTCTATCTGATGCGGCATGCCAATGCTGGCGTTCGCCGCGACAATCCCGAGCAGGATGTGAAGCGCGCCCTGGTAAAAGAGGGCAAGGAGCAGTGCATGCTCATGGGGCGCATGCTGGGCGCACTGGGCGTGCAGCCGGAGCTGATTGTCTCCAGCCCGCTGAAGCGCTCCCTGCAGACGGCGCAGTTTGTGGGCACTGAGTTGGGCTACGACGCGAAGGTGGAGATCAGCCCGGCGCTGGGGCTGACGGCAGACTTTGCGGCGTTCCAGGCACTGGCAGAACAGTATGCCGACCGCGAATCAGTGCTGATGGTGGGACACAATCCGAATGTGTTCAAGTTTCTGGGGCGGCTGATCACGGGCAACGGCGGCGCGGCTGTGCGCATGCGCAAGGGGTCTGTGGCGTGCCTGGACCTGGCCAAGCATCCGCCGCTGCTGCGGTGGCTCATTGACCCACGTATGGCACGGCAGATCTACGCGACCGTGGCGAAGAGTTCGCGGCCGAAGACCTCGCGAAAGTAATCCGCCTCCTTCCTCAACGACCACAATTCAAGCTCAGCACCGGTGCGTCCCTGCTTCACTTCGAGATAGACGCGCTTGGGATACACACGCGCGGCAAAGCGCAGCACGTCACTGGCGCGGTCCTGATTGAGCGCGACGGCAAGGCGCAGCAGCAGCACGGCGCTCTGCACATTCTTGTGTTCCTCGGCAGGAATGTTGCGCAGAGCGCGATCACCGGCCTGCGGGCGGCTCTTGCCCATGTAGCGCGCGATGGCGGAGACGATGGTGCGCTGAAGCTGCGTAAAACCGTACATCTCAGAGCTGGAAATGATGTATTGCGTGTGGCGGTGATGGCCCTGGTGGTTGACGAACTTGCCGATATCACGCAGCACGGAGGCGGCAGAGAGCCAAGCCTCATACTCGGGCGGAAGGCCGTGGAGGCCCTTGAGATCGCGGAATAGCTGCAAAGCATGGGCGCGAACGGGCTCGGCTTGACGCAGATCGACGCTGTAGCGCTTCGCCGTGGAAACGACGCTCTCCCATCGCTCATGCTCCAGCTCGCGATGCACGGCGGCACGCGCATCCTGTTCGGCAAGCATCTGGGCGAGGATGCCATCGCGGAGCCCTAGCAACGAGTAGCGGAAACCGCGAAGCGAAAAGGTTTCAAGCAACTCGGCAAAAACCTGCGCACCCGCCACGATGATTTCAGCGCGGCGCAGACCGATGCCGGGCACAGCCTCGCGCTCAGGCAAGGCCATTTTGGCGAGCCGCGCGGCAAGCTTGCGTACGTCTGGCGCAAGGGCCGTGCCCCCAAGCGCAGTGGCAGCGGTGGCATTGCGCGCCGGACGCCGGGCCGACCGCTTGTTGGCGGGCTTCTGCGCGGCCACGCAGGCCTCAACCAGAGCCGCAGCAGTGCCGGAGGTAGCAATGACGAGCGGAACGCGCGTGGCGGCGATGCGACGGCTGGCCCGGCGCAGCTCGCGTGCGATGAGTTGCCGCATACGCCGTATGCCGTCCGCGGGTGCGGGATCGGCCTGGAGGAACTCCTCTGTGAGGCGAACAGCGCCGAGCGGCAGGCTGACGGTCTCCTTAATGCGGCGATGCTCAGAGAGTGTGATCTCGCAGCTGCCGCCGCCGAGATCGACGAGCAGCACGCGGCCGCGCGCGCCGGGCTCGTTCTGCATCACGCCGCGATGGATGAGGCGGCCTTCCTCAAGGCCGGAGATGATCTCCATGTTCCAGCCGGTTTCTGCCTTGACCCAGGCCTGAAATGCGGGCGCATTGCGGGCGTCGCGCATGGCGGCGGTGGCCACGACACGCATCTGGTCCACGCCGTGCGCCTGCACGGCTCGCTGGAAGCGCTTGAGCGCTCGCAGAGTGGCGGCCATGGCATCAGGCGAGACAAGGCCGGTCTCAAAAACGCTGGAACCGAGGCGTGTAACCTCTCGGTCCTCGTGAATGGTCTTAAGGCGATGAGAAACGACCCTTGCAATCTTGAGACGGCAAGAGTTGGAACCGATGTCAATCGCTGCGAATGTAGGCATGGCGAGGGACGCACGCTCCGTGGATGACGGAATGACTCTCTGGGGCCAAGATACATGACCAGGATGTGCGTGTGGCCGGTCCAGGTCTGGCCTATGCGGGGCGGCGGGCGACGCGCACATACCTGCGAACTGGCTGGCGGCGTGTGCGTTCAGCGGGGCCAGGGATCGGCTGCCGGCACTGGCAGAGCGCTTCCTGAAGCAGGCGAGAAGCGGTGCAAGCCAGTTGGCGGGTCAGGACGGGGCCTGCGCCACGGACATTCCGCCTCGCGAAGCGGGCCAGGGCAGCCCAGTCCCGCCACTGCCCGACGGCTCTCTGGATGGACCGGCATGTTGAATCAGCTTCCTGCGTCCACGCGTCAGGATGCGGCATGAACTCGGCCAGATAACGGCCTTTCTTCGCCAGCTTGCGGAAGGAATGCAGCCCCGCGGGCGTGAGAGTGGGAGCGGCAGCGGCAAGTTCATCCATCAGAGCCTGCAGAGCGGCGCGACTGTCACAGTGCGCTCCATCTGCACCATCAAGCCCCTTGCCGAGAGAGCGCGCGGAATCCGTAATGCGGAACAACCGCGCCTTCAGCACACGAACCATCTGGCGGCCACTAGCCTTGCGCCGTGCCCGCAGAGCGCTCTCAAGAGCTTGAATTGCATGCAGATAGTCACAGGCGTCCGGCGATTCTGCGGCAGCTTCCACTGCTCCGGGGCTGCGAAACGTCTTGAGGATTTCAAGGCAGACGTCGGTGTCGCGGATGGGCGCCAAAAGTCTGCGCACGCGCCTTGCAACACGGATCCAGCGACGGACAAGACGCTGAGACGGGGTGCTCAAGACGCCGCTGTGCACCATGGGGTCCAGCCCCGCCTGTAACCGCAGCGTTTCTGCGCGGAGGCTGTGGACGCGACGGCGGCTGGGCTTGCGTGTGCAGGCTTCCACCAGTGCACACCAGCGCTCAAACCGCCGTTTCCATCCCTGCCCGCGCCGTGAATCGGCGGGCGTTCGCAGTGGAAGCACCCTGGCGCTCATGGACCGCCCTCTGGGCTTCCATTGTGCATCCGGCGGCAGGTCTGGGCCAATTGGCGTGCGCAGCAATGGCACTGGCCTGATGCATCACTGATATTCTTGCACTAAACACATTTCCGCCACCGCTGCGGTGCGAATCTGCGCCCGAATGCGGAACCAGCGCAGAGATCATCACAGGCCGGCGCGCACTCACTGAGCAGCCCCGCCCGCAACAATTCCGAAATCCAGGCAGGATTGAACGACCGCGATCATGACGAACGAATCCACAACCGCTTCTAATCCCGGCCGCACGCCCTCAGCATTCGGCGCATGGGTGCTTTTGCTGGCCATCTTCGCCGCAGTGCAGTTCGCCTCCCTGTTCACACCGCCGCTGCTGGATGACGCCGATGCCAGCCACGCTGAGGCCGCGCAGCATATGGTTGAAAGCGGCGACTGGGTCACGCTGAAGGTGAATGGCATCCGCTACCTGGAGAAGCCTCCGCTTCCCTACTGGCTGGACGCGGCACTGTTCAAAGTCTTTGGCCAGAACGCGTTTGCGACGCACCTGCCGAACGCGCTTGCCATGCTCGGTTGCGCCGTGCTGGCATGGCTCTGGGCAAGCCGCGCTTGGGGCCGTCGCGCCGCATTCTATGCAGCGCTGGGCGTGCTCACATCGATTGGGCCATTCCTGTTTACGCGATTCGCCATCCCTGAGGCATTGCTGAGTTTTCTGCTGCTGCTTGCGCTCTACTGCTTCCTCACTGGCATGGAATCGCATCTGCCAACGCGAATCTATGTGATGTGGGCGGCTCTGGCGCTGGCCACACTCACCAAGGGACTGATTGCGCCGGTGTTCTTTGCGGCTGCGGCCATTCCTCTGCTGCTTTTGAGCGGCCACTGGCGCAGGCTCAGCGAGTTCCGTCCGTTCTCCGGCATCGCGCTCTATCTCGTCATCGCCGCACCGTGGCATATTCTTGCGGGCCTTGCGAATCCCGACCAGGGGCACCCGCTCGGCAACCACCCGACGCCGGGCAATGTGCACGGCTTCTGGTATTTCTACTTCGTCAACGAGCACTTTCTGCGCTTCCTGGGTGAGCGGTTCCCGCACGACTACAACAAGCTGCCAGCGGCGGCCTACTGGCTGCTGCATCTGGCCTGGCTGTTCCCGTGGAGCCTGTTTCTGCCGGCGATGGTGGTGCTGGGCTGGCGCACGCGCAAGAGCTGGCTGCAGCATCTGCACCGCGATGCTGGGCAGACCGTGGACTTCTACCTGGACAACGCCGTACGCGAAGACGTGGCAACCTATGTGACCCGTCTCAAGTTCCGCGTGCGCACCATCTGGCTGCTGGGTCTGTTCAGCGCGTTCATCCTGCTCTTCTTCTCACTCTCAACCAACCAGGAGTACTACACGTTTCCGGCGTGGGCTCCGCTGCTGATCCTGATGGCCGGCGTGCTGGCCACGCTGGAAGAGGGCCGCAGGCCGGACGGTGCAAGGATGCTGCTCTCCACTGCGTGGCTCACCGCAGCGCAGGGCGTATTTGCGCTGGTGGGCGTTGCTGCTGCAGCCGCACTGGGCTGGGGGCTCTGGGAGGCGCGCAACCTGCCCTTTGTTTCCGATATCGGCACAATGCTGGCGCATCGCGCTGTGGGCGATTACACGCTTTCCATGTCGCACCTGTTCGATCTGACCGGCCCGTCCTTTGCGGCGCTGCGGCTGCCTGCGGGGCTGGCACTGGTGACATTGCTGGTGGGCCCGGCGGTGAGCTGGCTGCTGCGCCTGCGCAAGAAGCATCTGGCCGCGACAGTAACTCTGGCGCTGACCTCCGCCGTCTTCCTCATCGCGGCGCACATCGCGTTCGCGCGCTTTGAGCCGATGCTCAGCTCAAAGCAGATGGCCGACACAATTGAGCAGAAGGGCACGCCAGCGGACACCTTCATCATCTACGGCGACCAGTCGGACGCTTCGTCGGTGATCTTTTATGCGCACAACTTTCTGCAGAAGCCTGCCGACATTGTGATGCAGCCGTGCTCAGCTTCAGGGCAGGGTTCGTCGCTACTGTGGGGCTCGTGCTACCCGGACGCGCCGCACATCTTTCTGAGCGAAGATGTGCTGGTGAAGCAGTGGGGTACGGGCGAGCGTAAGTGGCTGTTTGCGCAGGATACAAACCAGGAGAAGGTGGAGCAACTGCTCGCCGGACGCTTGTACCCGGTGCAGACTCTGGCCGACAAGACGCTGTGGACCGACCGGCCCGTAAAATAACGCAGCCGATGAACACGAGACGCCGCAGCGGCGAGAGCTTTGGCCTGTCTGCGGCGGAACTGCGCACGCTTGGCGCGCTGAAAACACCGATGCACATCCAGCGGTTCGTGGACGGGCTCGCCTACGACTACTCCGACTCGGCGCGCTCTCCGCGGCGCGTGCTGCGCGAGCGACGCGGGCACTGCATGGAAGGCGCGCTGGTGGCTGCGGCGGCGCTGCGCGTGCAGGGCCACCCGCCGCTGCTGATGGACCTGCAGGCCGTGCGCGACGACGACCATGTGATTGCGCTCTTCCGCGAGCATGGGCTGTGGGGCGGTATCGCCAAGTCTAACTTTGCCGGACTGCGGTTTCGCGCGCCCGTGTATCGCACACTGCGCGAGCTGGCGCTGAGCTACTTTGACCACTACTACAACCTGCGCGGCGAGCGCACGCTGCGGCACTACTCGCAGGCCGTGAACCTGGCCCGGCTGGACGCGGGCCACTGGATGACCGCCGAAGACGACCTGTGGTGCGTGACCGACCTGCTGAATGCGGCGCGGCACTACACGCTGGCGCCGGACAAAGTAACGCGCACTCTGCCGCGGCTGGACCGGCGCAGCTTTGAGGCGGGGCAGCATGGAGCGGTGAAGCACTGAGCGAAAATCTAGGCAGCGCGCATGCGGCCGCCGGGCAGCAGCTTGAAGATGCGGCCGCGCCAGACGATCTCGCTGGAGCCATAGCTGGCGGCCCAGAAACCGAAGCCCATCAGGTCGCGAATGGGGTAAAGCACCAGCAAGCCAAACCAGCTTCTATCGCGCACCACGGCGCGGCCCACTCCGAGTGACAGGGCCCAGCGCGTGATGAGGCTCTCTGCAAGGAAAGCGAGACCGAGCAGGAGCCAGCCGTGCGCCGCGGCCGCTGCAAGCCCCAGCAGGCCGAAAGGCAGGCTGAAGGTGAGTGCCGTGCCGAAGTGGCCCTTGGGCCGCGAGAAGCGCGTGGATTTCATCCAGCGGACCTGGTGCTTGAGCGAGGAGACGAAGCTGGAGTTGATGACCATGTGGTCAATGGCGTGGGTGCTGAGCACCACCGTTTCACCCAGCTTCCAGGTCTCATTGCCGAGCACGAAATCGTCCGCGCAGTAGTCGGCAGAGACGGCAAAGCCGCCCATCTTGCGAATGGTCTCACGCCGGAAGGCCATGGTGGGGCCAAGCGTGAACTGCATGCCCTCCATCATGCGCGCGACGAGCACGCCTGAGGTCATCTCGACGCTCATGCCCACAGCCTCAAGGCGCGCCCAGAGGCCACCTTCGGCGGCGACGCCGCGGTAGGGGCAGGTGATGCCGCCGACCTTCGGCTCCGCGAAGGGCATGGCAACGGCGCGCAGGTAGTCCGGCGTAACGCGCACGTCCGAGTCGCTGATGACGAGGATGTCATGCGTGGCGGCGGACTCCATCAGCTCCATCGAGCGCACCTTGGCGTTGATGTATGCCGGCTCGCCGGTGGTGAAGAAGCGCGCGGGGATGTGCGGATAGCGCGCGGCCACGCGGCGGGCTGTCTGGAGCCCTGCGTCTTCCTCAGTGCGTGCGCAGAAGAGGATTTCGTACTCGGGATAGTCCTGCTCGAAGAAGGAGGCCAGATGCGCTTCGAGGTCCGGCTCGGCACCGTGGAGCGGCTTGAGCAGCGTGAGCGGCGGCGTGAAGCCGGGGCGCACGCGCAGTTGCACGTCTGCGGCGCGGCGCTCGCGCAGGTAACGGGGCACTGCGGCCAGCACCATGCAGGCAAAGATCGTGGAAGTGAACAGGCCGAAGGCGGCCAGAGCAAGAAAGGCGTACGTCATGCAGGACTCGAACGGTCCGGGAAGTCTGAATGCTGCCTGGACACTTTCGCCATTCTCGACGAAAGCGGCGCAAAGGGGCAAGCGTCAGGCGTCGCGGCGTGTGGAACGCGGGGGCACAGCCGCAGGGCGGCGCAAGGGCACGATTGCTCCCGGCGTGGCCGGAGCCGCCTGCTGAAAGCGCGAAAGCATCTCCGAGCGGATGTACTGGACGAAGCTCTGCATCTCGCGATTCATCTCCTCCATGCGCTCGCGCATCTGCAGAATGATGGCGATGCCGGCGATGTTGACGCCGAGGTCGCGGGCGAGGTTGAGGATGAACTCCAGTCGCTCGAGATCCTCGTCGGTGTAGTAGCGCGTGTTGCCCTCGGTGCGCGAGGGCTTCAGCAGGCCTTCGCGCTCATAGAGGCGCAGCGTCTGCGGATGAATATCGTACATGTCGGCGACCGCCGAGATCATGTACACGCCTTTGGATTTGCGTTTTGCGGCCATAGTGGCTTTGCCAACAGATTATCGCAAGCGGTTCCCTGTTGCCCCTCTCACAGCTTGTCAAACAGCGTCACGCGCGGGTCCTGGTTGTTCAGCTTGGCGAGTTCGCGCATGATCTCGCGGCTGCGTTCGTCCTGAAGGTGCGGCACCACGACTTCGACGGTGACGATCTGGTCGCCGCGCTGGCCGGGGTGCGAAGCGTTCTCGACACCGCGCTCGCGCATGCGAAGCTTCTGGCCGCTCTGCGTGCCGGGCGGAATCTTCAAGTGCGCGCGCCCGTCGATGGTGGGCACGTCCACCTTGGCGCCCAGCGAGGCCTCCGGCACGGTGATGGGCACGGTGAGGTGAATGTCGTCACCGGAGCGCGTGAAGACCGGGTGCGAGCCGATGCGCATGATGACGAACAGGTCGCCAGCCGCGCCGCCGTTGACGCCGGAGTTGCCCTTGCCCTGCAGGCGGATACGCTGGCCGTCGCGCGTGCCAGCCTTAATGCGGAACTCCACTGTCTCCGTGCGCGGCAGCGTACCCTCACCGCGGCATGTGGGGCACTCGTTGGAGATGCGGCCCTGGCCGTTGCAGCGCGGGCAGGGGATGTTGAACTTCATGCGGCCGCCCATCTGCGTCACCTGGCCGGAGCCGTTGCACTCAGGGCAGGTCTGCGGGCCGCCGGTGTGGGCCATGCCGTGGCAGGTGGGGCACACCTCCTGGCGATGAATCTGGATGCGTGCCGCGCCGCCGCGAATGGCGGTCCAGAAGTCAACCGTGGTCTGGTACTCAAGGTCCGTGCCGGGCTGCGGGCCGCGCGGCTGGTGCGACTGCTGCGCTCCGGTGAAGATACCGGAAAAAATGTCCTTGAAGCTGCCCCAGCCCGACGAACCGGAAGATGCCTGCGCGCCACCACCACCGCCAAAGCCGGAGAAGTCGAAGCCCTCGAAATCGACCGGCGGATGCTGGCCCGCCGACTGCTGACGCGCGTAGGCCTCGGCCTGCGCCGGGTCGATCTGGTCGGAGTAGAAGCCGAGCTGGTCATAGACCTTGCGCTTCTTCTCGTCGCTCAGGATGTCGTTGGCCTCGGAAATTTCCTTGAACTTCTCCTCGGCACGCTTGTCGCCCGGGTTCACGTCAGGGTGATACTTGCGCGCGAGCTTGCGGAAGGCCTTGCGAATCTCCTCGGGCGTGGCCGTCTTCTTCACACCGAGCATCGCGTAATAATCTTTGTTCGTTGTAGGCATGGTTACTATGAACTCAATTCCGGGCTAAGCAATCGTCTGCGAGATGCTGGCTAGGCGATCCGCCGCGCCTTCAGAGCGCCCTTTTCCGTGCGGGGCGCAGGAAACACCTCAACTTCAATGCGGGAAGTCACTTCCTGGCTGGCTACGGCCAGATCGTAGGACATCTGCATCTTCATCCAAAAATCTGGCGTGGTGCCGAAGTAGCGTGCCAGCCGCAGGGCCGTGTCCGCAGTGATTCCACGGCGCTCCCGCACAATCTCGGAGATCCGCGTGACAGGTACACGCAAGGCAAGGGCCAAAGCATTGGCAGAAAGTCCCAGCGGCACAAGAAAATCCTCACGCAGGAACTCGCCGGGATGGATCGGCACGCCTCGTTCCTCATGTTTGCGCGGAATACTCATGCGATCTCCTTAGTGATAGTCAATGATCTCCACATCCCACGCATCCTTGCCGTCCCAGCGAAAACAGATGCGAAACTGGTCATTGATACGGATGCTCCACAGCCCTTTGCGGTCGCCCCTCAGCTTCTCCAGCCTGTTGCCGGGCGGCTGGCGTAGATCAGCGATCTCAGTTGCGAAGTCGATCGCCTGCAGACGCCGCACCGCCATCCGTGCCCATTGCCCCAGTCGCCGGCTCTTCCCGGTTCTGAAAACCGCTTCTGTTCCGGCGTCGGCAAAGGACTGGATCATGTTTAACGTTTAGCGTAACACGGGAAACGAAACGATAGCATGACCAGCTTTTGATACGCGGCAAAAAGGGTGGGCGATTCTGCAATCGCTCACCCCTCTTGCTTACCATTTCGCCCGAAGGGCGCACTGCCTGGACGGCCAGTCCTACTTCTTCTCTTCCGGGGCGTCGACGTACTCGGCATCGATCACGCCGTCGTCCTTCTTCGCTTCACCGGCCGGGGCTGCGCCTGCTGCCGGATCGGCTGCTGCGCCAGCGGCGGCCTGCGCGGCGCTGGCCTTGTACATGGCCTCGGCGAGCTTGTGGCTGGCCGCGGTCAGCTTCTCCTGCGCACCCTTCAGGTCCGCAGCCGACGCCTCGGTGTTCTCGAGCGTCTTCTTGGCTTCGGCCAGTGCCGACTCCACGTCGGTCTTGTCCGCAGCCTGTACCTTGTCGCCTGCGTCCTTCAGCATCTTTTCGATGTTGTAGACCAGGCCGTCAAGCGAGTTGCGCGACTCGATCTGCTCGCGCTTCTCCTTGTCCTCAGAGGCGTGCGCTTCGGCTTCCTTGGCCATCTTCTCCACTTCGTCCTTGCTCAGGCCCGAGCTGGAGGTGATGGTGATGCGCGTGTCCTTGCCGGTGGCGTTGTCCTTCGCCGTCACGTTGAGGATGCCGTTGGCGTCGATGTCGAAGGTGACCTCGATCTGCGGCACACCGCGCGGAGCCGGAGGAATGCCGGCCAGCTTGAACTTGCCGAGCGTGCGGTTCTGCGCTGCCATGGGGCGCTCGCCCTGAAGGACGTGCACCTCAACCTCGGTCTGCGAATCGGCCGCCGTCGAGAAGGTTTCTGTCTTCTTCGTCGGGATGGTCGTGTTGCGCGGGATCATCGGCGTGGCCACGCCACCCAGCGTTTCGATGGACAGGGTCAGCGGCGTCACGTCGAGCAGGAGCAGGTCCTTGACCTCACCAGCCAGCACGCCAGCCTGCACGGCTGCGCCCACGGCCACCACTTCATCGGGGTTCACGCCGCGGTGCGGCTCCTTGCCGAAGAGCTGCTTTACCACTTCCTGAATCTTCGGCATACGGGTCTGGCCGCCGACGAGAACAACTTCGTCGATCTCCGCCGGGGTCACGCCCGCGTCCGTCATGGCCTTCTTGCAGGGCTCCAGCGAGCGGTCGAGAAGATCGGCCACCATCTGCTCCAGCTTGGCGCGCGTCAGCTTGCGGACAAGGTGCTTCGGGCCGGTGGCATCCGCCGTGATGAACGGCAGGTTGATCTCGGTCTCAAGCGTGGTCGAGAGCTCGATCTTAGCCTTTTCCGCGGCGTCCTTCAGGCGCTGCAGGGCCATCTCGTTGCCCTTCGAGCTCAGGTCGAGGCCTTCCTCAGCCTTGAACTCGGCGATGAGCCAGTCCACGATGCGCTGGTCGAGGTTGTCGCCGCCCAGGTGCGTGTCGCCGTTGGTCGACTTCACCTCGATGACGCCTTCACCCACTTCCAGAATCGAGATATCAAACGTGCCGCCGCCAAAGTCGTACACGGCGATGGTCTCGTCCTTCTTCTTGTCGAGGCCGTAGGCCAGCGCGGCCGCTGTGGGCTCGTTGACGATACGCTTGACCTCAAGGCCAGCAATCTTGCCAGCGTCCTTGGTGGCCTGGCGCTGTGCATCATTGAAGTAAGCCGGCACGGTGATCACGGCTTCGGTCACAGACTCGCCCAGGTAGGCTTCAGCGCTCTTCTTGAGCTTCTGCAGGATCATGGCCGAGACCTCAGGCGGGGTGTACTCCTTGCCCTGCGCGAGGACGGCAACGTGATCGCCCTGCTGGGTGACCTTGTACGGGACCATCTTCATTTCGGCGTTCACTTCGTCATAACGACGGCCCATGAAGCGCTTGATGGAGAAGACGGTGTTTTCAGGGTTGGTGATGGCCTGGCGCTTGGCCACCTGGCCCACCAGACGCTCGCCCGACTTGGAGAAGCCGACGATGGAGGGCGTGGTGCGCGCACCCTCTTCATTTGCAATCACTTTGGGCTCGCCGCCCTCCAACACCGCCACGCACGAGTTGGTCGTACCAAGGTCAATTCCGATGATCTTTGCCATAGGGGTTTATACCTGCCTGCCGAGAGAATTCTGACGCTTTATAGGATGCATGATTGAGTGACTTAGTGTCAACTTTTCTTGACTGAAACACGATAAATGTCACCGCGCCATCGTATCGCATTGGCCACAAAAGAGTTGCATCGTACAGGAGCGGCGTCACATCCAAGACTTCGTTTGATCCTGTAAGCTCAACTCTTCAAGGGACATGACCTCGAAGGCCGCCTTAGCTCGTTATCCGCTCACCCAGGGGGTCAATCCCTGGCTGGTGACCGTGTCCGTGATGCTGCCCACCTTTATGGAGGTGCTGGACACGGCGATCGCCTCGGTGGCGCTGCCTTATATCGCCGGGAGCCTTTCTGCCAGCAACTCGGAAGCCACGTGGGTGCTGACCAGCTACCTGGTGGCAAACGCGGTGATCCTGCCCGCGTCGAACTGGTTTGCGCGGCGGTTCGGGCGCAAGCAGTTCCTGATGAGCTGCGTAATCCTCTTCACGGTGGCGTCGTTCTTCTGCGGCGCTGCGCCCTCACTGGCAATAATTCTGCTGGCCCGCATTCTGCAGGGCGCGGGCGGCGGTGCGCTGCAGCCTCTGTCGCAGTCGATCCTGCTGGAAAGCTTCCCGGTGGAAAAGCGCTCGATGGCGATGGCGGCTTACGGCCTGGGAATCGTGGTGGCGCCGGTGCTGGGGCCCACGCTGGGCGGCTGGCTGACGGACACGTTCAGCTGGCGCTATGCGTTTTACATCAACATTCCCGTGGGCATTCTGGCGGTGCTGCTGATCGCGCGGTTCGTGCATGACCCGCCGTACATCAAGAACGCCAAGGTGGGCCCGTTCGACAACCTCGGCTTCGGGCTGCTGATCCTCTGGACGGGCTGCCTGCAGGTGGTGCTGGACAAGGGGCAGGAAGACGACTGGTTCGGCGCGACGTGGGTGCGCTGGGCTGTGGCAGGCATCGTCATCGGCCTCATCGGCTGGCTGTGGCGCTCGTGGACCAACCGCAACGGCCTTGTCGATCTGCATGTGCTGAAGAACCGGAACTTCCGCACCGGGTGTTTTCTGATTGCGCTGCTGGGCATGTGCATCTACATCACCATCACCATCCTGCCGCTCTACTACCAGGAGATTCTGGGCTACACCGCATTCACGGCGGGCCTGGTGGTGGGGCCGCGCGGCATCGGCTCGTTCATCGGCTCGCCCATCATCGGCATCCTCGGCTCGCGCATCGACAACCGCAAGCTGCTCAGCCTGGGCTTTGTCGGCTTCGGCGTGTGCGCGCTTTTCTTTGGCATGGTCAATCTGGACATTGGCCCCTACACGCTGCTCATTCCGATCACGCTGACGGGATTTGCCCTGAGCTTTGTGTTTGTGCCGTTGGCAACGCTCTCAACTTCGACGCTGACGCGCGAGGAGATGGGCAACGCTACGGGCCTGTTCAACATGCTGCGCAACATCGGCGGCTCCATCGGCATTGCCATGGCGGAGACGGCGATCATCCGCCGCGCAGTGCTGCACCAGACCGAGATCGGCGCAAACCTGCCGGCGTCGGGCGCCGTGCTGCAGCAGAAGGCGGCGGCAGTGGGCGGCTACCTGGGGCGCCATCTGGGAACAGCGCAGGGACGACCCGGCGCACTGGGGCTGTTCTACGAGGAGCTGCAACAGCAGGCGGCGCTGATGGCGTATGTGGACGTGTTCCGCTGGACGGCGCTGCTGGCGTTCTTCTGCGCGATTGCGGTGTGGCTGTTCCGCAAGCAGCCGAAGGGCGTGGCCCCACCGCCGGGGGCGCACTGACCCGCACGTTGACGACGAGCGCCGTGCTATAGTCGAGCCACTTTAGGGCACCCATGAAACGCGCGCTCATCCTCGTTCTGCTGTTCATTACAACCGGAGTGAGCAAAGCTCAATCTCACTCGGCAGGTCCACGCCAAGACCTCGGCAAGCTCTCGTCGGCACAGCTAACAGCGTGCTACGACAACTTATCCATCTGCGGCGCGCCGGAAGTGTATGCGATCTCGGATGAATTAACAAAACGCCTCCCAGCATTTTCTGCAAGTCAACTGGTTGATTGCATGAAGAATTGGAAGGCCTGCGGCGTAGAAAACGACATAGAAACAGGTTGGGCGGTTTCAGCCGAGCTTGCCCGCCGAGGCCACCTCCGGCCATGGCTTGAGCACTACTGGAGAGAATCCGACCCGGAGGTTCGCGACGGGATCGTTCATGCCGCCTACAGAGTCAAGACGCCTGAAGTGACTGCGTTCATGAAGAAGGTGCTGGCACAGCGCAAGGGCGATGACGATGCACTGTTCTGGCCCGCGAACTACTTGGCAAAGCAATGCGATACCGACGCCTTGCAATGGTTGAGTACGCGCGAGGGCCGCCCGGAAGGGTGCCTGCTATGGGCCCCAACTGTTGCTCTGTTTGGTAAATGCAACTACCGGCCTGCAATTCCATACATCGTCGAGAATTCGATTTGGGATGCGTGTCTGAATATAGATGACGCTGGCGCGGATGCCCTTCTGCGCCTTTTCCCGCATTCTCCAAAGCGATTCAAGAGTACCGAAGAGTTGCAGGCCTATTTCTGCTCTCGCGCCCGCAAAGAGGGCTTCAACGTGAATTGCCCGACCCAGTGATGGATCAGACTCTCTCTTTTCCAAACCGCTGCTGGCGTTCTTCTGCGCCGCCGGGCGCGCACTAGATTGCGCTAGGCTTCCAGCGGCTCAAAGCGCCGCTCGGCTTCGTTGTACTGCTCGACGCGGCCGGTGAGGATGTCGTAGTACCAGGCGAAGGCTTGCAGGCGGCCCTCGGCCATGGCGCGCGCAACGCTGGGCTGGGCGCGCAGGTTCAGAAACTGCGCAATGACGTTGCCGCGGATGAGCGAGGCCAGCTCGGCGTGCTCGCCGTCGGCGGGGTTGAGCGGCTGGCGATGTGTGAAGGCGCCTTCGACGTGCTCGAGCCAACGCTTCGCCTTGGGCAGTTTGTCCAGCCCCTTGCGCTCCACTGCCGCCTTCATGGCGCCGCAGTCGGAGTGGCCGCAGAGGATGACATACGGCACCTTGATGACTTCGACGGCGTACTCGATGGTGGCCGTGCAGCCATCCACGTCGCTGGCATCGGTAGGCACCACGTTGCCCGCGTTGCGCGTGATGAACAGGTCGCCCGGCTCAGTGCCGAAGATGAGGTCGGGCACAATGCGCGAATCCGAACAGGTGATGAACAGCCACTCGGGCGACTGACCTTCTGCGAGCAGATGATAGTGGTCACGGCGGGCGGGAAAGATTTCCGACTGGAACTTGCGATAGCCCTTGAGAAGGCGCTGCATTCAAGATCTCCTGGAGGCGCGCGCCAAGCAGGGGAAGGCGCGTCTGTACCTCTACCAGCGTAGCGCAACGGGGCGGAGAGGCTATTCTGATGCGAGACATTCAAGGAGATTCCCGGCATTGAAACGCATGGCATCGTTCTTCTTCGCGCTCGTTTTCGCACTGGCAGGCGCGGCGGCGCAGGCGCAGTCCGTTGACACCATCGACCCGGCATTGAAGGCAAAGATCGACCGCATAGCAACGCAGGTGCTGGAACAGCGCGGCGTGCCCTCGGCGAGCATCGCCGTGGTGCAGGGCCGAAAGATCGTCTACACGCAGGCCTACGGCAAGGCGCACATTGCACCGGACCTGGCGGCGACACCGGCGATGCGCTACTCCATCGGCTCCATCTCCAAGCAGTTCACGGCGTCGGCGATCCTGCTGCTGGCCGAAGAGGGCAAGCTCTCACTGGACGACGCGGTGGGCAAGTATGTGCCGGGCCTGACGCGCGGCAACGAGGTAACGATCCGGCAGGTGCTCTCTCACACGGCGGGCTACCAGGACTACTGGCCTGAGGACTACCTGATGACGCCGATGATGAAGCCGGAGAACGGGCAATACATCCTGGACCACTGGGCAAAGAAGCCGCTGGACTTTGAGCCGGGCACGGAGTGGCAGTACTCGAACAGCGGCTACGTGGTGGCCGGAGCGGTGGTGGAGAAGGTGACGGGGCAGCGGCTGACTGACTTTCTGGCCGAGCACGTCTTTCGGCCGCTGGGCATGCAGTCCGTGCTGGACCGCGACCAGGACGCGCTGACCGCGACCGACGCGACGCCCTACATTCGCGCGGCTCTGGGACCGCTACGGCAGGCTCCGGCAGAGGGCCGCGGATGGATGTTTGCTGCGGGTGAGCTGGCGATGACGCCGCACGACCTGGCGCTGTGGGACATCAGCCTCATGAATCAGTCCGTGCTGAAGCCCGCGAGCTACAAGGAGATGTTCACCGAGATCAAGCTGAAGAACGGCAAGGGCACGCATTACGGGCTGGGCGTGGAGGTCTTTGAGCAGGACGGGCACCGCGTCATCGAGCACTCGGGCGAGGTGACGGGATTTGTGTCGGACAACATTGTGCTGCCAGAGGACGGCGTGGCCGTGGCCGTGACGACGAATCACATGGCCAGTGGCGCGGGGCAGATTGCGCAGTTGGTGGCAGCGGCCGTGGCGGGCAACGCGCACCAGACCGACGCGGAGAAGCAGGCGATCGCGATCTATCACGATCTGCAGCAGGGAAAGATTGACCGCAGCCTGCTGGCGCCGAACCTGAACGACTACTTCAGCACGCAGACGGTGGCGGATTTCCAGTCAAGCCTGGGGCCGCTGGGCGAGCCGCTTACCTTCAAACAGATGCGTGAAGAGTTGCGTGGAGGCATGACGGGACGCACGTTCCAGATTGTGTATCCGGGCAAGCGGCTGCGCCTCTCGACTTACACGTATCCCGACGGCAAGCTGGAGCAGTACCTGATCGAACCAACGGAATGAGCACCTGCGGTGCGGCGTGCAGCTCGCTGGCCGCTCGCGACAAAGTCGTGACAGCGCGTGGCGTCTGGTTGTGGCGAGGCCAGTGTTCGTGCTTTCCCGGGTCCGAAAACACGGACCCGGGGCACCCATTTTCGTGCTGGAGATACAGCGCAAGAGCAGGTTATGTCCGTCTCACCCGCTGCTTGCGTTGCGCCCACCGAGCGCTTGCTGAATCAGTGAACTCAACTCAGGCTGCGGGCGGAAAGGCGCGGGCCACGCGGCTGCGCACATCTGCGAGCCACGCTTCGCGCTGCTCCTGCGTGCTGGCGATGACGACGGAGTAGTTGGTGCGCTCCACGTCTTTCACGCCGCAGTAGTTGAGAATGCAGCGCGTCCACAGGTTCTCCAGCGGATCGCCGTAAAGCTCGCGCTCCATCTCCAATGGCGTGTTGGACGTGGTGAAGACGAGCGCGCGCTCGGCCTTGAGCAGCGTTACGAAGTTGACCTTGCCCGTCTCGTCGGGACGGAAAGCATAAGCCACGCCGGAACGCAGCACGCGGTCCACCCAGCCCTTCAGCATGGCGGGGGGCATGTGCCACCAGTCCGGATGCACGAAGACAAAACCGTCCGCTGCGGCCACTTCACGGCAGTGCGTTTCCACCAGCGGATCCAGCTTCGCGTCGCCGGGAATCTCCTCAAACGGCAGGATGGGGTCGAAGCTTTCGGCGTAGAGGTCATGGAAGACCACAGTGTGTCCGTTGGCTGTGAGCACGTCGCGCACGGCATCGGCGATGGCGTGGTTCAGGCTGCCCGCATACGGGTGGCCGAGAATCAGCGAGATCTGCATCGATCGCTCCTTGTGTTGCCTACTGCAGACCTCCGGTCCGGCGTGGCGCTCATTGGGGAAAGCGCGCCGCGCTGGCCGTTCAAGCTACTTCGCCACCTGGTTCACGTCGCGCACGGCGCCGCGGCTGGCACTCGTGGTCATGGCGGCGTAAGCCTGCAGCGCCTTTGAGACGTAACGCGCGCGCGGTGCGGCAGGCTTCCAACCGGCTGCGCCCCTGGCGTTCATCGCGGCGCGACGTTTGCTGAGTTCTTCGTCGCTGACGGCCACGCGCAGCACGCGCTTGGGAATGTCGATCTCGATGGTGTCGCCTTCGTGCACGAGCGCGAGCGCACCGCCTTCCGCGGACTCAGGCGAGATGTGGCCAATCGACAAGCCCGACGACCCACCGGAGAAGCGCCCGTCGGTGATGAGCGCGCAGACCTTGCCCAGGCCCTTCGACTTGAGGTAGCTGGTGGGGTAGAGCATCTCCTGCATGCCGGGGCCGCCCTTGGGGCCTTCATAGCGGATGAGCACCACGTCGCCGGGCACAATCTTGTCGCCGAGAATCGCGTCAACCGCCGCGTCCTGGCTCTCAAAGATGCGCGCCGGACCGGTGAAGGTGAGGTGCGCGGGATCGACGCCCGCGGTCTTCACAATGCAGCCGTCCTCCGCGATGTTTCCAAACAGCACGGCAAGGCCGCCGTCCTGGCTGAAGGCGTGTACCTTGTCGCGGATCACGCCAGCGGCGCGGTCCGTGTCGAGCGCGGGGTAGCGCGCGGACTGGCTGAAGGGCACGGTGGTGCGAATGCCGCCGGGAGCGGCGCGGTAGAAGAGCTGCGACTCGGCCGACGGCTTGCCCGTGAGGTCGTAGGTGTCGATGGCGTCGCCGAGCGTGGGCGTGTGCACGGTGTGCGTGCCGCGATGGATGAGGCCGGCGCGGTCGAGTTCGGCGAGGATGTTCATGATGCCGCCAGCGCGATGCACGTCTTCAACGTGAACCGTCGCGATGGACGGCGCGACCTTGCACAGGTGCGGAACTTTGCGTGAGAGGCGATCGATGTCGGCCATGGTGAAGGGCACTTCGCCCTCCTGCGCGGCGGCCAGCAGGTGGAGCACGGTGTTCGTCGAGCCGCCCATGGCGATGTCGAGCGTCATGGCGTTCTCAAACGCGTCAAACGTGGCGATGGAGCGCGGCAGCACGCTCGAGTCGCCCTGCTCGTAGTAACGCTTGGCGAGTTCGACGGCGGTGCGGCCTGCGCGGAGGAAGAGCTCCTTGCGGTCAGCGTGCGTAGCAACAATCGTGCCGTTGCCGGGCAGCGAGAGGCCCAGCGCTTCCGTGAGGCAGTTCATGGAGTTGGCCGTGAACATGCCGGAACACGATCCGCAGGTGGGGCAGGCCGAGCGCTCGTACTCCGCCACGTCCTCATCGGAGACATGCGAGTCGGCAGCCACAATCATGGCATCGATCAGATCGACAGCCTTGACGATGTTGCCGGAGAGCTGCACCTTGCCTGCTTCCATTGGCCCGCCAGAGACGAAGACAGCAGGAATGTTGAGGCGCATCGCAGCCATCAGCATGCCGGGGGTGATCTTGTCGCAGTTGGAGATGCAGACCAGCGCGTCGGCACAGTGAGCGTTGGCCATGTACTCCACGGCGTCAGCAATGAGCTCGCGCGAGGGCAGCGAGTAGAGCATGCCGTCGTGGCCCATGGCAATGCCGTCGTCGACGGCGATGGTGTTGAACTCCTTGGCGATGCCGCCCGCTTTCTCGATTTCGGCCGCAACGAGCTGGCCCAGGTCCTTGAGGTGAACGTGGCCAGGGACAAACTGGGTGAAAGAGTTGGCTACGGCGATGATGGGCTTGCCGAAGTCGCCGTCGTTCATTCCGGTGGCGCGCCAGAGGCTGCGTGCGCCGGCCATGTTGCGTCCGTGGGTTGAGGTGCGGGAGCGGTATGCAGGCATAGACCTCTATTTTACGGCTCTTCTACTCAGCGAAGCGAGCGGGCGACGCGGCGGTCACGATACACTGAGGAGTTAACGAACCTTTGAGAGCCCCATGTTTGAGAATCTGACAGATAAATTGCAGCGCGCCTTTAAGACCCTGCGCGGGCAGGGCACGCTTACTGAAGAAAACATCACCGAGGCGTTGCGCGAGATTCGCGTGGCGCTGCTCGAAGCCGACGTGAACCTCAACGTCGTGAAGGACTTGATCGAACAGATCCGCGCGAAGGCTGTGGGCACCGCGGTGATGACCGCCCTCTCGCCCTCTGAGCAGGTGATCAAGATCGTCCGCGATGAGCTCGTCACTCTGCTGGGCAAGGACACGGCGCGCTTCAAGTTTGCGCCGCAGCCGCCGACGGTCATCCTGATGGCGGGCCTGCAGGGTTCTGGTAAAACGACCACCACCGGCAAGCTGGCCGCGTGGCTCAAGAAGGGCGGGCACCGTCCCATCCTCGTTTCGGTTGACGTTTACCGCCCGGCCGCGCGCGAGCAGTTGAGGGTCGTGGCCAAGTCGATTGACGCGAAGATTTACGAAGGCGACACCAAGGGCGAGGCTGCGGGCTCAGCGCTGGTGGAGAGGCTGGCCACCGAGGCACGGCGCGAGGCGCGCAACTTCGGCTACGACACGCTGATTGTGGATACCGCGGGCCGGCTGCACGTGGACGAAGACCTGATGGGCGAGATGGAGCGGCTGAAGAAGCTGCTCAACCCGCAGGAGATTCTGTTTGTAGCCGACGCCATGACCGGCCAGGACGCGGTGAACTCGGCGCTCGAGTTCCACCAGCGGCTGGGGCTCACTGGCGTGGTGCTCACCAAGATGGACGGCGATGCGCGCGGTGGCGCGGCGCTCTCGATTCGCCAGGTGACGGGCCAGCCGATCAAGTTCATCGGCGTGGGCGAGAAGCCGGACGCCTTCGAACCGTTCCACCCGGACCGCATTGTGGGCCGCATCCTCGGCATGGGCGACATGATGTCGCTGATTGAAAAGGCCGAGGAGAAGCTGGACCGGCGCAAGAGCGAGGAGTTTGCGAAGAAGGCGCTGCTGGGCGACGGCTTTACGCTTGAGGATTTCCGCGATCAGCTCCGGCAGATCACGAAGCTCGGCTCAATGGAGTCGATCCTGAAGATGTTGCCCTCGGTAGGCCCGTTTGCGGGCATGCAGCAGGCCGCGCAGCATGTGGATGAGAAGCAGTTTGCGCGTCTGGAGGCGATCATCAACTCGATGACTCCGATCGAGCGCCGCAACCACGAGATTATCTCTGGCTCGCGCCGCAAGCGCATTGCGGCCGGCTCGGGAACCAGCGTGCAGGACGTGAACCAGCTGCTGCGCCAGTACGCGCAGATGAGCAAGATGTTCAAGCAAATGGGCAAGGGCGGCCTGGGCAAAGCCATGCTGCGCGGCGGCATGGGCGCGCTGGGCATGGGCGGCCGGCAGAAGTTCGGACGATAAGGGCGCGCATGACCTCGCTGCAGGATCAGCTCGACGAGATCACCTCAAACACGCGGCGGCTGGTGCAGCCAGAGCGGCTGGCGCCGGGCGAGCGCGCGGTCGAAGAGCTGTTTGCCACGGGCATCGAAGAGCGCATTCTGCCCGTGGGCGCCACGGCGCCGGAGTTTGCGCTGAAGGATGCCACGGGCAAGTTGGTGCGTTCTGAGGACCTGCTGGCGCTGGGGCCGCTGGTGCTGAAGTTCTTTCGCGGGCGGTGGTGCTCCTACTGCGTGACGGAACTTGAGGCGTGGCGCGATCTGTACGGCACGCTGCGCGAGCGCGGCGCGTTTCTGGCGGCGGTAAGCCCACAGACGGAGCGGCAGTCAGACTTTATGGCTGGGCAGCACGGGCTTCCCTTCCCAGTGTTGCGCGATGAAAACAACGCCGTGGCCGAGCAGTTTGGGCTGGTCTACACGGTGCCGGACTACCTGCGCGAGTACTACCTCTCGATTCTGGTGAATCTGCCGTTCATCAACGGCGAGGCGAGCTGGCGTCTGCCGCTGCCTGCAACGTATGTGATCGGAAAGGATCGGAAGGTTCTGTTTGCCGAGGCGCATGCCGACTTCCGCGTGCGGCCGGAACCTGAGGAAGCGATGGCGGCGGTATTGGCCGCGGTCCGATAGCCGGCCAATCGGTGTTTGGCAGCGTTCCTGGTGCAAAAAGAAGGCAATTTGCAGCACCTTTGGTGCATGAATTGTTAAAACACCCAGGGGGGTGGGGGTATTTCTTTCCGCTCCCCCGAACCATGCGGGCACACGGCCTGCATGGTTCGATTGTGCGCCGGATGGGGGAAATTGTTTGCAATGGGGCGGGGTTAGCGATTTGTGGCGGGGGTAGGGGCTTGCTTTCCCACCCTTCGCGACACAGTACGTCGCGAAGAATGGGGCACCCGGAGAGGGTGTGGCAAAGCAGCATTTCTCAGGGGCTGAAGCCCCCTTCTTTTATTGCCGGAATCTTCGGCACGACTGAAGTCGTGCCCTACCAGTCGTGCCCTGACACGGGGCTTTGTTGTGGCGGGGG
>Ga0207835_1000106_pt1 | contig 25363 bp, 16 predicted proteins | sample LuqExpMetagenom8_FD_187766 | JGI IMG/M metagenome (GOLD analysis project Ga0207835, IMG submission 187766) | Tropical forest soil microbial communities from Luquillo Experimental Forest, Puerto Rico - Sample 8 (SPAdes) | ecosystem: Environmental > Terrestrial > Soil > Tropical forest ... | reverse complement strand
TTTCCCAGCGCTGATAGATCCCGTTATGCGCCGCTAGCGGGCGGTTCTCCTGCAGCAGCAGCGCCTCATGCGCCGCCGTCACTGACGCAAGGCGAAGGGAAAAATCGGTTTCGAGCATCGTCTGTTTCCTGGATGTGTTTGTCTTGCCAACCGTGTCGGCGCGCCGCCATAGGAGCGTCCCGCTCCTGAGCAAGCAAGATGCGTCTCCAAAAGGCCCAATTGTTCTACCGCTTACCGTAAGCGCAAAATCGGCGCAGGTAGTCGCCGAAATCATGGATCAGCGCTTACCGGGAGCGTGACGAGGCATTGCTCATGCGGGTTAGAATGCTTCGCCTTAACCTAGATTTTTTTTGTGGCTTCATCTTGAAGTTGTGTGGCGGGCTTCCCATCTCAAGTGTCGTGTTTTTTGAGAGGCCGGACCGGAACAAGGCCCGCAGCGTATAGCTGCGGCCCGCAACAGGGCACAGATCGCGAGCGCTATATATACAGGGGCTTGGAACGGCGCTCGTGTCCGTTCATGCCGCATAGGCGAACCTTGTGGAGAACTGGCCAAGGTGCTTGCGACCTCGCTTAGCCGCGGGGGACGTTTGCCTGCCTCTGCGTTCCAGCAAAAGAAAAGCGGACTCGCGTTGCGAGCCCGCTTTCTCTTTATTAATACGTCGGCTGCTAACGGAATTTCTTGCCGGCTGGGCTGGTGTCGTAACCGCCCATTGCTTCGAGTTCTTGACGGAAATTAGCGCGCCCCAACGTATCAAATAGGGTTTGAATCTCCGGCATATCGAGAGTCTTTCTGCGTAATACAAGATCGTAGCGTTCCTGCACCAATGGGATGAAGTCGAGCCCAAAGACTTTCGCTGCGGCTCTGGTGGCGATACAGGCATCGGCCATACCAGCGTGAACTTGCATCGCGCTAGGCAAATGTCCATTGGCGATCTTGTCATAACCACGCAAGAATTTGGCCGGGATGCCAGCCTTGCCAAGCTCTGCGTCGAGCAGATAGCGCACGGCCGCGCCGGGCTCCCGGTTCACGATGGTGATGGATTTGCGCCCCAGATCGGCAATGCTGTGAATGGCCTTGGGGTTTCCCCGTGCGACGACCAAGCCTTGCTCCCAGTTGGAGAAACCAATCACGGCCACACTGCGCTGGCCGAACAATTTGCGGACGGAAGGAAGATTGGTTTCGCCGGAGTTGGAATCATGCAGATGCGAACCGGCTATATGCACCAGGCCTTGTTTTAGCAGGTCGAGTGCAGCGGTGCTGTTGCGATTGAGGACGATGAGTTCGATCCCGGCGCGGCGCAAATGGCGAACCAGCACCGAAATGCCCGGATCACAACCGGCCACCAGCAAGCGCTTGCTCAGATCGAGGCGGCCATGAAAGGGCTGGACCCGCACGGGGCTGGGCTTGGTATTGGTTTTTGGTTTGCCGAGCAGCACGGCATCCGCTGGCGGCAAGCTCCAGTCATAACTATCGGGCGCAATGGCAATGAGTTCGCCTCCGACCGGACACAGCTGCACCGGCTGGCCTTCATAAACCGCATGCCCGCCGGGAATAAGGATGGCCTCGCGGCTTTCGGCGGGAGGCGCATCGTCCGGCCCAATCTGGAATAGCTCTTCCACGGAGGTGGCCAAGCTGCGGGCAAGCTTAAGGGCAACGATGGTGTTGGGAACGTAACTGCCCGCTTCCATGGCGTAGATCGTCTGCCGTGATACGCCAACCTCAGCGGCCAAGGTTGCAGCACTCAGCCCTCGCTTCTGCCGCATCTCGTGGAGATTGTTGTGCGCCGCCATGTCGTCCCCCTGCTGTCTCTCTTAGCATGAGTGAAGCGCATGCGGAACGCGACGGATGGCAAAAGGGGCAGCTCTGCTGGAGCGCCGCCCCTTCCACCCAGCCCCCCGGCTACCCCATAATAACCCTGACATCATAATCCTGGCCGGGCGCCTGGATCGGCACCTCGCGATCAACCAGTTGTCCGTTCAAGGATATCTCTCTCACGCCTTTACTGACGTGATCGGGATTGGTGACCGCAATACGATAAGTGGCCCCTCGCCACTTTCGGGTGACCTCAAAGCCGTTCCATTCCGGCGGAATACATGGATCGACCGTAAGGCCTGTGAAGCCCGGACGGATGCCCAATATCCATTTGGTCACAGCAGTATAATTCCACCCGGCACTTCCTGTCAGCCAGGGATGGCGCGCCCGTCCGTGTTTCTTGTGCTCGGCGCCGTAGATGAATTGGCAATATGAATAAGGCTCGGCCTCGCGTACTTCGATCTTGTCATTCTGGTTATAGGGCAACATGGAGTCGTAGAATCGCATGGCCCGTTCGCCTTGACCCAGCCGTGCCGCCGCGATAACTGCCCAGGGATTGGGGTGGCTGAAGATGGCGCCGTTCTCCTTAATGCCTTTGTAGACGCGGCCCATAAAGCCGATCTCGTCATTGGGCTTGGAGAAGCTCGGCTGCAACAGGTGCAGGCCCCAAGGCGTGAAGAGATAATCCTCGATGGCATCGAGGGCACTTTCCGCCCGCTCCTTCTGCGCCGCACCTGAGACGATCGCCCAAGTGTTGCTTTCCAGGAAAATCTTGGCTTCGTCATTCTCGCGCGTCCCGATGCGCAGCCCCGATGCCGTGGTGCCGCGAGCGTACCAGCGCCCTTCCCAAAGTTCGCGTTCACAGGCTTCACGGACTCTTTCGGCGATTGCTTTGTAGGCTGCCGCGTCACTTTCTCGTCCGAGAAATTGCGCAGCTTCGACAAAAGCTGACAAGGCCCAGAAATGTAGGAAGCTTACCATGCCGCTTTCGCCGCCGCCGAGATTGAGGCAATCGTTCCAGTCGGCGCGCAGTCCTTTACAGATACCGGAACTGCCCACCTGCTCGGCGGAAAAATCGAGTCCAGCCTGCATGTGCTGCCACACCGAGCCAGCCCCTTCATCGGCGTAGGGCACCATCTGATCAAATAAGGCTGTATCGCCGCTCTCCTTCACATAGTCGCAAATGGAAGGGATGAGCCAGAGATGATCGTCCGAACAAGCATGATCAAGGCCATGCACATAGCTGGATTTTGTCGGGGCATGTGCGATGGTCGGACTTTTGAATTCCGGCTTTTGTTGTGGCTTGAACCATTCCGGTGAGAACAGATGCAACCCATAGCCTTGGCGCACTTGGCCTTGCAGCAGCTCCGCGATCCGCTGGCGCACTTTGTCCGGATTGGTGTGTGGCACCGCCATGATGTCCTGGCTGGTATCGCGATAACCGAGGCCGGTACGCCCTCCCACCTCGATGAAGCTGGCAAAGCGGCTCCAATGTACGCAGGTTTCCGCTTGGTAGAGGGTCCAGATGTTCGCCATGGTGTCTAGGCCGGGATGCGGGGTTTTGGCTTCGAAGACGGCGCATTTCTCGTCCCAATAGCGTTTCAGATCGGCAAAGGCGGCATCGACGGCGGCAAAATTGCTGTATTTTGCTTTCTTCTCGAGACCAATCGCGTGCTTGCCGTGCCCTGTCAGGAAACCGACGCGCTTAGTTTCTCCGGGCGCCAGCGTGATGGTCTTCTGCAAGCTGGCGCAGTGATTGCCTGTTAGCTCTTGACTGTTGGAGCATGCTCCACGCCTCACAGTCAGCGGATCGCGTTCCGTGCGGTAATCGCCGATCCAAGCCTCACGCACACTATCGAACCCATCCGGCGTGAAGCTTGCTGTATGGTAGTGGAATGTTTCCGGCTCGTAGTGGAAGTCGTATGTGATCACGCCATCGGTATAGCTGGTGCCGCTAGCATAGAGTGACATCTGGAGGTTTTGGTTGTCGATTTCGATATGATGAAAACTCCATTCGAGATAGCTGAAGAGGCTGATCTCACGTGGCCTGTTGCCAGTGTTCGTAATCCGTACATCCCAGATCTCCACATCATCCTCTCGGGTGATGAAGATCAGCTGCTCCGCTTTGATACCTTTATACGCGGCAGAGTAACGCGAGTAGGAAAGCCCATGGCGGCATTCGTATTTGGCTTCATCTAAAGGCTTTCCAACCGGCTGCCAGGAAATGGACCAGAAATCCCCGTCTTCCGTATCGCACAGATAGACCCAATGACCCGGCCAATCCATCGGTATCCCGTTGGGGCGGAAGCGGGTAATGCGGCCATGCTCGGCATTGCGAAGGAAGCTATAGCCGCCGGCATTCTGGCTCAGAACGGCGCACATCTCGTGGACACCGATGTAGTTGGTCCAGGAAACCGGTACGTCCACCCGGTCGATGACGTATTCGCGGTTTTCGTTGTCGAAATATCCGTAACGCATGATATCCTCTTTACGCGGAGGCGAACTGTTTCAGCCAGACGATCAGTTCCTGAGCCTTTTCTGGGCTATCGGCTTCGGCAGCGAGACGCAGGACTGGTTCGGTGCCGGAGAAGCGCAGTTGAGCCCAGTTGTCGTTCTCCAGGTAGAGTTTGGTGCCATCGATATGGCTGATGTGCTCCACGGCGTAACCCGCAATCACCTTGCAAGGTTCTTTTTTCAGCCGTTTTGGGATGGCAATCTTCATCTCCGGCGTAGCCGGGAAATTTTCCTCCACGCCGTAGAGCCGTCCGGTAATGGCCCAGACTTTTTCCTGCAATTCAGAAATCTTCAGTCGGGTGCGCGCCACCATCTCCACCACGATGCCAGAGGCAAAAATGCCATCTTTGCCGAGAATGTGGCCGCGGATGGTGAGGCCGCCGGAAGATTCGCCGCCAAGCAGCGCATTCTCGGCCACCATGCCCGAGGCGATGTGTTTGAAGCCGACCGGTGTTTCCAGGCATTTTTCCCCGAGCGCCCGTGCCAGCCGGTCGAGCAGATGGGTGGTGGAGAGGTTTCTCACCACGCCGCCTTTTTCTCCGCGCACCTCATGCAAGTACCAATAAAGCAGCAACAGAACGTCATTGAAGGAGATATAGCGGCCTGTTTCGTCCAGCATAGCGATGCGATCAGCGTCGCCATCCATGGCAAGCCCAAGGTCGTAATGGCCTTGTTGCATCATGTTGATGAGATCGCGCATGGCATCAGCGTCCGGCGCGGGGCTGCGGCCGCCGAACAGCGGATTGTGCCGGTTATGGATGAAGTGGACGCGGCAGCGTCCTTCCGTCAGCAGCGTTTCCAAGGTGAACTGACCTACGCCATACATAGGATCGACCGCCAGCCGCAGTCCTGCTTTGCGGATCGCCTCCATATCGAGCAGGGCTTCCACTGCATCAATGTATTGGTTGGAAAAATCCTTGATCTCGACAATGCCCGCTTCAAGCGCAAGATCGAGTTCCAGCTTGATGACGTCTGCTGTGGTCAAGGCATTGGTTTCCGCCGAGATGGCGCGCGTTTCGTCATCCAGCAACAAGGAGCCGTCACCGTGGAAGACCTTCAGCCCGTTCCATTCCGGTGGGTTGTGGCTGGCGGTGAAGGCCAAGCCATAGCCGCTGTCTCGGAGCGCGGTGGCGTAATTGATCAATGGCGTTGGCGCATCCTCATTGCAAAGAATGGTTGGGATGTTGTTTCCCGCGAACACCTCGCAGGCCGCATCCGCGGCTTGGCGGCTCAAGAAGCGCCGGTCGTAGCCGACGATCACGCCTTTTTTCTCTAGTCCTTTGCGGGTGATCTCGTTGGCCAGTGCTTGGCAGAGGCGGCGCACATTGTGCAAGGTGAAGCCTTCGCCAATGATGGCGCGCCAGCCACCCGTCCCAAAAGCCACCTCGTTTTCCTCTTCTTGACGATGCGGCCGGAACAGGCGTTTCTGCAGGATGAATACGGCTTCCTCTAGGTCTTGCGGGGTGTTGATGCCGCGCACCTCGTCCGCGTCGTAAAGCTGGTAGCTGTCGACCTTGAGGCCAGAATGCAGAAGTTGCTTGACGGAATCGGTCAGGCGGATTTCGCCGCTGCCTGCCGTCTTCGCGATGCGTTTTAGGGTCTCGATAATGGTGGCGGCTTTCACCACATAGGCGCCGACATTCAGTTCGCGGATGGCGCGGACTTCTTCGTCTGCTTCGGTTTGTTCCACGATGTCGAGGATTTTGCCGTTCGCGTCGCGCCGTATCCGGCCGTAGGGCAAGTCTTGTGCAACATTGGCCGTGAGCAGGGTGAGGTTAGCCCCCTTCAACTGATGCCGGTTCAAGAGGCCGCGCAAGGTAGCGGGGCGCAGCAGCGGTGTATCGCCATAAAGAATCAGCACGTCGCCGTCGAAGCCGGTGAGGGCATCGGTGGCTTGCAGCACCGCGTGACCAGTGCCGCGTGGGTCATCCTGGATGACAAGGGTCGGCTCCCAGCCGACTTCCACCTGTACGGCTTTCAGCGAGCCGGGCGCGGCGACGACGATGATATCGCGTGGCGCCACCAAACCTTTCAGATTGCGGATTACATGCCCGAGCACGGTGGTGTCGCCCAAGGGCTCAAGTTCCAAAGCGCCGGTACCTTTTGTCAAAGGCTTTTGGCCGGCGGCCAGGATGAGAACTTTCAAGGGGGAACGCATGTCAATGTACTCCAGACGGGGCAGATTTCTCCGCCGTGTCGCGAAAAGGCACCAGCCAGGAAATGAGGAAGGAGGGGAGTGTGGCGGCCATCACCCAGATGAAAAAATCGCGATAACCGAGAAAGTCGCTCAGAAAGCCGCTGATCGCCGACGGGATCAGAAAGCCAAAATTCATCAGCGAGGTGGCGAAGGCGTAATGCGCAGTGCGATAAGGGCCTGGCGCGATCTGCTGCATCATGAAGAGCTGCAAACCAATGAAGCCGAAGCCGTAACCGAGATATTCCAGGCTCACCATGCTGGTGATCAGGGGCAGATCAGCGGGTTGCGTAAATGCTAAAGCGAGATAGACAGCAAAAGGGATGTTGAACCCCGCGCATAGCACCAGCAGCGATTTGCGCAAACCTCGCCCCGCTGTGAAATAGCCTGCCGCCAGCGAACCCAGGATGAAGGCAATTGGCGGGAAAATCCCATACATCACGCCGATGTCCTGGGTAGAAAGTCCGAGCCCACCGTGATTGCGCGCCGCCCGCAGAAACAGCGGGACGATTTTGATCGCTTGGCCTTCCGCGAAGCGGTAGAGCACGAGAAATAGAATGCCCCACCAGATGTACTTTTTGCGGAAGAAGCTGGCGATGCAATCCAGGATGGTCGTGAGCGCTCGCACATCGGTTTTGATGCGTGGTCCTTTGGGTAGGAACAAGAGATGCCAGCCTGCCAACACCCCCATCACGAGCCCGAAGCCGCCCATCGCGAAGCTCCAGGCTGTGACCGGGCCATATTGTTTTTCCAGCCACCCGGCGATCCAGACGAATCCGCCTTGACTTAAAATCTTTCCGACATTGTAGAAGGCGCCTTGCCAACCGACATAGCGCGCTTGGTCTTTGGAGCTTAGCACCGTGACATAGACGCCGTCCGCAGCCGTATCGTGCACTGCCGAATGGATGGCGATGAGACCAAAAAAGATCAGCGTCCAAGTGAAAAAATCTGGCAGGTGCAGGCTGAGCGCCAAGAGACCAAAGCAAATCCCGCCACCCATTTCGGTGGCGAGTACAAAGCTCTTTTTGCTGCGTCCCATTTCCACCAGCGGCCCCCACAAAGGCTTCATCGCCCAGGGGATGGTGATGAGGCTAGTGAAGAACGCGATCTCGGCATCCTTAAGGCCCAGGCTCTTGTACATGAGCACGGAGACGACGTTCACCATCACGAAGGGCAGGCCTTCGGCGGTATAGAGCGTGGGGACCCAGTGGGCCGGATGGAAGATGCGCTTTTTCTCAGTCTCTATCTGCCCAGGTGCGGAAACACCGGGAGATATGTCAGTGGTCATCTGTATCCTCGGAAAATGCGGGACTGGCACTGCGCTGCCGGTCGAGCAGGACGCGTGCTGTCAGTTCCAATTCCCGGGGTGAAACGGCGACGGAGTGGCCGCAATTGGGCAGGTTCTGGTCTTTGACAATATGCCAGAGCATGGCGCCGTCTTGCGGATTCGAATTTTTTCGTTGGGTTAGCGGGCCGTCGCGCAAGGCGCGTTCGACCGAATAGGATTTATTCACCGGATTGCCGAACTGATCGGCAAGAATTTTTGCGTTCTCGCAAGTCGCGGCTGCGTCGTCCTTGACCAGCGTTGCCGCACCCCAGCCTTCCGGCGCGGTTTCGAAGCCGATATGCACGGGCACGCGCCGCGGAAACAGGCTGCGATAAAGCGCCCAAGCCTTGACCGGATCGAAATTGGCAACGCCAGCGTCGTAACTCATGACGCTGACCATATCGATTTGGCGTAATACGGTTTTGTCGTTCAGCATTAGCCGTTCACGACCCGCTCGTCCGTCCCAGGTCGTCGTCTTGCCGCCGCAGCCTCTCGTGCCAGAGGCTTGGGTACAATCGGCGCCGGTCGACCATGCCGCCAGCGACAGCGTTTTTTTGTCCGCAGCGCGGCGCAAAGCGGTAATGACCGCGCGATATTGCATCACCACTTCCGGCGTGGCGCCGTCGATTTCGTAATCGACATCGATGCCGTCGAAACCCATTTCCGTGACGAAGCGCTGCAAGGTGGTGGAGATTGGTCCCGGCTTGCTGGCCTCGGCGGCGAGTGGCGTCCAATCGAGATAGGTTGCTCCACCAACGGCCAGCAACACGCGGATGCCGCGCGCTTTCAACCCGGCGATTTGTGCCTTCACGTCATCCGGAGCTGTGGAGAATTGTAGGCCGGTGCCTTCCCAGGATGTGCCGTTCCACGTGAAATCTGGGCGCGCGAAGGCGATTACCACATGTGTATAGGCTTTGCTGGCCGCCGAAAGTGGCGCAGCTTTGGCGGAAAACCAGCTCGGGTAATAACCGACCAATGAGCGGCGTTCGGCAGGAGCAGGCAGCATGGCGGCCACCGATAGGCAAAGGGCGGCGGCAAGCCGCCGGATGTTCTTTTCTGTGCGCGTCGCGCTCATGACGCCGCTGCACCGGTGAATGTCCGGTGCAGGTTGAATTTGTCATCCACGAGCACGAAATCAGCTCGGGCGCCCGGCGCGATCACGCCGATCTGGCCCATCATGCCCAGGAAATCCGCTGCGTTGCCACTCGACAGTTTCGCCACGATGACGGGATCACGGACGCCGAAATACTCTGCGCCACGTTTCACCACCGCTGCCATATCGGCGGCAGCGCCCGCCAAAGTCCCATCCGGCCCGACGCAGACACCATTCTCTACCCGGATGGTACGGCCTTGCAGCTCGAAGCTCATCAAATCGCTGGCGGCGGGCGGCATGGCATCGGTGACCAGCATCAGTTTGTCGGCGCCGCGGCAGGCATAGGCTACGCGCAGGGTGACCGGGTGCACATGGTTGCCGTCGGTGATGATCCCGCACCAGGCTGTACGGTCGTCGAGCGCAGCTCCCACGACACCGGGCGCGCGAGTCTGTAGTGGCGACATGGCATTGAAGAGGTGTGTGAAGCCACGCGCGCCGGCCTTTAGCGCCTCCATCACCGTGTCGTAATCCGCATCGGAATGGCCGAGGCACACGATCACGCCGGTTGTCACCAGTTTTTTGATTGCATTCACCGGCACGGCATCGGGCGCCAGTGTTACCATGGTCTTGCCGCGCTTTAGCGAGGACAGAACGGCTATCGCGTGCTCATCCAGAGTCGGGAATTCCTTGGGATTATGGATGCCGCGCCGTTTGGGGCTGAGATATGGTCCTTCGATATGGATGCCCAGAATGCCCGGCACGCCCGTCGCCATCGCCTCGTCCACGGCGATGATGGCTTTTTCGATAGTGGCGAGATCGGTGGAAATGACGGTCGGCATCAGTCCTGTGGTGCCGAATTTGGCATGGGCGCCGGCGATGGCCTGCAACCCCTCCCGCGTTGGTTCGGTGTTGAACAAGACACCGCCGCCCCCATTGACCTGTACATCGAGATAGCCGGGCAGAAGAAGGCCGCCGCCAAGGTCAATCTGTTTTGCGCCAACTGGAATTACTGTTGCCAGTTGCGTGATGGCTCCATTCTCGCACAACACAGCTTTACCGGTGACGACGCCGTTCGGCGTAACGATTCGGCCGTTGGTGAAAGCGGTAAGCATCAGGTCGTCTCGGTAATTTTGTTGAGGTGTGGAGGATTGTCGGGATTCATGCCGCGCGCGCGCGATACTTGTTCAGCGAGACGGTAAAAGCTCTGCAAGAAAAGAATTGGTTGCAGCGCCGGATGTGCTTCCAGAGACGGCAGATCCAGTGCGCGCGGATCGTCATAGCCCGCCAGGAGAATGGTGGCGCCGCTTTGGGCCAACGCTTCGACCGTTTCCATCACGCCAGGCCGCGTCTCGTCATTCTGCGACAACACCAAGGCCGGAAAGCCATCTTTCGCCAGCGCCATCGGGCCATGGCGTACTTCGGCGGCGCTGAAGGCCTCCGCATGTAAGCCGCAGGTTTCCTTCAATTTCAAGGCCGCTTCTTGGGCACCACCGAAGCCCACGCCGCGCCCGATCACATACAAATCGCGCGCTCCCACCAGTTTTTCTGTTGCCGGGCTCCAATCGAGTTTCCAGGCTTTGGCCAATAAGCCGGGCAAATCCCTCAAGGCCGCGGATAACGTGGTATCGTCGCTCCAAGCCGCGATCAGTGAGGCGATCCCGGCAACTGTAGCGAGATAGGATTTTGTCGCTGCCACGCTTCTTTCGGGACCGGCCAAAAGCGGCAGTGCCACATCCGCCAATTTCGCCAGCGGCGAATCGATCACATTGACGAAGGCGATGGTGAAGGCGCCGGCTTGTTTGGCGGCCTCTAGCGCGGTCACGATGTCGGGGCTTTTGCCGGATTGCGAGGTGGCGATCAGTACCGTGTCCTTCAGGTCTGCAGCTTTGGCACTGTAGACCGAGCTTACTGAAGGGGCCGCCGACGAGGTCAAAATTCCCAACCGTGTCTCGATCAAGTATTTCGCATAAGTCGCGGCGTTATCGGAACTGCCTCTGGCCAGTGTCACGACGGCGCGAGGTTTCAAGGCGCGCAATGAGGCCGCTACGGCGCTCACGACGCCCGCATTGGCCGCGAACTGCCGTGCCACCACGGCGGAGGCTTCTTGCGCTTCAGTAAACATCAGCGTCTGGGACACGCAGTTACTCCGCATTCAGTTCGGCGACGAAGTCATAGGTATCGCCACAATAATACGATTGTGAGAACTCGATGATCCGCCCGTCATGCAGAAAACCACGTCGCTCTACCAGCAATCCCGCATCACCTTCCTTGCCATGCAAAAGTTCCGTCTGTTGCGCGGTCAAAAGCACTGCCCGCAATCGCTGCAACGCCCGCTGCGGACGATATCCGGCCTTTTCCAAAGCGACATAGAGTGAGCTCTGCACTGCCTCGATTGAAGGCAGCACGAAAGTCGGCACTGTGCAGTATTCCAGCGCCATCGGTGTGTCGTCGGCATAACGCAGGCGGTTGAAGCGATAGACTGGCGTTCCCGGTGCGAAACCCGTAGCCATGGCTTCTTCCGGGGAGACCGTGCCTTGCGACTTCTTGAGCCACACCGAGCGTGGTGTTTTTCCACGTGAGGTCATGTCTTCGGTGAAGCTAGACAGCTTGGAAAAACTTTTTTCCACCCGGCTCGCCACAAAGGTGCCGGAGCCCTGACGGCGGGTCAGAAGGCCTTCGCTTACCAGACCATCTAGCGCTTTGCGCACCGTGATACGTGAGACTGAGAATTCTTCCGCCAGTTCGCGTTCGGGCGGCAGAGCGTCCTCCGGGGCTAATAATTTGTTTTCGATGGCTCGTCGCAGGCCGCGCTGAAGCTGCTGATAAAGCGGCAAATTTTGGTCTTCGCTGAGACTGCCGATGATCGCCGAAAAGGAAGGCACTCGATCCTCCTAATTGGTCCTTTCCGGTCCGGAAACCTCAGGGCCAAATCTAGTACCAATCCAGTACCACAAAAGGCCCGTGGTTCGTCAACCCAAAAATCGTGCAGATTGGCTACAGTTTTTGGTGCTTTTTCGAGCACATTTTTGTCGCAGATCTATCTTGACAGGGCGGCCCAATTTCAGAATGGTATTTCATTGGATATCAATTGGGCGATCCAGACGGGGGTCGCGCAGGGTCCAGTGTGGGGGCGACGAAGGGCAGTTCGGCGCGCTCTGGGGACATAACAGAGAGGATCAAGCCATGAAGTTACGGAGAGTGTTTGTGGGGTCAGCGAGCGTGCTCGCTCTCGCAGCCATGGCGGCGCCGGTGTTTGCAGCCGACGAAGCAATGGAAACAGTTGTTGTGACTGGCGTGCGTGCATCACTCCAGCGCGCTATGGATATTAAGCGCGATACCACGGCCATCGTGGATGCTGTTTCGGCCGAAGATATTGGCAAGTTTCCAGACAAGAATGTTGCAGACGCGTTACAGCGTGTTCCGGGCATCAACACGGTTTCGGCGGCCTCCGGCGAAGGCGGCTTTGATGAAAATGACCGTGTCTCGATTCGCGGCACTAGTGCCAGCCTCACCCAGACGCTGGTCAACGGCCATTCTGTCTCGACCGGTGACTGGTTCATTCTTGATCAGTATCAGGACATCGGCCGCTCTGTGAGCTATTCACTTTTTCCGGCGGAGATCGTCTCCAGCGTGAAGGTTTACAAGAGCCAGCAAGCCGACTTGGTAGAGGGTGGTGTGGCGGGTGCCGTTGATATCATCACGCGCAAGCCGCTAGACTTCCAAAACAACTTCACAATGGAAGGCAGTGCCGAAGCGGCTTACACGACCTTGCGCGGCGACACTACGCCTCAGTTTAATGGGTTGCTTGGTTGGAAGAACGATACCGGCACCTTCGGCGTGATGATCCAGGGCTTTTATGAACAGCGCAATATTCGCCGCGATGGTCAGGAGTTTCTAGGTTATTCCCAATTCGCTGCGACCGATGCGGCGGCTGTGGCCCATCCTGATCTCGTTGGCGTTTATTATCCGACCCTGATCGGCTCGGCATATTTTGAACAGGAACGTATCCGTCAGGGTGGCTCTTTCGCAGTGCAGTTCAGGCCGTCCAATGCCATCGAAATCAATTTCGATGCCTTCTATTCTCATATGGGGGCCTCCAACCGGAACAACAACTATATGTTCTGGGGCTCAAAAGAGTTTAGTGGGGCTACGGCCAATGTGCCTACAAGCTACAAGGTGGTGAACAATACATTGGTGGCGGCTAGCCTGCCGCAGATGACGGGTATTTCGCCCATCGTGGCCGATTTCATTATGCGTCCTCATTCGATGAGTGACGCTTATTACTTCAATAGCGATGTCGCGTATAACCCCACCGATTCGCTTTCGATCAAAATGAAGGGTGGTTATACGCGTGGTGCTGGCACCACACCGGAGCAGGCGGCTTGGGAAGGCATGACGGCGGCGGCACCGGCTTCCTATGACTTCTCAAGTGGCGTTGCGTCCGTGTCGGTGACGGGTCTTGATTTGTCAAAGCCCTCGACGCTTACCAACGACTGGGCCTGGGGTGCAGTATCCAAAGCATATGATCGTGAAGTCTATGCTCAGATCGATGTCGAACAGCAGTTCAATGCCGGGCCTATCCAAGCAGTCAAAGCGGGCTTCCGCTATGCCGATCATCACCATAAGTCGGATATTTGGGATGGCGGCGTGTCTTATGGCTCAGGCCCCGGTTATACCGGAGATACGGTTTCGACCAGCAATTATCCCTCTGATTTTGCGGATTCTTTCAAAATCGCTGGCATGTTGACAAATGTTCCTCAGGGCGACACGGCCAAGATCGTTGAGGTACTGAGCACGCAAAAGAGCTGGCGTAGTTACACTCAATCGGCTGCCGATATCTATGGTCGTGCCTCACGCTATATGTGGTCGGGTGCCACCGATGTGAAGGAACAGGATGCTGCCGGTTATGTCATGGCCAATCTTGGTGGCGATCACTGGAAAGGCAACATCGGTATCCGTATCGTCAACACCCAGGAGAAGATCTATCAGCCGGTGAACGGAACCGCCGCCGTCGGAACAACTTGTCCGACCGCGGGCGATATCTACAGCGATTTCGGCTGTTTCCATCTCAATGCGATCACCAAAGAATATTGGGATATCCTGCCTAGCGCCAACATCTCGATCAATCTCACGGATGAGCAGATATTGCGCTTTGCGGCAGCGGAAACTATGGCGCGTCCGGACTATTCGGCACTTGGTGGAGCGGTCAATCTCACCGATCTCACTCACGTTGGGTCAGGTGGCAATCCGAACCTTAAGCCGATCAAGTCGGCCAATTACGACGTGTCCTGGGAATGGTATTACGGCCCGCAAGCTATGGTTTCGGTCAGTATCTTCTACATGGATATGTCTTCTTACGTGACCAAAGGTATCACCAAGGGTACATACCTCGACATGCTGAAGACCGGTCAGGGTTCGCCTGTGTACTCGGTCTACGACATTACCGCGCCATTCAATACCAGCGGGCATGACGAAGGCTATGAAATCTCCTGGCAGCAGCCGGTTTATGGCGGCTTCGGCGTCATCGCCAATTATGCCTATACCAATGGTGCGGAAACCAATGGCGGAGCTTTGGTTGGCAATGCCAAGAACACGGCCAATCTCAGCGCCTATTATGAAAACGACTGGCTCTCGGCCCGCGTCGCTTATGGTTATGCGTCCTCAATGTTGGTTGGCATGGACCGCTCGGCGGCGGAATACCAGAATGCTTATGGCCGTGTGGATGCGTCCGTGAACGTCACTGTGACCGACTATCTCACGTTGACTTTCAATGGTCTCAACCTCACGAATCAGACTCTGAAGTATTATGCCAACAATGCCACGATGCCGCGCGCACTCTACTCGAACGGCAGTCAGCTCTATGCCGGTATCCGGTTCAAATATTGATGATACGGAGCCTGCATGTTGGGCTGGCTCCCGGTTTTTCTATGCTGAATTACCCTCGAACTGACTTTCAGAAGCGGAGTGGGTTTTCCCGCTCCGCTTATTTTTTATCGTCAAGTAAGAGCTTCAAAAAGTGGCGTCAACCAAGGTTCGTAGTGGCGCCATCGCCCGATCGAATCCGTAAACAATGGACGACGTACCTGAAACTCGCTCAGTGTCCGCACCGGGCGTTTGTTTTCATAGAAGCGCAGGCAGCTCTCGTCCCATTCAAGGCCACAGAAGGCAACGATTCGTCGGCATTCGTTTTCGAAATCCGCCACCAGCGCTTCATACTGCACTTCCAACATACAATTCGAAGGCAACACTGCGCGCCAATGTGCCATCAATTTCTCATAGGCACGGTAGTATCGCCCCAATTCACCGAGGTCGTAGGCAAAGTTGAGCCCGCTGCGGAACAGTTTCGAATAACAGGAAAAGCAGGTGTCGCGCGGATCCCGCTGGACATGAATAATGCGGGCTTTCGGTAATGCTTGGTGGATCAGCCCCAAATTCCGGAAATTGGCCGGCAGCTTGTCGGTGATCCGCATCGCGGTAGGAGAAAGCCCACGAAGGCGTTCGAGGTAGCGCCGCCCCAGCTCCGTCAAGCCCGAGAGAGGTATAGTCCTTGGGTATTCGGGCAAAAGCTCCACCGCCTGACGCTGGATCCAAGTCCGCTCGCCCGCGCCGAATACAGCAGGATGACTCGCCACCATCTGTTCGACCAGGCTTGTACCCGAACGGGGCATGCCGACAATGAAGACTGGAAGCTCGGAGGAGCAATCTGCAGTTTGGTACAACCGTTCCGTCGTGAAACATGTCTCCTGCGCATGAAAGAAGGCAGAAACCGCCGCTTCATCATAAGAAATCAATGTGCGATACAAGGTGTTGCCACGCTGCAGATGCGTGAAGGCGCGTTCATAACAGCCAAGGTCATCAAAGGCTTTGAACAGCGCAAAATGCAGTTCAACTTTCTGCGATACGGATTGGATTTCTTCCTGTCGGGCAAGAGCTTCCAGCTCCGCAAGCCGCTGGTCATTTTCTTCATAACGCCGCACCTCTCCCAAGGCCCGATGATAGGCGGGCATATCTGGTGCCAGTTCTGTGGCGCGCGCGAATGCTGTCTCGGCTTCACTTTTGCGCCCCAGCTGCTTCAAGATGGCACCATGAGCCATATGGGCCGCAGCATAGCGGGAATCAATGGCCAAGGCCTGTGCTGTACTGCTCAGCGCTTCTTCTTGATGTCCCAAAGCCGAGAGGGCTTCGGCGCGCCCGAGCAGGGCAACAAGCATCCGTGGGTGAAGCGCCAAAGCTTTGGTGAAGAAGTCCAGTGCGGCTTCGGGCTCGTCGAGTCGCAAATACACTTCGCCGAGGCTCTTCAGTATTTCCGAGTCCCTCGGAGATCTCGTGATGGCGCGTCCCAAAGAGATAAGAGCTTGTTCCAAATTTCCCTGCGCGGCTTGCGCCAGCCCCAGTGTGTTCCAAGCTTCGGCCATCTCAGGTTTTCGGATAAGGGCTGCCGAAGCTTCGGTAGCCGCTTCCGCTGGACGGCCAAGCTTCAGGAGAAGCAGGCCGAAATGCTGGCGAATTTGTGGATCGTTCGGTGCGGCCGTGGCTGCTTTCTGCAGCAGCTCCTGGGCTTCGCTGATTCGGCTGGATTGGATGTACAAAATAGCCAAGCGATGCATGGCGCCCGCGTGTCGTGGCGATACCGCCAGTACGGCCCGATATTGAGTTTCGGCCTCCTCCAATCTGTTTTGACTATGGAGCCGGACGGCAGTTTCAAAGAGGATGTCCATATCGGGCTGACGTTGGCGCAACTCAGCCTCGGTTATAAACGATTTCCCGTGTCAGGCGATGGCAGTCTCGTTATTCTTGTCCTTTTTTCCTTTCCCGCTCCCGGCTGCACCGATACAGTAAATTGTGTTTCTGTGCGAACCATCCGTATGCCACTTCGATTGCGTCTGCCGGCAGTCGCAGTTTTCTGCATGCCTTTTCTTGCCAATTCCGCTCCAGCATCACCATCTCTGATACCGTTACCCGTTACAACAGAACGAGTGGCGGGCAGCTTTACTCTTGATCCTACCGCGGGCGTCGGTTGCTCTGCGCCGAATGATGCAGCCTGCCGTTGGACTGCGGACTATCTTTCCGACCTTTTGCGCCGGACACGCGGGTTGATGCTGAAGAAGGATAGCTCCCCCTCCATTCTTCTGCGGCGTGACCCTTCAATGCGAGGTGAGGCCTACCGGCTCAAAGTGCAGCCGAGTGGAATCGAAATTTCGGCGGGCAGCAATGCTGGTCTGCTTTACGGTGCCGTAACCCTATGGCAGCTAGCGACGAGTCAAACCTCTGGCCGGGTCGAACTGCCGCTGATGGATATCAAGGATGCGCCGCGCTTTTCCTGGCGTGGTGTCCTGTTGGATACGGTCCGCCACTATCAGTCGCCGGAGTTCATCAAACGGCTTGTCGATGTCATGGCATTGCACAAGCTCAACGTGCTGCAGTGGCACTTGACCGACGATCAGGGCTGGCGTCTCGAGATCAAGAAATACCCACGCCTAACCCGGATCGGCGCTTGGCGCCATAATAAGCGTGAAGGCCGCTATGGCGGCTTTTATAGCCAGAATCAAGTCCGCGAAATCGTGGCCTATGCCGCCCAGCGTAACGTGACCATTGTGCCGGAAATCGAAATGCCGGGTCATGCCACCGCCGCCATCGTGGCTTATCCGAAACTGGCTTCGGCCAAGCGGTCGCTCAAAGCGATACCCGGCGATTGGGGTGTATTTCCTAATCTCTATAATGTTGACGAGACAACCTTCACCTTCCTGGAAAACGTTCTGACCGAGGTGATGGCACTGTTTCCCAGCCATTACATCCATGTTGGCGGGGATGAAGCTCCGAAGGATCAATGGAATGCCTCGGCCGCCATTCAAAAACGGATGCGGGCACTGGGCGTGAAAGATTCGAAGGCGTTGCAAGGCTATTTTACTGCGCGCATCGGCCAGTTCCTGGAAGCCCATGGTCGGCACTTGATCGGCTGGGATGAGATTCTGGAAGAAAATCCGCCTGCCAACGCAGCCGTCATGAGTTGGCGCACAGCGGAGAGTGCGGGTGAGGCCGCCGAACAGGGGCATGATGTGGTGTTATCAACGGCACCACAGCTTTATCTCGATTATTGCCAGGCGGTGCGCGAAGGTGAGCCCACCTGCCGCGGCATGCAGACAACACTGCACGACGTCTATACCTTCAATCCGACATCCAAGGGCGTGCTGGCAGACCATCTCATCGGCATGCAGGCTAATATCTGGACCGAGCATTTACCGACGAGCAATGCGGTCTCCTATGCAGCCCTGCCGCGTTTGGCCGCTTTTTCTGAAAGCGCTTGGTCGCCAGAAGCCACGCACAATTGGACGGATTTTCTCGCCCGTCTTCCGGCACAACTGGAACGCTATAAAGCGCTCGGTTTACATTATTCCAGTTCGGCCTTTGTGGTTGATATATCCGTTCGGCCAGGAACTGGTGGGGCGACGCTCACGCTTTCCAATCAGACCGGTTACGGCACCATCCATTACACGTTCGACGGAATAGCGCCGACCACATCGGACCCGGTTTACGCCGGGCACTTCCAAACGCCCTTACCCGTCAAGATCTCTGCTGCAGCGTTCGATGGTAATAATATGCTTGCAGAGCCAAGCCGGGAGCGTCTGGACACAAATTCTATCCTGCGCCGCAACTCTTACACCATGGATCAGTGCACGAACGATCTACCGTTAGCCCAGAGAGGGCGGAGTGGAACTATCGTGATGGTCAATGTGATGAATCCATGTTGGATCTATCACGGTCTCGATTTGTCCAGCATTCGTGGTTTTGATTTCGCGGTGACTTCCTTGCCATTCAATTTTCAGATCGGGCGGGACATCGAGAAGATTCCACTATACCTCCGAGCGGCACGTTCTGGACAACTCGAAATTCGTCTTGACAGCTGCTCGGGCGAAATACTTGCGACACGGAAGCTCGCCGCCAAGACTTCAAAACTCCATGCCGCGATCGCGCCGCATGCCGGGACTCACGATCTTTGCTTTGTTTTTGCACGTCGCAAGATCGATCCTGTCTGGGCGATTGATTGGGTGCAGCCGGTAACGAGGGAGTAGCCATGGCTCTGACAATAAAGGCGCCGGTTGCTGGCTGGGTGTCTCCGCTTGACGAAGTGCCAGATCCGGTTTTTTCCGGCCGTATTCTCGGCGATGGCGTCGCAATCGATCCGACCGGCAATGTGTTGGCGGCGCCTTGCGACGGCATCGTGATTGCGCTCGCCCATCACGCCGCCACGGTGCGGGCGGAAAATGGGGTCGAAATCCTGGCACACATCGGACTCGAGACCGTTGCTTTGAAAGGCGAGGGTTTCAAGATGATCGCCAAGGAAGGACAAGCGGTACTTGCCGGAGATCCGCTACTTTCTTTTGATCTGGATGTTCTGGCGAGCCTGGCCAAAAGCTTGATCTCGCCAGTGATCATCGCCAATGGCGAAGCCTTCGTCGTCGAACACCGCAATGTGAATAAGGAGCTAGCTGCGGGCGATGTTTTGATGGAAATCGCATCCGTTGCTGGTACGGCGCAGAAGGCTGATGATACCACGAACACTGTGACACGTAAGATTAAGGTTGCTTCGGAGCACGGCTTGCATGCTCGTCCCGCAGCTGTGTTCGCCAGTGCTGCCAAAGCTCATCCTGGCGAGGTCATGCTTTCCTGCCGGGGACGAACAGCAAATGCCAAGAGCGCAGTGGCGGTAATGGCATTGGGTATTGGTCATGCCGAGACGGTTACATTGGCCGCGTCCGGAGTAGGCGCAGAAGAGGCGATCGAAAAGTTAGCAGAGATTTTAGACGTGTCGCATCGCGAAGTCATTCAAGCTCAGCAACAGTCTGTCTCGGGCGCGGAACGTAGCGCCTCGCTTTTGTACGGTGTCTGTGCGGCGCCCGGACGAGCGGTCGGTACCGCTGTTCAGTTAGGTTCATCGGAAATTCCGATCGTGGAAGATGGAGCTGGGATTGCCGTAGAGACCAAAGCACTGCAGTCGGCGCTTGCAACGGTGCAAGCGCATATTGAAACAGTGGTCGCGAGGTCAGCTGGCCCCAAGCGCGATATCCTTTTGGCGCATCGTGAGCTGTTACAGGACCCCGAACTTCTGGCTTCAGCGCTCCGCTGTATAGAGCGGGGAAAATCCGCTGCCTATGCTTGGCGTGTTGCGGTTCAATCCTATGTTGAGTTGTTCCGGAACTTGAACGACTCCCGTTTGCGCGAGCGTGCGGCTGATCTAAAGGACCTCGAACGGCAAGTGTTGACAGAACTGTTGCCCACCATCTTCGAGCCAAAACTCGTTTTGCCTTCCTCAGCTATTTTGATTGCCGAAGAGTTTCTTCCGTCTGACCTCATAGGGCTTGATCGGGATGCTATTGCTGGCCTGATTTCGGCTGGAGGTGGGCCCACTTCCCATGTGGCAATTCTGGCTGCTGGCGTGAACCTACCCGCTTTGGTGGGGGTAGGTGCTGGTGTGCTGGAGATAGCGAACGGAACCCAGCTTTTGCTCGATGCTGAGGCTGGATTCGTTGACTGTGCGCCGGATCCAGAAGTGTTAGCCATGGCCAATGCGGAGGCCGAACGTACTGCTGTTCGCCATCTTCGGGAACGAGCCGACGCGGTGGGGCTCTGTTTCACCGCCGATGGTACACGCGTCGAGGTGTTTGCCAATCTCGGTAAGGGGGCACAGGAGGCCGCTGACGCCCTATCGCACGGAGCCGAAGGCTGCGGTCTGCTTCGCACCGAATTTCTTTTCATGGATCGCGACGGCGCGCCGGATGAAGCGGAACAACGCACGGCCTATCAGGCCATTGCCGATGCACTCGGGGGTAGGAGCTTCATTCTGCGTACCTTCGATATCGGAGCGGACAAACCCGTCCCCTATCTGCCGTTTCCACACGAAGACAATCCGCAACTTGGGCTGCGCGGCGTGCGGGCTGGTCTTTTCTGGTCCGATCTACTGCGCACCCAGCTTCGTGCTGCCCTGCAGGTTACGCCCTGCGGCACCTGCAAAATTCTCTTGCCGATGATCACCGAGCTTGAAGAGGTCCGCGCGATCTGCGGCATGATCCAAGAGGCGTGCCAAGACTTGGATGTTCCCAAACCTCAACTGGGCGTGATGATCGAGACGCCCGCTTCTACCGTTTTGGCAGACCAACTCATTCGTGAAGTAGACTTTCTTTCCATCGGTACAAACGATCTTAGCCAATATGTTTTGGCGATCGATCGCACCCATGGACAGTTGTCGAAGCGATTGGATGGGCTTCATCCCGCTGTTTTGCGGCTGATCGCGCGCGCGGCTGATGCAGCCAGCGGAGCACACAAGATCGCGGCCGTTTGTGGAGGCTTAGCTGCGGATCCGTTGGCTGCTCCCATTCTTTTGGGGCTTGGGATTAAGGAGCTTTCTGTGCCGGCTCCGGCCATTCCGCATCTCAAAGCGGCCATCCGAAATTTTCGTATCGGCAATTGCAGGGCGTTGGCACGGGAGGCCTTGAATCAGGAATCGGCCGTCGCGGTGCGTGCTCTCTTGAGGCGCAACAAGGAGGATGCGCGATGAAACCTGTCTTCGAAATGCTGCAGCCCCTCGGCCGGGCCTTGATGTTACCAATCGCCGTTTTACCTGCGGCCGGTATTCTGCTGCGCGTTGGCCAACCTGATCTCCTGGATATCCCTTTTATCGCCGCAGCTGGCGAAGCGATTTTTCACAATCTTGGGCTTTTGTTTGCGATCGGCATCGCTGTGGGGCTGGCAAAAGAGAACCACGGCGCCGCTGCTCTGGCAGGAGCGGTGTTCTTTGTGGTTGCGACTACGGGCGCAAAAACACTGATGCGCGTACCGCCAGAAGCGTTTGCCGGCTTTACTGGCGACGGACTGAAGCTCGCCGCTGATCATTTCAAACAAGTACAGCTCGACAAACTGGGCGTGCCGACAGGGATTATTTCAGGGCTCGTATCTGGCTGGCTGTATAATCGGTTTCACACCATCAAGCTGCCAGAATATCTCGCTTTCTTTGGCGGAAGGCGCTTTGTGCCGATCGTGGCTGGACTATCGGCACTGCTCCTGGCCGTCCTGATCGGTACGATGTGGACCTCTATTTCGCAGGGCATGGATGCCGCCAGCCGTTTGGTCTTGGGCTTGGGCGAGTTTGGCTTATTTATTTATGGGGTACTCAACCGGCTTCTGATCGTTACCGGCCTGCATCATATTCTGAACAATCTGGCTTGGTTCAATCTTGGCAGCTATCAGGGTGTGACTGGAGATCTGAATCGTTTCTTCGCTGGGGATCCCTCTGCCGGCGCCTTCATGAGTGGGTTCTTTCCCGTCATGATGTTCGGGTTGCCGGCCGCCTGTCTGGCGATGTATCACACGGCGCTGCCGGCGCGGCGAAAAGAGGTTGGCGGCATGCTAGCCTCAATGGCTTTGACAGCCTTTCTCACAGGTGTGACCGAGCCGATTGAATTCAGCTTTATGTTCTTGGCACCGCCACTTTATGCCATGCATGCCGTTCTCACGGGTTTCTCCATGGTGGTGATGAACCTTTTGGGTGTGCATCTGGGCTTCGGTTTTTCGGCTGGCGCTTTTGATTATGCAATAAACTTCAACAAAGCTCATAATCCGCTGATTTTATTGCCTGTTGGCGTGTTTTATTTTGCTGTTTATTATAGTGCGTTCCGCTTCTCGATAATCCATTTCGACCTCAAGACGCTGGGTCGAGAAGAGGGTGGTGGCGCACTGGCCAAGTGCGTGGTGGATGAAGCTGAGCGGGGGCGTGCTTATCTTTCGGCCCTTGGTGGTGCGAGTAATCTGCGCTCGGTGGATGCGTGCACGACGCGGCTGCGTCTTGTCTTGCAAGTTGCAGATGCCGTGGATGAGGTGGCATTGAGGGCCCTTGGTGCCAAGGGCGTCGTGCGCCCCTCCCCGCTAGCCTTGCAAGTCGTGATCGGGCCGGCTGCCGATCAGATTGCCGGGGAGATTCGAACTGCAATGGGCAAAAATGGTTTTGCCGTTCAACTATCTGCAGCGGATGAACCGGTTTTCCTACCAGCCACAGCCACGCATTCTCAGATGCCGCCCGCCGCGCTCGTTTTGGCTGCTCTGGGCGGTGCAAAGAATATTGTTACCCTATCGCTGTGTTCCAGTCGCATTATCGCGGTGCTCGCAGATTCGGATCGAGCTGATCTCAAAGCATTGCGAGCCACGGGCGTACGAAGCACCGTAAGGCAAGGTGCTAGCCTTCATCTTATTATGGGGCCCGGTGCGAACGAAAAACTCGCAGCCTTAAAGTTACTGTTGTCTCCCTAAAGCGGCATGCCGTTCAGAAATTTTGGGAGGAGGCGTTCACTTTATCGCGAGTGACGCCTCTGAACGCTTTCCATTCGCAAATCTGCTCGAAATTCCTTGCTGAATTTTGGCAATTGTGTGGCTTGGTAACTATCGCCAATTGGATCTGAGCTCGCTCAAGCATTCAAGCAAGGTTTCGCTAACCGTTGAATCATCCCACCGCATACAAATGTGAGGTTACAGAAATGTGCCCTCTGGTCGGCGCGCGCGAGTTTTGCTTAGCATTCATCGTTCATATGACTCAATTAGGATGCTCTGTTGTCACTGCACTGGCCGGACAGGTCCGTCGCACGAAAACAATATGCATTTTCAGGCCATGATAATGAGTGCTGTTGAAAAACCACGAAATCACAATCTTTCAAAAAGACCGGGTGATACGGATGTTTTTATTGGGGGGCGACTGCGTCTTTGGCGCCGTACCCTGGATGTTGACGCCAGCGCTTTGGCGGCACGTATCGGCATTACCTACCAGCAGCTGCAAAAATATGAGAAGGGCATGAATCGCATCAGTGCGGCACGGCTCTTTGTAATTGCGAAGGAATTGAACGTCCCCATCGAGTACTTTTATCGGGATGTTGATGCGGAAACGCCTGGAGGCAGCGGTGAAAGCACCTTGGAGGCGAACCAGCGAGCCGAGCAGTTGTCTTTTTTGACGAACAGCAAAGGTGCCGATCTCTTGAAGCAGTATTTGACGATTCCCAAGCCGGAAGTACGTAAGGCTCTATTGGCTCTGATGCGGAGCATTGCCGCCGAGGGAACGGCCGAGTCCTAACCCGTGGATATGCAGGACGCGCCATTGAGTGGCTCGGAAAAGACTTTTCAGCCCAGCAAAGATTTCGAGATCAGTGTCAGCAAGTGCCCCGCGCGCTTCCTGTTCCAGGTGCTCGGCGATCGCTGGTCCCTATTGGTGCTGGGACTTCTGTTTCGCCATCCGCAGCGCTTTACCGAGTTGAAGCATGCTTTGAAGCCAGTTTCCCAGCGCATGCTGGTGCTCTCGCTCAAGAAGCTTGAGCGCAACGGTCTTATTGTCCGTCTGGCCACGAATACCACTCCACCCCAGGTCACCTACCGGCTCACCGTCCTCGGCGCGTCGCTGAAGGAGCCTCTTTACGCCTTCCATTCCTGGGCCATCGAAAACAAAGGCAGAATCGAGGAAGCTCAGCGCGCATTTGCCAGTGCAGTCCGTCAGAGCCGGTTCTAGCCATAGTTTGTCGTTCGAGGCCAAGTCTTCACAATGAGGCGGTGTTTGGACACACGCCCTTGCTTCATAATCTGAAATAACCACAACAATTTCGGGCAGGGCTTGTCCCTGTCGTCGGCACTAAACTCAACAATCCCGGTCACTACGCGGTTGGTCTGGCGTTTGAAGAGCGCCGACAGAACTCCTCCTTGGATGTGAAGGTGTGGGGCAGTCCTCCTTTGCTGATTCCAGCTTTTCAGCCACCACTTTCAATGACGAGGGAATGCTGCTCGGTTGATTTGTATCCTGCTAAAAGAGCGGGGTAGGTTTGGCTGTGTCCGGTATACAAGCCTATCGTCATGTTACAACGACATGTGTTATCCGTTAGATGCAATGTGGGAGCCATTCCGTGCGACAGGAGGAACTTACACCGGACATAGCCGGTGCGACCGACTACCCGGATGCGGTCCATGCTAGCTGGCTGATAAAGCGCCTTAGCGATCGATGGGCGCTACCCATTCTCGTTTCTCTGCGGGATAAACCGTTGCGATTTGCCAACCTGCAGCGAGCTCTCGAAACAGTTTCGCACCGAATGCTGATACGCTCCCTCAAGGGTTTGGAGCGTGATGGACTCGTTAGCCGTCATGAATTTACCAGTGTCCCGCCTCGGGTTACTTATGAGCTGACCAAGTTGGGTGTCTCTCTCCTCGATCAGATTCATGTGTTCACCTGTTGGACACAGGAAAATGCTCAGGCCATTCTGGCCGCCAATGAGGCCTTCGACAGCCGGAACGCCCATTGTCCGCGGTTCCTAGCTACGCGATGAATTAGGGCCGAGACTCATTAAATCCACCAGACGATGGCGGCGACGAGGCATACCGAAGCCAGGAAGTTTCTGGCGAGCC
>Ga0207835_1000103_pt1 | contig 26163 bp, 24 predicted proteins | sample LuqExpMetagenom8_FD_187766 | JGI IMG/M metagenome (GOLD analysis project Ga0207835, IMG submission 187766) | Tropical forest soil microbial communities from Luquillo Experimental Forest, Puerto Rico - Sample 8 (SPAdes) | ecosystem: Environmental > Terrestrial > Soil > Tropical forest ... | reverse complement strand
AGCGGCACGCGGCGAGCCACGCTCGCTCCGCACGCTGCTCAGCGACCTGTCCCAGCAGACTCAACGCCTCGTGCGCGCCGAGGCGGACCTGGCCAAGGAAGAGCTGGCCGACAAGGCCAAGCACGCCGGCATCGGCTCGGGGATGTTCACGGCGGCGGCGGTGCTCGCGGCCTACGCCTTCGCGGTCCTCATCGCGACGGTGATCCTCCTGATCGCGATCGCGCTGCCCGCCTGGGCGGCCGCGCTCATCGTCTTCGTCGCCATGGTCGTCGTCATCGGCCTCCTGGTGCTCATCGGGCGGGCCCAGCTGAAGAAGAGCCAGCCGGCCAAGCCGGAACGCACCATCGAGAACCTGCGCAGCGATGCCACCGCGGTCAAGGAAGGCCTCCGGCGATGAGCGACACCAAGCCCGCGGACAAGCTCTCGCAGCTGGAGTTCGACGTCCAGGCGGCCCGCACCGAGCTCGCCACGACCGTCGGGGACCTGAAGGCCTGGTTCAGCCCCAGGACGCGAATGACGGCCGCGGTGGACCGCGGCCGTCAGATGCTCAGCGACGCCACCGACCCTGCGGCGGATCCGACGGATCGGACGCGCGCCCGGATCGTGCTCGGTCTCGCTGCGGGCGCCGTTGCCGCTCTCGTGGTCGGCGCCTTCGGCAAGGTGGCCCGGCGCTAGCGCCGGGCGATTCGATGCGTCAGTCGACCTGGCGCTGCTGGGGCAAGCCGTCGAGGAGCTCGCGAACCTCGGACTCCTTGTAGCGACGGTGTCCACCAAGCGTGCGGATGGACGAGAGCTTCCCGGCCCTGGCCCACCGCGTGACGGTCTTGGGGTCGACCCGGAACAGGGTCGCCACCTCAGACGGCGTCAGCAGGTTCTCCGGCTGGACGGGCGATGGGGACATTGAGCCAACCTCCATGGTCTGTCGATGTGCGCGGGCTGCTCCCCGCGCACTGCTTGGTCCTCCTCCCCCGGGGACGAACCATCTTTGTCAGAGTCGCACAAACGTCACGACATCGACAAATCGGTCAGTTCGTCCCTAGGTCGGACGACTTCACCTACAACGGCGCTTACCGTACATCTCACCCGTAACGTCACCGACCACCTTGAAAGTTCCCCACGGCGTGTCGAACGAACACATCGTGAGACAGGAGTCCACGTGTCGATGACCTGGGACCGAGGTCCTGACGAGGGCGAAGCCGCGGGCCGGGGCGCGACCGCCGGTGGTCGGAATGAGTTCGGACCATGTACCGTTGCCCTGCGAAGAGACGCACAACAGCACCCCGGGGCCGCACGTGTGAGCACGGAGCCGCCCCGCTTCCACGTCAGAGGGGGTCGATGCCATGGGGCGCGGCCGTCAGAAGGCAAAGCAGACGAAGGTCGCACGCGAGCTCAAGTACATGAGCCCGACGACCGACTACCGAGCTCTCGAGGCAGAGCTCGCGTCGCGCAGCCACCACGATGTCGTCACCGACACCCCTCCCGATGAGTCCGACGACGAGCCCTGGAACTCCTGGGTCGACGAGGACGACGAGGACGAGTAGGGGTCAGGCCTCGCGGTAGGCCCCGGCCAGGTGCACGGCCCCGCCGTGCACCCCCTTCGTGCCGCTGATCAGGCGCGTGTACTCGTCGTGCGCGGAACGCGCCCGCACGGAGCCGAGGACCCACGCCGGATACCCCAGCCCGGACGCATGCGCCAGCACGGCGTCGGCCTGCTCGGGTGCGACGATCGCCACCATCCCGACGCCGAGGTTGAGCGTCGCCTCGAGGTCGGCCCACGGGACGCCTCCGAGGCGCTGCACCAGGCCGAACACCGGCGGGAGCGCCCACGAGGCGCGGTCGACGTCGGCGACCAGGCCGGCCGGCAGCACGCGCGCCAGGTTGGCGGCGAGCCCGCCACCGGTGACGTGCGTGAAGGCGTGCACGGCGCCGGGATTCTGCGCGACGAGGTCCAGGCAGTCGGAGGCGTAGACGCGCGTCGGGGTGAGCAGCTCCTCGCCCAGCGTGCGGCCCAGCTCGTCGACGTGGCGGTCCAGCGCCCAGCCCGCCCGCGCGATCACCCGGCGGACCAGCGAGTAGCCGTTGGAGTGCAGCCCGCTGGACGCCAGCGCGACGAGCACGTCGCCCTCGTTCACGCGGTCCGGGCCCAACAGCTCGTCGGCCTCGACCACGCCGGTGACGGCGCCGGCGACGTCGTACTCGTCGGGCCCGAGCAGGCCGGGGTGCTCCGCGGTCTCGCCGCCGACGAGCGCGCACCGGGCGACCGAGCACGCGGCCGCGATGCCGCGCACGATGTCGGCGATCCGCTCCGGGACCACGCGGCCGCACGCGATGTAGTCCGTCATGAACAGGGGCTTGGCGCCGACGACCGCGATGTCGTCGACCACCATGCCGACCAGGTCGAACCCGATCGTGTCGTGGACGTCCATCGCCTGCGCGATCGCCACCTTGGTGCCGACGCCGTCGGTGGACGTCGCCAGCAGCGGGCGGCGGTACCGCGTCAGCGCCGAGGCGTCGTAGAGCCCCGCGAACCCGCCGACGCCGCCGAGGACCTGCGGGCCGTGCGTCGCGCGCACGGCGTCCTTCATCAGCTCGACGGCCTTGTCGCCGGCCTCGGTGTCGACACCGGCCGACGCGTAGGTGACGGGCACCCGCGCCTCGTCGTGCCCGCTCACGGGCGGTCGAGCGCGGCCGAGCCGCCCGCGCCGGGCAGCAGGTTGAGCAGGCCGTCCTCGGGCGAGCCGAGCGCGAGCTGGTGCTGCTCGAGGAGATTCTTCCCGAGCCGCTCGCCGGGCGGCAGCTCGATCGGGTACTGGCCCGTGAAGCACGCGCTGCAGAGCTCGCCGGCCGGCTGCTCGGTCGCCTCGATGAGGCCCTCCAGGGAGATGTAGCCGAGGGTGTCGGCGCCGAGCGAGGCGGCGATCTCGTCGACCGACAGGCCGTTGGCGATGAGCTCGGCGCGGCTGGCGAAGTCGATGCCGTAGAAGCACGGCCACTTCACGGGCGGCGACGAGATGCGCACGTGCACCTCGGAGGCGCCGGCCTCGCGCAGCATCCGGATGAGCGCGCGCTGCGTGTTGCCGCGGACGATCGAGTCGTCGACGACGACGAGCCGCTTGCCACGGATCTGCTCGCGCAACGGGTTGAGCTTGAGGCGGATGCCGAGCTGCCGCAGCGTCTGCGACGGGGCGATGAACGTGCGGCCGACGTAGGCGTTCTTCGTCAGGCCCTGCCCGAACGGGATACCCGATTGCTGCGCGTAGCCGACCGCGGCCGGCGTGCCGGACTCGGGGACCGGGATGACGAGGTCGGCGTCGGCCGGGTGCTCGATCGCCAGGCGGCGGCCCATCGCCACGCGGCTCGCGTGCACCGAGCGGCCCGTGATCGTCGTGTCCGGGCGCGCCAGGTAGACGTACTCGAAGATGCAGCCCGCGCGCTCCACCGGGGCGAACCTCGTCGAGCGCAGGCCGTTCTCGTCGATCGCGATGAGCTCGCCGGGCTCGACCTCGCGCACGACCGACGCGCCGACGATGTCGAGCGCCGGGGTCTCGGAAGCCACCACCCAGCCGCGCTCGAGCCGGCCCAGCACCAGGGGGCGCACGCCCTGCGGGTCACGCGCGGCGTACAGCGTCGTCTCGTCCATGAAGACGAGCGAGAAGGCCCCGCGCAGGCGCGGCAGCACCTCCAGGGCCGTCGCCTCGAGCGTGCGGTCCGGGTCGCCGGCGAGGAGCGCCGTGATGACGGCCGTGTCCGTGGTGTTGCCGCGCGCCAGCTCGCCGCGGCGCTTGTTGCCGTACCGCTCGGCGACGAGGTCGACGAGCTCGGCGGTGTTGATGAGGTTGCCGTTGTGGCCGAGCGCCACGGTGCCGGCCGCGGTCGCGCCGAGCGTCGGCTGCGCGTTCTCCCACGTGGAGCCGCCGGTCGTCGAGTAGCGCGTGTGCCCGATCGCCAGGTAGCCCGTGAGGGCGGCGAGCGACGTCTCGTCGAAGACCTGCGAGACGAGCCCCATGTCCTTGAACACGAGCAGGTGCGTGCCGTCGCTGGTCGCGATGCCCGCGGACTCCTGGCCGCGGTGCTGCAGCGCGTAGAGACCGAAGTAGGCGAGCTTGGCCACCTCTTCGCCGGGCGCCCACACGCCGAAGACCCCGCAGGCATCCTGCGGGCCCTTGTCGTGGGGGTTGATGTCGTGGGTCAGACGTCCGTCAGGGCGGGCCACTCGTCAATGGTCGCATACGCGCCACCAGGACCCCCAGGGAGTCCATGCCCGGCTCAGAGCTCGGCGAGCGGCGCCACCGCGGGCGTCACGACGTCCCGCATCCACGTGGCGAGGGGCATGGTCGACGGGCGCAGGATCACGGTGTCGACGCCGAGGGCGGCGAACGGCCGCATCTGCTCGACGAAGGCGTCGACGTCGCCGTGGAACAGCGGGAGGCCTCCGTTGAGGACCGTCACCCGGATCTCCTTCGGGTCGCGGCCGACGTCCTCGCAGTGCGCGTGCAGCACCTCGAGCTTGTGCTCCAGCTCCTCCGGCGTCGACGAGAAGAGGTTGCACGCGTCGGCGTACTGCGCGACGAGCCGCAGCGTCTTCCGCTCACCGCTGCCGCCGACCATGATCTCCGGCGCGTGCAACGGGAGCGGCGAGCACAGGGTCTCGGCCAGCTGGTAGTGGACGCCCTGGTAGGGCCCGTTGTCGTCCGGGTCCCACATCTGCCGGCAGATCTGCAGGGCCTCCTCGAGCCGCTCGAACCGCTCCTTGAGCGGAGGGAACGGGACGCCCAGCGCCTCGTGCTCCCGGTCGTACCAGGCGGCTCCGAGACCCATCGTCGCCCGCCCGCCGGACAGCACGTCGAGCGTCGCGCCGATCTTCGCCAGCAGGCCCGGGTGCCGGTAGGTCACGCCCGTGACGAGCGCGCCGAGCTGGATCGTCGACGTGCGTCCCGCAAGGAACGAGAGCGCCGAGTACGCCTCGAGCATGGGGTCCTCGCGGGGGAACCCGGCACGCTCCATCTGGAAGTAGTGGTCCATGACCGAGATCCACGCCAGGCCCGCGGCCTCGGCCGCGTCGGCGGTCGCCATCAGCTCGTCGCGCAGCTGCGCGGGCGGCACGGAGTCGAACCGCATGAGGTGTGCCCCGACCTTCATCGCGACACCACCTCTCGCGACGTGATCAACCAGCTCTTCATGAGTGCTCCTGACCCGGCCGCCGAAGACCGGTACCCTGTAACCGGAGGAACGTCCGGTTGACATCTCCAACTCTCACCGGAGTCGCCTCCGGAACGCAACCCCAGGAGGGGATCAGTGAGCGACGAGCACGCGACGGCCGAACGCCCGCTGCGCGCCGACGCGCGCCGCAACCGCGAGGCCCTCCTCGCCGCGGCGGTCGAGGCGTTCGCGAAGAGCGGCGCCGACGTGCCTCTGGAGACCATCGCGGCCAACGCCGGCGTCGGCGTCGGCACCCTCTACCGCAACTTCCCCGACCGGAACGCCCTGGTCGAGGCGGCGTACCGGCACGAGGTCGAGGCGCTCTGCGCCCGTGCGCCGGAGCTGCTCGCCGAGCGCTCGTCGGGCCTCGAGGCGCTGCGCGAGTGGACGGTCCGATTCATCGGCTACGCCGCCGCCAAGGCCGGGATGAAGGAGGCGCTGCGCGCGGCGATCGGCGCCGAGGGCACGCTGTTCTCCGAGACGCGAGAGCTCATCCTCAAGGCGATCGACCTCATGCTCGCCGCGGGCGCGAAGGACGGCTCGATCCGCGCCGACGTCGACGCAGGCGACGTGTGGCGCGCCATGGGCGCCGTCTGGAACGTGCCGGCCGGCCCGCAGTGGGAGCGGCACGTGCGCACGCTGCTGGACCTGGTCCTCGACGGGCTCCGCTACAGGGCCCGCGAGCAGTGAGCTAGCGCCGGCGCGAGCGGGCGTCCGCCCACAGCGCCAGGAGCGCGCCGAGGAGCGCCCCGAACCCCGCCAGCGCCACGCCGGTCAGGAGCTTGGCGCCGTTCGAGCCGCCGAGGAACGGCAGCACGCCGCCGCCCTCGCCTGCGTTCACCAGGTCGCCGCGGTCCATGACGAACGCCAGCGCCACACCCACCACGAACCCGAGCACCGCGCCGTAGCCGATGAACGCGCCGTACTTCGGCGCGCGGCGGGCGATGCCGGGCGTGGCGATGCGGGCCAGCGTCGCCTCGTCGGGCACCGCGGCCTCGTCGTTCGTCTCGCGCACGACGAGCCCCGCGTCATCCACGGCAGGCATCTGCGCCGCAGCGGCCACGGGCGCGTCCGCGACCGGTTCGTCGGGCACGCCGGAGGCGGGTTCGCCGGTCACAGGCGCGTCGGGCTGCTCGTCGGGCACCCGGGAATCCTAGGCGTGCGACGGCGTCCTCACCGCGGCCGGGCGGCCTGCAACGGGAGCCACTCCGACAGGTCGGCCCGTTCGCCCGAGGCGCGCACCCGCCCGGCGGCCGCCGCGTCCGCCCACGTCAGGGCGCCGGTCGCCAGCGCGAGCCAGGTCTGGGGGTCGGTCTCGACGACGTTGGGCGGGGTGCCCCGGGTGTGGCGCGGGCCGGTCACCGCCTGCACCGCGCCGTCCGGCGGCACGCGGACCTCGACGGAGTTGCCGGGTGCCAGGTCGGCCAGCTCCTCGAGCGTGAACCGCACGGCGGCGCGGCGGTCGGGCGTCGAGACCTCGTCGGGCGCCGCGCGCCAGGCCGCGAGCGCGGCGCGGCCGGCGGCGGGGTCGGTGCGGCGGCGCGGGGGCACCGGCCCATTCTGGCGTCAGGCGGGGTAGTCGGGCCCGCCGCTCACGCCGAGCGCCTCCTCCAGCGAGCCGACGCCGGAGGTGTGGATCCACCCGGCGAGATCCCGGCCGACGTAGCGCAGGTGCCACGGCTCCGCGGCGTAGCCCGTCGAAGCGGTGTTGTCGGCCGTGTATCGCACGACGAACCCGTACTCCCACGCGTGCTCGGCGACCCACTGCGCCTCGACGGTCCGGGCGAAGCACGCCGCGAGGTTGCACGCCGAAGCAGTCGCGCTGCGGAGGTCGAGCGCGAGCCCGGTCTGGTGCTCGGAGAATCCGGCCCGGGCCGAGTACCTGTCGGCGTTGGCCGAGCCGGTGCGGCTCACCAGGTCCGCGTGGATCGAGAGCTGGAAGTTGTAGGAGCGGTAGGCGGTGCTCGCCGAGAGCCGCACGCCGTCGGCCTTCGCGGCGGCGATCATCGCCTGCAGGTCCGGCGCCTCGACGCTGCGCACCTGGACACCCGCGACCCAGACGAGGTCGGTGGGCACGTAGTGGAGCGGGACGATCGGGTGCTGCTTGTTGACGACCACCCAGAGGCTCGCGGGGTCGGCGGTCGAGTACCGCGTGAGGTCGAAGCCAGTCGCGGTGGGCGTCGTCGAAGGCGCGAGATCGGAGGGCTCCGCGGTGGCGGCCGGCGCGACGGTCGTGGCCACCGGGGTGGGCTCGCTCGCCGGTGTGGACGAGGCGGCGGCGGGCGTCCGGGGCGAGAGGAGGCCGGCGCCGAGCGCCCACGCGGTGCCCGCGCCCGCGCCGAGCGCGACGAGGGAGACCACCACGGCCACCATCCGCCGGCCGGCGGATCGTGGCGCTCGTCGTGCGGCGCTCAGCACGGACCGATGGTAGGGGTGCGCGCGACGCCCGGAGGTGCTTGGCCCGGCCCCCGGCCATGCGACGTGGAAGGATCCGCGCCGTGAGATCCCCCCGCCGGATGGGTGTCCTCGTCGTCGCGCTCGGGGCGCTGGTGGCCGCGACCGTCACCGCCTGCTCCGCGCCGAGCACGCCCGCTCCCACCAACCCACCGCCGGCGGCGACCGTGATCATGCCCGGGACCACCGGCTCCGTGGACCTCGAGGGGCGGCCCTACCGGCTCGTCGTACCGGCGGCGTACGACGGGTTGACCCCGCTCCCCCTCGTCGTCGCCCTCCACGGGTACACCTCGAACTCGTCGGAGCTCGACTCGTACATGGGGTTGAGCGCGGCGGCGCTGAAGCGCGGGTTCCTCCTGGCGCTGCCGGAGGGCACCAAGAACGCCCAGGGGCAGCAGTTCTGGAATGCCGTCGACGGCGGCTGCTGCGACTTCGGCGGCGGCAAGGTCGACGACTCCGGCTACCTGTCCCGGCTGATCAGCCAGGTGTCGTCGTCGTACGCCGTGTCCCAGGTGGACGTGGTGGGCCACTCGAACGGCGGCTACATGGCCAACCGCCTCGCCTGCGACCACCCCGAGCAGGTGAGCGCCATCGCGTCCCTGGCCGGCCCGCTGCCGGCGGACACCTCGCTCTGCAAGCCCGGCAAGCCGGTCAAGGTGCTCCACATCGCCGGCGACGCCGACGAGACGGTGCCGTACGGCGGCAACGCCGCCACCCGGACGGCCTCGGCGCAGGACACCGTCAAGCGCTGGGCGGAGATCGACGGATGCTCGCCGACGCCCACGACGAAGGCCCCGCTGGATCTCGAGTCCACGATCGCCGGCGCCGAGACGACGATCGCCGCCTACACCGGCTGCCAGGGCGGCAGCGAGGTCCAGCTGTGGACCATCCACGGCGGCCACCACGTGCCGAAGCTCACCAGCTCTTTCACGCCCGCAGTCCTCGACTTCCTCACCGGCTGGTCCACGATCGACGAGGGCGGCACGCCGACCGGGCCACCGCCGGCGGCGGCCGCAATCACCCCGGGCCTGACCGGCTCGATCCAGCTCGACGGACGGCCCTACCGGCTCCACGTGCCGAAGGGGTACGACCCGTCGAAGCCCCTCCCGCTCGTCGTCGGGCTGCACGGGTACACCTCGAACGCGACGCAGATCAACGACTACTTCGACCTGACAAAGCAGTCCGAGGCCCGCGGCTTCCTCCTCGCGCTCCCCGAGGGGACCAAGGACTCCGACGGCAACCAGTTCTGGAACGCCATCGAGGGCGGGTGCTGCGACATCTACAAGTCCGGCGTCGACGACTCCGGCTACCTGTCCCGGCTGGTCACGCAGGTGAAGGCGGCGTACGCCGTCTCGGAGGTGGCCGTCGTCGGCCACTCCAACGGCGGCTACATGGCCGAGCGCTTCGCGTGCGAGCACGCCGACCAGGTCGACGCCATCGCCTCGCTGGCCGGTCCGATGCTCTTCGACACCTCGAAGTGCCAGCCCGCCAGGCCGGTCAAGGTGCTGCACATCCACGGCGACGCAGACGAGACGGTGGCCTACGGCGGCAGCGCCGCGCAGTGGTACGCCGGCGCCCAGGCCACGGTGCAGCGGTGGGCCGTCATCAACGGCTGCGCGGCCGAGCCGACCGCCGGAGCGCCGATGGACCTCGAGGCCATGATCCCGGGCAACGAGACGTCGACGGTCGCCTACACGGGTTGCAAGGCCGGCACCGACGTCCGGCTGTGGACCATCCACGGCGGCCGCCACGTTCCGACCCTGACCGCCGCGTTCGCACCGGCCATGCTGGACTTCGTGCTCGGCCGGTCCTGACCTCGGCCGTGGAGCCCGGCGGCCAAGAAGTCGCCGACCGAGAGCCGCAGGGCCCGGGCGGGGAGTGATGCTAGGGAGATGCTGCGAGGGGCCCGCAGGGGCATCGGTCGATCTGCTCGCACGTTGGCCGGCGGGACCAACCGCGCCGCAAGGCCGCGCCCGGCGGTGCTCGCGGTCGCACTCGCAGCACTGGTGGCCGCGACGGCTGCCGCGTGCACCTCTCCGAGCGCACCGGCCCCGACGAGCCCATCCCCGACGGCGGCCGCGGTCACGCCGGGCAGCACCCAGTCCATCGACCTCGACGGCCGGCCGTACCGGCTCGTTGTGCCGTCGGTGTACGACGGTTCGACGCCGCTCCCCCTGGTCGTCGCCCTGCATGGGTACGGCTCCGACGCCGCCGAGCTCGACAGCTACCTGGGGTTGAGCTCCGCCGCCGAGGCGCGCGGCTTCCTCCTCGCGCTCCCCGAGGGGACCAGGGACGGGCACGGGCTCCGGTTCTGGAATGCCGTCCCGGGCGGCTGCTGCGACCTCGGCCGCAGCGGCGTCGACGACTCGGCCTACCTCTCCCAGCTCATCTCGCAGGTGTCCTCGTCGTACGCGGTGTCCGGGGTGGCCGTGGTGGGCCACTCCAACGGCGGCTACATGGCCAACCGCCTGGCCTGCGACCACCCCGACCAGGTGGGCGCCATCGCGTCCCTGGCCGGCCCGTTGCCCTACGACACCTCGCTCTGCACACCCGCGAGGCCCGTCTCGGTGCTGTACATCCACGGCGATGCCGACCAGGTGGTGCCCTACGACGGCAGCGCCGCTGGGCGCAGCGCGTCGGCCGTCGACACGGTGAGGCGCTGGGCCGAGCTCGACGGGTGTGCGCCGACGCCGGCCCAGCAGCCGCCGCTCGACCTCGAGTCGAGGATCGCCGGCGCCGAGACGACGGTTCTCGACTACGCCGGCTGCCACCGCGGAAGCGACGTCCTCCTGTGGACCATCCGCGGCGGCGGGCATGTCCCGACGCTCACCGACACCTTCACGGCCGACGTCCTCAACTTCTTGCTGGCTCAGGCCTGACGGGCGAGCTCGAACAGCACCGAGCGGTTCTGGATCGACGCCTCGACCAGGCGCGCAGTGACGGCCTCGCCGACCGGCAGCTCCCCGTCGGGCCCCGGCCGCACCTTCGCGACGATCGCCGGGTCGCGCACCATGAGCTCGCCGCGGCGCTCGTCCGGCGGCAGGTCGGCCGCGCGGCCCCGGGGACCCTCGATGACCACCGCGTCGTACGACGAACCGACGGCGTCCTCCAGCACGACGGCCTCGACCAGGTCGAGCCCGCCCCGGGTGTACTCGTTGGCCCGCCGGCTCGTGTCGGCCATCGTCTCCGGAAGCGTCGCCAGGTTCGCCAGCACCCACGCCGGCACGGGCCTGCCCGCGCAGGCCGCGAGGCAGGCCTCGGTGGCGTAGCGGTCGACGAGCCGGCGCAGCGGCGCCGTGACGTGCGCGTAGGGCGCTGCGATGGCGGAGTGACGGGCGTCGTCGCCCGTCGGCGCCGGCTGCCCGTCGGGGCCGCCGAACGCGCGGTAGCCGGCGCCGCGGAACAGGCTCGTCGCGGCCTCGAGGAACGCCGCGTGCGCCGGCGTCGACGCGTCCAGCCGGCTGAGCAGGTCGCCGTAGGCAAGGGTGTCCGGCCACTGGATGTTCAGCGCCTTGGCGGTCCGGCGAAGCCGGGCGATGTCCCGCCCGTCCGCCGGCGGCATCGTCCGGAGGACCCCGACGCCCGCGCGCAGCATGATCGCCGCCGCGGCGATGCCGGTCAGCAGCGAGATCTGCGCGTTCCAGCCCTCCACGGGCAGCGAGGCCCGGAACGTCAGCCGCCACGTGCCGTCGTCGGCCCGCGAGGCCTCCTGCTCCGGCACGTTGAGCGACACCCCACCGCGATCCCGCTCCCGCGCCTGGCGGCGGCGGCCCACCTCGCGCAGCGCGCGCAGCACCGTGACCACGCCGTCGGGATCCGGGCCACCGTCGATGACGGCCTGGGCGGCGTCGTACGAGAGCTTGACCCTGCTCTTCACCAGGGCCGGCTCCACGCGGGCAGCGACGATCTCGGCGTCGTCGTCGACGTCGATGGTCCACAGCGCCGCCGGGCGCACCTGGTCCGGCAGCAGGCTCGCGGCACCCTCGGAGAGCACCCGCGGGTGCAGCGGCACGTTCCCGTCCGGGCCGTAGCACGTGGTCCCGCGCTGCTGCGTCTCGCCGTCCAGGGCGCCGCCGGGCACGACGAAGGCGGGCAGGTCCGCGATGGCGTACGAGACGCGCCAGCCGTCACCCGACCACTCGACGTGCAGCGCCTGGTCGAGGTCCATGGACGTCGCGGGGTCGATCGTGACGAACGGGATGTCGGTCGCGTCGACCCGCACGATGTCCCGGCCGACCACGTCGCCGGGGCCGCGCGCGGCCGCCGCCTCGGCCTCCGCCTCGGCAGCAGCGCCGAAGTCGGTGGACAGCGCAAGCTCGGTCCGGAGCCGGGCCATGCCGTCGGCCAGCCGGCCGACGACCTCGGGGGCCAGCCGCAGCCGGTTGGTGGGCACGACGCGACACTAGACCGGCAAGATGAGAGCCCACCGGGCGGAGCCGCCGCGCGACCTGCGTCGCTACGGTCCGACAGGCGGCAGCGGGCAGGGAGCGACCGGTGTTCATCTTCTTCGGCGGCGGCACGAGGTCGGCGCGGCGGCAGCTCGCACCTGAGCAGGTGCTGGTGCTGGAGTGGCGCTACGTCCAGCTGTTCTGGCTGTTCCAGATCGGGTGGGGAGCGCGATACAGCCTCGCGACGCTGTCGCCCTACGGCTGGGCGGAGCGGCCGCTCACGCAGTCCGAGATGGCCCACCTCGACCCCACGACGCTGCTCGACGTGCACTGGTGGTGGCGGTGGGGCCTCGTCATCGGCGTCGCGGCGGTCCTGGTGGTGCTGCTCCTGGTGAACCTCTACTGAGGCCGGATCAGCCGAAGTGCTTCGGCAGCGTCGCCTCGGACGCGGCGCGCAGCTCAGCCAGCGGCACGGTGAACAGGCCGTCGACCTGGAGCGCGGGGGCGTCGTCGTCGGGCCCGGTCTCGGACGTCTCGCCGAGCCGGATCGCCGGCACCCCGCGTGCCGTGCACACGTCGACGAGCCGCTGCTCCTCCGACCGCGGCACGGCGACGACCGCGCGCGCGGTCGACTCCGAGAAGAGCGCGGTGAACGGGGTGATCCCGTCGCGGGCGCAGAGCGCGTCGAGCGACACGCGCGCGCCGATGCCGTACCGCAGGGCCGCCTCGACGAGCGCCTGTGCCAGGCCGCCCTCCGAGAGGTCGTGCGTCGCGTCGGCGATCTCGTCGCGGGCCGCCTGGATCAGCACGGCGGCGAGCCGCTTCTCGGCGGCGAGGTCCACCGCCGGCGGACGGCCGCCGAGGTGGTCCAGCGCGACGTCGGCCCAGGCGGACCCGTCGAGCTCGTCCTTCGTCGTGCCCAGCAGCCAGACCGCCTCGGCCGGCGAGGTCCAGCCGGACGGAACGGCCTTGGCGACGTCGTCGAGCACGCCCAGCACGCCGGCGACCGGCGTCGGGTGGATCGCCTTGTCGCCGGTGGTGTTGTAGAGCGACACGTTGCCGCCGGTCACCGGCACCTCGAGGGTCTGGCACGCGTCGGCCATGCCCTCGATCACCTGGACCAGCTGCCACATCGAGTCCGTGCGCTCCGGGCTGCCGATGTTGAGGCAGTCCGTGACGGCCAGGGGGCGGGCGCCGGAGGCCGCGACGTTGCGGTAGGCCTCGGCGAGCGCGAGCTGGGCGCCTGCGTAGGGGTCGAGCTCGGCATAGCGGCCGTTGGCGTCCGTGGCGAGCGCGACGCCCAGGCCGGTGGCCTCGTCGACCCGGATCACGCCGGCGTCGTCGGGCTGCGCGAGCGCGGTGTTGCCCTGGACGAAGCGGTCGTACTGGTTGGTCACCCATGACTTGGACGCGAGGTTGGGGCTGGCGACGAGGGCGAGGAGCGTGGCGCGCAGCTCGTCGTTCGTCGTCGGCCGCGGGTACCTCGCCGCGCCCTCCTCACCGGAGACCGTGTCGGCCTGGAGCGCGTCGAGCCAGTCGGGGCGCGCGTACGGGCGGTCGTAGACCGGGCCGTCCAGCGCGACGGTGCGGGGGTCGACGTCGACGATGCGGTGGCCGAAGTGGTCGATCGTCAGCCGGCCGTCGCCGGTGACCTCGCCGATGACCGCCGTCTCGACGTCCCACTTCGTGGTGATCGCGAGGAACGCCTCGATCTGGTCGGGGCGGACGACGGCCATCATCCGCTCCTGCGACTCGCTCATGAGGATCTCGCCCGCGGTGAGCGTCGGGTCGCGCAGCAGCACCTTCTCCAGGTCGACGTGCATGCCGCCGTCGCCGTTCGCCGCCAGCTCGCTCGTCGCGCAGCTGATGCCGGCCGCGCCGAGGTCCTGGATCGCCTCGACGACGCCCGCCGCGAAGAGCTCGAGGCAGCACTCGATGAGGACCTTCTCCATGAAGGGGTCGCCCACCTGCACGCTCGGCCGCTTGCTCGGCTTGGTGTCGTCGAACGTCTCGCTGGCGAGGATCGAGGCGCCGCCGATGCCGTCGCCGCCCGTCCGTGCCCCGAAGAGCACGACGAGGTTGCCGACGCCGGTCGCGTTGGCCAGGTGCACGTCCTCGTGCCGCAGCACGCCGAGGCAGAGCGCGTTGACGAGCGGGTTGCCCTGGTAGGAGGGGTCGAACACCGTCTCGCCGCCGATGTTCGGCAGGCCGAGGCAGTTGCCGTAGCCGCCGACGCCCGCCACGACGCCGTGGACCACGCGTGCGGTGTCGGGGTGGTCGATCGCGCCGAAGCGCAGCTGGTCCATGACCGCCACGGGCCGCGCGCCCATCGAGATGATGTCGCGGACGATCCCGCCGACGCCCGTCGCCGCACCCTGGTAGGGCTCGACGAAGCTCGGGTGGTTGTGCGACTCCACCTTGAACGTCACGGCCCAGCCGTCGCCGATGTCGACCACGCCCGCGTTCTGGCCGATGCCGACGAGCAGGTGCTCGCGCATCGCCGGCGTCTGGCGCTCGCCGAACAGGCGCAGGTGCTTCTTGCTCGACTTGTACGAGCAGTGCTCGGACCACATCACCGAGTACATGGCGAGCTCGGCGGTGGTCGGCCGGCGGCCGAGCAGCTCGCGGATGCGCGCGTACTCGTCGGGCTTGAGGCCCAGCTCGGCGAACGGCTGCTCGGCCTCGGATGTGGCGGCGATCTCGACGGTGTCGACGGACTCGGTGCTCATCGGTGCTCAGCCTAACCGGGCGGGGCGTCCACTCCGGATCCGCGGGATCTCAGTAGGCGAGATCACCAGCGGGTGAGGCATCCACATGGACGCTCGTCCATGATTCCGGCCCCGACCTGCCCGGACGCGCTCGCCGCCGCGGGCGGACGGCCCGATCCCGAACGTTTGACCCAACCATGCATTTGCATTGACTCAATCTTGAACGTACCTTGAATCAACGCCAAGGCGCCCCACCCCCCGGGGGCGCCTAGGCCGCCGGCCCGCTGACCCGAGCGGGCCGGGATCCGGTGCGGTGCCCGGGTGGACGCCACGAGCGTCCATCCGGGCCCCCGGCCGGAGAGCACGTGGCCGGCCCCGGCTCCTGCAGGAGCCGCGGCACCTTGGGCCGGCCAGCACCGCGACGGTCGATCTCCCCCTGTCGAGATCCCGTCAGGGGGCGAGCGGGGACCGCTGACACCCCGCTCGCCGAGCGGCGGGGCCGACTCACCAGGTGGGCCGGTCCCGCCGTACCCCTGTCAGCGCAGCAGACCGCGCGCGATCGCGGTCGCCAGGGTCGGGGCCAGCGGTAGGCGCGGGATCAGCGTCGCCTGGTAGGCGTGGTAGATGTCCGCCTTGCCCGGCCACACCGAGTCGGCGGGCGTGTTGTCCGGCGCCAGCTGGTGGTGCCACGAGCCGCGCTCGTGGTCGATGACGTACCGGTCGACGTAGTCCCAGACGCGGGCGTACCACCGGGCGTACTCCGGCTCACCGGTGGCCTGCTCGAGCGCCGCGGCCGCGCCGATCGCCTCGGCCGCCACCCAGTGCATGCGGTCCCGCACCACCGGCGTGCCGGTCCAGTCGGTCGTGTAGACGAAGCCGTCGGCCCCGTCCGCGGCCCAGCCGTCCGTCGTCGCGCGGTCGAACAGCGCCCTGGCGCCACCCACCCAGTCGGCCCCCTCGGCGCCCGCCGCGTCGAGGTGCAGCATCAGCCGCGCCCACTCGAGCCCGTGGCCCACCGTCGCGCCGTACGGCTTGAACGGGTCGTCCGGCCGGTCCGCGTTGAGCTCCAGCTCGGCGTTCCACTGCTCGTCGAAGTGCTCGGGCAGCCGCCAGCCGTTGCCGGCCGCCGCGGTCGCCGCGAACGCCGCGATGCGCGCGGCCCGCTCCAGCCACACCCGTTCGCCGGTGACGTCGGCCGCCGCGAGGAACGCCTCGACCGTGTGCATGTTGGCGTTGATGCCGCGGTACGGGTCCAGCGTGGTGAACGTCGTGTCCCAGGTGTCGACCGCCTTGCCGGCCTCGTCGTCCCAGAACCGCTTCTCGAACACCGCGAGCGCGTCCGCCAGGAGCCGATCGGCGCCGTCCAGCCCCGCCGCCGTGGCCGACGACGCCGCGAGCACGACGAACGCGTGCGCATATGCGGTCTTGTCCGGCGCTGGGGTGCCGTCCGCGGCGATCGACGGGTGCCACCCGCCGTGCTCGTCGTCCCGCAGCGGCCCGACGAGGCCCGCGAGCGCCGCCTCGGCGACCGACCGCGCGCCGGGCAGGCCGAGCAGCGACCCGACCGAGTAGACGTGCACCGTGCGCGCCGTGATCCAGGTCTCGAGGCCCTTCTCGAGCCACGGGGCACCGTCGTCGGCGAGCCACGCGGCACCGCCCCCCGGGTAGGGCGTGCGCCGGCCGAATTCGAGCAGTCCCTCGCCGTGCCGGGTCAGCCAGTCGCGATGAGTGGGCAGCAGTGTCCACGAAGCCACGGGCGCGAACCTACCGCAGGTGCTTCTCCGGGATCGCAGCGACGCCCGCCGCGCGCGTCGCCCGGCGGTACGCCCGAGCCTCGTCCTGACGCTCGCGCTCGGCGCCGGACGCGATGGGCGCGTCGAGCATCTCGGGCGTGAAGCCGAAGGCGTCGACCAGGTCCTGGGCGTACGGGCGCAGCCTCGTGAGCAGCCGGTCGCGGTACGCCGACACGGTGCGCGCCCGCCCCGCGGACAGCCGGCCGTTGACGAGGTACCACGCGAGGTGCCGCTCGATGAGCGTGAGGCCGAACAGGTCGCGCAGCCACGTGAGCACCTGCCGCGTGCCGCCGTCCGGCACCGACGAGAGCGCCCTGGTGAACGCCTCCCACTGGACCCGCTCGGCGTGCGCCCGCGCGGCCTCGACCATCTCGTGCTGGTGGGCCTCGGCGAGCCGGTCGGAGCCGCCGCCGGCGACGCGCCACCCCAGGGCTGCCAGACGATCAGCGCGATGGCCAGCACGCCCACGGCGAGGAACGCCCACCACCACGGACGCGGAGGCCGCGAAGGGGTCTCCTCAGCCCGCGGTGGCGTCGTGCTCCAACCGCCGGACACCGCGCGCTCCCTTCTCGTGCCGGTTGCAAGGCTATGCGCGCACCCGTCCGGATGGGAAACCGCGCACCCCGTTCAGCGCGGATGAATCCCGAGGTGGTGCAGGCCCCAGATCGCCGAGTCCGTGAGCGCCTCCCATGCGGCCTCGATGAGGTTGGGGCCGACGCCCACGGTCGTCCAGGTCTTCGTGCCGTCGTTCGTCTCGATGAGCACCCGGGTCGTGGCGTCGGTCCCGTGCTGCTGGCCGAGGAGCCTCACCTTGAAGTCGATGAGGACGAACGCCTCGATCTCCGGGTACACCCGCACGAGCGCCTGGCGGAGCGCGTGGTCGAGAGCGTTGACGGGGCCGTTGCCCTCGCCGGTGCTGACGAAGCGTTCGCCGCCGGCGGTGAGCTTGACGGTCGCCTCGGCTACGGCCGGCACGTGCCGGCTGCCGTGGCGCTCGATGATCGTCCGCCAGGACTCGACCGAGAAGTAGGCGGGCCTGCCGTCGCCCGCCTCCTCGAGCAGCAGCAGCTCGAAGCTCGCGTCCGCGGCCTCGTAGGTGTACCCGGCGGCCTCGGCGTCCTTGACTCGGTTGGTGACGCGGGAGAGCACGTCCGGCCGGTCCGCCAGCTCGAAGCCCAGTTCGCGGCCCTTGAGCTCCACCGACGCGCGGCCGGCCATCTCGGAGACGAGCATGCGCATGTCGTTGCCGACGTTGCCGGGGTCGGTGTGCTGGTACATGTCCGGGTCCACCCGGATGGCGCTGGCGTGCAGGCCGGCCTTGTGCGCGAAGGCGCTGGTGCCGACGTACGGCTGGCGCGCGAACGGCGAGATGTTGGTGATCTCGCTGATGGCGTGGGCGATCCTCGTCAGGTCGCGCAGGCCGCCGCCGTCCACGGCGCGCAGCACGGGCCGCCCGTACTTCAGCTCGAGGTTCGCGACCACCGTGAGCAGGTCGGCATTCCCGGTCCGCTCGCCGTACCCGTTGATCGTGCCCTGGACGTGCGCGGCGCCCGCGTCGACGGCCGCGAGCGTGTTGGCGACCGCGCAGCCGGAGTCGTTGTGCGCGTGGATCCCGAGCACGGCGTGCGGGCCGACGGCCTCGCGGACCGCCGTGACGATCTCGCCCACCCAGGCCGGCAGCATGCCGCCGTTGGTGTCGCAGAGCGCGACGACCTCGGCCCCGGACTCGAACGAGGCGCGGACGGCCTCGAGCGCGAAGTCCTTGTCGAAGCGGTAGCCGTCGAAGAAGTGCTCGACGTCGACGACCACCCGCCGGCCCTCCAGCACCAGGTACGAGACCGTGTCGCGGATCATCGCGAGGCCCTCGGCCTTCGTCGTGCGCAACGCCCGCTCGACGTGACGGATGTCGCTCTTCGCGACGAGCGTGACGATCGGCGTCTCGGCGTCGACGAGCGCGCGCACCTGGGGGTCGTCGATCGCGCGGACGCCCGCCTTGCGCGTGGCGCCGAAGGCGGCGAGCTCGGCGTTCTTCAGGTCGAGCTCCTTCGCGGCGCGCTTGAAGAACTCGGTGTCCTTCGGCACCGCGCCCGGCCAGCCGCCCTCGATGACGCCCACGCCCAGCTCGTCGAGCAGCGTGGTGATGAGGAGCTTGTCGGTGACAGAGAGGTTGATCCCCTCCTGCTGGGCACCGTCGCGCAGCGTGGTGTCGTAGACCTGGAACAACGGACTGCTCCTTCGTCGGGACTTCGCGGTGGACGGGCGAGGGGTGGTACCCGGTACAACAAAAAGACCCCCCGGGGTACGGGAGGTCTGCGCGCCGGCGGGTGGGCCGACGCGCTAGCCGATAATCAGCGAGTACTGATGCACGGGCCCATGGTGGCACACGAACCTACGGTCGCGTAACCAACGTTCAGGACTCGGATGCTGTGGCTACCCAACAATCCGGCGCACGATCGCCTGCCGCGACCGCGTGGGCAGACACGCCGCGAACGCGTCAGACCAGGCGGTACATCCAGCCGTGCGGGTCGGCCGCGCGGCCGTTCTGGATGTCGGTCAGATGCTCGCGGATCGCAAGCGTCACCGGGCCCGCGCCGCCGTCGCCGACCGTCAGGTCGAAGTCGTCGGACGCCAGCCGGCCGATGGGGGTCATCACCGCGGCGGTGCCGCACGCGAACACCTCGGCGACCTCGCCGCTCGCCAGGCCCGCCTTGAGCTCGTCCAGGCGGATCGGCTCCTCGGAGACCTCGTGACCCGCCTCCGCCAGCAGCGTGAGGATCGACGAGCGCGTGACGCCCTCGAGGATGGTGCCCGAGAGGGCCGGGGTGCTGACGCGGCCGTCGGCGTGCACCACCATGACGTTCATCCCGCCAAGCTCCTCGAGCGTCTCGCCGGCCACGTCGAGGAAGCACACCTGGTCGAAGCCCTTGGCGTACGCCTCCTGCTGCGGCAGCAGGCTGGCGGCGTAGTTGCCGCCGCACTTGGCCTCGCCCGTGCCGCCGGGGCCGGCGCGGTGGAAGTCGGTCGACACCCAGATCGACACGGGCTGCACGCCGCCGGAGGCGAAGTACGGCCCGACGGGCGAGGCGATGGTGAGGAACTCCACCGCCTTGGCCGCGCGGACGCCGACGAACGCCTCGGAGGCAAACATGAACGGGCGCAGGTAGAGGCTGGCCTCCTCCCCCGACGGCACCCACTCGCGGTCGACCGAGACGAGCGCGGTGATCGCGCCGAGGAAGTCCTCCTCGGGCAGCACCGGGAGCGCCAGCCGGCGGGCCGAGCGGGCGAAGCGCGCGGCGTTGGCCTGCGGCCGGAAGCTCCACACCGAGCCGTCGGCGTGCCGGTACGCCTTGAGCCCCTCGAAGATCTCCTGCGCGTAGTGGAGCACCGCCGTCGCCGGGTCGAGGGTCAGCGGCCCGTAGGGCTCGACCCGACGGCCCGCCCAGCCGGCCGCGGCCGTCCAGCTGACGCGCGCCATGTGGTCCGTGAAGACCGTGCCGAACGCCGGGTGCTCGAGGAGCCTCGCGCGCTCGTCGTCGGGCACGGGGTGGTCGGTGCGGTGCAGCTCGAACGCGTCGGCGGAGGTCGTGGTGCTCATGTCGGAAGGCCTTTCACGGGGGTCGGGGAGACGTTAGCCGCGTTGGCCGGGGCGGGACTAGATGCGCGCGACGAGGTCGGCGCCCACCTCGGCCGTCGACCGTACTCGGCTCCCCCGCTCGGCGAGGTCGGCGGCGACCGCGGCGTCGACGCGCGCGGCCTCGTCGTGCAGCCCCAGGTGGTCCAGGAGCATCGCGACGGACAGCACGGTCGCCGTGGGGTCGGCCTTGCCCTGGCCCGCGATGTCCGGCGCGGAGCCGTGCACGGGCTCGAACATGCTCGGCGCCGTGCGGTCGGGATTGACGTTGCCGGACGCCGCGAGGCCGATGCCGCCGGTGATGGCCGCCGCGAGGTCGGTCAGGATGTCGCCGAACAGGTTGTCGGTGACGATGACGTCGAACCGGCTCGGGTTCGTCGCGAGGTAGATCGTCGCGGCGTCGACGTGACAGTAGTCGGTGGTGACGTCCGGGAACTCGGCGTTGACGGCCTCGACCGTGCGCCGCCACAGGTGGCCGGCGTGCACCAGCACGTTGTGCTTGTGGACCAGCGTCAGCTTCCTGCGGGGGCGGGCGGCGGCCTGCGCGAACGCGTACCGGACGACGCGCTCGACGCCGAAGGCGGTGTTCACCGACACCTCGGTCGCGATCTCGTGCGGGGTGCCAACGCGCAGCGCGCCGCCGTTGCCGACGTACGGCCCCTCGGTGCCCTCGCGCACGACGACGAAGTCGACCTCCCCCGGGTTCGCCAGCGGGCCGGCGACGCCGGGGTACAGCTTCGACGGGCGCAGGTTGACGTAGTGGTCGAGCGCGAAGCGCAGCTTGAGCAGGAGCCCGCGCTCGAGCACCCCCGACGGGACCGTCGGGTCGCCCACGGCGCCGAGAAGGATCGCGTCATGCTCGCGGATCGCCGCGAGGTCGACGTCCGTCAGCGTCTCGCCGGTGGCGTGCCAGCGGGCGGCACCCAGCTGGAAGTCCGTCGTCTCGACCTTCGCCGAGCCGCCGATCGCCTTCTCCAGCGCGAGCAGCCCCTGCTCGACGACCTCCGGCCCGATCCCGTCGCCGGCGACGACCGCCAGCCTGATCGGCCCGTTCCCCGTGTTCGTCATACCTCGTAGCCTCCTCCGTCGTCTTTCGCCACCGCAGAGCCGTCTCATCCCCCAACGTCCGAGAGTTCCGGTGCCCTGGCCCCGGAACTCTCGGACGCTGTGGACAGGAGGGGCGGGTCAGCGGGCGGCGGAACCCTCCTGGTAGTCGGTGTCGGCGGGCTTCACCCACGCGAACAACTTGCGGAGCTCGCGGCCGACCGGCTCGATCGGGTGGTTCTGGCCCTTCTCGCGCAGCGCCTTGAACTCCGGGGCGCCGGCGTCCTGGTCCGCGATGAAGCGGCGGGCGAACGTGCCGTCCTGGATGTCCGAGAGCACGGCTTGCATGTTCTCCTTGACGCGGGGGTCGATCACCCGCGGGCCGGAGACGTAGTCGCCGTACTCGGCCGTGTCGGAGACCGACCAGCGCTGCTTGGTGATGCCGCCTTCGTAGATGAGGTCGACGATCAGCTTCATCTCGTGCAGCACCTCGAAGTACGCGATCTCCGGCTGGTAGCCGGCCTCGGTGAGCGTCTCGAAGCCGTACTGGATCAGCTGGGAGACGCCGCCGCAGAGCACCGCCTGCTCGCCGAAGAGGTCGGTCTCGGTCTCCTCGGTGAACGTCGTCCTGATGCCGGCGGCGCGCAGGCCGCCGATGCCCTTGGCGTAGCTGAGGGCCAGCGCCCACGCGTCGCCCGAGGCGTCCTGCTCGACGGCGATCGCCACCGGCACGCCGCGCCCGGCGACGTACTCGCGGCGCACGAGATGGCCGGGGCCCTTGGGAGCGACCATGAAGACGTCGGCGTCCTCGCGCGGCTTGATGTAGCCGAAGCGGATGTTGAAGCCGTGGCCGAAGACGAGCGCGGTGCCCGGGTTGAGGTTCGGCTCGATCTCGTTGGCGTAGACGATTCGCTGCACCTGGTCGGGGGCGAGGATGACGACGACGTCGGCCTCCTTCACCGCCTCGGCCACCGGGAGCACCCGGAGGCCCTGCTCGGTGGCCTTCGCCACGGACGGGGAGCCCTCGCGCAGGCCGATGCGGACGTCCACACCGGAGTCGCGCAGGTTGAGGGCGTGCGCGTGCCCCTGGCTGCCGTACCCGATGACGGCGACCTTCTTGGAGGCGATGACGGACAGGTCGGCGTCGTCGTCGTAGAACAGCTCGGCCACGGTGTGACTCTCCTTCGTGTGGGGGTTCAGGCGGACCGGGTGACCCGCTCGAGGGCCCGGTCGGTGATGGAGCGGGAGCCGCGGCCGATGGCCACGGTGCCGGACTGGACGATCTCGCGCACGCCGTACGGCTCGAGGGCGGCCAGCAGCGCGGTGAGCTTGCTCGGGGAGCCGATCGCCTCGATGACGACGCTCTCGGTCGACACGTCGACGACGTGCGCGCGGAAGAGGTCGACGACCTCGAGGACGCCGGTGCGCTGCGACTGGTCGGCCTTGACCTTGACCAGGAGCAGCTCGCGGCGCACGGAGGTCTCGTCCTCGAGCTCGACGATCTTGATGACGTTGACCAGCTTGTTCAGCTGCTTGGTCACCTGCTCGAGCGGGCGCGCCTCGACGTCGACGACGACGGTGATGCGCGAGATCTCGTCGTGCTCCGTCGGCCCCACCGCCAGGGAGTGGATGTTGAACGCGCGCCGGGCGAAGAGCCCGGCCACGCGCGTCAGCACGCCCGGCTTGTTCTCGACGAGCACGGACAGGGTGTGGCGGGTCGTCACGGCTCAGTCCTCCCGGTCCCACGCCGGGGTGAGGCCCCGGGCGTACTGGATGTCGTCGTTGCTCACGCCCGCGGCGACCATCGGCCACACCATCGCGTCAGGCGAGACGGTGAAGTCGACGACGACCGGGCGATCGTCGATCTCGTTGGCGCGCTTGATCGTCGCGTCCACGTCCGCCTTCGTCTCGCACCGCAGGCCGACGGCGCCGTACGCCTCGGCGAGCTTGACGAAGTCCGGGATGTGCACCGTGCCGTGGCCCGTGTGCAGGTCGGTGTTCGAGTAGCGCTCCTGGTAGAAGAGCGCCTGCCACTGGCGCACCATGCCGAGGGACGAGTTGTTGACGATCGCGACCTTGATGGGGATGTCGTTGATCGTGCAGGTGGCCAGCTCCTGGTTGGTCATCTGGAAGCAGCCGTCGCCGTCGATCGCCCAAACGGTGCGGTCGGGGGCGCCGACCTTGGCCCCCATGGCCGCCGGCACCGCGTAGCCCATGGTTCCCAGGCCGCCCGAGTTCAGCCACGAGCGCGGCCGCTGGTAACGGATGAACTGCGCCGCCCACATCTGGTGCTGGCCGACGCCGGCCACGTACACCGCCTCCGGCCCGGTGAGCTCGCCGATGCGGCTGATGACGTGCTGCGGCGAGAGGTGGCCGTCGCTCGGCTCGTCGTACCCGAGCGGGAAGGTGGTGCGCCAGGAGTCCACCTGACGCCACCAGGCCTCGAGGTCCGGCTTGCCGTGCTGGGCCTGCTCGCGCTCGAGCTCGATGAGCAGGTCGGCGATCACCTCGGCGAGGTCGCCGACGATCGGCACGTCGGCGCGCACGTTCTTGCCGATCTCCGCCGGGTCGATGTCCGCGTGGACCACGGCGGCCTGCGGCGCGAAGCTCGCCAGCTGGCCGGTGACGCGGTCGTCGAACCGCGTGCCCAGGCCGACGATGAGGTCGGCCCGCTGCAGCGCGGCGACGGCCGCCACCGTGCCGTGCATGCCGGGCATGCCGAGGTGCTGCGGGTGGTCGACCGAGATCGCGTCGCGCGCCATCAGGGTCGTCGTGATGGGGGCGCCCGATGCGTCGACGAGCCGGCGCAGCAGCGCCGAGGCCCCGGCGATGACGACGCCGCCACCGGCGAGAATCACGGGCCGGCGGGCGGTCGCGAGCAGCCGCGCCGCCTCGCGCACCTGCTTGGCGTGCGGCTTGGTGACGGGGTGGTACCCCGGCAGGTCGATCGCCTGCGGCCAGCGGAACGTCGTGCGTGCCTGCTGGGCGGACTTGGCGATGTCGACGAGCACGGGACCCGGGCGGCCGGTCGAGGCGATGTGGAACGCCTCGGCGATGGCGCGCGGGATGTCGTCGGGGTCGGTCACCAGGTAGCTGTGCTTCGTCACCGGCAGCGTGATGCCGACGATGTCGGCCTCCTGGAAGGCGTCCGTGCCGATGAGGCCGGCGGTCACCTGTCCGGTGATCGCGACGACCGGGACGGAGTCCATGTTGGCGTCGGCCAGGGCCGTGACCAGGTTCGTCGCGCCCGGGCCCGAGGTCGCCATCGTCACGCCGACGCGGCCGGTGACGTGCGCGTAGCCGGACGCCGCGTGGCCGCCCCCCTGCTCGTGCCGGACGAGGATGTGCCGCACCTTCGCCGAGTCCATCAGCGGGTCGTAGGTCGGCAGGATCGTGCCGCCCGGGATGCCGAAGACGACCTCGACCCCGGCCTCCTCGAGCGACCGGATGATCGACTGCGCGCCGGTGACCTCCTCCGGGCCGATCGCGGGCGCGGCGGGCGCGGGCCCGCTACGGCCGGTGGGCCGCGGCGTCGGCGGTGCCGCCGGCGTGGATCCCTGTGCCATCACATCTCCTCGGGGCTGGCGGTTCGTCCCCAGAAAACGAAAAACCCCTCGGCCCGGGGGCGGGCTGGTCGAGGGGTGCGCGCAGACGTGGAACGGGCCTCAGCCGGCGCGCCCAGGAAGTACTACGACGAGGAAGGTCTGCACGTCCGGGAGCCTAACCGAGCCGCGGCTCGGATGTCACATCCCGAAGGTCCTATCTCACAAATTGGTTCACGATCTCACATCGTGGTCAGTGAACGGGCGCCCCGCGCATCGCGAACCCGAACAGGTCCTTCGGGTCGTCGGGCTCCGCGACGAGGTCGATGTCCCGGAACAGGTCCGTCCCTGCGACGTCGTCGCGCAGGAAGCACAGCGCGGAGAAGTCCTCGAGGGCGAACCCGACCGAGTCGAAGACCGTGACCTCGTCGGGCGCCCGCCGCCCGGGTACGCGGCCCGCGGCGACCTCCCACAGCTCGGTGACCGGGAACGTCGCCGACAGCTGCTGGATCTCCCCCTCGACGCGGGTCTGCGGCTCGTACTCGACCGTCACGGCGGCGCGCTCGAGGATCGCCGGGTCGAGCTCGGTCTTGCCGGGGCAGTCGCCGCCGATCGCGTTGACGTGCATGCCGGCCTCGACCTGCTCGTCGGCGAGGATCACGGCGCGGACCTTGTCGGCGGTGCACGTCGTGACGATGTCGGCGCCGTGGACGGCGTCGGACGAGCTGGTGGCGGCCCGCACGTCGAAGCCGAGTGAGGTCAGGTTCCGCATCGCCTTGACCATGGCCGCCGGGTCGATGTCCCAGAGCCGTAGCTGGTCGACGCCCAGGAGCTCTCGGAACGCGATCGCCTGGAACTCCGACTGGCTGCCCGTGCCGAGCAGCGCCATCGACCGGCTCCCCGGGCGGGCGAGGTAGCGGGCCGCGAGCGCCGAGGTCGCCGCCGTGCGCAGGGCGGTGAGCATGGTCATCTCCGAGACGAACACCGGGTACCCCGTGTGCACGTCGGCGAGCACGCCGAACGCGGTGACGGTCTGGTGCCCGGTCGCGGGGTTGAACGGGTGCCCGTTGACGTACTTGAACGCGTAGGTGTCCGCGTCGGCGATCGGCATGAGCTCGATGACGCCGAACGGCGTGTGCGAAGCGATGCGCTCGCGCTTCTCGAACGACGGCCAGCGGCGCAGGTCGTCGTCCAGCCGGGCGGCGATGCCCGCGATCGCGGCGGCGGGGCCGCGCGCCCCGAGCCACCGCACCATGTCCTGCACGCCGACGAACGTGGTCATGCCGCCTCCCCGGACGCGCCCTCGAGCCCTAGCGCGACGATACTGGCCGGGGTGAGCATCGACCGCGACCTCGAAGACGAGGCCGTCGCCCTCGTCCACCATTGGCTCGCCGATCCCCCGAC
>Ga0207835_1000102_pt1 | contig 26374 bp, 26 predicted proteins | sample LuqExpMetagenom8_FD_187766 | JGI IMG/M metagenome (GOLD analysis project Ga0207835, IMG submission 187766) | Tropical forest soil microbial communities from Luquillo Experimental Forest, Puerto Rico - Sample 8 (SPAdes) | ecosystem: Environmental > Terrestrial > Soil > Tropical forest ... | reverse complement strand
CCGCGAGCCCGAGCCGCTGCCGGATCTCCTGGTGCGTGGCGGCCGTCGCCGTCGCGGTCAGGGCGATGCGCGGCACCTCGGGCCAGCGCTCGTGGAGCACCGACAGGCGCAGGTACTCCGGCCGGAAGTCGTGCCCCCACTGGGACACGCAGTGGGCCTCGTCGATCGCGAAGAGCGCGGGCCGGCCGCGCGCCAGCAGATCGAGGGTCTCGCCCGCGAGCAGTCGCTCGGGCGCGAGGTACAGGAGGTCCAGCTCGCCGGCCAGGTAGGCGCGCTCGGTCGTCGTCCGCTCGTCGTACCCCTGCGTGGAGTTGAGGTAGCCGGCCCGCACGCCGGCGGCGGTGAGTGCGTCCACCTGGTCGTGCATGAGGGCGATGAGCGGCGAGACGACGATCCCGGTGCCCTCCCGCACCAGGGACGGGATCTGGTAGCACAGCGACTTGCCGCCGCCGGTGGGCATGAGCACCACGGCGTCCCCGCCGCCGACCACGTGGTCGATCACCTCGGCCTGGGAGCCGCGGAACTCGTCGTACCCGAAGACGGTGCGCAGCACGGTCTGCGCGTCGTCGTGCGGGGTCACTGTCAGGGGCGGCACGCGGTCAGCGTACGGAACGTCACCGACGCCCGGCGTGGCCCCCTCCACAGCGGCCGCGCGCGGTCCGTAGGGTTGGCGCATGGGTACGGCAATGGTCACCGGCGCGAGCGCCGGCCTCGGGCTCGAGTTCGCGTGGCAGCTGGCGACCGCGCGACACGACGTGGTTCTCGTCGCCCGCGACGGCGAACGGCTGCACCGCCTCGCAAGCCAGCTCGAGGCGGCCGCCGGGGTGCGCACCGAGGTGATCGTCGCGGACCTCGCCGACCGAGCCCAGCTCGATCCGCTCGTCGAGCGGCTGCAGCACCCGATCCGCCCGGTGGGCCTGCTCGTCAACAACGCCGGGTTCGCGATCGCCCAGCCGTTCGTCGGCGGGGACATCGCGCGCGAGGAGAACGCGCTCGACGTCATGGTCAGGGCGGTCATGGTGCTGTCGCACGCGGCGGCGGGCGCCATGGTGCCGCGGCGCCGGGGGGCGATCCTCAACGTCTCGTCCATCGCGTCCCTCGTCGCGTCCGGCACGTACTCGGCGCACAAGGCGTGGGTCCGCTCGTTCACGGAGGGGCTCTCGGTGGAGCTGCGGGGCACCGGCGTGACCGCGACCGCGGTGTGCCCCGGGTTCGTGCACACCGAGTTCCACGAGCGCGGCGCCGTCGACACGTCGATGTGGTGGCCGGACGTGACGTTCCTCAACCCCGAGGACGTCGTGGCGGAGGCGCTCGCGGCCGTGCGCCGCGGCGCGGTCATCACCACGCCGAGCCTGCGCTACAAGGTGGTCGCCGGGACCGTGCGGGTCGCGCCCCGCTGGGCGATCCGCTCGTTCGGCAAGTATCGCCACGAGATCGAGAACGCCCGCGGCGAGCGGTCGCACGACGAGCGCACGGCCTGACCCTGGGTACCCTGCCCACGTGGCAGACACCCGGCAGCGACTCCGCGACCTCATCACCGAGCTGGCCGTGGTGCGCGGCCGCGTGACCCTGGCCTCGGGCCGGGAGGCCGACTACTACGTCGACCTGCGCCGCATCACGCTGCACCACGAGGCGGCGCCCCTCGTCGGGCACGTGCTGCTCGACCGCCTGGAGGAGGTCGGGCTCGGCCCGGGCGAGGTCGACGCAGTCGGTGGCCTGACCTTGGGCGCCGACCCGGTCGCGACGGCCCTCATGCACGCCGCCGCGTCGCGAGGGCTGAACCTCGACGCGTTCGTCGTGCGCAAGGAGGCCAAGGCCCACGGGCTGCAGCGCCGCATCGAGGGCCCGGACATCGCCGGGAAGCGCGTGGTGGTCGTGGAGGACACCTCGACCACGGGCAGCTCGGCCCTGACCGCCGTCGAGGCCGTGCGCGAGGCCGGCGGGAACGTGCTGGCGGTCGCCGTGCTGGTCGACCGGGACACGGGCGCCCGCGAGAAGGTCGAGGCGCTCGGGCTGCCGTACCACTACCTCTACGGGCTGAGGGACCTCGGCCTGGTCTGACCAGGCTCAAGACCCGGTCGTCGGCTGCCGAAGGGGGAGCATGCGCGGCTGGCAGGCGGAGCTCCAGCGCCGCCACGACCTCATCCCGAACCTCGTCGAGACCGTCAAGGGTTATGCCGCCCACGAGCGTGGGGTGTTCGACGAGGTGACCGCGGCCCGCGCCGCGGCCGCCCAGCCTGGCGTCGGCCCGGCCCAGCAGGCCCAGCAGGAGAACGTGCTGACGCAGGCGCTCGGCCGGCTGTTCGCGGTCGCGGAGAACTACCCGACCCTGCGCGCGAGCGAGAACTTCCAGCAGCTGCAGAGCGAGCTGTCCAACACCGAGGACCGGATCGCCGCCGGCCGGCGCTTCTACAACGCCAACGTGCGCTCGCTCAACACCACGGTCGAGAGCTTCCCGTCCAACGTCATCGCCGGCATGTTCAACTTCGAGCGCGCCGAGTACTTCGAGGCCGAGGACCCGCAGGTGCGCCAGGTGCCGACCGTGCAGTTCTGATCACCGGCCCGCCGCGAGACGGGCGAGCGCGTCTGCTCGCCAACCCGCCGTCAGGCTGACAACAGCTGTAGCAGGTCGCCTGGCGGGTCCTCGGGCGGGCGCATGAGCTCTCTCGCTCGCCCGCCGACGGGCACGCCCGTGGCCTGCGCCGCGCTGCGCTCTTCGGCGAGTGGCGTGGCGGACCTCGGCCCGTCGTCCGGTGTGGGCGCACCGGCGGAACCTTCGCCTTGAGGTGCCGCACCAGGCGGACCATTGTCGGGTCGCGCCGCAGGCTCAGGCCTGTAGTCGCGCGGCGTCTCGGCCGCTGGCCGGGCGTTGTCGCGTGAGGTCGCCGGCAGGCCGTCGGGTAACCGCCCGCCGTAGGGACGGCCGTCCGCGTGGTGGTGTGCGGCCCTTCCGTCGGGCAGGCGGTCGACGACGATCCCGTTGCGGTGGATCTCATGGTGGTGGAACGAGCAGTAGGGCAGGCAGTTGGCCATCTCGGTGAGCCCGCCGTGCTCGTACCACCACCGGACGTGGTGCAGCTCGCAGTAGGCCAGGGGCATGCCGCAGCCCTCGATGGCACAGCTGGTGATCCCGGCGGCGTACAGCGCCAGCCAGTGCTGCCGCGTGAACGCCCGCGACTGCCGTCCGAGGTTGAGCTCGGCGTCCTTGGAACCGACCACCGCGCGGGTGAGCGCGCAGTCGCACAGGGCGCGGGCGATCTCGCTGGCGGGCCAGGCCTGCCCGGTCTCGTCGGTCACTGGCTCCATGCCCCGCAGCCGCTCGATCAGGCCGCGTGCCGATCCCGGCGCGGCGACACCGTCGTCCTGCACTGCCCGCAGCGCTGCCCACGTCTCCTGGCTCATCGTGAGGACGGCCTGGATCGGGGCGACCGCGCCCGGCGTCGTCCGCTTGTCCGTGGCAACCAGCTCCGCCATCGCGACGAGCGCGTCGGCCTGCCGCTGCTCTCGGGTGCGCTCGTCGTCGACGCTTGGCCGCGGGCACAGCGCTTCGATCGCCTTGGTGAACTTGTGCCCGGCGACCGTGTCCAGGCGGCCCTTGACCAGCGTGCCGGCCCGGGTGTGGGTCCATGCGAACGACCGCTCCGCCCGGTGCTCGTCGTGCGTGCGTTGCCGCGTGGCCGGATCCAGCGCGGCCGACATCTGCGCCAGGGCCTTGCCGAAGTCCGAGCCGTCCAACCGGCCGGCCAACCCGACGACCTGCTTCTGCCCGGCGGGGGTGGCCAGCTCGGCCGCTAACGCGGGCGACTGCTGAGTCGCCCGGGTGATCGCTGCCACGTGGGTGGCCGTCACCGGACCATCGACGAGGGCGTCGGCCACGGCGGGCATCGCGGCCAGCGTCCCGGCCTGGGCGACCGCCGCCATGCCGGCGCCGCGGCCGGCGCGGGTCTGGCGCCCGACGAACCCCGCCAGGTCCCGATCACCACGCAGGGACCACGTGCCCGCCTCCCGCTCGGCGGTCAGCACCCGAGCCTCCACCGCGGCGACCATGTCCCGGTGCCGGGCCAGCCAGGCCAGCACGCCCTGCCGCGTGGGCGCATCCCACTCCTCGGCGCGCGCTGCGGCGTCCAGGACGGCCCGGAATGCGGCATCGGCGGCCACGCACGCCGAAGGCAGCACCGGCTCGGCAACCGAGCGCGGCGACGGCGTCACGGGCTCGGCGGCCGAGTGCCGCGGCAGCAGCACGGGCGAGACCGGCATGGTCGTCATCGTCGTGCACCCCCTGCGCAAGGCATCGAACTAATGTTCGAAGACTATCGCAGGCGCCACCGACAAACAAGACAAAATCGGCGCTGACCAGCACAATCACCCGAAAGTGAGAAACCACCCCAGGGGTCAGAGGCTGAAGGCCGCCGCCTTCGGATGATGCAGCGCCGGCAGCTGCTGCAGCAGCGGGTCGACGAGCCCGCGCCGCGGGTCGATGATCCCGGCATCGGCCATGCGGGCGAGGAGGAAGGCGACCTCCGCCGTCGACATGCCCAGGGCGGCGGCCAGGGGCGCCGGCTCGATGAACCGCCCGGCCGTGGCGTTCAGCGCCGTGATCACCTCGTCGAGCTGCACGGGGTGCAGCGCGAACACGCCGATGTCCTTGAACAGCCCTTCCTCGAGCAGCTCGACGTACTCCAGGCTGACGCGCCCCAGATCCCGGTGCTCCGCCACGGCCCGCGGGTACCCGCCGTGCTGGAGGTAGTCGGTCCGGGTCGCCTCGGGTTCGGCGCCGGGCTGCGCCACGAGCAGCTCCGCCAGCGTCGACGGGCGCAGGTGCCGCACGGACATCTGGCCGGGGTAGCGGTCCGGGAGGCCCTCGACGACGCTCCCCGCCGCGGACGCAGTGACGAGCAGCTGGGCGTTCGGGGCGCCGCCGGCGATGACGTCGATCCAGTCCTCGGACACGGAGGCCTCGTCGATGACGATCAGGCGCGGGCCGTCGCACGCGGGGGCGCCGACCCTGGTCGGCCGCCGCAGCGCGTTGTCGAGGTCGCCCGGCTCGAGCGGGTCGCCCTCCGGCTGCTCCGGGCCCGGCTCGACGGGCACCCAGAGGACGGAGCGCGGATCGACCGTCAGGTCCGACAGGACGCGCAGGACGAGGTCCCGGGCCGCGGTCGTCTTGCCCACGCCGCGGGGACCGACGAGCACGGTGGCCATGCCGGCCACGGGGGTGGTGCCGATCTCGGCGAGCGCGGTGCGCCCGGAACGCGTCGCGGGCACCCACTCGTGTCGCTCCCGCTGCGAGAGCTCCCGGTCGTCCGCGACCCAGGTGACCCGGTGGTGGCGTGACCACCACGGGTTGGCCCCCCGCAACACCTGAGCCAGCTCGCTGGGACGCATGTCTCAGGATCCCTCGTGAATTTCGTCACGAGGGGGGACGAACGGCCCCTGACCTGCTCAGGCGTCCAGCGCGGCGGGTGCTGCCCGACGAGCCGCGCGCCGCCGCCGGAACGCTGCGACGAACATCGGCAGCACGGAGATGAGGACCACCAGGACGAGCAGGTACTCGATGTTGTTCTTGACGAACGAGAACGAACCGAGCGCGTAGCCCAGCCACGTGACGCCCGCGGCCCACAGCACGACGCCGATCGCGTTGAACTTCACGAAGGTCCCGTACGGCATGCGGACGACGCCGGCCACCGCGGCCGCGTAGGTGCGCACGAACGGGATGAACTGGGCGACGATCAGCGTCCGGCCGCCGTACCTGTCGTAATAGGCCTGCGTCTCGTCGATGTACCTGCGCTTGAAGATGCGCCCGTCCGGCCGGTCGAACAGCCGGTTGCCGATGAGCCGCCCGATCCAGTACCCGGTCTGCGTCCCCGCGAAAGCGGTGAGGACGAGGATCAGCGACAGCCAGCCCACGGGCGGCAGGTGCGAGCCCGGCTGGGCCGCGATCGCGCCGGCGGTGAACAGGAGCGAGTCGCCGGGAAGGATCGGGAACAGGAGCCCGACCTCGATGAAGATCATCGCCATCACGCCCAGCAGGGCCCAGGTGCCCAGGTGGGTGATGATGGGCCCGGGGTCGAGGATGCTGGCGTGGACGGCCGCGGTCGTTAGCACGCCGCCCAGAGTAAAGGACGCCGCCCCGACGTCCCGGGCTGCCGGTGTGAGAACCGTGGAAGGATCGGGGGGACATCCCCCCGACCACACACAGGAGAAGCTGCGATGCCCATCGCAACGCCCGAGGTGTACGGCGAGCTGATCGACCGGGCCAAGGCCGGCAAGTTCGCGTACCCCGCTGTCAACGTCACGTCCTCCCAGACCATCACGGCCGCCCTCCAGGGCTTCGCCGAGGCCGGGAGCGACGGCATCCTGCAGGTGTCGGTCGGCGGCGCCGAGTACGCCTCCGGCTCGACCATCAAGGACCGTGTCTCCGGCTCGCTCGCCCTTGCCGCCTTCGCCACCGAGGTCGCGAAGCACTACTCGGTGACCGTCGCCCTGCACACCGACCACTGCACCAAGCAGAACCTCGACAGCTGGGTCCGCCCGCTGCTGGCGCTCGAGGCCGAGCAGGTCAAGCGCGGCGAGCTGCCGACCTTCCAGTCGCACATGTTCGACGGCTCGACGGTCCCGCTCGACGAGAACCTCGTCATCGCGGCCGAGCTGCTCGAGCTGTCGAAGGCCGCGCGCACGATCCTCGAGATCGAGATCGGCGTCGTCGGCGGCGAGGAGGACGGCCACGCGGCCGAGATCAACGACAAGCTCTACACGACGCCCGAGGACGGCCTGAAGACCGTCGAGGCGCTCGGGACCGGCGAGAAGGGCCGCTACCTGACGGCGCTCACGTTCGGCAACGTGCACGGCGTCTACAAGCCCGGCGCGGTCAAGCTCCGCCCGTCGATCCTCCTGGACATCCAGAAGGCCGTCGGCGCGGCGGTCGGCAAGGACTCGCCGTTCGACCTCGTCTTCCACGGCGGCTCCGGCTCGGCGCCGGAGGAGATCGCCGAGGCCGTCGCCAACGGCGTCATCAAGATGAACATCGACACCGACACCCAGTACGCGTTCACGCGCCCGGTCGTCTCGCACATGTTCAAGAACTACGACGGCGTGCTGAAGATCGACGGCGAGGTCGGCAACAAGAAGGCCTACGACCCGCGCGCGTGGGGCAAGCTCGCCGAGGGCGGCATGGCCGCCCGCATCGTCGAGGCCGCGCAGCAGCTCGGCTCGGCCGGCCAGACGATCGGCAAGTAACCGAACGGACCGAGGCCGCCCTCGTCCTACTGCTGGTCCGCCAGCGGTCGGAAGGGGGCGGCTTCGTCGTCCGCGGCGACGTCGACGAGCTCGCCGATCCGGGTGACCTCGAGGAGGAACTTCACGGTGGGCGGCACGCGCAGCAGCCGCACGCGGTACTTGCTGCGGATCGACAGGCGGGCGAGGAAGGCCACGCCCGCGGAGTCCATGAACGTCACGTGATGGGTGTCGACCTCGATCGGCAGGTCGTGGCGCTCCGCCTCGGAGGTCGCCTCGAGCAGGTCGTCGCCCACGTCGGAGTCGATGTCGCCCGACAGGACGATGCGCACGCGGTCCTCGCCGACGAGGACCTGGACCGCCCCGGGCTCGCTCGTGGCGGAGGGCGCGCCGACCGTCTGGTCGTCACCCGTATGCAGGTACGGACCGGTGTCGTCCATCACGGAACCCCCCTCCGCGTCAACCGGACGGGTGAACGGTAGGGACCCGCGACCGCGCAGGTCAACACCTTCTCTGGGCGACCTCTGGGCTAGCCTCGTCGGTGCACCGGCGCGCTGACGCCGGCGCAACGGCCTGCCCGGCAACCGAAAAAGGGGACTGACATGCCTGCCGTCGTGGTGCTCGGAGCCCAGTGGGGCGACGAAGGCAAGGGCAAGGCGACTGACCAGCTCGGCGACCGGACCGACTTCGTGGTCAAGTTCAACGGCGGTAACAACGCAGGTCACACGGTCGTCGTCGCGGGCGAGCGGTACGCGCTCCACCTCATCCCGTCCGGCATCCTCACCCCGGGCGTCGTGCCCGTGATCGGCAACGGCGTCGTCGTCGACCTCGAGGTGCTGTTCCAGGAGGTCGACGCCCTGCAGGCCCGCGGCGTGGACACCTCCGGCCTGCTGGTCTCGTCGGCCGCCCACGTCATCGCGCCCTACAACCGCACCATCGACAAGGTGACCGAGCGGTTCCTCGGCTCGCGCCGGATCGGCACCACGGGCCGCGGCATCGGCCCGACGTACGCCGACAAGATCAACCGGATCGGCATCCGCATCCAGGACCTGTTCGACGAGTCGATCCTGCGCCAGAAGGTCGAGGGCGCGCTGGCGACGAAGAACCAGATGCTCGTCAAGATCTACAACCGCAGGGCTGTGACGGTCGACGAGACCGTCGAGGAGCTGCTGCGCTTCGCCGACCGGCTCCGCCCGATGGTCGCCGACACGCCGCTCGTGCTCAACCGGGCGCTCGACGAGGGCAAGACGATCGTCTTCGAGGCCGGCCAGGCGACGATGCTCGACGTCGACCACGGGACCTACCCGTTCGTCACCTCGTCGTCGGCCACCGCCGGCGGCGCCTGCACGGGCTCGGGCATCGGGCCGACGCGCATCGATCGCGTCGTCGCCGTCGCCAAGGCGTACACGACCCGGGTGGGCGAGGGGCCGTTCCCCACCGAGCTGCTGGACGCCGACGGCGACCGGCTGCGCGAGACCGGCGGCGAGTACGGCACGACGACCGGGCGGCCGCGGCGCACCGGTTGGTACGACGCCGTCGTCGTGCGCTACGCGGCACGCGTCAACGGGCTCACCGACCTCGTCGTCACCAAGCTCGACGTGCTCACGGGCTGGGAGAAGATCCCGGTCTGCGTCGCCTACGACGTCGACGGCGCGCGGCACGACGAGATGCCGGCCGACCAGTCCGACTTCCACCACGCCCGGCCGATCTACGAGTACCTCGACGGGTGGACCGAGGACATCTCGGGCGCGCGCACCTTCGACGACCTGCCGGACGCGGCGCAGCGCTATCTGCTGCGGCTCGAGGAGGTCAGCGACGTGCGGGTCTCGTCGATCGGCGTCGGCGCGGGGCGCGAGGCGACGATCGTCAGGCACCAGCTGCTGGACTGATCTCTTCGTCAGGCAGCTCGTTGGCGTCGACGTTCCGCTGCCGGACCGTCAGGGCGACGACGGCGAACGCCACGAGGCACCCGGCCGTGCCGAACATCAGTGCCGCGGGCAGGCCCCACGCCTGGCCGATGGCGCCGCCGATGATCGCGCCGAGCGGCATCAGGCCGTAGGACACGGTCCGGCTCGCGCCCGTGATGCGGCCGAGCATGTTCTTCGGCGTCATCCGCTGGCGGATCGACTGCGTGATGACGTTCCCGACGTTGCCGGTGGCGCCCATGACGAGCAGCGCGGCGGCGACCGGCACGGGGTGCGGTGCGAGGAGCGGTACGAGCAGCAGGAGCGCGTCGGTGCCGAAGGTGACTGCGAGCATCCGGACCTCCCCGACTGCGTGGATCAGGCGCTCGGCGACGATCGAGCCGAGCACGGCGCCGACCGCCATGAGCGTGATGAGCAGCGTGAAGTGCTCCGGCTGCAGGCCCATGCGCGAGCCGTCGCCGACCATCCAGAGGACCAGCACGGCGGTGTACGCGGTGCTGCCCATGTTGAAGAGGCTCCCGGCGACGAGCAGCGGGCGCATCACCGGGTGGTGCAGGAGGAAGGACAGGCCCTGGCGCACCTCGCCGAGGGCGTTGCGCTGCTTGCCGTCCGTGGACGGCGAGTGCTTGAACCGCCCGGGGACCGCCGTCATCAGGACCGCCGCCGCGGCGACGCCGAACGCCGCGGGCACCCCGAACACGTAGCCCGTCCCGAGTGTCACGAGGAAGCCCGCCACGGGCGCGCCGAAGAACGAGTTCGCCACCGTCTGCGTGGCGAGCATGCGGCCGTTGGCGGCGGCCAGGCGGTCGCGGGTGACGAGGTCGGGCACGATCGCGGCCTCGCCCAGCTCGGCGATCACGGCCGTGACGCCGTACAGCAGCACCAGGCCGATGAGCAGGGGCATCGTCAGGTGGTGCGTGACCGCGAGCAACGCGGCCACCGTCAGGAGGACCGTCCGGCCGAGCAGCGCGGACGTCTGGGCGCGGCGGCGGTCCACGCGGTCGACGAGCGCCCCGCCGGGGATGCCCAGGACGAGCCAGGGGAGCCAGGCGGCCGCGGCCAGCAGCGACACCTGCGCCGGTGACCGGGTCAGGGTGAGGGCGGCGATCAGCGGGGCGCCGGTCTGGACGACGCCGTCGCCGAGGTTGGCGAACGCCGTCGACGTCAGGAGCGCGGTGAACCGACGGCCGAGGCCGGCCGGCTTCGCCGCGACCTCGTCGGGCACGACGTGGGTGCGCGCCATCTCGTCGGACATCGGTTCGGCCTTCTCGCCCTGCCGCGTGCTCATGGTGTGCCGCCGCTCGCTAGTCTGGACCCACTCTTTGCAAGGAAGTCTTTGCAAAGAAACCTCTGCAAAGGTATCTCTGCACATGGCCGAGCGCAAGACTGTGGAGGACCCGTCCGCCGAGACGGCGCCCTCGGACGTGCCGGTGCCCGCCGGGACCTCGTCGGAAGAGCACCCGCACCGGGCGCGCCCGATCGGGTCCGAGGAGCTCAAGGCGTTCACGCACCCCCTGCGGATGGCGATGTACGGCGCGCTGCGCGACTACGGCCCGGCGACCGCGACGCAGCTCGCGAGGCGCCTCGGCGAGAGCAGCGGGCAGACGAGCTACCACCTGCGTCAGTTGGAGCGCCACGGCTTCGTCGAGGACGACCCCGAGCACGAGGGCGGCCGCGAGCGCTGGTGGCGCTCGGTGTCGTTCAGCGTCGAGGACCGCGTGATGATCGCCGACCCGGCGCAGGAGCCCGCGGTGCGGGCCATGTTCGACCTGGTCGTCGCCGAGCGCGTCCGCGTGCTGACCCAGTTCTTCGATGCGGCGATGGCCGAGGTCGCCGACGACGACGAGGCGGCGATCACCGACACGACGACCGCGGCGATGACCAAGGCCGAGGCCAAGGAGATGATCGAGGCGGTCGGGGTGCTGCTCGAGGAGCACACGGAACGCGCCAAGGCGAGGGCCGCGGCGGGCGACCACGAGGGGCGGCGCCGGACGCGCATCTTCTTCGACGTGGTGCCGCTGATCGACGGCCTGGCCGACGAGGCCGCGGACAAGGGCTGATACCACCGCTGGCCGCGCGCGGGGTGCTGGGTAGGCTCGGCGCCCGTGGAGATCCTGGTCGTCGGTGGCGGTGCCCGTGAGCACGCCCTGGTGCGCGCCCTCTCGCTCGATCCCTCCGTGACGGGGCTGCACGCCGCCCCGGGCAACCCGGGGATCGGTGGCCTGGCCACGCTGCACCCGATCGATGCTCTGGACGGCGCCGCCGTGGCGGCGCTCGCGGTGTCGCTGGGGGTCGACCTCGTCGTCGTCGGCCCCGAGGCGCCGCTGGTCGCCGGGGTCGCCGACGCCGTGCGTTCGGCCGGGATCCCGGTGTTCGGTCCCTCCGCCGAGGGGGCTCGCCTCGAGGGATCCAAGGCCTTCGCCAAGGAGGTCATGGCCGCCGCGGGCGTGCCCACCGCCGCCGCCCGGGTCGCGACGAAGCTCGACGAGGTCGCCGCCGCGCTCGACGAGTTCGGGGCGCCGCACGTCGTCAAGGACGACGGCCTGGCGGCCGGCAAGGGCGTCGTCGTCACGTCCGACCGAACCGCCGCGCTCGAGCACGCCGCGGCGTGCCTGGCCAAGGCCGGCGGCCGCGTGGTGATCGAGGAGTTCCTCGACGGGCCCGAGGTGTCGCTGTTCGTCGTGTGCGACGGCATGAACGGCGTGCCGCTGCAGCCCGCCCAGGACTTCAAGCGCGTGGACGACGACGACGCGGGCCCCAACACGGGCGGCATGGGGGCGTACTCCCCGCTGCCGTGGGCGCCGGCCGGGCTGGTCGACGAGGTCCTCGCCACCGTCGCCGCGCCGACCATCGCCGAGATGGCCCGCCGCGGGACGCCCTTCGTCGGCGTCCTCTACTGCGGGCTCGCGCTCACCTCGCGCGGCGTGCGGGTGGTGGAGTTCAACGCGCGCTTCGGCGACCCCGAGACGCAGGTGGTGCTCGCCCGGCTCGCCACGCCGCTCGCCGGTGTGCTCATGGCGGCCGCGACGGGCGCCCTCGGCGCGCTCGCGCCGCTGGAGTGGCGCGACGAGGCCGCGGTGACCGTCGTCGTGGCCTCCCACGGCTACCCGGCGACCGTCCGCTCCGGCGACCCGATCACGGGCATCGCTTCCGCGGAGGAGGTCGAGGGCGTCCACGTGCTGCACGCCGGCACCGCGCTGCGCGACGGCGCGCTCGTGTCGTCGGGCGGCCGGGTCCTCTCGGTCGTGGGCACGGGCGCCGACCTCACCGCCGCGCGCGACACCGCCTATGCCGGCGTCGCCCGGATCGCGCTCCCGGGCTCGCACCACCGCACCGACATCGCCCGCCGCGCCGCCGAGGCGGAGTCCCGAGGCCACGCGGAGGCGTGACAGCCGCACCGGGCGGCCCGCGACGCCGCCCGGCCGTCGGCGCTCGACCAATTGGCGTGGTGCCCCGCACCCCGGGGGGCAGGGTCAGACCAGCGGGTCGTCGTGCGCCGACGTGGCCGGCGACGACATGACGGCCTCCGGCTCGGCCGACGACTCTGCGGCCGCGAGGCGCGACGGCGTCAGCTGACCCGTGAGCGTCAGCAGCGCCAGCGTCAACGCCGTCCCTACCGCGAACACCGCCTCCACCCCGAACGCCTCGCCAAGCGCGCCGCCGAGCGCCGCGCCGAGCGGCATGGTGCCCCAGGCGAGGAGCCGGTAGGCCGAGTTGAGCCGGCCCAGCAGGCGGTCCGGCGTCAGCCGCTGGCGCAGCGACACCGTGATGACGTTCCAGAGCGAGATGCCCAGCCCGGAGATCGCGAAGAGCGTGCCGATCACCCAGACGTTCGTCGTCAGCAGCGGCGTGGCCAGGCCGAGCGCGCTCGCCACCATCGCCGCCACGAGGCTGGCGGTGCGGCCGATCCGCCCGGCGACCCAGTCGGCGGCGAGCGAGCCGACGACCGCGCCGACCGCGAGCGTCGTGAGGAGGATGCCGTACTGCGGGTCCGTGAGCTTCAGGGTGGACGACGGCCCCACCGCCCACAGCACGATGACCGACTGCCCCGCCGTCCACGCCAGGTTCGAGACCCCGACCCACATGGCCAGCGTCCGCAGCACGGGCCGCGCCCACAGGAAATGCAGCCCCTCGGCGACGTCGGCGCGCAGCGAGCTCGTCGTCGTGCGCTCGACGCGGAACGTGCCGCGCAGCGTGGCCAGGACGAGGACGGCGACCGCCCACAGGCCTGCCGGCGCGCCGAGCGCCACCGCGATGCCCGCCGCCGCGACCACGCCGCCGAGCGGTGGCCCGACGAAGGAGTTCGCCGTCAGCTCCAGCGCGTAGAGCCGGCCGTTGGCCTTCTGGAGCGTCTCGCGGGGCACGATCATCGGGAGGATCGACTGGGCGGTGGTGTCATGGAACACCTCGGCGGTGCCGACGAGGATCGCGCCGGCGTAGAGCCACCACACGGATCCGTACCCGGTCACCGCGACGAGCGCGACGAGCCCGAGCACGCCCGCCCGCACCGAGTTCGCGACGAGCATCGTCGCGCGGCGGTCCCAGCGGTCGACGAGCGCCCCGGCGGGCAGGGCGACGACGAGCCAGGGCAACGTGATGGCCAGGGTGAGGCCGGCGATCTGCGCCGGGCTCGTCGTGTAGCGCAGCGCGACGAGGGGGATCGCTGTCTTCAGCACGCCGTCGGCGAGGTTCGACAGCCCCGACGCCGTCATCAGGCGCCGGAACGGGAACCGGGACGTCGCACTCACGCCCGGCACCCTATGTCGCCGTCGCGCGTGCGGGTGGCGTCCCCTCGCCGACGACGAGAGCAACGAGTTCTGCATCGTCCGGCCCGACTGACGCCGTTCGGAGCGTGAGCCGGTGGCGCGCGGCGAGGCGTGCCTTGCCACACTGTCCCCGTGACCCAACTCCCCGGATGGACCCACACCTACAGCGGCAAGGTTCGCGAGCTCTACGTGCCGGACGACTCGCCGGAGGGCCGCGCCATCGTCGAGCGCCATGGCGACGTCGTGCTCGTCGTCGCCAGCGACCGCATCTCCGCCTACGACTTCGTCCTCGAGCCCGGGATCCCCGGCAAGGGGATCGTGCTCACCCAGCTGACGCTGTGGTGGTTCGAGCAGCTGGCCGACATCCCCAACCACCTGGTGTCCACGGACGTGCCCGAGGGCGTCGCCGGCCGGGCGATGATCTGCCGCCGCCTGGCGATGTTCCCCGTCGAGTGCATCGCGCGCGGCTACCTCACCGGTTCAGGGCTCGCCGAGTACCGGAAGACAGGCGAGGTCACGGGCATCCCGCTCCCGGCGGGCCTGGTGGACGGCTCGCGCCTGCCCGAGGCGATCTTCACGCCGTCGACGAAGGCGGAGCAGGGCGAGCACGACGAGAACGTGCCGTTCGAGGGTGTCGTCACGCTCGTCGGCGACGAGGTCGCCGGCAAGCTCCGCGACCTCACGGTGGCGGTCTACACGCGGGCCGAGGACATCGCGCGCGAGCGCGGCGTCCTCCTCGCCGACACCAAGTTCGAGTTCGGCGCCGACGAGGCCGGGACCATCACGCTGGCCGACGAGATCCTCACGCCGGACTCGTCGCGCTTCTGGCCCGCCGACGAGTGGGAGCCGGGCCACGCCCAGCCGAGCTTCGACAAGCAGTACGTCCGCGACTGGCTGACGTCGCCGGAGTCCGGCTGGGACCGCTCGTCGAACACGCAGCCGCCCGCGCTGCCCGACGAGATCGTGGAGCGGACCCGCGCCCGCTACCTGGAGGCCTACCGCCGGATCACCGGGCAGGACCTGGCGATCTGATCCCCGGCTCGCCGCCCGCGAGGGCGGCGAGCACAATCGGCGGATGGTCGAGCCGTCGACGATCGCGGCCGCGCTCGAGCGCCGGTTCAGCACGCGGGCCGAGGGGCGCGCCGAAGGGCACGCCCGGCGGAAAGAGGCACCGCGCGGCGCGCTCGCCGAGCGGAGGGCCTTCGACCGAGACCCCGTCGCCCACCTCGAGGAGCAGAACGTAGACCGCGTCCCGGACCTCGTGCCGCTTCGGATGGCTCGGATGCTCACCGACCCCTTCGCGTTCTTCCGCGGCACGGCCGGGCTCATGGCGCTCGACATGGCGCACGACCCGCACTCGGGGATCCTCGTCCCCTCGTGCGGGGACGCCCACCTCGGCAACTTCGGGTTCTACGCCTCGCCGGAGCGGCAGCTCGTCTTCGACCTCAACGACTTCGACGAGGCCGCGGTCGCGCCCTTCGAGTGGGACCTGAAGCGGCTCGTCACGAGCGTCGTCATCGGTGGCGTGCAGGCCGGGCTCGACGAGGCCTCGGTGCGGCGCGCCGCGGGCTCGGCTGCGACCACCTACGCGCAATCTCTGCGCGCGTTCGCCGAGCAGTCGCCCACCGACCGCTACTACGCACACGCCAGCGTCGGCACGGCCCGCCGGCAGTTCGACACCCGGTCGCGAGCCGTGCTCGACCGGGCGGTCGCCGCGGCCGAGAAGCGCACGGCGGCGCACGCTGTGCGCAGCACCACGGAGCGCGGACCCGACGGCAGGCTGCGCTTCGTCGAGAACCCGCCCACGATGACCCACGACATGCCCGAGGCGCCCCGGGGCACCGGCGAGCTGTTCGTGCAGTACGGGCGGACGGTCGAGGTGGACATCGCCCTCCTGCTCGCCCACTACGTGCCGACCGACACCGTGCGGCGAGTCGTCGGCGTCGGCTCCGTCGGGACGCGCTGCTTCCTCGTCCTGCTGGCCGGGGCCGACGACGACGCGCTCGTGCTGCAGGTGAAGGAGGCGGGTGAGTCGGTGCTCTCCCGGTACGGCGGCATCCCCCAGCTGCCGATCGTGGCCGAGGCGATCGGCCGGCGAGGCCAAGGCGGGCGCGTCACGTCGTTCCAGCGGGCCCTCCAGGGACTCTCGGACCCGTTCCTCGGCCACCTGCGCGGAGGCGGCCGCGACTACTACGTGCGGCAGTTCCACGACATGAAGGGCTCGATCGAGGTCGCCGGCCTGGATCCGGCGTCGTTCACGGAGTACGCCGATGCGTGCGCCTCGATCCTCGCCCGCGCGCACGCCCAGGGCCTGCGGGTGGACGAGGTGGTCGGCTACCTCGGCTCGTCGGACGTCGTCGGCCGCGCGATCGTGGACTGGGCCTTCCAGTACGCGAAGCAGTCGCGCGCCGACTACGAGGCTCTGAAGGCGGCGGCCGCCGCCGGGCGGGTGCCGGTCGCCTGACGCTCCCGGCGCCGGTCGCTGCTCCGGCCGGCGCCGGGCAACCCCGAGCCCGGTGACGCGCCGCCGTTAGGATGACCACCGAATCCAACGCCGCGCCCCGGGAGACTGCTGTGGGACTGGTCGTCGTCGACGTCATGCCGAAGCCCGAGATCCTCGACCCCCAGGGCAAGGCCGTCGCCGGCGCCCTGCCGCGGCTCGGGTTCGGGCAGTTCACCGCGGTCCGGCAGGGCAAGCGGTTCGAGCTGAGCGTCGAGGGGCCGGTGACCGATGAGGTCATCGCCGCCGCCCGCGAGGCCGCGATCCACGTGTTGTCCAACCCGGTCATCGAGGACGTCGTCAACGTCGCCGACGGGGAGGCCTGATGGGGAAGATCGGCGTCGTCACCTTCCCCGGCACGCTCGACGACCGGGACGCCGCCCGCGCCGTGCGCCTGGCCGGGGGCGAGGCCGTCAGCCTGTGGCACGCCGACGCCGACCTGCGCGGCGTCGACGCGGTGATCCTCCCCGGCGGGTTCTCCTACGGCGACTACCTGCGCGCCGGCGCCATCAGCCGGTTCGCCCCGGTGATGGGCGAGATCGTCGAGGCCGCCGGCCGCGGCCTGCCGGTGCTCGGCATCTGCAACGGGTTCCAGGTCCTCACCGAGGCCCACCTGCTGCCCGGCTCGATGATCAAGAACGACCACCTGCACTTCGTCTGCCGCGAGCAGGAGCTCGTGGTGGAGAACAACCAGACCGCGTGGACGCGCGACTACGCCCGCGGGCAGCGCATCACCGTGCCGCTGAAGAACCAGGACGGCCAGTACGTGTGCGACGAGCGCACGCTCGACGAGCTCGAGGGCGAGGGCCGGGTCGTCTTCCGCTACTCGGGCTGGAACCCCAACGGGTCGCGCCGCGACATCGCCGGTGTGTGCAACGAGAAGGGCAACGTCGTCGGCCTCATGCCGCACCCGGAGCACGCGGTCGAGCCCGGCTTCGGGCCTGACGGCGCGAACGGACCGCGGTCGGGCACCGACGGGCTGGCGTTCTTCACGTCCGTGCTCAACGCGCTCGTCGCGTGACGCAGGCCGGCCTCGTCGGCTGGGACCACCCCGACGCCGCGGTGCTGCGCGCCGCCCAGCAGGCGGAGCTCCGGGAGCTCTACGGCGACGACGACATCGGGCACGAGATGACCGGCGACGGCATCGTCGCGATGGTGCTGCTGCGGGACGGCGACGTGCCGGTCGCGTGCGGCGCGCTGCGCGACGCCCCCGAGCTCGGCGAGGCGACCGGTGAGCTCAAGCGGATGTTCGTCGTGCCCTCGCACCGCGGCCGCGGCCTGTCCCGGCGGGTGCTCGAGGAGCTCGAGGCGGCTGCGCCGACGCACGGGCTGACCCGGCTGGTGCTCGAGACCGGGGCGCTGCAGGCCTCCGCGCTCGGGCTCTACCTGTCCGCGGGCTACGTGCCGATCGACCGGTTCGCGCCCTACGAGGACGTGACGACGTCGCGGTGCCTCGCCAAGGACCTGAACGCCGCGGTGGCCGACCGCGGCCCGGGGGAGAACGGCGTCGACGGGCTGGTCGTCGACCGCCTGGCCTGGATGGACGACGAGGCCGTCGCCCTGCGCCGGACCATGGCCGAGACACTGCGCGGCTTCTACGGTCCGGTGGGCTACTTCGCGAACGACGAGACGCTGGCCGCCGCCGACGCCGCAGAGGCGTCCCGGTCGCTCGTCGTGCTCGTGGTCCGCGACGGCGCCGAGCCGCTCGGCACGCTCAGCCTGTCCGTCGCGCCGGGGGGCCGCCCCGCCGAGTGGGGCGAGCTGGAGCGGTTGCTCGTGCTGCCCGCGGCGCGCGGCCGGGGCGTGGCGCGGCTGCTGCTGCGCGAGGCCGAGGCGGAGGCCCGCGCCCGGGGGATGTCGACCCTGACGCTCTCGACGGGCTACCGGCAGCTCCCGGCGATGCAGCTGTACCTCTCGTCGGGCTACCGCATCGTGGCGCCGGTGGGCGAGGTCTGGCCACACCAGGGCCGCCTGTACTGGTTCGCGAAGCCCCTCTAGCCGCCGAGCGCACGCCTGTACGCCGAGCGCACACGCTGTATGCGCGCGGAAGGTGTGCGCTCAACGACTAGGGGTGCGTTCGGCGTCTGGGTGCCGGCGGCGAAAGCCGGCTACTGCGCCAGGCCCGCCACCAGGTTGACCAGCAGCGCGACGATCACCGTGCCGAACATGTACGCCAGGAGCGCGTGGATCTGCGCCACGCGGCGGAATGCGGACGCGGCCAGGTCGGTGTCGGAGATCGCGAAGCTCATCCCGACCGTCACGGCGATGTACGTGAAGTCCGTGTACCGGGGCGGCTCGGCCTGGTGGAAGTCGATGCCGCCCCGGGGCTCGCCGTAGTACATCCGCGCGTACCGGAGGGCGAACGCCACGTGCGTCGTCGCCCAGGAGGCGACGATCGCCGACAGCACCGCCGTCCCGGTGATCGGCTGGTTCTTCAGGCCGCCGCCGACGAGCACGATGACGACCCCGCCGAGGCTCGCGACCCCCGCGAGCAGGATGATCACGTGCCCGATCACGCGCGAGGGCTCCTCGCGCAGCGCATGCTCCGACGTCGCCCCGGCGTCCATCGGCACCACGACCAGCATGGTCCACAGGACGAACACCAGTCCGGCCGCCGCCCAGCCGCCGAGCGTCGCGGCCGGCCACGACGCCCACCCGAGGAGAGCGCCGACGAGCAGCCCGACGACCGTCGCCGCCCCGATCCGCACCCACGCGGGGGTGTCGAGCGCGTTGCTGATCCGCTGTGCCGTCGTCACATCGCACAGTGAACCGCGTCGGGCCTCGCGACCGGCGGCGGCGCGTCGTCGCTCCGACGAGACGCGCGCGGTCGACAGGGCCACGATGTGAGCGGCACCGACGACGAACGCGAGGAGGCCGACATGGGCGCTGCAAGGCGGGCGCAGAAACGCAAGAAGCCGGGCGGGCTGCAGCGCATCATCACGCTGATCTCGATCGGGCTCTCGATCGCCGCGATCGTCAAGGAGCTGCGACTGCCCCAGGCGGAGCGCGCGTGGAACGGCAAGATCGCCGTGGTGGTCCCTTACGACTTCCGCAGGCCGACGCTGGCACGGGCCAAGGAGCGCTGGTGGAACCCGGTCGCGCCGGTCATCGGCCCGCGCATCTTCGGCGTCGGTTGGACCGTGAACGCCGGCAGGATCTGGGCGCTCGTCCAGGAGAGGCACGCCGCCGCCGAGTGATCCTCCCGGCCGACCGCGTCACGTAGCGTTCACGGCGTGGCTCAGCTCGCCCGCAGGCTCGGCACCGGCGACGCCGTCGTGGTCGGGCTCGCGTCGATGCTCGGTGCGGGCGTCTTCGTCGTGCTCGGCCCGGCGAGCGCGGCCGCCGGCGACGCGGTGCTCGTCGCCGTGGTCCTGGCGGGCCTCGTCGCGTGGGCGAACGCGACGTCGACAGCGCAGCTGGCCGCCGCGATGCCGACGAGCGGCGGCAACTACGCGTTCGGCCGCGCGCGCCTCGGCGAGTGGCCCGGGTTCGTGGCCGGCTGGGGCTTCGTCGCCGGGAAGACCGCCTCGTGCGCGGCGATGGCGACGACCGTGGCGACGTACCTGGTGGGCGAGCCGTGGCGGCGGCCGATCGCCGCGGCCGTGGTCGCGGTGCTGGTGGCCGTCAACCTCCTCGGCGTGCAGCGCACCGCCCGCGTCGCGCGTGTGCTGCTCGCGGCCGTGCTCGTCGTGCTCCTCGCGCTCGTCGTCCTCGGGCTGGTCCGAGGCGAGCCTTCCCGCGCTCTGCCCCACGGCCTGCCCGCCGGCGGCGTGCACGGCGTGCTCCAGGGCGCGGCCATCGTCTTCTTCGCGTTCGCCGGGTACGCCCGCGTGGCAACCCTGGGCGAGGAGGTCACGGAGCCGCGCACGACGATCCCGCGCGCGATCCGGTGGGCGCTCGGCATCACCGCGGTGGTGTACCTGCTGGTGGGTGTCGCGGTGATCGGCACGCTCGGCGCCTCGGGCGCGGGCGCCTCGAGCGCGCCGCTGGCGGACACCGCGCGGGCAGTGGCGCCTGGGCTCGTCCCCTGGGTCCGCGGCGCCGCGGTCGTCGCGGCGGCCGGGTCGCTCCTGGTGCTGCTCGCGGGCGTCAGCCGCACGGCGTTCGCCATGGCGCGCGACCGCGAGCTGCCCGCGCCGCTGGCCCGCGTGGGGGAGCGGCATGCCGTCCCGTGGGTGGCCGAGGTGGTGATCGGCGTGGTCGTCGTCGTCCTGACGCTGACCGTCGACCTCGCGGGCGTCATCGCGTTCTCGTCGCTGGGGGTGCTGGTCTACTACGGCATCGGTCACGCGGCGGCGTGGACGCAGCGCGGCGCGGAGCGCATGAGCCCCCGCTGGGTGCAGGCGGTCGGCATCGTGGCGTGCGCTGCGCTGGTGCTGTCCCTTCCCGTGAAGGCGATCGCGATCGGCGCCGGCGTGCTCGTCGTCGGGCTCGTCGGGCGCGCGCTGGCTCACCGGGCCCGGCACCGGGCCAGGGCGTGAGAATCGGCGCATGCACCACGACCTCGTCCTGACGGCGCCCGGGATCCTGCTCGTCCCCCTGGAGCCCGCACACGCCCCCGCGCTGTTCGCCCTCGTCGACGACGGGCTCTGGGCGGGGATGACGAGCCCGGTTCCCCGGTCGGCCGACGACGTGCTCGCCCTCGTCCGCGCCGCGCACGACGACCCCGGCCGGACCGCCTTCGCGGTGCTCTCCGACGGCGGCGACGTGATCGGCTCGACGTCGTTCTACGACCACGTGCCGGCGATGGCGCGCATCGAGATCGGGTTCACGTACTACGCGCGGCGCGTGTGGGGCTCGCGGGTCAACCCGGCCTGCAAGCTCGCGCTCTTCACGCAGGCGTTCGACGAGTGGGGCTGCGCCCGGGTGGCGCTGCGCTCCGACGCGGCGAACACCCGCTCCATCGCGGCGATCCTGCGGCTCGGGGCCGTGCCCGAGGGCGTGCTGCGGAGCCACCGCGTCCGCCCCGACGGCACGCGCGGCGACACCGCGTACTTCTCCGTGCTGGCCGACGAGTGGCCGGCCGTGCGGGCCGGCCTGCTGGCGCGGCTGGACGCCTAGGGTCGGCGGTCCGGCGTTGCTTCGTCGGGCGGCCGGAAATGGCCGCGACGCCCGTCCGCGACTCGCCCTAGGCTCGATGACCGTGACCTCAACCCCCGTCATCGAGGCCCGCGCGCTTACCAAGACATTCGGGGACCTCGTCGCCGTCGACGGCATCGACTTCGAGGTCGCGCCCGGCGAGGCGTTCGGCCTGCTCGGCCCCAACGGCGCCGGCAAGTCGACGACGATGCGGATGATCGGCGCTGTGTCGCAGCGGACGTCGGGCGAGCTGCGCGTGCTGGGGCTGAACCCCGACACCGAAGGCCCCGCGATCCGGGCGCGGCTCGGCGTGGTGCCGCAGGAGGACAACCTCGACACGGAGCTGTCCGTCCACGAGAACCTCGTCGTCTACGCCCGCTACTTCGGCATCCCGCGCGCCGAGGCGCACCGCCGCGCCGCCGAGCTGCTCTCCTTCGCGCAGCTCGAGGAGAAGGCGAAGACGAAGACCGACGACCTGTCGGGCGGCATGAAGCGGCGACTGACGATCGCCCGCGCGCTGGTCAACGAGCCGCGCGTGCTCATGCTCGACGAGCCCACCACCGGCCTGGATCCGCAGGCCCGGCACGTGCTGTGGGACCGGCTGTTCCGGCTCAAGGAGCGCGGCACCACGCTGGTGCTGACCACCCACTACATGGACGAGGCCGAGCAGCTCTGCGACCGGCTCGTCGTCGTCGACCACGGCCGGATCATGGCCGAGGGCAGCCCGGCCGAGCTCATCCGGCAGTACTCGTCGCGCGAGGTGCTCGAGCTGCGGTTCGGCTCCGGCCGCAACGCCGAGGTGGAGCCGCTGCTCGACCCGCTCGCCGAGCGCGTCGAGGTGCTGCCGGACCGCGTGCTCTGCTACACCGACGACGGCGAGGAGCTGCTGGAGCACGTCGCGGCGCTCGGCCTCGAGCCGGCGACCAGCCTGGTGCGGCGCTCCTCCCTCGAGGACGTGTTCCTCCGGCTGACAGGGCGGAGCCTCATCGAGTGACCACTTCGCTCGCGGTCCCCGACGACGTCGCCGCCTGGCGCGACGAGGCCCGTGCCGCCGCCGCGCGGCCGCGGCGCTGGGGCTCGTTCTACGTCGCCGAGTACCGCATCCGGGCGATGCGCGCGTACGGCTGGACCATCGTCATCGGGGCGGTGGGGCAGCCGCTGATCTACCTGCTCGGGCTCGGCGTCGGGCTGGCGGCGTTCATCCAGGCGCCCATCGTGGCCGGGCCGACCGGCTCGGTGACCTACGTCGAGTTCGTCGCGCCCGCGCTGCTCGCCTCGGCTGTGGTGGGCGTCTCGATGGAGGAGTTCACCTACGCGGTGATGGAGGGCTTCCGCTGGCGGAAGACCTTCTGGGCGATCAACGCCAGCGCGGTGACCCCCCGCCAGACGTGCAACGGGCTCGTGCTGGCCGTGGCGGCGCGGATGTTCGTCACCGGCGCCGCGTACTACGCGATCGCGGTGGCGTTCGGGGCGATCCCCCGGCCGGTCGTCGGGCTGGCGATGCCGTTCGTCGGCATCCTCGGCGGGCTCGCGTTCGGGCTGCCGGTCATGGCGTACTCGGCGCAGATCACGGAGGACAAGGGTCAGTTCAGCGTCATCCAGCGGTTCATCTTCATGCCGCTGTTCCTGTTCTCCGGCACGTTCTACCCGCTGAACAGCCTTCCCCTGTGGCTGCAGTGGATCGGCTGGATCAGCCCGGTGTGGCACGTCACCGAGATCGGCCGGGCGCTCTCGTTCGGCGCGACCCCCGGCGGATGGCCGTGGTGGACCCACCTGCTGGTGCTCGTCGCGATGACGGCCGGCGGCGCCGCGCTGGCGTGGCGGTCCTTCCTCAGGCGGATGTCGTCGTGACCGCGACCCAGACCCGCCGGGTGAAGACGCCGTGGACCGACGAAGTGCGCGGCCTGTGGTCTGGCAACGCCGTCGCCGTGCTGGGCCGCAACCTGCGCTCCGCCCGCTCGACGACGTGGGTCATCGTGCTCACGGGCTTCTTCGAGCCGGTGTTCTACCTGCTCGCGATGGGCGTCGGGCTCGGCCGGTACATCGGCGACGTGCAGACGAGCACGGGCAGCACCGTCTCGTACGCCGCGTTCATCGCGCCCGCGCTGCTCGCGGTGTCCGCGATGAACGGTGCCGTCTACGACTCGACGTGGAACGTCTTCTTCAAGATGCACTTCGGCAAGCTGTACGACGCCATGCTCGCGACGTCGCTCGGCCCGCTGGACGTCGCGCTCGGCGAGATCTCGTACGCGCTGCTGCGCGGGGCCCTGTACGCCGGTGGCTTCCTCACCGTCATGGCGGCGATGGGCCTGACCTCGTCGTGGGCGGCCCTGCTCGCCCTGCCGGCCGCGGTGCTCGTCGCCTTCGGGTTCGCCAGCCTTGGCATGGCGATCACGAGCTACATGAGGACGTTCCAGCAGATGGACTGGGTCCAGTTCATCCTGCTCCCGATGTTCCTGTTCTCGGCGACGTTCTACCCGGTGACCGTGTACCCGGGGCCGATCCAGGGGCTCGTCAAGGCGCTGCCGCTGTGGCACGGCGTGGAGCTGATCCGCGGCCTGACGACCGGCTCGCTCACGCCTGCGCTGTGGGGCCACGTCGCGTACTACGTCGTGATGATCGCGTTCGGCGTGACGTTCACGACGAGGCGGCTGCGCGCGATGTTCCTGCGGTAGCCGGCGTCAGAGCGGCCGCACCCCGCCCGTGAGGTAGGGACGCCCGCCCCCGGGCTTCCACACGGCGTAGGCGAACCCGTCGCCGGCCGGCGCGATGCCCACCGCCACCGTCGCCGGGAGCAGCAGCGGCTTCGTGAAGTCGGCCGTCCAGACGAACGTGTGCCCCGCCGCCGGCCCGATGTCGGCCAGCGCGCGCCCCGCGGTGTACATGCCGTGGGCGATCGCGTGCGCGAACCCGAACGGCCGGGCGGTGAGCGACGAGAGGTGCACCGGGTTGCGGTCGCCGGACACGTCGGCGTAGCGCCGGCCGGTGTCCGCCGCCAGCCGCCACGAGGCGGTCTGCACAGGCGGCACCCACTCGACGGCATCAACAGTGTCCGAGGCATTCAGGCCTCCAGCCCCGCTTTGCTCGGACGCTGCGAGGTAGGGGGCCGGGTGGACGCCCTTGGCCAGGTAGGTCGATACCCCCGTCCAGGCGATGTCCGACGAGCCGGAGCGGCGCACCTCGGCGACGAAGTCCAGCTGGGTCCCGGAGCGGTGCGGGCGCAGGTCCGCGGCGCGCACCACCAGGTCCAGGCGATCGTCGCGGTACAGCGGCCGGTGCTGCGTCACGCGGTTGGCGACGTGGATCATCCCGGCGGGCGCCAGCGGGAAGTCGTCGCGCACCATGAGCGCGACGTGCAGCGGGAACGCCATGGTGTGGACGAACCCGGCGGGAAGCCGGTCCGCGGCGCGCATCCCCAGCAACGACTGGTAGCCCGTCAGCCGGGACGTGTCGACGGGAACCTCGTGGACCTCGTAGACGACGTCCGGGAGCTCGGTGGGCGTGTGCCCGCGACGCGCCGCCAGCACGGCGCCCCGCGCGAGGCCGCGCCGGTACAGCCGGCCCAGCGGCGGGACGGCCGTGAGCTCGACCTGGTCGGTCACCGGCCCACCATGTTCTGACCGCACACCCGCAGCGTGCGCCCGACGATCCCGCCGGCGGGCGGGGACGCGAGGAACGCCACCGCCTCGGCGACGTCGACCGGCTGGCCGCCCTGCTGGAGGGAGTTGAGCCGTCGGGCGACCTGCCGGGTGACGGCGGGCATGTGGGCCGTCATGTCCGTCTCGATGAAGCCCGGCGCGACGGCGTTCGCGGTGCCGCCGAACGGCGCCAGCAGCGGCGCCGTCGCCCGGACCCAGCCGATGATCCCGCCCTTGGAAGCCGCGTAGTTCGTCTGCCCGCGGTTGCCGGCGATGCCGCTCGTCGAGGCCATCGCGACCAGGCGCGGCGCGTCGGTGAACGACCCGCTGGTGAGCAGCGCCTCGTTGATCGCCAGCTGCGCGGCGACGTTGACGGCGATCACGGACTCCCACGTGTCGGGCGTCATGTTGGCGAGCAGCTTGTCGCGCGTGATGCCGGCGTTGTGCACCATGACGTGCAGCCCGCCGTGGCGGGCGGTCGCGTGCGACAGGATCCGGTCCCCGGCGTCGGGGACCGTGACGTCGAGCTGGAGCGCCGTGCCGTGGACGCGGTTGGTGACGGCGGCGAGCGCCTGCCCAGCCGCCGGCACGTCGACGCAGACCAGCGTGGCCCCGTCGCGGGCGAGCACCTCCGCCACGACGGCGCCGATGCCCCGCGCCGCACCGGTGACCACGGCAACCCTTCCCGCCAGCGGCCGGTCCCAGTCCGCCGGCAGGTCCCCCGCGTCGGAGTCGACCTCGATGAGCTGGCCGTCGACGAACGCCGATCGCCGCGACAGCAGGAAGCGCAGCGCCGCGACGGCGCTCGGCGCCGTGACCGGCACCCCGGCCGCGACGACCACCCCGTTGCCGGTCGCCCCGGCGCGCAGCTCCTTGGCGAGCGACCGGAGCAGGCCGTCCACGCCCTGCCGCGCGGCCGCCACGGCCGGGGCGTCGGTGTCGAGGGCGGGCCGGGAGACCGTGATCACCCGCCCGCCGGGTCGCAGGGCGCGCAGCGTCGAGGCGACCTCGAGCACGGGGGCGGCGAGCTGGTCGGGGTGCGTCACCGCGGTGAGCACGACGAGCACGGCCGCGTAGCGCTCGTCGGGCGCCGCGTCGCGGTGGACCTCGAGGTCCCAGCCGTCCGGGACGCCGTTGGAGCCACCGGCCGGCCCGGACAGGAGCCGAGCCACGGCGTCGGCGTCAGGCCCGGTGCCGAGCACCAGCACCGGGCCGTCGAGGAGCGGCTCCCCC
>Ga0207835_1000096_pt1 | contig 29557 bp, 23 predicted proteins | sample LuqExpMetagenom8_FD_187766 | JGI IMG/M metagenome (GOLD analysis project Ga0207835, IMG submission 187766) | Tropical forest soil microbial communities from Luquillo Experimental Forest, Puerto Rico - Sample 8 (SPAdes) | ecosystem: Environmental > Terrestrial > Soil > Tropical forest ... | reverse complement strand
CGTGCTCGACGAGGCGGTGTCCGCCCTCGACGTCCTGGTCCAGGCCCAGATCCTTCGGCTGCTCGACGACCTGCAGAGCCAGCTGCACCTGACGTACCTGTTCATCAGCCACGACCTGTCGGTGGTGCGGATGATCTCCGACGAGGTCCACGTGATGCAGCACGGCAGGATCGTCGAGTCGGGCACGCCGGAGGAGATCTTCGACCATCCGCAGGACCCGTACACGCAGGACCTGCTGGCGGCGATCCCCGGCCGCGCCCTGGCACGCTGAGGAAGCCGTCCGCGAGCGGTCAGGCGATTCGGAGGCGGGAGGGCTCGGCCGGGGCCGCGTCGCGGGCCGCGAGCGCCGACTCCAGCACCGACGTGATCTCGTCGCCGATGAGCTCGTGCCGCTCGACGAGCGCGTCGCGGAGCGCCTCGACCAGGTCGCGGTTGGCGGCGAGCAGCCGGCGGACCGACGCGCGTGCGTCGTCGAGCACCCGCTCCACCTCGTCGCGCGCCCGGCCGTCCGCGAGCACCGCCTCGACCAGGTCGCGCCCCGTCGCGGCGAACGACACCAGCGACCCGCCCATCCCGGCGGCGCCCACCATCTGCGCCGCGGTGCGCGTCGCGGAGGTCAGGTCGGAGACCGGACCGGTCGTCGTCTCGCCGTAGAACAGCTCCTCGGCGACCCAGCCGCCCATCGCGATCTGCACCAGCGCCTGCAGGTCGTATCGCGTGTGGGTGTAGACCTCCTCGAGGTCGTCGTGCGCCAGCAGCCCGAGCGCGGAGCCGCGCTTGACGATCGTCAGCACCTCCATGTGCCGCTTGGGCGCGACCAGCCACGCGGTGGTGGCGTGCCCAGCCTCGTGGGTCGCGATGAGTCGCGTCTCGTCGGGCGTGTACGTCACCGGGTGGCCCAGGCCCACCATCTCCGTGATCCGCGCGTGCTCCACATCCTCGAAGCTCATCGACCGGGCTCCGCGACGCAGCGCGTTGACCAGCGCCTCGTCGAGCAGATGCTCGACCATCACGGGGGTCCAGCCGTTGGTCGCCGCCGCCACCCGGTCGCGCGCGGCCGGGTCGTCGAGCGCCTCGTCGTGCACGCGCGTTGCCAGGAAGTGGTCGACGAGCGCCCGACGACCCCGCGCGTCAGGCGTGGGGAACGTCAGCCGCCGGTCGAAGCGCCCGGGGCGCAGCAACGCGGGATCGAGCGCGTCGCCGCGGTTCGTCGCCGCGATGAGCAGGATCGGTGCCCGCCGCACCGGGTGGCCGTGCAGCCGGCGCTCGGCAGGGAGCAGCAGGTTGAGCCCCTCGCGCAACCTGCCGACGAACTTCTCGAGGCCCACCGGCTCGTCGAACGACTGCATCTGCACCAGCAGCTCGTTGACAACGCCGCCCGTGCCCTCGGAGATCATGCGCTCGACGCGGGTGCCGTCGGGCGCGGCCGCGGAGGACAGCACCGAGCCGCGGCGCGTGGCGATCGCGTCGATCTCCTCGATGAATCCGATCGCGCCGCCCTCGGAGCGCGCCGCCCGTCGCAGCGACTTGAAGTACGAGCGGATCTTGCGCGCCGTCGCGCCGTAGTACATCGACTGGAAGCTCGTCGCCGAGACGAAGAGGAACGGCACGCCGGCCTCCGCGGCCATCGCCTTGGCGGTCATCGTCTTGCCCGTGCCGGGCGGCCCCTCGAACAGCAGGCCGCGCCGCGGTGTGCCGCCCATCTGGTCCGCGAACCGGCGGTAGGTCCAGAACAGGTCGATCGACCGGCGCACGTCCTCGACGATCGGGTCGATGCCGATGACGTCCTCGAGCCGCACGTCCACCTGCTCGGGGCGGAACACGACGTGCGGCGAGCGACCGGCGCCCATCGTCGTGCCGACCATCACGCCGATGAGGGCGAGGAAGAACAGCACGGGAACCAGGACCAACGGGTCCATGTGCAGGCTGGGCAGCGCCGGCTTGCCCTGCACGGCGCGCACGACCAGCCACGCGTTGATCACCAGGAGGATCAGCGCGACCCGCATGAGCCGCCGGCGCCGCAGCCGTTCGCGGTCCAGGGCGACGTCGTTGAGCTCCTGCTCCTGCTCGGGCTGGTGGCTCATGGCGGACCTCCGCTCGGGTCACCGCCCCATGGCGGCGTCGCGAGGCGGGGGTTTCATGGTCCTTCGCCTGGTGAAACCCGACAACTCGGGCGAATCCGACCGCGTGATTCTCACTCGGACCGGGTGAGGCACCGAGCGGGTCAGCTCTGGCGCGAGCTCGGCCCCGGGAGGAGGCGGCGCATGCGGATGGTCGTCGCGTGCGCCACGTCGGGGCGGCGGCGGTCGGCGACGACCGTGCCGGTGGGGTCCGCGGTGAACACGCGGCGCCCGGGGTCGAGCATGTCGCGGAGGAACTCGACCTGCCGGCGTGCCACCGCCAGCTCCTCCTCCAGCTCCAGGATCCGCTTGACCCCGGCGAGGTTGACGCCCTCGTCCTGCGAGAGGCGCTGCACCTCGCGGAGGAGCGCGATGTCGCGCAGCGAGTAGCGGCGACCCCGGCCGCGGGTGCGGCCGGGGCTCACCAGGCCGAGCCGGTCGTACTGCCGCAGCGTCTGCGGGTGCATGCCGGCCAGCTCCGCGGCGACGGAGATGACGAACACGCGGGCGTCCTCGTCCACCGCTCTCACGCCCGCGCCCTCGCCATGATCTCGGCCCGCGGGTCCTCGCCCGACGTCGCGATGCCGAACGCCTGCACCGCCTCGCGGGCGGCCGCCGACAGCTTCTGGGGCACGACGACCTGCACCGTCACCAACAGGTCGCCCGTGGCCTTGGGCATGACGATGCCCTTGCCCTTGACGCGCAGCGTGCGCCCCGACGGCGTGCCGGCCGGCACCTTGACCTTGACGGGCGAGCCGTCGAGGGTCGGCACCTCGATCGTCGCGCCGAGCGCAGCCTCGTCGAACGCCACCGGCACGGTGACCTTGAGGTTGGCGCCCTCCGCGGAGAAGACCGGGTGCGGCTCGACCGTCACCGTGATGACGAGGTCGCCCGGCTCCGCCCCGGGCTCGCCCGGGCGGCCCTTGCCGCGCAGCCGGATCTTCTGGCCGTCGCGGACGCCGGCCGGGATGCGGGCGTTGACGGTCCGCCCCTCGACCGACAGCGACACCGTCGAACCCTCGGCCGCGGTACGGAACGGCAGGTCGGTCGACGCCGTGAGGTCGACGCCACGCCGGGGCCCCCGCGGCTGGCCGAAGCCCCCGCCGCCGAACAACCCGCCGAGCACGTCCTCGAAGCCGGCGCCTCCGGAGTAGCGCACGCGCGTGCCGCCTCCGGCACCGCCACCCCCGAAGAGCCCGCCGAAGACGTCCTCGAAGCCGGGGCCGCCCGGCCCACCGGCCCGGCTGCCCGCCGTGAACCGGGCACCGCCCGTCATGGCGCGCAGCTGGTCGTACTGCTGACGCTGCTCCGTGTCCGAGAGGACCGAGTACGCCTCGCCGATGTCCTTGAACTTCGCCTCGGCCTTGGCGTCGCCGGGGTTGTGGTCCGGGTGCAGCTGGCGCGCGAGCTTCCGGTAGGCCTTCTTGATCGTCGTCTGGTCGGCATCCTTGGGGACGCCGAGCACGGCGTAGAAGTCCTTCTCCAGCCAGTCCTGGCCGGTCACGGCGCCTCCCTCCTCGTCCTGCGGTTGCCCGTCAGCCCTGCGGTCCTTCCGGGTCGACGACGGCGACGCGCGCCGGGCGCAGCACCCGGTCGGCGGTGCGGTAGCCGGGCTGCAGCACCTCCTGCACCGTCGGCGCCTCGACCTCGGCCGAGTGCCCGTGCATGAGCGCCTCGTGGACCGTCGGGTCGAACTCCTCGCCGGCGGCGCCGTACCGCTCGATGCCGAACCGCACCAGGGTCGCCTCGAGCCGCTCGGCCACCGACTGGAACGGGCCGGTCAGCTCGCCGTGCTTGCGCGCCAGCTCGATGTCGTCGAGCACCGGGATGAGCGCCTCCGCGAGGGCGGCCGCGCCGCGGTCCGCCGCCTGGGCGAGCTCGCCGCGCGTGCGCTTGACGTAGGCGTTGTACCGCTGGTCGAGGTTGTAGAGGTCCGCCTGCGCGCGCTGGAGCTGGTCCAGGCGTTCGGCGGCCAAGGCCTCGGCAGCGGCCAGCACCTCGTCGTTCGCGCCCGACGAAGGCGCGGGGGCCGACGAGTAGGCCTCGCCGGTCTCACGCACCTCGAACGTCGTCGGGTCGATCTTCCGCTTGTCGACCACGTGCGGGCCCCCCTCCCCGGGGTCGGCCGAGGCCGACCCCGAGTGGGGCTCGTCGAACGCCATCACTTGGACGAGTCCTCGTCGTCGACGATCTCGGCGTCGACCACGTCGTCCTCGGCGTGCGCGGAACCGGCGCCCGCGCCCGCGGACCCGGCCGCGTCGGTCTCGTCGGGCGCCGAGGCCGGCTGGGAGTAGACCGCCTCGCCGATCTTCTGCGCCGAGGCCACCAGCGCCTCGTGGGCGGACTTCACACGCGCGACGTCGTCGCCCGCCAGCGCGGTGCGGACCTCGCCGATCTTGGCCGTGACGTCCTCCTTCACGGACTCGGGCACCTTGTCGCCGTTGTCCTTGAGGATCTTCTCCGTCGAGTAGGCGAACTGCTCGGCCGAGTTGCGGGTGTCGGCGTCCTCGCGGCGCTTCTTGTCCTCGTTCGCGTGCGCCTCGGCGTCCTTGACCATCCGGTCGATGTCCTCCTTGGGGAGGGCGGACCCGCCGGTGATGGTCATCGACTGCTGCTTGCCCGTGCCGCGGTCCTTGGCGGACACGTGCACGATGCCGTTCGCGTCGATGTCGAACGTGACCTCGATCTGCGGGATGCCGCGGGGCGCCGGCGCGATGCCGGTGAGCTCGAACGTGCCGAGCGGCTTGTTGTCCCGCGCGAACTCGCGCTCGCCCTGGAACACCTGGATGAGCACGGACGGCTGGTTGTCCTCCGCGGTGGAGAAGATCTCGGACCGCTTGGTCGGGATGGCGGTGTTGCGCTCGATGAGCTTGGTCATCACGCCGCCCTTGGTCTCGATGCCGAGCGAGAGCGGGGTGACGTCGATCAGCAGGACGTCCTTGCGGTCGCCCTTGATGACGCCGGCCTGCAGCGCGGCACCGACGGCGACGACCTCGTCCGGGTTGACGCCCTTGTTGGGCTCCTTGCCGCCGGTGAGGTCGCGGACGACCTCGGCGACGGCCGGCATGCGGGTCGAGCCGCCGACGAGCACCACGTGGTCGATGTCCTCGAGCTTGATGCCGGCGTCGCGGATCACGGCGTGGAACGGGGCCTTCGTGCGGTCGAGCAGGTCCTGCGTCATCTGCTGGAACTGCGCGCGCGTCAGCTTCTCGTCCAGGTGGACGGGGCCGTTCTCGCTCATCGAGAGGTACTGCAGCGAGATGTTGGTGCTGGTCGCGGACGACAGCTCCTTCTTCGCCTGCTCGCTCGCCTCGCGGAGGCGCTGCAGCGCGATGCGGTCCTTCGACAGGTCCACGCCGGTGCCGTTCTTCACCTGGCCGACGAGCCAGTCGACGATCCGCTGGTCCCAGTCGTCGCCACCGAGGTGGTTGTCGCCGCTCGTGGCGCGGACCTCGATCGTCGAGAAGCCGTCGTCGTCCTTGCCCACCTCGAGGAGGGAGACGTCGAACGTGCCGCCGCCGAGGTCGAACACGAGGATGAGCTCGTCCTCCTTGCCGCGCTCGAGCCCGTAGGCAAGCGCCGCGGCGGTCGGCTCGTTGATGATGCGCAGCACGTTGAGGCCGGCGATGGTGCCGGCGTCCTTCGTGGCCTGGCGCTGGGCGTCGTTGAAGTACGCCGGGACGGTGACGACGGCGTCAGTGACGGGCTCGCCGAGGTACGCCTCCGCGTCGCGCTTGAGCTTGCCGAGGATCCGGGCGCTGATCTCCTGCGCCGTGTACTTCTTGCCGTCGATCTCCGACGTCCAGTCCGTGCCCATGTGGCGCTTGACCGACGAGATGGTCCTGTCGACGTTCGTCACGGCCTGGCGCTTCGCGATCTCGCCGACGAGCACCTCGCCGGTCTTGGAGAACGCCACGACGGACGGCGTCGTGCGCGACCCCTCCGCGTTGGCGATGACCGTGGGCTCGCCGCCTTCGAGGGTGGCGACCACCGAGTTGGTGGTGCCGAGGTCGATGCCGACTGCTCGTGCCATGTCTGTGTGCCTTCCTTGCTGACCTGATGCTTCGGTATGTCTTGAGTCCGAGCGGCTCAAGTCTGCGTGCCGGTCCCGGCATGCGCAAGTCCCGAATCCCAAACTTGAGTCTACTGGGCTCAACCTTAGGCGTTCTCGCCTGTTCCCTGCGTTCTGCTTTGAACGAGGCCAGCTGGATGAGGTTCCCGCAGGTGTGGTCGAGCACGGCGATCGTCACCGGCCCGGCGAGGGTCGGCTCCGGATCATGTCGCCGCCTCGAGCAGTCGCTGCAGGTCGTCGAGCGCGGGCGCCTGGCCGGCGACGAGCTTGGTGCGGGCGGTCGGCAGGTCGAACCACGCGGCGCGGTCGACCTCGGGAAACGCCTGGCGGCGGCCGGAGCGCGGTGGCCACTCCATCTCGAACGTGCCGCCGCGGACCTCGTCGACCGTCAGGTCAGCCTGCGCCGCGAAGAGCACGACGACCTTGCCCGACGAGTAGCGGTAGTCGCCCAGGTGCACGTAGTCGCCGGCCGGCGCCGTGATGCCGATCTCCTCGGCGAACTCCCGGCGTGCGGCTGCGAAGGCGGCCTCGCCGCCCTCGAGCTCGCCCTTCGGGAAAGACCAGGCGTGCTCGTCCTTCCGCGCCCAGAGGGGGCCGCCCATGTGGGCGCAGAGCACCTCGACGGCGGGCATCGCGGCTTCGTCGGACGCAACCCGGCGGTACAGCACGAGCCCCGCGCTCATCACGGCCACCGATCGACCGTAACCGGCGCGGGCGCAGGGTGGCGAGGCGGGCGCGGCTCAGGCCGCGACCTCCCGCGCCCATCCGTCGTCGGACGGCGTGAACCCCACGCGGGAGAGGTAGTCCGCCTGTCCGGGTCCCCCGGTGGCGACGAGCCGGCTGAACCCGCGCTCGGCGAAGACGCCGCTGCGCCGGTACACGAACTCGCCCGGCGTGAAGTCGCGGAACCGCGGAGTCACCCAGTCGAGGTCGACGTGGCCGACGCCCTCGCCGAGGTCCGAGACGAGCACCACGCCGACGGTCTCGTCGCCGTGTACGACGAGGAACGCGAGCGTCGTCGCCTCGGCGTCCGAGGGCGGCGCGGGCGACCGGAACCGGGCGATGTCCGTCGCGTGCACACCCATGACATGGGCGAGGTAGGCATCGTCGGGAGCGACCTCGACGACCGCGTAGACGGCCTCGTCGTGCCGCTCCCGCAGGAGCCGGCGCAGCCAGTAGACGTTGATGATCGCGATGGCGGCGTTCATCGCGACGAACGGCCAGATGCCGAAGACCGCGTTGTACGCCGTCGCGATGAGGGACCCCGCGAGGTTCAGCCAGCGGAACCGCAGCACGCGTGCCTGGGTCAGCGAGATGACGACGAGCGCGGACCCGACCCACCCGATGATCTGCCACCACACCATGACGGGACGCTAGCGGCCCCGCGGATGGAGGGCGTGCTGCCGACGGATCGACCCGATCCGTCAGGAACTGGACATTCACAGAATGCTCACAGAAGCCGTCCCCTGCGGGCGATGGACGGGGCCGCGATACTGGAAGGACTTAGTGCCCAGTCGGGCGCTCTGGCCATGCACAACGAAGTGCTACCGCCGGCCAGGCGGTGGATGGTCCGTCCCAAGAGGTTGCCATGGGTCTCGTTCTCGCCGACCCGGCCGGAAGCTACATCAGCGCCGGGGTCATTCAGATATCGGTCACCAACGCCCTGATCATCGGGGGGATGATCGTCGTCTTCATCCTGGCGCTCGTCCTGCCCTTCCCGGGCGGCCGGCACCACGACCGGACGGATCGCAAGCCGTGACCGCGACCGAGGCCGAGGGCGGCACACCGACCTGGACCAGCCGGACGCGCGACCGGGTCTCGCGGACGGTCCCGCCGGGACAGTGGCTCCCGGACCGGCAGCCGGCGTACGTGTCGTCGTGGATCTACGTCTTCGGCGTGGTGAGCCTGGCGTCGCTGGTCGTCGTCATCGCCACAGGCGTGGTGCTCGCCATGGGCGGCGTGAACTGGTGGCACGTCTCGTCGGTCGGGCACTTCGTCAACTCGCTGCACCTGTGGAGCGTCGAGTTGTTCTTCGCCTTCATGGTGATCCATCTGTGGGGCAAGTTCTGGATGGCCGCGTGGCGAGGCAACCGCCAGCTGACGTGGATGACGGGTGTCCTGGCGTTCGTGGGGTCGATCGGGACGGCGTTCACCGGTTACCTGTCCCAGTCCAACTTCGACTCTCAGTGGATCGCGGGCCAGGCCAAGGACGGGCTCAACGCGGTAGGCGTCGGCGCCTACTTCAACGTGCTGAACCCGGGCCAGATGCTCCTGTGGCACGTGGCGCTCCTGCCCCTCGTGCTCGGGGCGATCGTGGTGATCCACGTCGTGCTCGTGCGGCGCCACGGCGTCGTCCCGCCGATCGACGCCGAGGAGGGCGACGCCCAGTGACCGCCGAGACCGCGCCGCGCCGCAGGGCCCGCCGCGTCACCCCCGACTCCCACAGCTTCCCCACGCGCCGGTACGACCTGGTCAAGGAGTTCGTCGTCGCCCTCGTGGTGGTGGTGCTTCTGACCGTGGTCCTCGCCGCGGCGTTCTCGTCGCCCGACGAGAAGGCCATCTCGCTGAGCACGTGGGCGGCGCAGGCCCCCAACGACGTCATCGCGACCGCCACCGGCCAGCTGGCCGGCACCACGACGAGCGCCGGGTACGGGCCGCCGTACAACACCGCCGCGACCGGCCAGATGCTCGGCCCGCTGCCGCTGCAGAAGTGGGGCGGCGTGCGGATCCCCGTCGACTCCGCCCAGGACCTGGTGCTCACCCCGCTCTCCCGGGTCACGGGCAACGACGCGCTCACGGCCGCGCTCTCCCAGTGGAACGCCGCGAGCTCCGACCAGCAGACCCAGTGGGCGACGGCCTACGGCACGGCGCTCTCGAACGCGCCCGACGGCGACCCGAAGCAGGTGGCCTCCGGCGACTACGGCCCCGTGCCGGCGATCTCGGCCGCGTTCCTGACGCTCGCCGGCACCGGCGGCCTGGAGGGTTCCCTGACCTCGGCGGACACCTTCTTCGGCGCCGACCAGACCCGCCCCCTGCTGCTGATCTCGGACGGCACGTACCTCGAGGACCAGGCGCGGGCGCGGAACCTCGGCGGCGACCAGTGGGGAATGATGAACGAGACGGGCAACTACCCGGGCCAGCCGTGGATGTGGCTCTACACGTTCTGGTACCAGATCGAGCCGTTCAAGAGCTCGGACAACGCCGACGCGCTCGTCTGGGGCCTGATGATGCTCCTCACCGCAGGCCTGCTCCTCCTGCCGTTCATCCCCGGCCTGCGGTCGATCCCCCGGTGGATCCCCGTGCACCGGCTCGTCTGGCGCGACTGGTACCGCGACCACCCGCGGCGACGCTGACCTGAGAGCGACGGCGGGCGTGGCAGCGCCCGTCGTCGACCGGCCGGCCGCTAGGCCACGGGCACCGCCGGGGCGAACGGCATGATCTCCTGCCGTCCCCCGCCGATGACGAGGCACGAGCTCTCCGGGATCTCGATCCAGGCGCCCTTGAGGTCGCCGAGCGGCTCGGACACGACGATCCGGGTGTTGTCCGCGAGGCTGTGCAGCATCGGGTTGTCCGGGTACTGCTGCCGCAGCACCGTCACGTCCTGGTTGTGGAACAGCGATCGCGAGCGGCCCTCCGACGAGTAGCGGAACGCCCAGATCCGCTCCCCGTCGGACACCGCGAGCGTGCCCTGCATCGGGAACGGCACGTCGTGGCGCCGCGCGACGTCCTCGACGAGCCCGATCGCTGCGGCGACGGCCTTGGGCGGGTCCTCCATCAGGCCGAAGGTCAGCGCGAGGTGGAAGAGCGTCTCGGAGTCGGTGGTGCCCTCGATCGTCGGGAAGAGGTCCGGGTCGACGGCGAGCTGCAGGTCGCGCTTGAGCACAGCGAACTCGGCGATGCCGCCGTTGTGCATGAACAGCCAGTGGCCGTGGCGGAACGGGTGGCAGTTGGTCTGCTGGACCGCGGTGCCGCTCGTCGCGCGAACGTGCGCGAAGACGGTGCCCGACCGCACGTGCTGGGCGATCTCGCGCAGGTTCCGGTCGCTCCACGCGGGCTCGACGCTGCGGAACAGGCCGGGGGTCGGCGAGTGCTCGTCGTACCAGCCGACGCCGAACCCGTCGCCGTTGGTCGGTTCGGCGCCCATCCGGCTGTGCAGGCTCTGCATGACGAGCGAGTTCTGCGGCTTGTAGAGCAGCTCGTCGAGCGTCACCGGCGATCCGGTGTAGGCGATCCAGCGGCACATGTCCCGGCCTCCGCGCCGTGGCCCGCTCCGCGCGGGCCGTCCGCGTCCACCTTGGCACCGCGCCCGACGAGCCGCCTGGGATGATAGGCGAGTGAGCACCGTCGTCGCGTTGTCCCTGGTCGGTCCGGCTGAGCCGGCGGAGGTCGGCGGGGGGTGGGGCCGGGCGCAGCGGATTGGGATCGCCACCGTCGTCGACGGCGCCGTCACCGACTGGGTGGAGCACGACGTGCGCTGGGACCTCGCGCACGACGAGGGCAGCGAGGGCTCGCACCACGCGCGCGTCGTCCGGTTCCTCATGGAGAACGGCGTGGAGGTCGTCGCCACCGGGCACATGGGCCCGCCGATGGCGCGCATGCTCGGCACCATGGGCATCCGCGCGGTCACTGGCGTCTCCGGCGACCCGCGCCAGGTCGCGGTCGCAGCCGCCCAGGACTAGCCCGGCCCAGCCCGGAGACACATCGGCGCCGGCGGGATTCCCCAACCGGCGCCGATCGTGTCTGTGACCTACAGGCCGTGCCGCGCCCGGGCCGCCTGCTCCTGGGCCTTGAACAGGCCGAACCTCGGCAGGAACTTGTCCCAGTCGATCAGGTGCGAGTCGATCTCGGGCCCGTCGATGCACGCGTGCTTGCGGACCAGCTTCTCGTCGATCACCACCGGCACCATGCACGCGCCGCACATGCCGGTCGCGTCGACCATGATCGAGTTCAGCGACGCGACCGTGTGGACGCCGTACGGCTTGGTGAGGTCGGAGACGCCGCGCATCATCATCGGCGGGCCGATGGTGATGATCTCCGCGATCTTCCGGCCGGCCTTCAGCATCTCCTCGAGCGGCTTCGTGACGAAGCCCTCGACGCCGTAGGAGCCGTCGTTCGTCGCGTAGATCACCTCGAGCTGGTCGCCGAACTCCGCCTGGAGGGCCGGGACGCGCTCGCCCTCTCCGGTCCAGAACATGAGCTCCTTGGAGCGGAACCCGGCGATGAGCGTGACGTGGTTCCCCAGCCGCAGGTGCTCGCGCATGATCGGGTGCACCGGGGGCAGGCCGAGGCCGCCGGCGGTGAACACCACGGTCTCGTCGGCCGCGTAGTGGTGGAGCTCGGACGGCCGGCCCAGCGGACCGGCGATGCCCGCGAGGACGTCGCCCGGCTTCATCGCGTTGATCTCGATCGAGCTGACACCCATGGCCTGCACGACGAGGCAGATGGTGCCCGCCTCGGCGTCCCAGTCCGCCAGCGTGAGCGGGATGAGCTCGCCGCCCAGCCGCGGGAACACCCGGACGAACTGACCCGCCTGCGCCGACTTCGCGATGACCGGCGCCCGGACGATGAGCTCCTCGATGCCCGGCGAGAGGTTCCGCTTCGCGAGGATGACGCAGTCGGAGGCCGCCATGTCGGTGTACTTCTTCGCCGACTTGACCATCCGCTTGACGTCGCCGATCGGCACGTCGACCTCGGCGAGGATCTCGCGCGCCGCCGCCTGGCCGTCGCCGGCCGCGTTGATCGCGGTGGACCCGCCACGCGTCGCGTCGCCGCCGGAGTAGACGCCCTCGAGGGTGGTCTCCTGCGACCCGGCCGCGGCCAGGTTGAGCGTCCCCCACTTGGACACGTCGATGCGCGGCTCGGAGTCCTTGATGATCGGGTTCGACGAGTTGCCGAGCGCCATGATCACCAGGTCGGCCTCGACCTGCTCGGTCCTGCCGGTCGACATCGGGCGCCGACGGCCGGACGCGTCCGGCTCGCCGAGCTCCATGACGTCGAGCGTCGCCGCCTTGACGAAGCCGGTGTTGGTGTCGCCGAAGAACTCCGAGGGCGACCGCAGCGGCATCAGGTGGATGCCCTCCTCGAGCGCGTGCTCGAGCTCCTCGACACGGGCCGGCATCTCGGCACGGGTGCGCCGGTAGACGATCGTCACGTTGCCGCCGAGGCGGCGCGACGTGCGCGCCGCGTCCATCGCCGTGTTGCCGCCGCCGATGACCAGGACGTTCTTGCCCTGCACGAACGGCAGCGGCGTCTCCTGGTCCTCCCAGTTCGCGTGCATGAGGTTGACTCGCGTGAGGAACTCGTTCGCCGACATGACGTTGAGCAGGTGCTCGCCGGGGATGTTCATGAACATCGGGAGGCCCGCGCCGGTGCCGACGAAGATCTTCCAGAAGCCCGCGTCGCGCAGGTCCTGCAGCGAGGCCGTCTTGCCGACGACGAAGTTCGTGACAAAGCGGCCGCCGAGGAGGCGGATCTTGCGCACGACGTCGTCGATGAGCTCGTTCGGCAGACGGAACTCGGGGATCCCGTAGCGAAGCACGCCGCCCAGCTCGTGGAACGCCTCGAACACGGTGACCGGGAAGCCCTCGGCCGCCAGGAGGTAGGCGTTGATGAGGCCGGACGGACCGGACCCGACGATCGCCACCGGCGGCTTGGCCGCCATGGTCCACGGGTTCGGGAACCCGGCGAACCGCACGGCGTCGGCGTCCGGGTTCACCAGCTTGTCGCGCTCCGGCAGGAACCACTCCAGCTGGCCGATCGACATCGACGTCTTGTGGAGGCAGGCCGCCTGGCACTGGAGCTCCTGCGGGCACACGCGGCCGGTGACGTCCGGCAGCGGGTTGCACGACTGGAGCAGCTCGAGCGCCTCCTGGAACCGGCCGGTGCCGATGAGCTCCATCATCACGGGGATGTGGATCTTCACCGGGCAGCCGTACTTCGGCGGCTTGTGGGCCTCGAGGAACACGCCGAGCTCGCAGGGCGCGTCGGCGCACTGCTTGTCGCGGATCGCCTCGAGCCACACCAGCATGTCGATGTCCCGCCGGGTGAACCCGAGGTCCATGTAGCCGAGGTAGCCCTTGTTCACCAGGCCGAAGTCCTCGGCCCGGTCGTCGGCCTCGCGGACGTACGGCGGGATGGTGCTGCCCGCCGGCCAGTCGTTCGCCAGGCCCTTGAACATCGGGTAGCGGTCGGACAGGTGGGCGTCGATCGCCTTGATGAACAGGCGCTTCTTGCCGAGCGGCAGGTCCCAGATGAACCGCATGAGCACCGTCGACACGTCGTCGTCCCGCAGGAGCATGTCCCAGAGGCGCACGACGAAGTCGCGGCTGAGCTCGGGCTGCCGGAACTCCCAGGCGACGGCCGTCATGCCGTCCGCGATGAACATGTCGCGGAACGTGCGCGGGTCGGCGACGAGCCGGCGCTCGAGAAGGTCGAGCTGGTTCCGGAAGGTGGAGACCCCACGCGTCGCGTCGAGGGCCTCCACCTCCTGGCGCGTCGCGTCGAGGGCGTTGCGTGCCCCGACCCAGCGCAGGACGTCGTCCTGGCCGGTCGGGCGTACGGGCGTGTCGGTGCTCATCAGTGGATGATCTCCGCGTCGCAGGTGGACTTGACCCGGGCGATCCGCTTGGCGACCTCCGGCGTGACCTCGAAGCCGTCCAGCGCGCCGGGCTTCATGTGCCCGACGACCTGCGCCTTCCCGTCGACGACGATCGTCGCCTTCTCGAAGAGCGCCGGGAGCTCCTGGTAGCAGGTGCCGCAGTCGTTGCACTTCGGCTCGTCGGCGACGTCCAGCCAGATCGGCTTGTCGGCGACCGCGGTCGCCGTCGCCGTCGCCGCCGGGGCCGGAGCCGCGGCAGCCGCCGCCCCGCCGCCGAACGAGAACGCCGGCCTGCTCGCCGGGGCCGCCGAGGACGAGGCGAGCTCGGCCATGGCCGCGGCGATCTCGTCGAGCGAGGCCTCGCGGGCCGTGGACGCCGCCTGGTACTTGGCGGTGATGTCGGCGAGCTCCGCCTTGTGCTCCGCCGACAGGCGCGCCTCGCCGAAGCCGGCGAGGTACTGCAGCGTCTGCCAGTGGTGCTTGCGGTCCTCGACGAGCGCGACGATGGCCGACGAGCACGCGACCTTGATGAGGTGCTTGTCGTCGTCCGTCGCGTAGACGAACGCGGTCTTTCCCGCCCGCTCGTCGTCGGACAGCTCGACGAACTCGGCGATCGGGACCAGGTTCGCGTCGTCGGCGCCCTTGACCTTCTTGAATTGCTTCGCGAAGCGGACCTCACCGAGCGCGAACTCGGCCGGCGTCAGCGGTGTCTGCATCAGCTGCAGGTTGCCGCTCTCGTCGACGTACTCCAGCGTGGACGAGCTCCACAGCTTGTCGATGTCCGGGTTGCCGTCGAGGTTGAACCGCTCGGGGAGCGTGCCGCCCTTGCGCGGGTCGTGCACGAACAGCGGGCTGATCCGGGCCTCGACCGCGAGCCGCCCGCGGCGGTTCGACAGGTCCTCGCGGATGCCGTTCTCGGTGCCGCAGGGGGCGTAGATCTCCATGACCGCCGCGCCCGAGTCGAACTCGAGCATGCTCATGGCGGCCGCGAGGAAGTGCCCGTGCAGGGCGGTGGCGACGGTGGCGACGAAGACGTTCGGGTGGAACGCCGCGATGACGCCCATCTCCTTGCGCACCTCGCGCTTGCCCGAGTGGGCCTTGCCGAAGCGGGCGAGGTCCGCGTCCTGGCCGGTGAGCGAGGCCGTCGAGGCCTGGCCGCCGGTGTTGGAGTAGCCGCCGGTGTCGAGCACGAGCGCCTTGATCGGCGTGCCGGCCGTCAGCACGCGGGAGAGCGCGCCGAAGCCGATGTCGTACGTCGCGCCGTCGCCGCCGATCGTCAGGACGTTCGGCAGGAGCGTGAGCTCCTCCGGCGTGAACTCGTGCCACGTGAGCGTGGCGCCGGCCTTGCCGTCGACCGCCGGGTCGTAGGAGTCGGCGAGCTCGAGCTTCGCGTCGCGCAGTGCCCGGACCTCCGGGACGAGCTGGCTGGCGAGGCCCTCGTAGATGCCGACGGCCAGCGGCTGGGCGTCCTGGAACAGGCTGTTCACCCACGGGTCGAGGTACGGCTGGAACGGCATCGTCGAGGCATAGACCGACGAGCAGCCGGTCGAGTTCGCGATGACCGTCGACGCCGGGCCGGAGCCGGTGGGGCCGCCCTCGTAGAGGTACAGCGCCTTGTCGAGCTCGACCACGAGGTGGCCGAGGTGCTTGCGGCGGGCCGCGTCCTCGACGGTGTCCAGCTTGGCGGTCAGCTGCTCGATCGTCGTCTCCAGCTCCGCGACGTGAGCCCGCTTGCGCTCATCGCCGACGGCCTTCGACAGCGCGGTCATCAGGCGGATCGCGGTGACCTCGCCGCAGCCGCGGCAGCCGCCGTGGCCACCGACCATCGCGTAGTAGTTCGCGTGGTCGAGGATCATCCGCTTGACGTCACCGTCGGGCGTCACGGCGTCGGCGACGAACCGCTTCGGCGTGTTGAGCAGCGCCGCCATGGTCTCGAACCGCTGCTCGAGCATCTCGAGCAGGTTCTCGTCCTGGTCGGCGCTGGTCAGCGCGTTCGGGCCGCAGACGTCGACGCACTGGAGGCAGCCGGTGCACTTCCACGGGTCGACGACGGCCGAGAACAGCGCGCCGGTGCCTGGCGTCTGCTTCTCCATCGCGTCGAAGTACGGACGCGTCCGGGCGACCGGGAAGGCGGCCAGCGCCTCGACGACCGCGTCGGCGTAGCGGGCGACCGCCCGCCCGTCGCTGTCCGGGACCGCCTTGGCGGCGACCGCCGCGAGCGACGTCGCGTCGCCGTCCGCCCGGAACTCCTGGCGGATCCGCTCCGACCACTCGTACGCCACGCCGCGCAGCGCCTCGCGCTGCGGCTCGGGTGCGTCGACCTTGCCGATGGCCGACAGCACGAGGTCGTGGATCTCGTGGAGCGTGTTCGGGATCGCCGCGTCGGGGCAGGCGATGCCGCACTCGAGGCAGCCGGTGCAGGCGGTCGGGTCGAACACCGGCACGGTGCGCCGGAAGATGCCCTTGTCCTTGTTGAGGCCCGTGGCGACCGGCATGAACAGGCCGGCACCGGGCAGCACCGGCGACTCGCCGATGGTGCCCTCACGGAACGGACGGGCGGCCAGGTCCTCGTAGTACGCCGGGTCGAAGAGCGCCGTGGCGCGCGGCTCCGCCGCGACCGGGCACATCGAGGCCGACAGCGCCACCGTCCGGTTGCGCACGGCGGCCGGTTCCGCGTCGACGGCGACGAACTCGTCGGCCTCATAGTCGATCGCGCTGATCGCCGCGATGGCGTCGGTGATGACCGCCATGTTGGAGTTGACGATCGTGTCGCCCTTGCGGCCGAACTTCTTGGTGAGCTCGTGGCGCACCTTCTCGAGGATCGCGTCACGCGACGCGCCCTTCGAGATGCGGTCGACCCAGCCGACGACGGCGCCGATGAATGCGATGCCCATCATGCGGGTCTCGAGCTCGGCCGTCGGGGCGTGCATCTTGGCGACGCGGAAGGCGTCCATCACGAGGAAGGTGATCTTCTTCTCGCGGATGGTGCGCCGCGCGTGCGCCGGCAGGCTGCGCCACACGTCGATCGGGGCGAGGTCGGACTGCAGGATGAACGTGCCGCCCACCGCCAGGCCCTTGAGGGGATTGGTGTGGATGAACGCCTTGTGGTCCGGGGAGACGACGACCTCGACGTCCTCGAGCTCGGCGTTGGTGAGCAGCACCGGCTCGGGCGAGAGCGTGATGTAGAAGTTGGTCGCCGCGCCGGACTTCTCCGAGCCGTACTTGGGCGCCGACTTCGAGTACATCCCGAGCACGCCGGCGAGGATGTCCGTGAGGAGCTTGCCGGTCGCGATGGTGCCGTAGCCGCCGACCGAGTGGAACCGGATGCGCAGCGCGTCCTCCGGCAGCACCTGCGGGTTCGGCTCCGTGGTGAGCGCCATGAGCTGGGTCTCCGGGTACGCGGCGCGCAGCCGGTCCTGGATCCCGGCGAGCTCGCCGGTCGCGGAGTCGCTGAAGAACTGCGAGCCGATGTAGATCAGCGGCGAGCCGGTCGGCGACACCATGTTCTTGAACGCGGCGACCATGTGGCGCGGCTGCACGTCGTGCCCGCCGAGGCCGAAGATCGCCGTGGTGAGCCGCGGGCTGGCGGTCAGCGCCGGGATGCCGGGGAACTCGTCCGGGTTCGACGCGTTGGACCGCGCCCGGAACAGCGACTGGGTCACGAGCCGGGTCAGCGCGTTGTCGTCGGACCGCTCGAGGATCGTGACGGCCTTGGCGGTCTTCAGCGCCGCGACAAGCTCGGCCTCGGGGAACGGCTGGAGCATCTTGACCGAGACGACGCCGACCTTGAGGCCCTGCGCGCGCAGGTAGGGCAGCACGGCGCGGACGTCGTCGGTGATCGAGCCCAGGCCGACCATGACGTAGTCGGCGTCCTCGCAGCCGTACGCCATGACCGGGGAGTACTCGCGGCCGGTCAGCTCGGCGTACTCGGCCATCGCCTGGCGGGCCAGCGACGGCACCGCGGAGACGAAGTGCGTGCGGTGGTCCACCGCGCCGGCCTGGAAGTCGGGCTGGTTCTGCACCGGGCCGGTGAGGCCGGGGTTGTGCGGGTCGACGAGCGCCGGCACCAGCTGGCGCGTGCCCTTCGCCCACGCGTTCACCCACGCGCGGCGCCACTGCGCCTGGAGGTCCGCGGGCACCCAGGCGGCCGTCTCGGCGACGAGGTCGCCGGCGTCGTCGGCCTCGACCTTGTCGGCGATCGCCGCGAGGTGGGCGCGCAGCGCCTCCAGGTCGTCGGACGCGAAGTCCGCGGCGTGACGATCGAGGTACTGGCCCAGCTGGAACACGCGGCCCTTGGCGCCGAAGAGGATCTCCTGCGCGACGGTCGGGGAGGCGATGCGGCCGGCCGGGTCGCCCAGGTACTCCTTGAGGAGCTCGGGCTCGGGGAGCTGCACCTCGCTCATCACGTGGCTGGTGGCGAAGCCGTCGAACGTGTTGGCGACGGGGATCAGCGAGAGCGACGACGTCCGGTACGAGATCGCGGCGAGGTCGGCGGCCTCCTGCGGGTTCGACCCGAAGAGGATGGTGTAGCCCGCCGGGAGCAGCGCGTAGATGTCGTCGTGCCCGGCCATGACGTTGAGCGAGTGCTTGCTCACCACGCGGGCCGCGACCTGGAGGACGAAGCCGCCGATCTTCTTGCCCGCGGTGACGTAGTGCGACTCGAGGGCGTAGAGGATGCCCTGGCTCGACGAGGCGTTCGAGATGAAGTTGCCGCCGGTGAGCGTGGCGCCCAGGGCGCCGCTCTGCGCCGAGTGCTCGCCCTCGGCCTCGACGAAGAAGGGGTGCTTGCCCCAGACGTTCAGCTGGCCCTCGGCACGGGCCGCCTCGAACGTCTCGGAGATCTCGGTCGAGGGGGTGATCGGGTAGCCGATGACACCGCCGCACACGTGCTTCATCACGTGGGCCACGGCGCCGTTCCCGTTGATGACTTCCGGGAGGCCGGGGTACTTGGGCTGATCAGCAGTCACTGTGCGCGTCCGGGGGCGAGAAGTGGACTGGGCCGTGCGGACCGGCTCCTGACGGCGCCGACGCGAGGGCGACGACGTCGCCCACGTAGGTCGGACGACGGACGAGGGGCTTCATTGCAGTCCTCACGGGCCCAGCTAGGACTCTGCCAGCGTAAGTTCGTGTCAGGGGATGATCTGGGACTGAAGGCCCTGCCGAGGGCCTCTCAATACCCCAGTCATCCGATGACCACGAGGGTCAGCAGGGTCAGGTTGAGCCCGACGACGAGCGTGACGACCACCCAAAGAAGCGCGTGCTGCACCCGGCCGGTGCGGCGGTCCCCCATGACGGCCTCGTCGTGCGCCAGGCGGACGAGCGGGACGAGCGCGAACGGGATGCCGAAGCTCAGCACCACCTGGCTGATCACGAGCGTCAGCGTGGGGTCGGCGCCCGCCGCGAGGAGCGCGATCGCCGGCACCAGCGTGACGGCCCGGCGCGCGGCCAGCGGGATGCGCCGGTGCAGCAGGTCGCCCATGACGACGGCGCCGGCGTAGGCGCCCACCGAGGTCGAGGCCAGCCCGGACGCGAGCAGGCCGACCGCGAACGCGACCGCCACCCCGGTCCCCAGCGCGGCCCCGATCGCCGCGTGCGCGCCCTCGATGGTGTCGGTGCCGGGCATGCCGTTCAGCCCGGCTGCGGCGAGCAGCAGCAGGCCGATGTTCACGGCGCCCGCCACCGCGAGCGCGCTGCCGACGTCCCAGCGCGTCGCGCGCAGGAGCAGGTCGCGCTGCGGGCCGGGCTCCGCGTGGCCGTGCCGGTCGCGCGCGAGTGCCGAGTGGACGTAGATCGCGTGCGGCATGACGGTCGCGCCGAGCATGCTCGCCGCGAGGAGCACGGACTCCGGGCCCGCGAAGCGCGGGACCAGGCCGCCCGTGATCCCCGCCATGTCGGGACGACGCAGCACGAGGCCGGCGAGGAAGCCGAGCACGATCACGGCAAGCAGCCCCATGACGACGAGCTCGAACCTGCGCTGGCCCGAGCGGTTCTGCGTGGCGAGCAGCGCGAGGGAGACGACGCCGACGATGACGGCGCCGAGCCAGAGCGGCAGGCCGAACAGCAGCCGGAGGGCCAGGGCGCCGCCGACGACCTCGGCGAGGTCGGTCGCCGCGGCGACGAGCTCGGCCTGCGCCCAGTAGGCGATGCGCCCCCGCGTGCCGAGGCGTTCGCCGACGAGCGCGGGCAGGGAGCGGCCGGAGACGATCCCGAGGGCGGCGGAGCGGTACTGGACGACCACGGCCATCGCGCTGGCCGCGACGAGCACCCACAACAAGAGGTATCCGTAGCGTGCGCCCGCCGTGAGGTTGGCGGCGACGTTGCCCGGGTCGACGTAGGCGATGGCGGCGACGAACGCGGGGCCCAGCAGCGGGAGGCCGCGGAGGAGGCGGGTACGGCTCGCGGGCGCCTCCGCGAGGCCCGTGGCCTCGTCGTGCGCCGCGCGCCCGGCGGCCGTCGCGGTCATCACACCTCCAAAGTTCGGATGTCCGAACTTCAGCCTAACCCCTGGGGAATTCCCCTGGCAGGTTCGGCACGGCGCGAGCGATGGTGGGTGACATGAACGACCCCTGGACCATTCACGAGATCCCGGCCGACCCGGCGCACGCCGACGAGATCGCCGCGCTCGTCGACATCCGCACCGCCGTGGTGCGCGACACCTGGGGCGACGACGACACCGCCGAACCGGTCGAGGTCGAGCTGGCCGCCCTCGCCGACCAGAACTACATCCGGAACGCGTACCTGGCTGCCGTCGAGGACGGGCACCCGATCGGCGCCGTGTTCCTCGAGCTGCCGATGCGGGACAACACGTCGACCGGCTGGATGAACCTCCTGGTGCTGCCGGAGGAGCGCGGGCGCGGCATCGGCTCCGCGTTGCACGACGAGGCGCTCGCGTGGCTTCGCGCGAACGGGCGGCCCGTGGCACAGGCGTCGACCGACCAGCGCGTGGAGCCGGCGGCCGGGCCGAAGACGCTGGCGCCGCCGACGGGCGCGGGGCTCGTGCGGGCCGACAGCGACGACGTGCGGTTCATGACGCAGCGCGGGTGGGCCTTCGAGCAGCTCGAGCGGCGGTCGGTGCTGCCGCTGCCGCTCGCCGACCGGACGCTCGACCGCTTCGTCCACGAGTCGGCGGTCGCGGCCGGCCCGGACTACCGGCTGGTCTCCTGGGGCACGGACTCGCCCGACGAGTGGGTGGAGCAGGTCGCCTACGTGCTGCGCCGGATGTCGACGGACGCCCCCGTCGCCGGGATGGACTGGGGCGAGCAGTGGTGGGGCCCGGAGCGTGTCCGGCACACGGAGGATCGCGCCGCGGCCGGCGGCTACCGCCTCATGGTGCAGGCCGTCAAGCACGTGCCGTCGCGCACGCTCGCGGCGTACACCCAGTTCTGGATCCCGCCCCACAAGGACGAGGTCGTTCACCAGGGCGACACGCTTGTCGTGCCGGAGCACCGTGGACGCCGGCTCGGGATGCTCGTCAAGGCGGCCAACCTGCAGCGGCTCGTCGACACGCTGCCGGCGGTACGCCGCGTCGACACCTGGAACGCCGAGGAGAACCGCTGGATGCTCGCGATCAACGTCGCGCTGGGATTCCGCCCGGCCGGCGGCTCCGCCCAGTGGCAGATCCGGCTCGACTGATGGGGTCAGGCGTGGGCGGGCGTCCGCCACCAGGCTCGCCAGCGGTCGCGGGCGGCGTCGAGGGCCTCGTCGTCCAGCCCGTAGGTCGACCAGAAGGCCGAGATCGCGCCGTTGGGCGGATGGCTTGCCGGTGGGACCAGCTGGACGACGAGCAGCGAGCCGCCAAGGAGCGCGACTCCGAACTGGTGCGGCGTCGAGTAGTCGAGAGTGCCGCCGAGGAGCGTCCCGTCGGGCCGCCGGATCTCCACGGCACCGCCCACGGGAACGCCGCGGACGCCGTGGAGGCCCGCCCGGTAGAGCAGCCGGTCAGGGCGATCGGCGTCGAGACCGCGCAGCGCGAACGCGTGCCGCTCCTCGCCGAGGTGGCGCGTCAGCGCGTATCGCAGCTGCTGGAGCCAGGTGGTCCAGCGCTCGTCGGACTCGTCGCGCACGCCGTCGTAGGTGGCGAGCAGGGCACGGTCGGGGCGCCGGACGACGAACGTGGTCCGCGGGGCACTCCCCCAGCCGCCCCGCGCCTCGACGACGTCGTGGTTGTGCCATCGCAGCCAGCCCACCGGCATGCCGCTGTCGGGGCGCTGCACGACGGCGTCACGGACGAAGACCTCGTGGATCTCCTCGTCGAGGTTCGCCTCGTCGGCGCCGTACCAGCGGCGGATGAGCTCGGGGCGGCGCAGGTGGGCCCACGCCGTGTCGAACGGAACCGGCACGTCGACGCTGACCACTTCTCGCGGTGCGAGCACCATCGCGCTCACCTCCGGTGCTCTCCAGGGTAGTGAGACCCGGGGTTCTGCGCACCGCCGCGTGTCGGCCCGGCTCAGGCGCCGACGGGCGTGCGCCACCAGCCGCTCCAGCGCTGGCGCGCGGCGTCGAGGCCCTCCTCGTCGAGCCCGTAGGTGGACCAGTAGGCGCTCACCGCGCCGTTGGGCTTGTGGCTCGCCGGCGGGGCGACCTGTACGACGAGCAGGGACCCGCCCTTCAGCGCAACACCGAACTGGTACCGCACGTTGAAGTCGAGGATGCCTCCGAGCAGCGAGCCGTCCGGCCGGTGGATCTCGACGGCCGCGCCCACCGGGAGACCGCGCACGCTGCCCAGGCCCGCGCGGCCGAGCAGGCGGTCGGGCCGATCGGAGTCGAGGTCGTGCATCGCGAACGCGTGGCGGTCCTCACCCAGGTGGTAGGTCAGCGCGTAGTGCAGCTGCTCGATCCAGGTGATCCAGCGCTCGTCGGCCTCGTCGCGCACGCCGTCGTAGGAGTCGATCTGGTCGTAGTCCTGGCGCCGCATGACAAGCGTGGTGCGGGGCTTGGTGCCCCAGCCGCCGCGCACCTCGATGACGTCATGGTTGTGCCATCGCAGCCAGCCCATCGGCAGGCCGCTCTCGGGGCGATGCACCGCGGCCTCGCGGAAGAAGACCCGGTCGATCTGCTCGTCCAGGTCGGGCTCGTCCCAGCCGTACCAGCGGCGGATCAGCTCGGGCCGCCGCAGGTGGACCCAGGCCGTGTCGAACGGGACCGGAACGTCGAGGCTGATGACCTCACGCGATGCGAGAACCATGCGCCCACCTCCGATCGGTTCCACGGTAACCACGCCGGCGGCGGTGCGCACTCGGGGTGTTTGCGCAGGTCAATGCCGACGGTCGTCCTCCAGGAAGCCGGCTCGCGACACGCGGCTCACGGGAGCAGGGCGACTCCGTCCGGATCGACGCCGAGGCTGACAGGGGTCCCGGGGGCGGCGGACCACCCCGCGGGCGCGAACGCCGTGAGCCTCCCGACGGCCAGGACGTCGACCGTCACCTCGGTGCGGCCGCGTCGCGCGCCGATAGCAGTGACGGTGCCTGCGAACGCGGCAGCTGTCCCCGAATGCACGACGAGCGCCCCTGCCGCCAACGCGAGGGTCCGTGGATCGTCGGGCGCGACGCCGAGCGCCGACCGCCAGGGCCCGGCCGCCGGGGACGCCGCGGGCACGAACGCCTCGTAGCCGAGGAACGAGGCCACCTCGCGCGAGGCCGGCGCGCGCCACAGCTCCTCCGGCGTCGCGACCTGCAGCACCCGCCCGGAGGACATCACGGCGATCCGGTCGGCGACGGCGAAGGCCTCGTCCTGGTCGTGGGTCACGAGGACCGCGGTGGTGCCCGTCGCGAGGAGCGCGGCGCGGACGTCCTCGGCGAGCCGCTCGCGCAGGGCGCGGTCGAGGGCCGAGAGCGGCTCGTCGAGCAGCATCAGGCGCGGCCGGGGGGCGAGCGCGCGGGCGAGGGCCACCCGCTGCCGCTCGCCTCCGGAGAGGGTCGCCGGGTCACGCCGCTGCTGGCCGGCGAGCCCGACGAGCTCCAGCAGCTCGGCGACCCGCTCCGGCGCGGCGTCGCCGCGCAGGCCGTAGCCGACGTTCCCGGCGACGTCGCGGTGCGCGAAGAGCTGCCCGTCCTGGAACAGCAGCCCGAACCCGCGCTTGTGGACCGGGACGGCGACGACGGACTCGTCGTCCCAGGTCACGTCGCCGCCCGCGATCGACTCGAGCCCGGCGACCGCGCGCAGCAGCGACGACTTCCCGGAGCCGGAGGGGCCGAGGAGCGCGACGATCTCCCCGGGCGCGACGTCGAGGCTGACGCCGTCGACCGCGGTCGTCGCCGACCGTCCGCGGCCGGGAGCCGGGTACCGGACGACGACCTCGTGCACGCCGAGCCCCCGCGCGTCGCGGACCCGCTGCGGGATGTCCGCAACCGCCTGGAGAGCCATCTCAGACCACCGTCCCGGCCGCCCGCGGCAGCCGCTCGAAGAGGGCCACGACCAGCGCCGTCACCAGCGCGAGCACCACCGACGCCGCCAGCGCCATGCCGTACGTGTCGGGGCCGGGACGCCCGATGAGCCGGTAGACGAGCACGGGCAGAGTCGGCCGGTCGGGCCGGGCGAGGAAGCTCGTGGCGCCGAACTCGCCGAGGGACGCGGCGAACGCCAGCCCTGCCGCGAGCCCTATCGCCCGCAGCGCCACCGGCCCGTCCATCGTCCGCAGCACCCGGCCCGGCGACGCCCCGAGTGTCGCGGCGACCTGCCGCTGACGTGGGTCGATCGCGCGGAGCACCGGCAGCACCGTGCGGACGACGAGCGGCACCGCGACCACCGCCTGCGCGACCGGCACCAGCAGAGGGCTGGTCCGCAGGTCGACGGCGAGCCCGAACGGCCGGTCCATCACCAGGAGGAACCCGAAGCCGACCGTCACGGCGGAGACCCCGAGCGGCAGCATGAACACGGCGTCGAGCCCGGCGACGGCGCGGCGGGCGGCCACCGCCCGCGGCCGGCGCGACACCACGAGCGCGACGAGCCCGCCGACGACGAGCGCGATCGTCGTCGCGTCGAGCGCCACGCGGAGCGACGTCACGGTGGCGTCCCACACCGAGACCGGCAGCGCGCCGGCCGGGTGGGAGAGCGCGGCGTAGTTGGCGAGGCCCCAGCCGTCCGGCGTGCGCAGCGAGCGCACGACGAGCCCGACGAGCGGCAGCGCAAGGAGCGTGACCGTCACCGCGGTGACCGCGGTGGCCGCGCGGTCGAGCCCGCGCAGGTCGTCGGGCCCCTTCGATCCGGTAGCCCGCGCACCGGTCGATACCCGCGCGCGCGGTCGATGGCCGGCGCTATCGATGTGGCGTCGGAGTATCGACGGCGCGTGGGCCGACGAGACCGGCGCCGCCAGCGAGAGGGCTCGCTCGTTCCGCGAGCGCGCCCGGCCGGCCACCCAGAGCGCGGCGACGACCACGACGAGCTGCACCACCGAGAGCACCGCGGCGGCGCGCAGGTCGAGGAACTGCGTGGTCTGGATCCAGATCTCCGTCTCGACCGTGCCGAAGCGCAGCCCGCCGAGCACCAGCACGGTGCCGAAGGCGGTGGCGCAGAAGAGGAAGGTCAGCGAGGCGGCGCCGGCGATCGCGGGCGCCAGGGCGGGGAGCGTCACGGTCCCGAGCGCGCGCCACGGCGAGGCGCCGAGCGCGCGGGCGGCCTGCTCGGCGCGGGGGTCGAGCCGCTCCCAGAGCCCGCCGACCGTGCGCACGACGAGCCCGTAGTTGAAGAAGACCAGCGCCGCGACGATCGCGGCGAAGGTCCCGTCGAGGTGGAGGAACGACAGCAGCCCGCCCGGCGCGAGCAACGACCGGAAGGCGACGCCGACGACGACCGTCGGCAGCACGAACGGCACCGTCACGAACGCCCGCAGGACCCCGCGCCCCCGGAACCGGCAGCGATAGAGGAGGTAGGCGCCGGGCACGCCCAGCAGCACGGAGAGCACCGTGCCCAGCGACGCCTGTGCCAGCGTGAGGCCGACGATCCGCCACGTCCGCGGCCGCGAGAACACGTCCGCGAACGCGGAGAGGTCGAGGCGGCCGTCGGTGACGAAGCCGCGCCCCACCATCACCACCACGGGCCAGGCGAAGAAGACCGCGAGGAACACGAGGGGCACGGCGACCGCGAGGCCCCAGCCGAGGTAGCGGCCAAGGTCCGGCCCGGCGACCCGCGCACGACCGGACCGGTGGCCGCCGCCCGCTGACGGGCCAAGGGGGGCGGCCACCGGCGTCTCGAGGACGCTCAGCCCAGCACGACGTCCGACCACTGCTGCAACCACTCCGAGCGGTGCGCGGCGATGTCCGCGGCTGGCACTGAGCGGGGCGATGTGGCCAGCGGCGCCCACTTCGCCCACTCGTCGGGCACGCTAGCCGACGAGCTCACCGGGTACATGTACATCGAGCCCGGGATGTCGTTCTGAACTTCGTCGGACAGCAGGAAGTTGATGAACGCCGCGGCGCCGGCGGGGTTCTTCGCGCCAGCGAGGACGCCCGCGTACTCGACCTGCCGGAAGCAGGTGTCGAGCAGCGCGCCGGTCGTCGGCGACGTGCCGCCCTTGGGCACGGTGTCCACCGGGGACGACGAGTACGACAGCACGATCGGGTACTGCCCGTTGCCGCCACCCGCGGTGTAGTCGACGTTCCAGGCGTTCTCCCAGCCGTCGTCGACCTTCACCCCGTTGTCCTTGAGCGCCTTCCAGTACGCCTGCCAGCCGTCGCCCTTCGCGGAGATCGTCGCCAGCAGGAAGGCGAACCCGGGCGACGAGGTCGCGGGGCTCTCGGTGACGAACAGGTTCTTGTACGCGGGCTGGGTGAGGTCGTCGAGCGTCTTCGGCTCCGTGACCCCGTGCGCGGTGAACCACGCGTGGTCCACGTTGACGCACACGTCGCCCACGTCGATCGGCGTCAGCGCGCCGGTGGTGTCGCTGGGCACGCGGTACTGCTGGCCGTCCTTCACCGCCGCCGCGCTGAGGGCCGGCGACGGGGGTACGAGGACCCCGGCGTCGAGCGCCCGCGACGCGAACGTGTTGTCGACGCCGAACGTCACGTCTCCCAGCGGCGCGTCCTTGGTGAGGACGAGCTGGTTGACGAGCGTGCCCGCGTCGCCGGGCTGGACCACCTTCACGGTGTAGCCGGTCTGCTTGGTGAAGTCGGCCAGGATCCCGTCGCTCAGGGCGAAGGAGTCGTGCGTCACCAGGGTGATCTCACCGCCCGCCGTGGTGGTGGCCGGGGCGGGCGCCGCGCCGATCGCCGAGCAGGCGGCGAGCACGGGCACCGCGAGCGCGCCGAGCAGTGCTCGCTTGCGCATGGCGTCCTCCTCTCGAAAGGAGGGCCCGCCGCGGGCACACCTCTCCCGCGACGGGGAGATGATCTTCGACTCCCTACGCCGGTGCGAGCCGGATCAGGTTCGAGGGTCTGCGGCGGTCCGCACTCTCAGCGCCCGTGACGGCGCTCCCCTGTCGTTCACCCGCGATCGTAGTCCGCCGGTAAGTGCAGCGTGAACGCCCGACGGACAGTAGCGTCAGCAGGGAAAACGACCCCGGAGGTGGCGAAGATGGACCAGCGCACGTCCCAGACCACCCTGCGCCTCGGCGGGCTCGCCGCCTCGCTCATCGGCGCCTGGCTCGTCCACAAGATCGTCGACGCCGTCTGGGAGCGGGCCGTCGGGCACTCGGCACCGGACTCAACGAACGAGAGCTCGTCGCTGGGAGAGATGGTCGTCGCGACCGCGCTCACCGGCGCGCTCGTCGCGGTCGTCCGGTGGCTGACCCAACGGGGCACCGCTCGTGCCGCCGCGGTCCTCGAGGCGCACGAGAACGGCGCCTGAGCCCGGTTCCGCGCCCGGTACCGTGACCGGGTGAGCGGACTGCGCGCGACCTGCCTCGCACTCGTCCTCGTCGCCACCGTCGTCGGCGTCGCGATCTTCGCGCGCGGGGTGTGGCGCATCACCGCGACCGTCCGTGCCGGGCGGCCGCTCGCCGGGCGGTGGCGGCCGGTCGGCCCGCGGCTCGCGTCGATGCTGCGCGAGGTGTTCGGCCACGAGGCGTTCCGCCACAACCCCCACGTGAAGTTCGCCCACTGGACCGTGATGGTCTCGTTCCCGATCCTCTTCATCACGCTCGTCGAGGGGTACGGGGAGGTCACCGACGCGCGCTGGACCGTGCCGGTCGTCGGGCACTGGCCGATCGTCGACTGGGCCGTCGAGGGCATCGCCTGGCTCGCGCTCGTCGGCATCCTTTGGCTGATCGTCCGGCGGCAGGTCGTCCGGCCCCGGGCGTCGCACGACGAGAAGTCGAACCGCTCCTCACGCTTCTTCGGGTCCTCGCAGGCGCAGGCGTACGTGGTCGAGGCGACGGTGCTCATCGTCGTGCTCGCCGTGCTCGCCCTTCGCGGGCTCACCTACGCGATCGCCTCGCAGGACGGCGGCACGCTCGCCTCGCCGTGGCACTTCCCGCTGACCGCCTGGTACGGCTCGGCGTGGGCCTCGGCACCTCAGCAGACCCTCGAGGCCTGGGTCACGGTGGTCGCGACGATCAAGATCCTGTGCTCGATGGCGTGGTTCGTCGTCGTCGGGCTGCAGCCGACGATGGGCGTCGCGTGGCACCGGTTCCTCGCGGTGCTGACCCTGTACGCAAAGCGCTACCCCGGACGTACAAAGTCCCTCGGACCAGCCGATGTGCTGCGCGGGCCGTCCGGCGACGCCCTCGACCTCATGAGCGAGGAGCTTCCGGAGCACCTTGTGCTGGGCGCCGGCACCGCCGCGGAGCTCTCCTGGAAGGCCGCCCTCGACGCCGCCACCTGCACCGAGTGCGGCCGGTGCCAGGTGGTGTGCCCGGCCTGGGCGACCGACAAGCCGCTCTCCCCCAAGCTCTTCACGCTCGCGCTGCGCGACGCCGCCGCCGACCCGGCCGCCCGCACGGAGCCGCTGGTCCCCGGCGTGATCGACCCCGACGTGCTCTGGGCCTGCACCACCTGCGGCGCGTGCGTGCAGGAGTGCCCGGTCGACATCGAGCACGTCGACACGATCCTCGACCTGCGCCGCAACCAGGTGATGGCCGCCTCGGCGTTCCCGCGTGAGCTCACCAAGGCCTTCTCGGGGATGGAGCGCCAGGGCAACCCGTGGGGCGCGCCCGCCCGCAAGCGCCTCGACTGGACCAAGGGGCTCGAGATCCCGGTGCCGGTCGTCGGTCGCGACGTGGCGTCGCTCGCGGAGGTCGACTACCTCTTCTGGGTCGGCTGCGCGGGGGCGTACGACGAGCGGGCGGGCCGCACCACGCGCGCGGTGGCCGAGCTGCTCCACGCGGCCGGCGTGACGTTCGCCGTGCTGGGCGAGGCCGAGCAGTGCACCGGTGACTCCGCCCGGCGGGCGGGGAACGAGCTCCTCTTCCAGCAGATGGCGGCCGGGAACATCTCGGCCCTGAACGAGGCGGGGGCGCGCCGGATCGTCGTCACCTGCGCGCACTGCTTCAACACGATCGCGCGGGAGTACCCACCGCTCGGCGGCACCTACGAGGTGATCCACCACACCGAGCTGCTCAACACGCTGGTCGCGGACGGGCGGTTGGTGCCGCTCCCGGCGTCCGACGCGCGGAGCGTGACGTACCACGACCCCTGCTACCTCGGCCGGCACAACGAGATCTACGCCCCACCGCGCGAGCTGCTCGCCGCGGCCGGCGTCACCGTGACGGAGATGCCGCGCAACGGCGCCGACGCCTTCTGCTGCGGCGGCGGCGGCGCGCGCGCCTGGATGGAGGAGTCGATCGGAACGCGGATCGGCACGGCCCGCGCCGCCGAGGCCATCGGCACCAGCACCAGT